>Ga0080004_1095180_pt1 | contig 57853 bp, 67 predicted proteins | sample WasSprMetagenome_FD_69207 | JGI IMG/M metagenome (GOLD analysis project Ga0080004, IMG submission 69207) | Sulfidic aquatic microbial communities from Washburn Spring, Yellowstone National Park, USA - WS (SPADES assembly) (version 2) | ecosystem: Environmental > Aquatic > Thermal springs > Hot...
TGTCAATCATTTAAGGAATAAAAATTGAAAAAACTTTTAAAAAAATAAACTTAAATATTCTTGGGTTTTGTCTCTTCGTTTTTTATTTTTAATAAATTATTGTTCCTTTGAAAGTTTTGTTCGCTAAATAATTCTCTAAATTTTTTAATTTCTTTCCATTTAAAATTATTACTTTAAATTTAAATTTCTGAGCCAATTTAGAAGCTATTGGATCAAAAGGTGCTGACATTCCTGGTATCCATTTTTGTTCTATAAGTTTTAAATAATCTTTCCAAGATATTTCTTTAAATGGTTTTGCATCTTTGAATTTATTTGGATCTTTATCATAAACATAATCTACATTGGTCAAATTAATGATTGTATTTGAATTATATGTTTTTGCAAGCAAAACTGCGTCATAATCTGTACTAAATCCTGGTTTCCAGCCTGCAGCAATTAGAATTTTTTCTTTAAAACTAATTTTTTCTTTTGGATTTTTAATTATTCTAAAATGAGCGTATTTTCTAAAAATTGTCAAAAGTAAATGAGCATTAATTCTTGTGGCATGTATACCTAACCAATCTAAGTCTTCATTAGAGACTTTAGTTAAAGCTTTAGCTGCGTTTTGATAATTTCTTGCTGTTTTTCCTCCTCCAACAATAATAATAAATTTCTTGTTTTCTTTTATTTTTTTCTCTATAATATTTTTAAATAGGCTTAAGAATTTAATATTTATTTCATTTGGAACAACTAAACTTCCGCCAAGAGATATTACGTAAATCTTTGTCATTTATTAAATTATAAACTTTAATTTAAAAATGCTTAAGGAATTTATTTTGAAAAAAAGTTCGGATTACAAAACAAAAATAGTTACTATTCAAGAACCTAGTGTGGATATTTTGAATTTAATTCGAAAAAATTTGAAGAATTATGAAGCTGATGATAAATTTTTAAGCAAAATAAAGAAAATTGATAAAAAGCAAAGAAGTAATTTTGTATTTATATTAAGATCTTTAGATTTTAGGTTATGGGAGTTTCCGGAAAATTGGCAATATAAAGGAGAAAAAGGATTTTGGGGATTAGTAGAAAGAGCTACAGATTTATTTAAATTTATTAATCTAAGTAATAAAAATTTAACTTTTCCTCTTTTCAAAAAAATTGTTTCTCCAAAAGAAGGATTAGCTTTAGCAAAATTGAGATTTAAAATTTTTAAATCTACTTTAGGATGGCTCAATAAAAAATATAATGGAAGTTTTGATAATTATTTTGAAGAAAATAAAAATGCTTATGAATTTTGTTTTAATTTGCTTGAACTAGAAAAATATAGAGATTTTTATAAGAGTTTATATTTTTTAAAACCTAATCAACTTTTATATCTTGAATATATTTTAACAAACAATCTTTTTAAAAAATACAAAGATAAATTAGAAACCTTAACAATTTTTGCTGATAATAAAATTCAACAAATTTTTCTTAATTTTGATCTCATTAAGCTTCCTAAAAAATATCTAACCAGAATATTAAAAGAGCAACCATTACGAAAGTTTTCTACACTTGAAAATGAATTAAGGCTTGCTTCGATTTTGCTTGGAGAAATGATCAGCCAACAATTAAAAACTCCTGCTTATAGAGTAGATAATATTTTGTGGTGGATATCGCATAAAATTAAATTAGAAATTCCAGCACCAAAAGTAAAAACAATTTTTTACTAATAACGATAAATGCAGATACAGCACGGATGAATGCGGATAATCGAATTAAATAAAAAAATGTTTAGTTTCAAAATAATTAAAAAAGATAAAAATACCAAAGCCAGATTAGGAATTTTAAAAACACCTCATGGAATAATTCATACTCCTAACATTGCTATTGTGGCTACAAAGGGTTCAATAAGAGGAATAAGCTTTGATTTAGCTAAAAAATTTGGAGGTGAAATTTTTATGATCAATACTTTTCATTTTTTTCATAATGATAGATATAAAATAGTTGAGAAATTTGGAGGTCTTCATAAATTTTTAAATATTAATTATCCTTTAATGACTGATAGTGGAGGATTCCAAGTTTTTAGTTTGGGTTTTGGCTTAGAACATGGAGTAGGTAAAGTTGCAGATATTTTCCCTTTAGAAGCTCGGATTAACGCGGATAATAACAACACGAATAAATCACGAATTAAACGAATAAATCACGAATTAAATAATAATGAATTCGAGATAAATTCGTCACCATTCGTGAATAATTCGTATAATAACATTCGTAATAAATTCGCGAAGAAAAATCAAAAGTCATTGGTAAAAATTTTTGAAGAAGGAGTGGAATTTATTTCTCCTTATGATGGCAAAAATTTATTCTTATCTCCTGAGCTTTCTATAAAAATCCAAAAAATTCTGAAGGCAGATATTATTTTTGCCTTTGATGAATGCACTTCTCCATTATCTAGTTATGAATATACAAAACAAGCAATGAAAAGAACTCATAGATGGGCATTAAGGTGCTTAGAAGAATTTAAAGGGACAAAAAACCAAGTTATGTTTGGAATTGTTCAAGGAGGAGAATATGAAGATTTAAGAAAAGAATCAGCGAAATTTATTAACTCTTTACCATTTTTTGGATTCGGCATTGGAGGAAGTTTAGGTAAAAGTAAAAAAGATATTATTAAAGTATTAAATTGGACAATACCTTTATTAGACGAAAATAAACCAAGGCATCTGCTAGGCATAGGAGAAATTGATGATATTTTTCACTCAATTGAACAAGGAATTGATTTATTTGATTGTATTATTCCTACAAGATGGGCAAGACATGGTACAGGTTTTACTTCCAAAGGAAGGATAAATTTAAAATCAAGCAAATATATTACAGACAAAAAACCTATAGATCCTGAATGTAAATGCAATGTATGTCAAAAATATTCAAGGGCTTATATTTGTCATCTATTAAAGGAAAAAGAAATATATGGCATAATTCTTTTAACTGAACATAATGTTTTTTGGATTCTGAATTTATTTAAAGAAATACGAAAAGCTCTTAAGAATGATCAATTTCAGCAATTAAAAAAGAGATTATTGAAGTATTGGTAATATTATCTTTTTACTTTAAACATCAAAGCTGGTAAAGATTTTTGAAGGATATTTTTTATAGACAATTTTACTACTTCTGGATAAAATACCTCATAACTTAACTTTTCATTACCTGTAAGTGCCCAATTCAATCTTACAGTTAATTGTCTATTCCAGCCAAAGTTATTTCCAAAAGCTTTTCTATTTGAGCAAACAAAAACAAAACTTTTACTTTTTGCAGGATCACTATTATTTATTTGTGGTATCCAACCGCTACAATTCATATAAATATTTAAGGTATACTGAGCAGTTTTTGACCAAGCCCATCTTATAAGAGGAATAGCCCATTTATCTGGAGATCCAAATTTAGCTACCAATTCTTCGTATGTTCTTGGACAAGTGCCTCTACAATCATAATTTACTTCAATAGTATTAGTTATTCCCGTCGTGGTTACTCCTCTTGTAGGTAAAGTTGAAGTAGCTGATAGTTGTATTCCTGCATGAATACCATTAAATCTTCCAGTAAAGGAAGTAAAGTACAATGTAGCAATATTTTCTTGTTTTTCATAAATTAAAGCAGGGTATTCGTCAGATCCAACTTTAGCGTTTATAGTCACATTTGAATAATAAGGAACTATTATTTTGTAAGTATGGGAAACATCTTCTCCTGTAGATTTAACTTCTATTTTGTTATTTATATCTTTAGCAGTAACAGAAGTAAATCTAAATGAAACATTACCATTTGTATAAGGAAAATCTTTATCTTGGGGAGAATAAGCAAGTCCTTTTAACACCACAGTATAAGTTCCATTTGTCAAAGGAAGATTAGGGTTAGTGGGAAATGTTACAGTTAAAATAGATGGCTTGGAAGCAGTAGCCGTTAAGATCATACTCCATTTTTCTGTAGTATCAGATTTAGTAACTTCTACTTGAATTTCTTTAAATGGCCATTGATATTGTTGATTCAATCTAAAGGTTAATGAATTTAAATAAAATGGTGTATCAGTAGGTACATTTGTTACTTCAAAAGCATATTGAATTTCCGTAGTTGTATTAGATCTTATTTCTCTAATTTCTTGTGTTCTAAGTTGAGGAATAATAGTTATTTTTGGTTGAGGAGGAATATAAGTATATTTTAGAGGAGGGGTTATTACTAAAATAGACCCCTTTTTCTCAGGCATTAACGGAGAAATAGAGGAATCTTCTTCATAAATTCCAAAATACACAAAAGAAACTTTTTGTGAAGGAGGAAATTGCAAAACTGGAACTATAAATTTTGTATAACCGTTATTTATTTCAGTATCAGTAATATCTCTTATATATTGATAACTGAAACCTTCTCTTAAAACAATTCTTTTATTAGGTTCTTTGACATATGAAGGAGCTCTAAATTTTAAATAAACATCATCACCGTTTTTTATTTCTTGATTAATTTTTAAGTTCGTAGCAACTGAATAGCTATTTACTAAATCAACTAAATAATAGTGCCAATTATATGGAGTTGTATTTACAAGCCATTTTAAAATTGGGAAAATTTCTTCGGCCTTTTGAGAACTAGTTAATTGAGCATGTGCATAAGTAATAAAAATCAAAGTAGATAAGAAAGCAAATAAGATTATTTTATTTCTCATTATGTAATTTCCATTAATTCGACATAACTAAAAATATTATATTCAAAAAAATAATTGTCAAGTAAAAATTGTGGATAATTTGTTCTTTTTATTGCCCTATTTTTTTCTTAATTGCTTTATAGATTTCTCCTATTATCAAAACTAAAGAAGAAAGCATAAAAATAATAACAAATTCTTCAATTTTAATAGGTGCAAAATTCAAAATATTTTTGCCTGAGGATTAAAAATTACGAAATATTGTAAGAATACTGAAAATACAATTCCTAAAATTAAGTAAGGGTTGCCCTTAATATTAAGTTTTAAGATGCTTTGATTAAATAACCTTAAGTTTAAAGCATTATAAATTTGGGTAAAACTCATTACTAAAAAGGCGTAGGTTCTTGTTTTATCTAAATCAAACGTATATTCATTTTGGAAAATTAAAAAAGTTAAAATTGTCATTATTGTTGCCATCATAAGAAGAAACGGAATTAGATCTAGAGATATTAATGATTCTTTAGCTTTTCTCGGTCCTGAAATAAACCCATAACCATGTTCTTTTTCAAAAGCTAAGCCTGTACCAACTAAAGTATCAGTAACAAAATTTAAAAACAAAATATGTGTTGGTTTTAAAATAAATGGTAATCCTGTAATTAAAGCCCTTAAAATTGTTAAACTTTCTGCAACGTTAGTAGTAATTAGAAAGAAAACAATTCTTTTTAAGTTGTTATAAACTTTTCTGCCTTCTTTAATACTTTCAATTAAATTTTCTAAATTATCATCTAATAGAATAATATCACTAGTTGACTTTGCAACTTCTGAGCCTCTTTTGCTCATACAGATGCCAATTTCAGCATTTTTTAGACCTAAAACATCATTAACACCATCTCCTACATAAGCAATCGAAAAACCAAGTTTTTGATAAAGTTCTAAAATTTTAAGTTTGGTTTCGGGAGTAATTCTTGCAAAAATATAAGTATCTTTAATTTTTTCTAAAAGTTCTTTTTCAGATAAATTTTCAATTTCTTTTTGATCTAAAACGTTTAAATTTTCAAAACCAACCTCTTTAGCAATATAAACAGCAGTTTCTTTATGATCGCCAGTTAAAATTCTTATATCAATTCCCGCTGATTTTAATTTTTTAATTGTTTCTTTAACTCCTTTTTTAGGTGGATCATATAAAGCAATAAGACTTACAAAAATTAAATTTTCCTCTTTTTCTCCTTCATTAAAGGCGGCAGCTAAGACCGAAAAGTCATTTTTAGCATATTCTAAGCCTTTATTTAAAACTTCTTCTTTATTTTCGAAATCAAATATCCCATCCTTCTTAAAATAAAATCTGAATTTTCAATAATTTTTTCAAAAGCTCCGATATAATAAGATTCAATTCTTTCATGTTTTACAATTACTCTTTTGTGTTTTCTTATTCTTGAAAAAGATTCTCTTTTGATTATCTTTTCCGTTTCTAAAATTTGTACTTGTTTTATTCCTGCCTTTTCTAAAAGAACAAGTAAAGCAATATCTCTTGGATTTCCTTTAAATTTTACACTAAGATTATTACCTGGATATTTACCGGATGAATCACCCGGATATCTTCCGGATGTATTACCAGGATAGTTGCCGGATATATCCGATCTTAATCCGGGTGAAGTTTCAGATATATCCGGTTCAAATCCGGGTAAATTATTATCCGTGTTGATCCGAGTACTTTTTATAATTTCTCCTTCGCTTACAATAGCTGAAATGTTTAAAAGCTTTATAAGTGGGTAATTTTCAAATATATTTATTTCATTTCCATCTTTTAAAAATTTTCCTTCTAAAGAATATCCTTCCCCAGTACTTCAATTTCTTCATTATCCACATAGATTTTTCTTACTGTCATAACATTTTCAGTTAAAGTTTCTGTTTTATCAGAAAGCAAAAGATTAATTACTGATAAATTTTCTACTGCTTGGAAATTTCTTACAAAAACATTCTTTTTAATTAAACCATAAGCGCTAACAACCAATAAAACAGTAATAATTACTGGTAAGCCTTCTGGGATAGAAGAAACAAATGAAGACAGAACAAAAAGCAAAGTTTCTGACCATAAATAATTTTTTTGAAAAGCAAAATAGAAGATCAAAATAGAAGTTGAGAGAGCAATCAAAAACATTTTAAAAATTAAATCTCTAGAAAGCCTCTCAAAATGCGGAGCAAATTGTTCGATCTTTTTAAACCTCTCATAAATTGAGCCTATATAGGTATTAACTCCTGTTGCAACAACAACTCCTTTCCCCTTTTCTTCAACAACATAACTTCCCATAAAACCGATATTTTTCTTTTCAGGAATTGGAGTGTTTTCATCAAGTGGTTTTATATCTTTTTCGACAGGCAAAGATTCTCCTGTTAAAATAGATTCATCGATTTTTAAATTTTCAACCTCAAAAAATCTTATATCAGCTGGAATAATATCTCCTTCCTCAACAAAAACAATATCCCCTGGTACTAATTCTTCTACAGGTATTTCATTTAAGTCTTTATCTCTTAATACTTTTGCTTTCGGTTTAAAAATTTTTTAAGTTTTTCTAAAGTTTTTTCTGCTCTTATTTCAAAGAAGAAACCTATAAATACATTAACCAATATAATTAATAATATTACAAAGGTGTCTTCAAATTTTTTAAGGAAAATGCTCAAAATTAAAGCAAAAAAAACTAAATTAAAAAATATTTTTGAATTGCTTTAAAAAAATATTCAAGGTTGATTTCTTTTCTTCAGGTAAAACATTAACTCCATATTTCTTTAGTCTTTCTTCTGCTTCTTTACTTGAAAGCCCACTTAAACTAGTTGATAACAAATCTAAAATCTCTTCTATTTTTAGAGAATGCCACTTAGTCATTTTTAATATTATAAAATATTTTTTATATAATTTAATTTTCTAATAATGAATATAGACAAAAAACTTTTAAAAGAAATTCAAAATAGACTGAAAGAATTTAAAAGAATTGAGGATGAAGATCTATTATTTAAAGAACTTTGTTTTTGTATACTTGTAGCAAATACAAACTTAGAGAAGACATTAGAAATTTGGAAGAAAATTGATAATGGCTTTTTAAAATATAATAAAAAACAACTTTCTTTAAAATTAAAATCTTTAGGTTATAGATTCTACAACAAAAGAGCTGATTATATTTTATATAATAGAAAGATTAAAAAAATAATTAAAGAAAAAATAAAAGAGTTATCATCTTTTTATTTAAGAGAATGGCTCGTTAAAAATTTAAAAGGAATAGGATTCAAAGAAGCAAGTCATTTTTTAAGGAATATAGGATTCAAAGATTTCGCTATATTAGATAGACACATTTTAAGATTTTTGTTTAAAAATAAAATAATAAAAGAAATACCATCAAATTTAAGCAAAAGAAAATATTTAGAAATTGAAAATAAACTAAAAAATTTAGCAGATAAATTAAATATTACATTAAGCGAATTAGATTTTCTTATTTTTTATTTAGAAACAGGTACTTTACCTAAAAAATAATTAAACCTTAATAACCACAGGCAAAACAACTGGTCTTCTTCCTGTTTTTCTAAATAAATATTCTGATAATTCTTCCTTAAGCGAATATTTTATTTGCTCTTCTTGAATTATTGGCGCTTCATCTCCTAAATATTGTGTGTTTCTTTTTACTATATTTTTAATAAGTTCCCTTACCTCATTTAATAAATTTTTTGACTCTCTCAAATAAACGAATCCTCTTGATATTATATCTGGACTTGTTTTTAGTTCTCCTGTTTGCGAATCAATTGTTACAATAACAACAAACATTCCTTCTGTTGCTAAAGCTTTCCTATCTCTTAAAACAACATCACCAACACTTCCCAATCCTAAACCATCTACATAAACTAAATTAGCTGGTACTTTCTCATCTGTTAATTCTATTCTATCTGGAAACATTTTTATAACTTGGCCATTGCTTGCTATTATTATTTTTTCTTTGTCAATTCCTAAATCTAAACCTATTTCTTCAGCAGCTTTCATCATATAATAATGACCATGAACAGGCATTAAGTATTTAGGCTTTGTTAAATTTATAAATAATCTAATATCATCAGCAAAGGCATGTCCTGAAGCATGAATATCCATCATTTGATAATGATAAATTTTTGCTCCTTGCTTTGTTAATGTATCTTTTAAATTCTGAATAATTCTTTCATTGCCAGGAATTACAGAGGAAGAAAATATGACAGTATCATTTTTTACAATTCTAAAATATTTATGCTCTCTATTTGCTATTCTCATTAAGGCTGAACCTTCTTCTGCTTGAGAACCAGTACAAATTATCAAAACTCTATTAGGAGGTAACTTAAATGAATCTTCTGGTCTAATAAATATCCCTTTCTCATATTTCAAATATCCTAATCTTTTAGCAACTTCAACATTTATTCTCATTGTATGACCATCAACTACAACTTTTCTTCCATATAAACCAGCTAAATATATAAGTTGTTGAATTCTTTCAATTAAGGAAGCAAATGTAGAAGCTATTATCCTGCCATTTGCTTTTTTAAATATTTCTTCTAGATTTTCCATAATCTTTCTTTCTGAAATAATATGCCCTGGTTCTGGAGCATTTGTAGAATCTATCATTAAAAGATCTATTCCTCTATGGGCTAATCTAACTATCCTTGAAAGATCTGCAGGCTTATCGAAAAAGGGCGTAAAATCAATCTTAAAATCTCCTGTATGCATGATATTTCCAACAGGAGTTTGAATCATCAATCCTATAGAGTCTGGGATATTATGATTTACATGAAAATAATCAATTATAAATGAACCTAATTTTAATGTTTTATAATCATCTTTTTTAATTTCATGAATTTCTAATTTAGAAGCATTTGGGAAATCTTGCTGTCTTTTTATTATTAAGCCTTTTGTAAGAGGAGTAGTATAAATTGGAGGATTGCCTATTTTATCAATTAAATAGGGAATTGCACCAATATGATCGTAATGACCATGAGTTATTAAAATTCCTATAATTTTATCCTTATTTTGAGATAAATATTCAACATTAGGAATGATATAATCTACTCCTAACATATTTTCAGTTTCTGGATAACCCAAACCTAAATCAATTACAATAATTTGTCCCTTTCCATTTTTAGGGACCCACTCTAAGACTGTTAAATTTCGACCTACTTCTTCTAAACCACCCAGGGGGATTATTTTAACAACACCTTCTTGCTTTACAATTTTTTTTGCTAATTTTTTAACCTTAGGAGTTTGTGCTGTTTTTTCTATAACGACTTGCTGCTCCATTATAATATCAAAAATAATAATACGACCAATAACATTAAAAGAGAAAAATTATATTGCCGAGGGTGGGATTCGAACCCACACAGCCTTAAGGCTACAAGGCTCTGAACCTTGCGCGTCTACCTATTCCGCCACCTCGGCTATTTTTAGTAACCATATGCATAAAATTCCATTAAAGAAGCTTGAATATTTGTTTGATTAGGTTTAACTGCTATTCTTATTTTTTGAGTATTTTGATTAACATTTAAATTCACATAGCTTCCTGTAATAGTTGTGCTTGCAACAGCAATGGGTGTTTGGTTAGTGCCTATTGGAAAATAAGAAACTTCAACATACGCGTTTGGAGAAATATCATTTAAATAAATAGAAACATAACTTACATACTTTGGTTCTGAAAATCCTAACTCTGTAACATAATTTTCTATAGTACCGGAAGTAGAAGTATCGTCTCCTAAGATTTTCCCTGTATTAGTATAGCCATCATTTAGAACAGTAGAGTTCGAACCATAGCAAATTAAAGTATAATCTGTTTCTATTGCTGCATAAACAAAATTAAATATTTTTATAATTGGACATCCTACATTTGTATCATAATAATAATATAATCCTCCTAATTTTTGAATTTGTGTTCCTCCTGCAGAAGTTTCTTCTTGAATTGTTATACTTTTAATTTGACCACCCTCTCTAACTATCAACCAATTAAATAGCCAACTTACAGGATAGAATAAATCTTTAAAGCCAAAATATCCTTGATAAGTAATAGGAGAAATTTCGCCTCCTAAAATTGTAATTGTAGAGGGCCAATAAAATAAAGGCAATAAATTTTCTTTGCCAAAATAAGGAATTGTAACTTCTTGACCTGGAACAACTTCTTTAACCATATTTAATTTATATAATCCATAATTCAAAGATGACAATGCAGAAGAAAACCATTTGCTACTTCTTAAAATTAAATTTGAAAAATTAATTTCTTTACTTACAACAAATGCTGCTCCTATTGCTAATGTAACCCCTAACACAAAAAGAACTATTATTAAGGCAAAAGTTATTTCTCCTCTTTTTACTCGTTCCATAAATAAATTACAGATGTTGCATTAATGTTATAATTTCCCTTTAAATTTTTCAAAGATATATTAACATTAATAAATGGACCTGCTGTCGCAACTGAAAAATTGTTAACTAATATTTGATCTGATGTAAATTTTGAAATCCCTGAATTGTTTTCTAAAAATATTGCTGATGATGATACAAAATAATTTTCGAAATTATTATCAAAAATGAATTTTATTGAATTAGGGGAAGTTGAAGCATTTTTAGCAATTATAGAGTTATAATAAAATTTTTGTAAAATTTTATACATTTCTGTTCTTAAGGTTACCCTATCTGCATAAACAGTTGAATAAAATATTATAGCATAGAAAATAGCAAAAGTCAAAATTAAAATAATAGAAACAACTCCTAAGTATGTTAATAATTCTATTAAAGTAAAGGCTTTTTTATGGTAAGTAAACTTCCCCATTTGTGCTTAAATTTGATGATGTTGAAAATTGTTTAATTGTTGTTGTAGGATTTACAGTGATTATACTAGTTGTTGCTTCGCTCCATTCATCTTGAAGAAAAACAAATTCTCTAAGATTTGTAAGAATTAATGGGGATGAATAAATATAACTTGGTGTTTGCACATATATTTCTATAAGCTTTTTTGCTGGATCATTTTCAAAAATAGGATCTACTACTCTAAACCAAACTGCATAATTTTCTCCTATGTAAGAAAAATAATTTCTTCCTTCTTTTATCTCATATCCAGAACTAGTTGCTGCTAAATAATAATCTGTATCTTTAGACAGCATATCTAAAGCTTGGAAATTTTTTCTTGAAATTCCATTTAATATATTTATGTAATTATTAGATAAATTAAAAACAATCAAACTATCCTCAGAATATCTTATAGCACGGGGAAGCACAGAAAAAACATAAAATAAAGTAACTGTTAATATAATTAAAATAACTATAGTTATTAAAACTTCTACTAAAAATTGAGCTTTATTTTTCATAAATTATTTTTTAATCTTTTGTCTATTATTTACAATTACATCAAACAAATATTGAGGAACTTCTTGATAATGAGAAAATTCCATATAGCTGAATCCTCTACCTTGGGTTAAAGATCTTAAAACTGTTACATAACCAAACATTTCGGCTAATGGAACCTTTGCTAAAATTTTTTTCATTTCTCCTAAATCCTCAACTTCTTCAATTTTCGCTCTTCTACTAGCTAAATCACCTGTAACATCTCCTAAAAATTCTGAAGGAACTATAACTTCTAATTTCATAATAGGCTCTAAGAAAATAGGATTCGCTTTTTTAACAGCATCTTTAAAAGCTATTTCTGCTGCAATTTTAAAAGCTAAGTCTGAAGAATCAACTTCATGAAAAGAGCCATCAAATAAAATTACCCTAACATCTGTTACAGGATATCCTGCTACAACTCCTTTCTCCATTGCTTCTCTAATACCTTTTTCAACGGCTGGTATAAAATTATCTGGGATTACTCCTCCTTTTATAGCATTAACAAATTCAAAACCTTTATCTCTTTCTAATGGTTCAACTCTAATAACTACATGACCATATTGTCCTCTACCACCACTTTGTCTTATGTACTTCCCTTCTGCCTCGACAGCTTTAGTAATTGTTTCTCTATATGCTACTTGAGGAGTGCCTACATTTGTTTCTACTTTGAATTCTCTTCTCAATCTATCTACCATAATTTCTAAATGTAATTCACCCATTCCACCAATTAAAGTTTCACCTGTTTCAGGATCTACTTTTATTTTAAAAGTTGGATCTTCATCTGATAAAGCTTTAAGATAAATTCCCATTTTTTCTTGGTCTTGTTTGGTTTTTGGTTCTATTTTCATCCATATAACAGGTTCAGCAAATTTTATACTTTCTAACATTATAGGATGTTTAGGATCACAAATGGTATCCCCAGTTTTTAGTTCTTTAACTCCTACTAAAGCTCCTATATCGCCTGCAAATAATTCTTCTATTTCCTCTCTATGATTTGCATGCATTCTTACAATTCTTCCTGCCCTAAATGTTTCATTTGTTCTTGAATTTAAAACAGTATCTCCTCTTTTAAGAACTCCTGAATAAACTCTTATGTAAGTTAAAGATCCTACAAATGGATCCACAGCAAGCTTAAAAGCTAAAGCACAAAATGGCTCATTGTCATCGGGCTTTCTGAAAATTTCAGCATTAGTTTTAGGATCCCAACCTTTAATATCTGGTAAATCTACAGGTGAAGGCAAAAAATCTATAACTCCATCTAAAATTAATTGAACGCCTTTATTTTTTAAGGCTGAACCAGCATAAACTGGAATGAAAGTATAATTAATGCAAGCTCTTCTAATAGCTTTTCTAATATCATCTTCTGTAAATTCATTAGCAAAATATTTTTCCATAAATTCTTCGTCTACTTCCGCTAATTTTTCCAACATAAAATTTCTGTATTCTTCAGCATAATTTTTTAAGTCACTTGGTATCTCTTCATATTTTACAATCTCACCCTTATCTCCTTCAAAATATACTGCTTTCATTGTTATAAGATCAATAACACCTTGAAAGTTTTCTTCTAAACCAATAGGAATAGTTACAGGCACAGCATTTTTTGTAAGGCGATCATGAATAGATTTTAACGAGTTCTCGAAACTAGCACCTATCCTATCTAATTTATTAATAAAACATAACCTAGGAACTTTATATTTATCTGCTTGATGCCAAACAGTTTCTGATTGAGCTTCTACGCCTTGAACTCCATCAAAAACTACAATAGCACCATCTAAAACACGTAAGGATCTTTCTACTTCAGCAGTAAAATCAACATGTCCTGGAGTATCAATAATGTTAATTTTATATTCACCTTTTATTCTTTCTTCTCTTGTCTCAGCTTGTTTTTTGTAACTTTGAGCCCAAAAACAAGTAACTGCAGCAGCTGTTATTGTTATACCTCTTTCTCTTTCTTGAGGCATCCAGTCAGTAACAGTTGTTCCCTCATGAACCTCACCAATTTTATGAGACATTCCTGTGTAATATAAAATCCTCTCTGTTGTTGTTGTTTTCCCAGCATCAATATGAGCTATAATTCCTATATTTCTTGTTTTTTCTATTGGATATAATCTAGGCATTTTACTTTTTCTTTTTTCTACCCCACCAAGCAAAGTGGGCAAAGGCTCGGTTCATTTCTGCTAATTTATGCATTTCTACTTTTTTCTTGTATGCTTCTCCTTCTTCATTGGCTGCAGCTATTAATTCTTCTGCTAATTTTATATACATCGGCTTACCTTTTCTATTTCTAGCTGCTTCAATAATCCACTTAACTGCTTTAGAAAATCTTCTTTCTGCTCTTACTACTCTCGGAACTAAATAAGTTGCTCCAGCAACTCTTCTTGGCCAGACTTCTAATAAAGGCGCTACGTTTTTAATAGCTTGGTGGAATGTTTTAAATGGATCCTGACCTGTTTTTTCTTTTATATAATCTAAAGCTGAATAAAATATTTTAGTTGCTTTTGTTTTTTTACCATCTTTCATCAAATTATTAATAAATCTAGTAACAGCAATACTATTATAAACAGGATCAGGTTGCCATTTTCTTTCAATTTTAACTGGTCTTCTAGCCATTATTTTTCTTTCTTAGTACCATATAATGAACGCCCTTGTTTTCTCCCTTCTACAGGAGCAGCATCATAAACACCCCTAACAATATGATATCTAACACCTGGAAGGTCTTTTACTCTTCCACCTCTTACTAAAACAATTGAGTGTTCTTGTAAATTGTGCCCTATACCTGGAATATAGGCAGTAACTTCTTTACCATTACTTAATCTCACCTTAGCAACTTTTCTCAAAGCAGAATTAGGTTTTTTAGGTGTCATTGTGTAAACTCTAATACATACTCCTCTTCTAAAAGGAGCTGGCATATAGATTAGTTTTTTCTTCAACGAATTATAATGCCACAAAAGAGCTGTTGCTCTCTTTTTCTCCTTTCTTTTTTCTCTCCCTTTTCTTACTAATTGATTAATTGTTGGCATTTTGTGCCTGGGGAGGGAATCGAACCCCCGACGCCGGGCTCTTCAGGCCCGCGCTCTACCACTGAGCTACCCAGGCATTTTGGTGGGCGACGGGGCTCGAACCCGCAACCTGAGGCTCCACAGGCCTCCGCTCTAACCAATTGAGCTACGCCCACCATTGCCCCCGGCAGGATTCGAACCTGCAACCTTGGGCTTAAGAGGCCCCTGCTCTACCTATTGAGCTACGGGGGCTCTTTTAATAATTATACCTCATTTCCTCTTGATGATACTATAAGATAATACTGTTTCTTTATTAAATCTGCCTCATCTAAAATTGGCTCAATAGCTCTAGAAACAATTTCACAATCTTTTAAACTTATTTTGTCATCTTCTTTATCAATAAAAACAGATAAGGCATCTCTTCCCATTTCTTTGTGTAATTTTACTTTCACCAATTTATAACCTAAATCTTCGATAGTTTCTTTGATCAAATTAGCTATCTTTTCTTCTAAGGTCATATTAAAATTTTTTCAATAAGCACTTCATCAAAATAATGTTTATAACCTTTTCTCTTTCTATATCTTGTTTTAGGTTTGAATTTAATAATTAAAATTTTTTTCTTAATTTTTCTTAAAACTTTTCCAACAACTTTTGCATTTTCTACATAAGGTTTACCAATTTTAATATCGTTATTTTTAACAAGTAAAACTTTATCAAAAATAATTTCTTCTCCCTCTTTTTTATCAGTTTTATTAATCAATATTTTATTCCCTTCTTTTACTAAAAATTGTTTTCCTGAAGTTTCTATTACTGCTATCATTTTTTTAATAATTTAAATAAAATAAATAAATCAAAACAATTAGCCCTATGATGAAAAATAAAGTATTTACTTTATTAATTAATTTTTTATCTAATCCAAAAAGAGCGAATAAATAATTATAAAAAATAATGAAAGAAAAAGCAAGTGTGATGTGAAATATATTTGATCGCGGCAAAAGATGAACCGATTCAGGGTAGGGGTGGAAAATAACAACAATCTGCGGCTCTTCAATTTTTAAGTAAATTAAAAAAGATAAACCCCACAAAAATACTACTAAAAGAAAATGGTAAAAAAAATCTAATAATTTATCTTTCATTCTTTTATGGCTAAAAATGATAATTCTTCTGCTATTATTTTAGTTGCTTCTTTTTTAGCAAATTCTAAAGCTGATTTTTTCATAAACTCTAAAGTAGCCTTATCATTTAAAATTTTATGCACAACAGAAGAAAGAATGTCAGGAGTAAAATTAGGTTCTTCTATAACAACTGCAGCACCTGTATGAGCATATTCATAAGCATTTTCAATCTGGTGTTTACCAGCTACATCTTTTCTTAGAGGAATTAAAATCGATGGTACTCCAGCAGCAGCAATTTCAAATATAGCCCCAGCACCAGCTCGAGAAATTACTAAATCAGAAATTTTTAAAAGTTTAATTAAATCATTATGCTCAATAAAATCAATTGGGTGGTAATATTTTCTTCGAACTGGAACTTTTTCTAATATAAAACCCTCAGCTATTTGTTTGTATTCTTTAAACAAAGATTTTCCTAATTGATGGATTACTTGGCTAAACATTAAAAGTTTATCTAAAGAAAAAATAATCACTTCATTAATTTTCATTGCACCCTGTGATCCTCCTAAAACTAAAATAATAGGCTTATCAGTTTCTAAATTAAATTTCTTAAATATTTCTTCATCCGGATTAATTGAATCAAAATCTGGATCAATGGGATGGCCAATAAGTGCTGTTTTCTTTTTACTAAAATATTTTTTTGCTTTCTCAAAACTCACTGCTATTCTTGTGGCAAAAAATCCTGCTATTCTGTTGCTTCTACCTGGAATAGCATCAGATTCATGAATTAAAATAGGGATTTTTAAAAGCCAACCAGCTAAAACAACTTCTAAAGTACCATATCCTCCTTTTGAAAAAATAACATTAGGCATTTTTAAGTAAAGAATCCATAAAGCTTTTAAAAAACCCATAGGAAACTTGAAAATATCAAGAAAATTTTTAAGATCAAAATATCTTCTAATTTTAGCAGAAGGAATAGTAATAATTTGAATATCATATTTTTGCATTAATTCTCTATCAAAGGGTTCAGCTCCCAAATAAAATATTTCATAATCCCATCTTTTCTCTTCCATTATTTTTTTAAATTCCTTAGCAACATTTAATAAGGGGAAAAAATGCCCACCAGTAGTTCCTCCTGTTAAACAAAGAATTATCTTGTCCATTTTTATGAGTTTTCTATATTATTTATAATACCTAAGGCCGACATAATGGCAAATTGACTTGACGGTCCGTAGCTTATAAATGGAAGTGGAACTCCTGTAGTTAAAAATACATTAGAAATTATATGAATAAATGCTTGAGCAGAAATCCAACAACCTACTCCATAACAAAAAAATTTTTTCTCTTCATTTGTTATTTTGTGAGCTTTAGCAAAAATTCTTAAAACTAATAAAAGAATTAATGATATTAAAATTAAAGATCCTATAAAGCCTGTTTCTTCTGCATAAATAGCGAAAATAGAATCTGTAAGCATCAATGGAATTCCTATTATTTTAAATTCTGAATTACCTAAACCTTTACCAAAAAGCCCACCAGAGCTTATTGCTAACCTTGTTTGTTTGAGCTGAAAAGCTATACCTTTTTCATCTCCTTTGATTATTCCTAAAATTCTTTTAATTCTATATTCTTGTGAAAAACTTAATCCTATTATCAAAATCATAATCATAAATAAAACTAATAAATATTTATTCGAATATCTAACTGAAAGCAGACTTGCTGAAATACTTACTAAAAATATAACTAAATTTGAGAGAGCTGGTTGAATAAATATTAAAAATGAGATTAATCCTATTATAAAAAGTGAAAGCCAAAAATATGTTTTATCCTTTGTAAATAATGGAACTAAGAACGCTAAAAATAAAAGAACAGAAAATTTTATAAATTCTGCTGGCTGGAAAGAGATAAATCCTAATTTAAACCATCTTGCTGTGGTTTGCCCAGGTAATTTAAAAATAGGAATAAAAGCTAAGATAAGAAAAAGCATAGAAAGAAAAAGTAAGATAGGAGCTAATCTTTTAATAATTCTCCATTTAATAAGAGAAAAAAATATAAATCCTAAGATAGGGAAAAATATATTTAAAAGCAAATATTTATAAAAAGTATTTAAGCCTCCTGAAATATTATCTAAATTTGCTAAGGTTATTTCATAAGCTATAAAGCTGCCTATTAAATATAAAAGACAAATTAATATTATTAGATATAAATCAAACTTGAACATTTATTATCTTTTATGCCACTGAGGAGCCCTTCTTGCTTTCTTAAGTCCATACTTTTTTCTTTCTACTTCTCTTGGATCTCTTGTCAAAAGGCCAGCTTTTTTAAGTCTGGATCTCCATTCTGGGTTTAGTTTAACTAAAGCCCTTGCTAAACCTAATTTAATAGCATCAGCCTGACCATGTAATCCTCCACCTTTAACTTTAACTGTTACTTTATATTGATTAAATAATTTTAATTTCCTTAAAGGAGCATCAGCGCTTTTTTGTAAATATAAAGCTGGAAAGTATTCTGTATAATGACGATCATTTACAAATATTTGCATACTTGTTCCTTCAGGGTTATTCCATATTCTTACCCTTGCTACAGCTTCTTTTCTTCTACCAATACCTTCTACATATTTACCATCCTCTAATTGAGGTGCAGAAATAAATTCTTCTTGTTTTTTCTCTTCCTCCTTCTCTCTTGCTTTTTCATCTTCTTCCAAAACTCGTAAATTCTCTTCAACATTTTCCAATTTTTCCCATTCTTGTTTTTCTTCTTGTTCGTCTGTTTTAATTTCTTCCTCCATTTTTAAACTAAAATAATTCTTTTAATCCTTTTTTGTCTTAATTTATTCTTAGGAAGCATACCAGCGACTGCTTTTTGGATTACTTTTAAAGGATTTTTTTGCCATAATTCTTTTAATTTATATTCTTTTAAATGCCCTATATATCCTGTATGTTTATAAATTATTTTTTTATCAAGCTTATCACCAGTAAAAACTATCTTGCTCCAATTTTCAATTTCTACAAAAACAGGAAAATCAATATAAGGAGCGTAATTTACCTTATGCTTTCCTTGTAAATAATGAGCAATCAACGTAGCTAATCTTCCTAATGGCATACCTTCAGCATTAATTCTTATTATTTCTTTTTCTAATTGTTCGTTTTTTACTTTACTCATTTTAATTAATTTTAATCTAATTTTAATGAATTTTGCAATATATTTATAATTTTAATTGAAAATGCTAGAAAGAATTATACAAGAAATTAAAGAAAAATTGGATATTGTCGAATTTATAGGAAATTATGTTGAACTAAAGAAAGTAGGAAGTTACTATAGAGGTTTATGCCCTTTTCATCAAGAAAAAAACCCTTCATTTTTTGTTTCTCCTTCAAGACAAATGTTTAAATGCTTTGGCTGTGGAGCTGCAGGTGATGTAGTAACTTTTTATATGAGAATAGAGGGATTAGAATTTAAAGAAGCAATAAATAGATTAGCAGAAAAATTAGGTATAGACATAAAAAACTCTCCTGAAGAAACCGTAGATCTTAGTGAAATTAAGAAAATATTAGAAATAAATAAAATTGCTATGAATTATTATAAAAGAAATTTAAGCCAAAAAGAAGAGGTTATTAAATATCTTAAAAATAGAGGATTAAAAGAAAATACTATAGATTTTTTTGATATAGGATATGCAGAAGAAGGAAGCCATTTAAGGGATTATCTTTTCAATTTAGGCTATTCTCTAAATGAAATTATGGAAAGTGGTTTATTGAATGAAAGAAAAGAAGATAAATTTCAAAGTAGAATAATTTTTCCTTTAATTGACCATAAAAAAAGGATAGTTGGTTTTACAGGAAGGTTGTTTGTAGAAAAAGAAAATGCTCCTAAATATTTAAATAGCCCGGAAACTAAAATTTTTAAGAAAAATAACTTTATTTATGGTTTAGTTTATTCTTTAGAAAATATAGAAGCAAAAAATGAAGTAATAGTTACTGAGGGGCAGTTTGATTTAATATTGGCTTATCAAGAAGGTTTAAAAAATATTGTAGCAGTTTCTGGTTCTTCATTAACAGAAAATCAACTCAAAATTTTAAAAAGATATTGTAAAAAAATTGTATTTGCTTTTGATAATGATTTAGCTGGATTTAAAGCTAGTATAAGAGCAGGATTAATGGCCCTAAAGGAGGGATTTGAAATATACAAATTAAAATTTAGATCTTATAAAGACTTAGCTGAATTTTTTGAAAACAATGAAAAAGTAGATAATTTACAAAAAATAGATTTTATAGAATATTTGTTAGAAATTATACAAAAGGATTATGATTTAGATATTTTAGATAAGAAAAGGGAGGCTATTTTGTTAGTATTACCTTTTATAAAATTTTTAGATAACATAAAAAGAGCATATTATATTTCAAAATTATCAGAAATTGTTAAGATAAGAGAAAGTTTTTTAATAGAAGAATTAGACAAAATAGATTCTCCTTATTTATTAGCTCCCTATGAAGAAAGGGTTGAAATTAATTTTGATAGATTAAATAATTTAATAGAAAGATTTGCAAGTATTTCAATTGTTTTAAATAAAAAAGAATTCATAGAGGACTTAAAAAATCAATTAGATTTCGAATTTAGAAATATGATAGATGAGATTTTAAATAATGAAGAAAATCTAGAAATTTTAAAGGCAAGAGGAGATTATGAAAATTTGCTTCATGAAGATTTATTTAAAGAATTGGATTTCATTAAGAAAGAAATTATGAAAGAGTATTATAAAAGAAAAATCAAATTTTATCAACAGTTATTAAATTCTAAAGGTTTTGATAATTTGGAAGATATTTTAAAAAGTGTAAAATTTTATACAGAAAGATTAAAAGAATTAGAAAAAAATGCCTAAAAAAGAGAAGAAAAAGGCCACAAAAAAGACAAAAAAAGATCAGGCTTTTGAAGAAAAAATTCAAGAGCTAATAAAAAAAGGGAAAACAAAAGGTTTTGTTACTGAAAAAGAAATATTATATTATTTTCCTAAAATTGAGCAAAACATAGATTTATTAGAAAAAATTGCTGAAAGATTAGAAATTGCAGGAATAGAAATAAAAAGCAGTGGAGAGTTGTGGAATTTGAATGAAGATCTTTCTGAAGAATCAATCGCTAAAGAATTAGAAACTATTGAAGATCTTCCTCCACATATTCAATCCTATTTAAAAGAGATCAATAAAATTCCTCTTTTAACTCCAGAAGAGGAAAAAGAGCTAGCGAAAAGAGCAGCAAAAGGCGATATGGAAGCTAGAGAAAGATTAATTAAATCTAATTTAAGATTAGTTTTTAGTATTGCTAAAAAGTATTATGGAAGAAGCAAAAAATTATCTTTTATGGATCTTATTCAAGAAGGAAATGCGGGTCTTATTAAAGCTATAGATAGATTTGACTGGCGAAAGGGTTTTAAACTTTCTACTTATGCCACTTGGTGGATAAGACAAGCAATTACTAGAGCTATGGCAGATCATGCAAGAACAGTAAGATTACCAGTTCATATAATTGAACAGCTATATAGATTAAATAAAATCAAAAAAAGACTAACAGAAGAATTGGGAAGAGAGCCAACGCCTGAAGAATTAGCTCAAGAATCAAAAATACCAGAAAGGAAAATTCATAGATTGCTTAAATTAACATATGATGTAACATCCTTAGAAAAGCCAATAGGAGAAGGCGAAACAGAGCTTAAAGAACTTATCAGGGATATTGGAATTTCTCCGGAAAAAGAAGCTAGTTTAGAAATATTAAGACAAAAATTGTTGCAAGCTATCGAAGATTTACCTCCAAGAGAAAAAGAAATAATTATGTTAAGATATGGGTTAAAGGATGGAATCATGCATACTTTAGAAGAAGTTGGTAAAATTTTTGGAATTACTAGAGAAAGAGTTAGGCAATTAGAAATCAAAGCATTAGAAAAATTAAAAAATCATGACATCGTTTTAGAACTTAAAAAATCTTATTAAAAATGTATTACAGAAAATATAGACCAAGGAAATTTAACGAGATAGTGGGACAAGAAATTATTGTTAAAATATTGAAAAACTTTTTAAAAAACAGGCAATCTTTACCACAAGGGTATTTATTTGCTGGCCAAAGAGGTACAGGAAAAACTTCAACAGCAAGAATTTTTGCTAAAGCTTTAAATTGCTTAAACTTAGAAAAAAATGATTATGAACCCTGTGACGAATGTATAAACTGCCAAACTATTAATAGTGGACAATTTTTAGATTTAATTGAACTAGATGCTGCTTCAAATAGAGGTATAGATGAAATACGTAATTTGAAAGAACATATTGGTTTTAAGCCTATTCAAGGAAAATATAAAGTTTTTATAATTGACGAAGCTCACATGCTTACTGAACCAGCTTTTAATGCTTTACTAAAAACATTAGAAGAACCCCCATCTCACGTAATATTTATTTTAGCCACCACAGAACCTGATAAAATACCAGCTACAATTCTTTCTAGGGTACAAAGATTTGATTTTAAACGGGTTTCTTTAAAAGATATAGTTAAAAAATTGAAGTATATTGCAGAAAAAGAAGGTATTCAAACTACTGAATCTGCTCTTTATTTAATTGCTGAAGAAGCTGGGGGCTCTTTGAGAGATGCAGAAACTTTATTTGAAAAAATTGTTCTTTCTTTAAATCCTCACAAAATAATTAATGAAGAATATGTCGAAGAATTCTTAGGGAAAATTAGCAACAAAGAAATTTTAAACTTTTTAGAGCTTTTTTATCAAAAAAATTTTGAAGCTGCTATAAAAAAAATACACCAAGCTTATGAAGAAGGTTATGATTTGATAGTTTTTACAAAATCTGTTATTAAAATTCTAAGAGATATTTTGATTTTAAAAATTCTTCCTAAATGGGAAAATCAGCTTCTAAAAACTTATCCTGAAGAAGTTGTATCAAAAATTATTAACATTTCTAAAAATATTTCTTTGGAAGACATTAAAAAAGGCATTAAATTATTCACTGATGCTGAAAGTGGTATTAAAAGAGACCCTCCATTTTTAACGCTTCCTTTAGAAATTGCTGTTGCTGAATATTGTCTTTCTTAATTATCTAACTTGTGTACCAGGAAATACTTGTTCTAAAGGAACAATCAAAACAGGCCCTTCAGGAGCATCAGCTGCTAAGATCATTCCTTCGCTTTTAACTCCTTTAATTTCTTTAGGTTCTAAATTAACAACAACTACTACTAATTGACCGATCAATTCCTCGACGCTATACTTATTCCCTATTCCTGCTACTATATTTTTGATTTCATTACCTAAATTAACTTTTAAGACTACTAGTTTTGTATTTTCGATTTTTTCTGCTTGTTCTATTTTGCCTATTCTTAAATCAATTTTTTTAAAATCTTCGATGGTGATCATTATTGAGGTTGCGGAGTTCCTTGAAAACAACCAAGGTTAGGATCATACATTAAATCACCATGATTTAAATGAGCTTTTAAGGCATACTGGTCAACTTCAATAATTACATAATTATTTTTTGATGAACTCGTGAAATGACAGATTTTTATTTTATCAGCTGCATAGCTAAAGTTTAATAATAGACCTAAGCTTAAAATTAAGAAAAATAGAGACCTTTTCATTTTTAAATAAAATTAATTACGACCTTATTAAAATTATAAAATGAAGAAGGTTATTTTTATAACAGGCGCTACAGCTTCGGGAAAATCTGAAATTGCTATTTGGTTAGCTTTAAAAATAAATGGTGAAATTATCAATGCAGATTCTAGGCAGGTTTATAAATATTTAAATATCGGCAGCGGAAAAATTAGCGAAAAAGAGAAAAAAATAGTAAAACATCATCTTTTAGATATTGCTCATCCAAAAAGAAGTTACTCTCTCGGAAAATGGTTGAAAGATGTGGATGAGGTCATTAAAAAAATTTATCGAAAAAATAAAATTCCTATTATTTGTGGAGGTACAATTTTATATTTAAAAGCTTTAAAAGAAGGCTGGGTTTTGCCTAATGTAAAGCCCAATTATAAATTAAGAAAAGAATTAGAAAAATTTAGCGCTGATGAGCTTTATGAAATTTTATTAAAATTAGATCCAGAAAGAGCTAAAACTATTCAAAAAGAAAACAAAAGAAGATTAATAAGAGCTATTGAAATTGCTACTTTCTTAGGTAAGGTACCGTCTTTAAAAAAAGAACCTAAATATGAAATTTTAGTAGTTGCTCCTTATGTTGATTTTAAAAGATTAGAAAGAAAAATTTATAAAAGACTAATAAAAAGAGTTAAAGGAATTATTCAAGAAATAAAAAAATTAAGAAAATTAGGGTTAAGCCTTGAAAGAATTATAAGTTTTGGTTTAGAATATAGATGGTTTGGGAAATATGTAAAAGGTGAAGTCGACTTAAAAACCGCCATTGAAAAATGCTATAAAGACATTAGAAGATTTGCTAAAAAACAAATTAATGAGCTCAAAAAACTTAATTATGTCTATTGGTTTAAAAATAAAAAAGAATTATTAAAAATAGTAAAAAAATTTCTTAAAAATGAAAATTGATAATTTACTTATACTTACTGGTTTTTTAATAGTCTTGATGGGAGTGATTTTAAAATTGATTAACTTAGAAAAATTACCTTTGCTTCCTGGAGATATATTAATTAAAAAAGAAAATTTTGTTTTTTATTTCCCTATCACAACTGCTTTAATAATCAGCCTCATTCTAACAATTTTATTTACGATTTTAAAGAAATAAAAGCTGGATTTTTGTATAAAGGCGGGGGAGGCAGGATTCGAACCTGCAACCTGCGGTTTTGGAGACCGCCGCTCTGCCAGTTAGAGCTACTCCCCCTTAAAAATTATTATAAATCTTCTTCTTTCTTAATTTCAATGCCTAATTCTTCTAATTGTTCTTGGGAAACTTCTGATGGTGTTTCCATCATTGGATCTCTAGCTTCGCCTGTTTTAGGAAAAGCTATTACTTCTCTTATAGAAGGTTCATTTAATAAAATCGCCAAAATTCTATCTATACCTAAAGCAATCCCACCATGAGGAGGAACACCATATTTAAAAGCTTCAATTAGGTGACCAAATTTATTTAAAACATCCTCGCGCGAATTACCCATTGTTTCAAAAACTTTTATTAATAATTCAGGGTCATAAATTCTAATGCTTCCACCTCCTATTTCATAGCCATTCAAAACAACGTCATATTGTTCACTCAATAATTCTTCTGGATTCTTCTCTAAAATTTCCATTAAAACTTTTTTCTCTTTGCTTCCAGATTTAGTTTTTGGTTGAGTAAATGGGTGATGCATAGCATCCCATCTATTTTCTGTTTCTTTCCATTCAAACATCGGGAAATCTACCACAAAAGCAAAAGCAAGTTCATTAGGATCATTTGGATTGGATCTTAAATCAGGTTTATCAGAGTTGTATTTTGTCATTACTTCTTGATAAGTATAAATAGGGAAAGGATGTTCTTTTATCTTTTTTTCTGGGAAAAGATTTTTAACTAATTCATATAAAAGTTCTTCAACTAGCTTCAAAATATCTTCTCTTTCTATAAAGCTCATTTCTATATCTATTTGAGTAAATTCTGGTTGTCTGTCGCCCCTTGGATCTTCATCTCTAAAACACCTAGCAATTTGGAAATATTTTTCTAAACCTGCTACCATTAAAAGTTGCTTGTATTGTTGAGGAGATTGAGGTAAAGCATAAAATTTGCCTTTATGTAATCTTGAGGGGACAAGATAATCTCTTGCACCTTCAGGTGTAGATTTTGTAAGGATAGGTGTTTCAACCTCCACAAAACCTTTACTTATAAGAAAATCTCTAACAAATTTAGTAACCTTACTTCTTACAATCAAATTTCTCATCATTCTTTTTCTTCTAAGATCTAAATATCTATATTTAAGTCTTACTTCTTCATTAATTTCATAACCATTTGTATCTATAGGAATAGGTAAGGGTTCAGCTTTATTTAAAATTTCAATTTCCTTTACAAGCATTTCAATCGTGCCTGTTTCTAAATCAGGATTTATCATTTTAGGATCTCTTTCTTTTATAATACCACGTACTTTAATAACATATTCAGGCTTTAAAAGCTTTGCGGTTTCAAAATATCCAGATTGAGCATCAATTAAACATTGAATTATTCCAGTTTTATCTCTTAAATCAAAAAATATTATTTTCCCATGTTCTCTTACAGAATTTACCCAACCATAAATAACTATCTCTTCTCCTACTTTGTTTAAACTATCAATAATACTAAACTCTTTCATCTTTAAAATTTAATTATAATATATGCTTTCAAAATTTAAGAATACAATAATTTAAGGGCTTGCCATAATAGCAAGTCCTTTTGTCTGTACTTTATTAAACATCATCAATCTGATAAATTATTGCAAATTTTCACGAATTTATTTATACACGAATAATCCATTCGTGATTAATTCATTTAATTAGTGATTAATTCGTGTTTGTTAATTCATGATTACGAAATTAAAAATAAATTAGGATTTTATAAATTTATTTTTTATAATTTAATTGATAACTCAATTTATCCACTTGCCCGGGTGGCGGAATTGGAAGACGCGCTGGTTTTAGGGACCAGTGGGCTTTAAAGCCTGTGAGGGTTCGAATCCCTCCCCGGGCACTTTAAAATTTCTGTTTTTACTTTATTTATTAACTAATTCAAAATCCATGAAAAAAAGACCTCCTATTGTAACAATTTTTGGACATATTGATCATGGAAAAACTACCTTACTTGATACTATTCAAAATACAAAAATTACTGAAGAAGAGGCTGGCGGAATTACTCAAAAAGTAAGTGCTTATGAAATTGAATATAAGGGAGAAAAGATAACATTTATTGACACGCCTGGACATGCAGCTTTTGAAAAACTAAGAGAAAAAGGAGCTAAGGTAGCTGATATTGCTATTTTAATAATAGCTGCTGATGAAGGAGTTAAACCTCAAACAATAGAATCTTTAGAACTAATTAAAAAACATGATCTTCCTTTTATAGTTGCTATTAATAAGATAGATAAACCTAATGCTAATCCAGAAAAAGTAAAAAAAGAATTAAGTGATTTAGGTGTAATTGTAGAAGATTGGGGCGGTGACGTTCCTTCAGTAAATATTTCTGCTTTAAAAGGAGTTGGCATAGATGATTTGCTTGAAATTATCCTCATAATGGCTGAAATGTTGGAACTTAAATATGATGAAAATAAAAATGGTGAGGGTTATATTTTAGAAACAATTAAAGATCCAAAAAGAGGAATTTTAGCAGGATGTATAGTTTTAGATGGTAAAGTTAAAATTGGAGATTACATAATTACTTCTTCAAGTTATGGGAAAATTAAATTCATTGAAAACCCGTTTGGTAAACCCTTAAAAGTTGCTGAACCTTCTTCTCCTATTTTAGTTGGCACATTTGAAACTTTACCTATAGCTGGTGAACTTTTCAAAATAGGAGATAAAAATCAAATAGAGAGCATAAAAGAAGAACTTCAAGAAATAGAACTAAGCTTTCGTAAGCCTATAGTTATTGAACCACCAGAGAAAACTTTTGAAATTTCCTTAATTATAAAAGCTGATCTTGTAGGCTCATTAGAAGGCATTGAGAAATTATTAAGAAAAATTGCTGAAGAGCAAAAAATTGGTATTAAGATTATTAAAAGGGATTTAGGTATAGTCACTACTGAAGATTTAAAATTAGCAAAAGATACTAATTCGATTATAATTTCATTTAATTTAAAAAATCCAAAAGCTATCTATGAGGAAGTTAAAACGTTAAATTTAAAACTTATCGATGTAAAAGTAATTTATGAATTAGAAGAAATTTTAAATGAACTTGTACAAATTAAAAAGACAGAATCACCTGAAAAAGGAAAATTAGAAGTATTAGCTACTTTTAATAAAACTTCTACAAAGAAAACTGTTGGAGGTAAAGTGATTTTAGGAAAAGTCTCTTTAAATGATCGAGTTTTGATTATAAGAGACAATAGCATTGTTGGGAAAGGTAAAGTTATTAGCTTAGAATCTAATAAATTACCAGTTAAAGAAGTCTTAGAAGGCAATCTTTGTGGTTTAATTATCAATACTAAAACTGATATCGAAATAGGAGATATTTTAGTTTTTCAATGAGGGTGGAAAGAAAAAAATTTTTACTTATGGAAATATTATCAAAAATTTTACGAGAAAGAATTGATCCAAAGATCATTTTTACCGTTTTAGATGTAAGTTTGCCTCAAAAAGGTGGAATTATGAAAGTAAAAATTAGTATTTTTCCTGATGAAAAAGCTAAAGAAGTTATCTCTGATTTAAATAAAGATTCTATTAAAATAAAAAACGAATTAAAAGAAAGCATTTATTTAAGATATTTACCCAAAAAAATTATTTTTCAATATTCTAAGGATTTAAAAGAGGCTCAAGAGATTGATAAAATATTAAAAGAATTAAAAGAAGAAAAATGAATAAGAAAAATTTCACTTTGTTAGAACTTCTAGTAGTTTTAAGCATCCTAACCCTACTTTTCGCTATTGCTCTTTGGGCTATAAAACCCTTAGAATTTTTTAGAAAAACGCGGGATGCAAAAAGAATAACAGACTTAGAAAGCTTGAAAAAAGCTGTAGAATTGGTTTTAGCTGAAAATAAAGGTATACTGATTCTTACTACTTCTACTAACAATATTATATTTTTATCGTTAAAAGATAATTCTCCTACTTGCAGCACTTATATTAATAGTGGACTTTTGCCATCACCACCAGCAGGTTATGAGTATAGATGTTCTAATTCACCAGAAAATATTAATAATGGCTGGTTACCCATTAATTTTTCTTCTTCTACTTTGGTAAATTTAAGTAAACTTTTGGTAGATCCGCAAAATTCACCTCCTTATTTTTATTCTTTTATCACAGATGGAACGAACTTTGAATTTACAGCTTATTTAGAAAGTGAAAATAATAAAGGACCTAATAGCATCTCAAGCAATGATAAGGGGAAGTCAGATTATGTTTATGAAACAGGTAATTCTAATATTACTCCAATTTCTTTTTTGAACTCTCGGTCAGGTATAATAAGTGCTTCTTGTTTTGCTAAAACATTTGGAACCGTTGATAAACAACAAGGTATTCATGCAATTAGAGATTCAAATAATAATTTTGTCATTGCTGGCTATGGTAGATATTCATCTGCCAGTGATTTTGATTTTTGGGTGTTAAAATTAGATAATTCAGGAAATTTAATAGCTCAAATTAATTTTGGCGGAGGAAGTGATGATTATTTTTACAACATAATTCAAACAAATGACGGAGGGTATTTATTAGTAGGATGGAGTAAAAGTTATGGCGGGACTAATGATGCTATCGCTGCTAAATTAGGAAATTCTCTAAATCTTAATTGGTTAAAATTCTATGGAACTTCGACTACTGACTATTTTAGAGCTGCAGTTGAGGTCGATGATGGTTATATTTTAGGAGGATATATTTCTGAAACAGGAAAAGCATATATTGTAAAAGTCAATAAAAATAGTGGAGATCCTATATGGCAAAAATTGTATAGTACATCTACAGGTCCATTAGAAATTTATGAAATGAAATTATTATCTGACGGAAATATAGGTATTGTTGGAGTTTATAATAATGCAATGATTTGGTTTTCTAAAATTGATAAAAATGGAAATGTGCTTTTAAGTAAAGTATATTCTTCAAATGGTAATAATATCGGAGTTACTTTTGATCTAGATGGAAATAATTTGATTATTGGAGCAAGAACTACAGGAGTTAATAGCACACAAGATATTTTACTTTTAAAATTAGACAGCCAAGGTAATATTATTTCTAATAGAGTCTTAACCGGTTCAGGAACAGAAGATATAAGAAAAATTATTGCTCTTGATGACGGTTATTTAATTGGTGGTTATACTAATTCTTCTCCGGCTTTATCTTATGACTATTTATTAGCTAAAGTTAATAAAAATTTTGATAATTTCTCTATATTATTTCAAAAAATTTATGGCGGCATTGGAGCTGATTATGGAAGAGGTCTATCTTTAGGTAGTGATGGAGGTATTTTAATTTCAGGGTATACTGCTTCTGTTGGTGCAGGTTCTGATGATATTTGGTTAGTCAAAACAAATTCCTCTGGAAATATCAATTTTAATACTACTTCAGTTATAACAACTAATGCTAATTTATCTGTATCTTATTTAGGACTTTTTCTAACCATTGATCTACCTTTAATTGTTGAAGATGTAACTAATTCTTATTTTGCTGTTACTCTACCTTCTCTTAACACTAATAGAATTTCTTATACAGAACTTTCTCAAAGTAATTCTTGTGAATAAATATTTAGGTTGTAATTTTAAAAAAGATCTATTATAATTAAATAAGTGGCACGGTGCCCGAGTGGTTAGGGGACGGTCTGCAAAACCGTTCAACGTGGGTTCGAATCCCACCCGTGCCTATTTTAATTTTTTATGGCCCCGTCGTCTAACGGATAGGACACCGCTCTTTCAAGGCGGAAATACGGGTTCGACTCCCGTCGGGGCCAAAATTAAAAGAGGAAGCCCTTAAAGGCTTCCTCTTTTACCATTATTGTTTGATTAATTTGATTAATTTTTATGGTTGTGGAACTGATGGTTGAGGAGATGGAGCTTCAGGAGTTGGAATGCCTTCTGGTGCAGAAGTTGCCTCAGGAGTAACTGTTCCTTCTGGAGCTGGTGGAACTGGAGCTGGAACCGGAGGTATTTCTGTTGGTGTAGGAGCTGGTGTAGGAGCTACTTGAGCTCTTTGTTGCAAATACCACCAAGCTAATAATCCCAATACGACAAGAACTACTAAAACTACTACGACTGTAACCAAATTTTTATTTTCCATTTTTTTAAAAATATTTAAAAATTAATTACGACCTCTTAAAATTTTACAAAATAATTTATTTAAATTCAACCTTGCCACCAGCGCTTTCGATTTTTTCTTTTATTTTATTCGCTTCTTCAATAGCAACATTTTCTTTGATTGTTTGAGGAGGATTATCAACAATATCTTTTGCCTCTTTCAAACCAAGATTCGGATTTATTTCTCTTAAAGCTTTTATTACTTGAATTTTGTTAGCTCCAGCATCAACTAAAATAACATTAACTTTAGAAGGAGCAGCAGCTGTTGATTCAGTACCTGCAGCCTGAGGGGCTACTCCATGAACAGGCATAACTGCTGGTCCAAATTTTTCTTCTAAAATTTTAATCAATTCATTTAACTCTATTACAGTCAAATTCTCTATCTCCTCTACTATTTTCTTAATTTTTTCCTCCATTATTTTTTAATATTATTTACGACCAATGTTAATTTTGAAATAGGGATTTTTAAAGTAAATACTAATCGTCCTAATAGTGATTTCAAAAGGTAGTTGTATTTTTGAAGTAAAACTTCGTAAGATGGGAGCTTACCTATTTCAATTATTTCTTTAGGACTCAAAACTCTATTTTGCATTAATCCTTCGATAATAGTGAGATTATAAGTTTTATTAAATTCAGTTAAGATTTTAAATATCTCTATGTTTTTTGCATCATTTAAATCAAAAATAAGACCAAAGGGTATTTTAAATTTTTCTTGTTCTAAATCTAAATTAGGGTTAGCTAATTTGATTAGTGTTTTTTTGGTAATTTTTAAAATACCGCCAATTTTTTTTATTTGATCTCTCAAAGAGTTTTGAATTTCAGCATTAAGATTTAAAAGACTAATAAAAAAAATCTTTGAAGATTTTTCAAAAAATTGTTTTAATTCCTTTATTATTTGTTCTTTTTCTTGTCTTGTTTTCATTTTTGTCTCATGAGGCCTTACGGCATTAAAGCCTGCCTCATTTCTTCGACCACGTTGTATAAAAAAATTATAAAGCAATATTTTAAATTGTCAATATTTGAGTTGTTATTTCAATTTTTTATTGATAATTTTTTCATAAATTTCTTTTAATTCTGGCTTTGAAATATGAGTATAAACTTGCGTTGTTGAAATATTTTTATGTCCTAAAATTTCTTGGACAACCCTCAAATTAACTCCTGCAGAAATTAAAAAAGTAGCTAATTGGTGTCTTAAAACATGGGGATGAACATTTTTTATAATACCAACTTTAATAGCGTAAAATTTGATAATTTTTTGAATAGCTCTTACAGAAAGTCTTTTAGGTTCCATATTCCTAGCTAATGAAATAAACAAAGCAGGATGATTATCGGTTCTATTTTGAAGATATTCCTTAAGTGCTTTTTTGGCGCGCTCTGATAAAAATACAGTTCTTATTTTATCACCTTTCCCTTTTATAGCAATTTCACCTTTATCTATTTCTATATCTCTATTTAAAGAACATAACTCAGAAACCCTTAATCCTGTGCTAAATAAAAGTTCTAATATAGCTTTATCTCTTAATGATTTAAGATCATTCCCCTTAGGAGCATTCAATAATTTTTCTAGTTCAGATTCATTTAGTATTTTAATTTCTCTTTCAGGTAATTTAGGCAGCTCTATTTGGGTAAAATCCATTACATCTAAATTTAATTCTCTTTTCAAAAACTTAAGGAAATTTCTAATAACTATTAAATAATGTGCTTGGGTTCTTTTATTTAACTTTTGTTCTGACAAGTATATTCTAAATTGCCAAATAATATTTTTATCAATTTTTTCATATTTATTCTTATCAAGCCATTCAAAAAATTTCTTTAGCCTATTAATATATATTTTTCTCGTGCTTTCTGATCGTCCTTTAACTATTTCTAAATATTTCTCAAATTGAAAAATTAAGAATTTAAGGTTATTTTTTTCTTCTTGCTTTTTCATATTTAATATTTTAAAATTATTTAATGGCAAACAGCAAAGTTCAAGAAATAATTAAAAAATTTGGAATGCATGAAAAGGATACAGGATCTTGCGAGGTCCAAATTGCTATTTTGACTGAAGAAATTATTAATTTAACTAAACATTTACAAAAGCACCCAAAAGATTACAATTCGAAAAGGGGGCTTATCTTAAAAATAGCCCAAAGAAGGAAGTTATTAAAGTATTTAGAGAGAAAATCTGTTACTAGATATAAAAAACTTAAAGAATTATTGAAGTTATGAATCCCTTTGCTTCTCCTGGACAAAGAGTAGGTATTTTTATTGATACTCAAAATATTTATCATTCTGCAAAAAATTTCTATGGTAAAAATGTTGATTTTGGGAAGTTAGTAGAAATTTTAAATCAAGGAAGAAATCTTGTAAGAACTATTGCTTATGTAATAAAATCAGATCTTAGCCCCAAAGAAATTTCATTTTTTGAAGCTTTAATTTTTAAAGGAATAGAATTAAGGATTAAAGATATAATTTATTTGCCAGGCGGAGAAAAGAAAGCAGATTGGGATGTTGGTATAGCTGTAGATACTATTAGACTTTCTAAGTTTTTAGACGTTATAATATTAGTTTCTGGTGATGGAGATTTCGCTCCTTTAGTAGAATATTTGAAAAATCAAGGTAATATTGTAGAAATAGCAGGATTTGGCAGGAATACTTCTGTAAAATTAAAAGAACTAGCAGATTTCTTTTATGATTTAGATGAATTAAAAGATTATATTTTAATAAAAAAATGAAAAAGGCTTACAAATTACTTTTAAATCCAGAAAACGGTTTCGAGATTGAAATTGAAATTAATGATTGGGCACAAAGAGCGAATGTTTCTTTATTGTCAAAATGTAAAGGAACAGTAGTTTTAACAACAGTTGTTTTAGGCGATAAAAAAGAGGGAATTGATTTTACTCCTTTAACTGTAGATTATGAAGAAAGGTATTATGCTGCTGGAAAAATTTATGGAAGTCGATTTATTAGAAGAGAGGGTAGGCCTTCTGAAACAGCTATTTTAAATGCAAGATTGATTGATAGATCTATAAGACCTGCTTTAAAAAATTTTCCTTATGAAATTCAAATCACGAACACTATCTTTTCTTTAAATCCTGATTTTGATCCAGATATATTAGCATTTTTAGGCTCCTCTTTGGGGGTTGGGCTTTTAGGATTTGAATGGAAGGGTCCTGTAGGAGCAGTTAAAATATGCAAAAAAAATGGTAACTTTATTCTTTATCCAACAGAATTCGAGAGAGCTAGCTCAGATTTTACTATATTTTTAGGAGGAGTTAAGGATAAGATTAATATGATCGAATTAGAAGGGAAAGAGGTAAAAGAGGAAGATATTGTCAAAGCTTGCGAAATTGGGATAAAAGAGATAAATAAAGTTATAAACTTTTTAGAAAATATAATTAAAGAAAATGTAAATAAATTTGAAAGTATCACGGTTGATAATCAAAGTTTCATAAGGTATGGGGAAGAATTTTTAAGAAAGCATAATATAGATATAGAGAAAGCATTATTTAATTTTCAAGAAAGACCCGAATTAAAACAAGTTTTTGATATTTTAAATGAAGAAAAGGAGTTTATAGATAATTTTAATCTAATTTATAAAGGAATTTTGTTTAAGATAGAAGATGTTTTTAAAAAGAAGATTTTAGAAAATAAAGTTAGGCCAGATGGAAGAAAATTAGATGAAATAAGAAAAATAGAAATAGAGGTAGATGTTTTACCTAGGGCTCACGGATCTGCTTTATTTAAAAGAGGATTAACCCATATCCTTTCTGGAGTAACTTTGGCATCTTTAGGAGAAGAATTATGGGTTAGAGAAATTGAATTTGAAGGCTTCAAAAGATTTATGCACCATTATAATTTCCCTCCTTACTCAGTAGGAGAAATAGGTTCATCGAGAGCTCCCTCAAGAAGAGAAATTGGGCATGGAAACTTAGTTGAAAAAGCATTAAAAAATTTAATTCCTTCTGAAGAAGAGTTTCCTTATACTATAAGAGTTGTTTCTGATGTATTATCTTCTAATGGTTCTACTTCAATGGGGAGTGTTTGTGCTTCTTCTTTAGCTCTTTTTGATGCAGGAGTTCCTATTAAAAAACATACTGCAGGAATAAGTATAGGAATTGCTTATCAAGACGAAGAAAATTATGAACTTCTAACTGATATTCAAGGGCCTGAAGATTTTTTTGGAGGAATGGATTTTAAAGTTGCTGGAACAAAAGATGGAATTACCGCTATTCAACTTGATGTAAAAATAGATGGTTTAACAACAAAAATCATAGAAGAGTCATTAAAAAGAGCAAGGGAGGCTATTAACAAAATTTTAGATATGATGTATGAAAAAATAAGCGAACCAAGGAAAATTCTAAAAGAAGGTGTTCCTTATGTATCATTACTCAAAATAGATCCTTCAAAAATTGGACTACTTATAGGGCCTGGAGGTAAAAATATTCATGAGATAATAGCACTAACAAATGCGAAAATAGATATAAAGCCTGATGGTGTTATTTATATTTCTGCAGAAAATGAAGAAATGCTTAGAGAAACCGAAAAATTAATAAAATCCTACACTAATTCTTATGAAGTAGGAGAAATGGTAGAAGGTGAAGTAATAAAAATTTTACCATTTGGCGCTATATTAAACTTAGGAGGTAATCGTACTGCATTGTTGCATATTTCTGAAATTTCAGACAAAAGAATAGATAATATTGAAAAAGAAATAAAATTAGGAGAAAAATTAAAAGTAAGAATAAAAAATATTTCTGAAGATGGTAAAATTTATGTATCCTTAAAAGATGCCAGATGAGATTAAATATAGAATAATAAAAGGAAGGGGGGAAGAAGAAGAAAAAAGATTAAAAACATCTAAAGAAATTTTTACTAAAAGCGAAAAGGTTGAACCTACAAATATTCCACCTGAAAATCTACCTCCTACTTTTAAAATTAAAGAAAAAGAAGTTGTACCTGAACCTGTTCCTGAAATTCAACCAATAGAAACACCGAAACCAGCCGAACATGAAACTTTAAAGGTTCAGACCCAGCTTGTTCAAAAACCTAAACCTGAAATTCCTATCATTAAATTACCGCAAATTCAAATACCTGTAAAATCAAATAAAAAAATTTTGGCTCTACTTTTAATCGTGATTATAATTCCTTCTTTGCTCTACGGAGGTTTTCTATTTTTTTCTAAATCAAATATACTCAGTAAATTTTCCACTAAACAACTTACGAAAGAACCTGAAGTAAAACCAGAAACTCCCAAAATTACAAGTATATTTCGAACAACTCCTTCTACAAGTACAATATCAACTTCTTCTTTGCCTGAGCCCACAACTTCACAAATTAGCTTAAATGAATCTACTTCTTCTACCTCTACTCTTTTAACAACTACTTCTCTTATTTCTTCAATATCAACATTTACTCCTACGACTTCTTCTCCTTCTGCTTTATCAACCTCATCTAAAACTATATCTTCAACAACTTCTCTTTCATTTACCACTCCCACTAAAACTGAGACTAAAGAAATTGAACTAGCCCAAGAAGAAAAATTAGAGAAACCTTCTCCTAAACCAGAAGAAATTAAAGAAGTAAAAATAGAAGATATCGGGAAACAAGGAACAAAAGTTGTATTTCCTTATTTACAATTACCAGAGATTAATATTTCTCTTGACGAACTTACTACAAATAATTTTAGATTAAAATGGTTAGAATTAATGAGAATCCAAAAATCAGCAGGTAGCTTGTATAAAATCAACTTTCTGTATAATAACCAACCATTGCCTACAGAATTCGTTAAAAATTATTTCTTTACTCCTTCATTTATTGAAAAGAAATATCAGGAATCTTTTAAAAATAGTTTAGGAGATTCTTATTTAATTTTAATTTATTATACTTATACTCGAAAATTTCCTGTTATAATATTTACAATAAAAGACGAGAATGTTGTTGTTCCTTTTATGAGACTATGGGATAAAGAAAGTTTATTAAATGATTTCAAAAAAATTTATCTTGGTTTGCCACAAGGAGAATTATTAAGATTTTATACTATTACAGAAGAATACGAAGGAATAAAATACAAAATTGCTTATTACAATAATAATTACAAATTTATATGGACAATTTATAATAATAATTTGATAGTTTCAACAAGCTTAAACGCTTTTAAATATGTTATTAAAAATCTTAAATAATGAACATAGAAGAAGTAAAAAATAAATTATTAAAAGAAAAAGAAGAGGTTGAACTATTATTAAATGAAATAAATTTTGAATTAGAAAAAGTTAAAGAAAGTGATGAATTTGAAACTTCAGATATTGCAGAAAAATATGAAGAGAAAAGTGATTTTTATTCAAAAAAAGAAATATTAGAGAAAAGATTAGAAAATATAAAAAGGGCATTACAAAAAATTGAAGATGGAACATATGGAATATGTATAAAATGCAATAATCCTATTGAAGAGGCTCGTTTGAAGATAGATCCTACAACAGAATTATGCAGAAAGTGTGTTAGTTAATTACTTATTGTAATATAAAAATATCCTATCTACTCTAGGTATAGCTGATTCATCACAACTTTCCATTGTAATTTTATATTTCATATATTGGCCTTTTAAATTTTCTAACTGAACAATTTCTCCTGGTTCACTTGATGTTGAAATACAATTAGGAGAAGAAAAACTAGAATTATTATCTACGCAAAGCTCAAATTCAACTCGCTCTCCTTCTTTTGTACCAAACCATAAAAACTTATTAAATATTGAAGTAGTACCAAAATCAAAAATTGGTGATTCTAAATAACCATTTCTACAATTCTCTGTCTCTAAAAAACCTATTTTATAAAATAAAAAAAGAAAGAATATTAAACTACCTAGACCAAAAACTATAGAAAAATTTTTTAATTTTTTCAAGTAAACCATACTCTTTTGAAAGATCTCTTGACATCAAAGCTGCGCCTGCTGAGCTTGAAAATTTTCTAAGTTCATATTCATTTTCAAAAATATTAAGTTCGTCTTTAGGAAATTTTATTGAAATTTCTAAGATATTTTTTAATAAATTTAAGCTGTTTTCATACAAAGAAAAGCCTCCTATCATCACTAATCCTGCTGGTAATTTATATTCTTTTTTAATATTCTTTATATAATCTTTAACCTTAAGTTCCTCAAAATATTCTCTTAATTTTTTTTCAAAAAATTTAAAAATTTGTTGTCTTAATTTTTCTTCTTTTTTATTTATTTTTTTGCCTGTAACAGCTGCTGGTTTATGTAATTCTGATTTAATTTTCTCTATTTCTTCAAGGTCTACTTTTAAATATAAAGCTAAATCTTGGTATAAAATTTCAGAACCAAAATCAAATACTGCCATATCAACAAGTTTTCCTTCATTAAAAATCCCTATGCTTGTAGTTTCGCCACCAATATCAATTAAACCTACTCCCATTTCTTTATCTTTTTTAGATAAACAAACCTTACTAGAAGAATAAATAGAAGGAAAAATGTTATCTATTTCTAAATTCAATGCCTTAAAGATATTTTTAATTTTTTCATAAAAAGATCTAAAACAAGTTATAAAAAGAACATCTGCATCCAATCTTTTACCTGCAAAGCCTAAAGGATCTCTTACTTCTTGTATACCATCTATTAAAAATTTTAAAGGTTCTTCGATTAAGACTTCTTGATTATTTAAAAGCAGGAAGTTTTTTGCAGTTCTTATGGTTTTTTTGATATCTTCTTCTTTAACATTATCTTCAAATATAGCGTGCCCTTTTTGGATATGTTTTTGAAAACTGGGTAGTGTTAAACTGATATTAAGTTTTTCAATTTTTTTTATTTCAAAGGTTTCTAATGTATTTTCTAAAATATTACTTATTAAAGAAATTAAATTTTCTTGTTCTATTATGTCATTTTTCCTGAAATATTCATTTTTTAAAGAGGTATTATAAGATATTAGCCTTCCATCATAAGTTTCTTCCAAAACAGTAAATTTTATCTCGTAATGGCCTAAGTCTAATCCAAAATAAAAATTCCTCATCCTTCGTATTTAATATACTGAATATATCTTCTTGCCATATCTAATGCTTTTTCTAAAGGCCAACCTTCTTTCATTTTTTTCTTAATAAAACTTTGAATTTTCAATCTATACATTCTATATTCCTTTTTCCTTCTTTCATTCATAGGCCTTGATCTATACATATTTTTTTTAACTTCAATAGCTAATCCAGATTTTTGAAATCTTGTTAAAAATCTTCTCAAAAATTGCTGCAATGTTTCTTTCTTTTGTTTTTTTGCTTTAATCCTCATTTTTTAAAATTTTATAAATTTTTTCTAATGGCTCTTTAGGTGGATTATAAACTACTGAATGAATCGACCCGCCTTTATCATTTTTAAACCTTGGAATAATGTGAATATGCAAATGATCAATAGCTCTTCCAGCATTTTTACCTTCATTTATACCAATTGTAAAATCTTTTGTATTTAATTTTTCGCTAATTCTTTTTATTATATATTTCATAAACTTCAATAGTTCTATCCCATATTCTTCAGGTAAATCAACAAAATTTTCTATATGTTCCTTAGGAATTATCATAGTATGCATAGGAGCATGTGGATTAATATCTAAAACAGCAACAAAATTTTCAGTTTCATCAATCACATAGCTATTTATTTCTTTTTTTGCGATTTTACAAAATATACAGCTCATTTTAATCTACTTTTTAATTCCTCAATTAATCCATCTATAGGAATTGTTTCTTGGGTTTTATCAAACATATTTTTCAGAATAACACTACGACTTCCCATTTCTTGATGCCCTATTATTATACAATATTTTACACCAAGTTTATCTGCATATTCTAATTGAGAAGTCAAGCTAGTTTTAGCAAAATTTTCTGCTACATTTATATTATGCCTTAAAAGTAAATCATAAACAAAAAATGCATAAGATTTTGCTCTTTCAGCAGCATAAGCTATAAAAATTTCTGGTTTTTTACTTACTTTCAAATTAATTTGATGAAGCTTAACAATTTCCATAAGTCTTTCTATGCCAATAGCTCCTCCAACTCCAGGGGTTTGTTTGCCACCTAAAAATTTAATCAAATAATCATATCTACCGCCACCACCAATAGCTATAGGGGTTTCAACAAAAAATATTTCAAAAACAGTTCTAGAGTAATAATCAAAACCTCTTACAAGATGTGAATCTAATTCATATGGAATATCTAATTCTTCAATATATTCTAAAACTTTTTTAAAGTGTTCTTCACATTGTTTGCATAAATGGTTAACTAAAATAGGAGCATCCTTTTTTATCTCTTGGTCTTTTTCGTTCTTGCAATCAAGCATTCTTAATGGATTGATAGCATATCTTCTTTTGCAATCTTCACAGAGATTTTTTAAATATTTTCTATAATACCTTTTAAGCGCTTGTTTATATTTATTTCTATCATTTAAACAACCTATACTATTTATTTTAAAAATAAAATCTTTTAGCTTCAGTTTTTTTAAAAATCTATCAAAAACTTGAATAATTTTAGCATCATAAATAGGATCTTCAGAATTCAAAACTTCTAGGCCCCATTGATAATGTTCTCTATATCTACCTGCTTGTGGTCTTTCATATCTAAACATAGGCCCAAAATAAAAAAGTCTAACAGGTTGAGGCCAGGAGTGCATTCCATTTTGTAAATAGGCTCTTGCTATAGATGCAGTTCCTTCTGGTCTTAGAACATATTTTTCTCCTTTTTCTTTTCTTTCTACATGAAACATTTCTTTTTCTATAACATCAGTAGATGCTCCTAAAGAAGCTGTGAAAATTTCTTCTTTTTCTACAACAGGAGTCCTTATATATTCAAAGCCATATAAATATGAGTGTCTAATTATCTCATTAAATAAACCTAAGAAAAGTTCAGCATCTTCTTTTATTAAATCATGCATGCCTCTTGGAGATTGAGGTACTATTTTAAATTTCTTCATAAATTATTAAACTTAATTATCTTAATCAATCTTCCTAATGGGCTTATTTTGAATGAAACTTTGCCTATTATTCTATCTTTTTTAAGAGGCCCCCATCTTCTTGAATCAAAACTTTCATTTCTATTATCTCCCAAAACAAAATATTCATCATCTTTTAATTGTATCTTCTCTTCCCCTAAGTCAAAATCTTCATTTTGAAGGTATGGTTCTTCTAATTTAAATCCATTAGGATTTTCTTTGTTATAAATGTAAATATTTCTTCCTTTCAAATAAACTGTTTCACCTGGCAAGCCAATTACTCTTTTAATATAATATTTCCTTTCATCAACAGGAGGGATAAAGACTATAACATCACCTCTTTGAACAGGTTGAATTTTAGTACAAATTTTACAAATAATTAAATAATCAGCAGTATGATAGTTGGGTTCCATACTTTCTCCCATTACTATAAATGGCTCAAAAATAAAAAATCTCACAGGCAAAAAAATTAAAAGAAAAGTTAAAATTACTTCTATAATTTCGAAAATTTCTAATTTTTTCATTAAAATAATTATAATGAAAAACGGCATAAAAATCAAACTAATTTACGGTTTAGGTAATCCTGAAGAAAAATTTAAAAATACCCCTCACAATTTTGGAAGAGATTTAATTGAATCCTATCTAAAACAGAAAAAGGAGCTTCAATATTCTATTATTGGAAAATACAAAAATATTTATCTTGCTATAGGAAAGGTTTATATGAATGAATCTGGTTTAGCTTTAAAAGAAGTTTTATCTTATTTAAAAATCAAACCAAATGAAACTTTAATTATTCATGATGAAGCAGATTTGCCTTTTCTTTTTGTAAAATTCACCTTTAATCAATCAGCTTCTATGCATAAAGGCGTAGAATCAATTTATAAAAATTGCAGCAACCAAGTTTGGAGAATGAGAATAGGTATCCAAGATAAAATAAGAAGAAAAGCTGAAGAAATAATTTTAAAAAAATTAAATAAAAATAAATTGTCGAAATGGACGGAAGCTAAAATTAAATTTAAAGATATCTTAGATAAATTAAATATTTTGCCTATAGAAAAATTAAGTTTACCACGTGATTTTTTTTATAAATAACCAATTTCTTTTAAGTAATCTCTATATTCCCATTCCCATAAATCTTTGCAAGCTAAAAATCCTTTAAAATCTTCTTCTGGGTTCTCGAATTCTTTTAATTCCCACTCATAAGTAATTTCACCAAACTTATGTTCGCAATTAGGATCTCCTTCTTTTATTTTGTCTCCCATGCTTCTTAAATATTTTTTAGCTCCACAAATTTCACAAATCTGAATTTGATTAATTCTTAAAATGTACCTTTTTTCTACATATTTAGGCAGAACTATTTTTTTGCCAGATTTATCTAACAAAAAAGGTTCTTCATTTAAAGCATAAAAATAAGCAGCTGTTTGAAGACGATAATCATCGTAAATTTCTAATGCTGTTTTTATATCTACTAAAGAAAAAATCCCATCTACTTCTGCTAAAATGTCAAAAGTTCCACTATATCTATAATTTGAATGTTTAATTCTTTTTTCTATCCAATCTTGTTTTGAAAAGAATGAGTGTTCTTTTAAAAAATTTTCAAAACCATTTTTAAAACCAATATATTCTGGAGGTACAATAATTTCTCTTCCTCCTACTATTGCTTCTAGAATTTCATGAACAATTGTTCCTTCTTGCGCAGCTTTCGCTTTCTTTTCTTGAGCTACTTCAAAATTTTCTTGAGCAGCATAAAAGTAATAAAGAGCAGGCTTACTTTTAATATCAACAATAGAAGTTACTCTTGGATACCAAACACCATTTATTATATATCCATGTCTTTTTTTAAATTCCTCTAAACTCATTTCCCTTTTCATTTTTTCTTTCTTTATAATTATAAATTAAATGGAAATCGTACAATATCCAAATTTAATTTTAAAAAAAGAAACAAAAAGAGTTGAAAAGATTGATAAAAATATAAAGCAGATTGTAGAAAAAATGAAAAGGGTTATGGTTAAAGAAGGAGGCATTGGGCTTTCAGCTAATCAAATCGGTATTGATCTTGCAATTTTTATTGCTAAACCAAAAGATAAGTTTTATGTTTTTATTAATCCTGAAATCATAGAAACTAAAGGCGAAGAAATAAAAGAAGAAGGTTGTTTAAGTATTAAAAATAAATATGGTTTGGTAAAAAGAGCAAAAGAAGTTAAAATAAAATACCAAACCTTGTCTGGCAAAGAAAAAATTATGAAGGCAAAAGGTCTTTTAGCTCATATTATTCAACATGAATATGATCATTTAAAGGGTATATTATTTATTGATAAAGCTATGCAAATTTATGAAATAGATTCCAATGACTAAAAAATTAAATTTTTGTTTTTTTGGTTCAAGCAATTTTTCTATTTATGTTCTAAGAAATGTTTTAAAACAATACAAACCTGAGATAGTTTTTACTTTGCCGGCTAAACCTAAAGGTCGAGGTTATAAATTAGAGCCAAATGTTGTTTATTCTTATGCTCTTAAAGAAAAACTTCCTGTAATTGAAATTAAAGATTTTAGAAATTTTAATTTTAATTTTGAATTTGGTTTATTAGCTGCTTTTGGTAAAATCATTCCTAAAGAAGTTATTGATAAATTTAAAAAAGGTATTATTAATGTTCACCCTTCTCTTCTGCCAAAATATCGAGGTCCTAATCCTATAAGAGAAGTGATTTTAAATGGAGAAAAAGAAACTGGTGTAACTTTATTTTTGATAGACGAATTAGTTGACCATGGGCCTATTATAGCTCAAAAGAAAATAGAGTTAAAAGGAAATGAAAATTACTTAGAATTAGAAGAAAAATTAGGCATTTTAGGAGGTAAATTATTTAATGAAACTATAGAAAAATATTTGTCTGGAGAAATTAAACCAATATCACAAGATGATTCTTTGGCTACCTATACAAGAAAAATAGAAAAAGAAGATGGGAAATTAACCTTAAATGACATTTATTTAGTTTGGGATAGAAAAATTAGAGCCTTAAATCCTTGGCCTGGTACCTATATCATTATCAATCTAAAAGGAGAAGAAAAAATTCTAAAAATTTTTGCTATAGAAAAAATTAACGAGAAGAATTTGAAAGATAAAAAAATCAAAATAGGAGAATTTTTCCAATACAAAAATGAACTTGGTTTAAGGCTTCAAGATGCTTATATTGTTATTAAAGAATTGCAATTACAAGATAAAAAACGAATGAGCTCTAAAGAATTTCTAAATGGCTATAAATTAGGTACTTTCGAGATTAAAAACTAAATGACTTAAAACAATTGCAAAAGCAATCCCGACATTTAATGATTCTTTTATCTTACCTTTCTTAGGGATTTCTAAAATATAGTCACATAATTTTAAGTTATCTTTGCTTATGCCCTTTATCTCATTTCCAACAATAAGAGCAATTTTTTTGTATCTTTTTCTAAATTTATAATAAGGGGTTGAATTTTTTGCTTGCTCAATTGCAATTATTTTATGTTTTTCTTTTTTTAATTCTTTAATTAAAGGTTTTAATCTAAATTTTCTTTCAAATTCTAAATTATTTTCTGCACCTAAAGAAGTTTTAATTACCTCACGATGAGGAGGTAAAGGAGTTATACCTACAGCGATAATTTTTTTAACTCCTAAAAACTCTGCTGTCCTTAAAATATTACCAACATTAAAACCTGATCTAATATTATCAAGAACAACAATAATTTCCATTAAGATTATATTTAATTTAAAGTTTATGGGTTAGGATAAAAGTTTGGACCAGTTGTAGTAGGTAAAATATTTTTATTTGGTCCTACTTCATATAAGGTTGCTACATCTCCTCCATCATTTTGTTCTGCATCTGTCATTACTTCTAAATTAGCATCTAATTCAAAATTCAAATCTGTTTTACAAGCATAAGTATAGTAATAAGAGGGATCAGCATCAAAGGCTGAATTTCTTGGATCAATTGGTAAAGCAGTTAAGTTAAGAGTTGTTGCTGAAGCAAAATTAACAGGTAACCAACCAGTTCCATTAACTGCAGTAGATGTTGAAGCTCTCGCTCTAGTAAAAGGCGCAGTAGGCCCTGGATTCCCACTAGCTGAATAATAAATTGTAGGAGTAGAACCTCCTAAACATCCATTTATCCCACCTAGATCTCCGGTTAACACAATAGCTGAAGGGTTTTGAGCAAATTCTGCAATGTATGTTTGGATAGCATTAGCTAGTCTATTTAAGTCAGATTGTCTTTGAGTATCTCTTAATCTAGCAAATATTTGTTGAGGTTTTATAACTGCTACTAATATACCGACCAAAACTCCGATGATAGCTAAAACTACAATAAGTTCAATTAAGGTAAAACCGACTTTTTTATTTTGCATTTAGTGAAATTAATTTTTTTAATTACGGCCTCTTTAACTTATTTAATTTAAAATTATATATCATTTTTTTACAAAATCAAGTTATTTTGTGGATAAAAATTCAGTAGCAAAAATTTTAATTTTTTTAATAAGTTCCTCTAAAGATAAACCAGCTTTTACAAAATACTCCTTAGCACCTAAATTTTTTCCTCTTTCAATATCCTCAGGTTGTCCTAAATTTGAAATTATAAAAACTGGTATTCTTTTTAAATTTTCATCTTTATTAATTTCTTCTAAAACAGCAAAACCGCTTTTTTTAGGCAATATAATATCTAACAAAATTAAATCAGGTTTTTCAGTGACAATTTTTTCTAAAGCTTCTTCTCCGTCTTCAGCAGCAACAACCTCGAAATTTTCATTTTTTAGTTTTCTTTCCAATAATAGCCTTAAAAATTTATCATCCTCTACTATCAAAATTTTCATTATTATTGTCATTATAACAAATTATATTAAAAAAATTAAAAAATAAAAGATCCTTAATTATCCGGGCTGGACTCAGCTAAAAAATGGGAATTTGATCACTTTAAACAGAATTGGTCCATCGCCAGGTTCCCCTAGCGATACCTTGTTACGACTTAGCCCTAGTCATCACCCCTACCCTATTCCTACTATAAGTAGGGTTTCGGGTAGAGATGACTCCTCTGGCCTGACGGGCAGTGAGTGCAAAGGCCGAGAACGTATTCACCGCGGCATAGCTGATCCGCGATTACTAGCGATTCCGCCTTCATGGAGGCGAGTTTCAGCCTCCAATCCGAACTGGGCCAGGCTTTTAGGGATTAGCTCAGCCTCACGGCCTTGCAACCCGTTGTACCTGGCATTGTACCATGTGTGTCGCCCCAGGCATAAGGGCCATGCAGACCTGACGTCATCCCCACCTTCCTCCGGCTTGAAGCCGGCAGTCCCCTGTGACACGTGTAACACAGGGCAGGGGTTGCGCTCGTTGTGCCACTTAAGGTTACAGTTCACACCACGAGCTGACGACGGCCATGCAGCACCTGTGCTTGCCCGCCGGATAAAATCCGGCTTCTCCTTTCTTTCGAAAGGAGCATTAAGACAAGCATGTCAAGCCTGGGTAAGATTTTTCGGTTACTATCGAATTGAACCACATGGTCCACCGCTTGTGCGGCCTTCCGCCTATTCCTTTGAGTTTCGACCTTGCGGTCGTACTTCCCAGGCGGGGTGCTTAACGCGTTAGCTTTACCCCAGAGAGGGTCGAATCTCCCCAGAGTTAGCACCCAGCGTTTACAGCCAGGACTACCCGGGTATCTAATCCGGTTCGCGCCCCTGGCTTTCGCCCAATCAGCGTCAGAACTGCCCTAGCCGGCTGCCTTCGCCTTCGGCGTTCCGCACGATATCAACGGATTTCACCCCTACACCGTGCGTTCCGCCGGCCCCTGGCAGTCTCTAGGAGCATAGTATCTTTCCCAGTCCTTGAGTTAGGCTCAAGGATTTAAGGAAAGACTTATGCTCCCGCCTGTGGGCCCTTTACGCCCAGTAAATCCGGGTAACGCTCGGGACCTTCGTCTTACCGCGACTGCTGGCACGAAGTTAGTCGTCCCTTATTCGTGGGGTACTGTCAACCCAGCACAAAAATGCACTGGGTTTCATCCCCCACAAAAGGCGTTTACACCCCGAAGGGCTTCTTCCGCCACGCGGTGTCGCTGGGTCAGGCTTTCGCCCATTGCCCAAGATTCTCGGCTGCTGCCTCCCGTAGGAGTAGGGCCCGTGTCTCAGTGCCCTTGGCGGGGAACACCCTCTCAGGCCCCCTACCGGTCTTAGCCTTGGTGAGCCATTACCTCACCAACTAGCTGATCGGCCGCGCCCCCTTCCTGAAGCGGGCTTGCGCCCCTTTACCTATCCTTACTTGTGTAAGGATAGGACTATCGAGGATTAGTCCCCTTTCGGGGGTTATCCTCGTCTTCAGGGTAGGTTAGGCACGTGTTACTGCCCCGTTTGCCACGTCCAGTAACACTTTTGGAAACCAAAAGTGTCACTGGGCGTACGACTTGCATGCCTTATCCACACCGCGAGCGTTCACCCTGAGCCAGGATCAAACTCCCATATAAAGTCCAGCCCGGATAATTAAGGATCTTTATTAAAAATCAAAAAGAGTACAATTTTTACAACAAATACAAAAATTTCCTTATTAAGAAATTATAATCAAACTCTTATAAAATTTCAAGACCTATTATTTTCTTTAATTTTTTGAACCAATTCCTTTTGTTCTTCTTTTAAGGTAGAGTAAATTATAGTGCCGTTTTCGTACATTCTAATAATTTGGCTTTCCTCAGAAACTGTATAAACCGTAGTTCCTCCTAAAATTAAAGAAGCTGTTATTGCTGTAATATGTCTTGTATGAACTTTTTCTTTAAAACCAAAAGCTTGTGAAAGATCTTCTCCTTTTAACTTTAACCTTTCTAAAACCTTTTTAGGATTAAGATTTATCAAATAAATACCACTAGCAATTATATGTCCTTCCTTATTAATTAAAATAGCCCCATCAAAGGTTTTAAGTGCAGAAAAGATTTTAACTGCTTTATCAATGCTCATATCTTTTAAGTCATATCTCTTTTCTTCAAATAGATTTTGTGTTTCGTCTAATAAAGCAGCATATTGGGAATTCCATTCTCTTTTCCAGCCTAAAATGATCAACATTCCAAATGGTTTTCTGCTTCTTTTTACCAATATCTTTAAAATTTCTATCAATTTTATCTTTAATCTTGGATCAATATCATTTTTGCTATTAGAGGCTATATATTCTAAGATTAAGTTTTCTTCATCAGTTACAATCTTATGGATTCTTAAAAAATTTAATCTATCTGTTACTGCTTCGAGAATTCCCATGGTTTTTATTTAACTTTAATTCATTAATCAATTCTAAAACAACCTCTTTTTCATTCCAAGGAATAGGACCTTCTTTTGTTTCTATAGTTGGTTCTGCTCCTTTGCCTATTAATACAATTATATCATTTTTTTGAGCATTTTCAATTAGATATCTTATAGCTTCTTTCCTGTCTTCTATTATTCTGTATGGCTTTTCAAATTCATATTCTGCTAAATAAGTTTTAACGCCATGTTCTATTTCTTTCATAATTTTTAAAGGATCTTCATCAAAAGGATCCTCGTTTGAAATTACAATTTCATGACAATATTTAGCAGCAATTTTACCAATTTCTGGTCTTTTCCATTTATCTCTTAATCCACCAGCTGAGCCTACAAGACATAAAAGTCTTTTTGGTTTAAAAATATCCCAGACATTTTTATAAAGTTCCTCGATAGAATCAGGAGTATGAGCATAATCTATGATTACTTTGAAATTTTTAGTTTGGATTACCTCAAAATGACCAGGTAATGGTTCAATTTCTTTTAAAATATCTTTAGCGCTTTTAATTGGAATATCTAAAGCCTTCAACGCACAAAGGGCAGCTAAAATATTATATAGATTTTGTTTACCTAATAATTTAGTGAAGTATTTAGATTCTTTTTTATCTTCTGCATCTTCATTTAAAGTAAAGGTTGTTCCTTTTGGTGATAATTTATATTTGATAATTTGCAAATGATCTCTTTTTTGCGGATTTCCTTCTAAGCCGAAAGTTATTTTTCTTTCTGAAGGAAATGATAAATAATAATCCGCATAGAAATCATCAGAGTTAGCTATAATAGTTTTCTTTAATAATTTACCTCTAAAATATTTTTTTGTCCCCTTCAAAAGACCCTCAAATAATTTTCCTTTAGCTTTTTTATAGTTCTCAAAACTGCCATGATGCTCAATATGTTCAGGATGCAAATTAAGAAAAATGCATATGTCAAAATCAATAAATTTATGTCTATTTTGCCATAATCCTTCAGAGGTTGCTTCTATCACTGCAACTTCACATTGTTTATTAACAGCAGTTCTTAAAAATTCTTGCAAAAACCATCTGCCTGGCATAGTAATTCTGCTTTTATTTTCAGTTTTTTCATCTCCAAAATAAAAATACATCGAAGAAGATAAGGCTGTTTTTATTCCTAATTTTGAAAGTAGAGTATAAATAAGATAACAAGTTGTTGTTTTTCCTTTAGTACCTGTAACACCTATAACAACAATTTCTTTAGAAGGAAATTTATAAAAAATAGCACCTAACAAAGAAAATAAATAATGATAAAAATTTATTAATGGCTTTGGGATTCTATTTCTAATAATTTTTTTTAAATTTTTCAATTTTTCGATCATTTATTTTTTAAAAATTTTGCTAAAATTTCTTCAACTCTTTTTTTGATCTCCTCTTCAGGAATTAATTCTCTTCTTAACTGAGCCTTTAATTCTCTTATATATTTTCTAATGCTCTTCGGCAATTTCTTTTTTGATTTTTTCTCTAATTGTTGAATATTCTCCAACTCCATTTTTGGGATATAATCCATATGCTGGTGCATAATGAGAATTAATTTTAATATTAAACGTTCCATCTATCCATATATTTTTATCGTAACCTATCCAAATTTCTTTAATGTCTTCATTCTTAATCTTTGAAACTAGTCTCATTAATTCTATCATTTCTTTATAATCCAAATTAGTTTCAAAATGACTTTTAGCTCCAACAATAAAATTAAAAATTCGGAAAAGATTTTCAATGCTTGTTTTCTGCAAATTTTCTTTAAGAGATTTAATAATTATAAACTGATTTTTCATTCGAGTAAAGTCCCCATCCGGATAATAACGAGATCTAACAACAAAATCTACCCATTCTCCATTTAACTTATATTTCCCCGGATATAAAGTATAACCTGAAACAGCATCAGTTACAGGATATTTAAGTTCAACTTCCAAACCTCCTAATAGGTCTACAATCTTTTTAACAATATACGAATCTACTACCACATATTTTTTAACTTTTAAACCAGTAAAATTGCTAACTTCGTATAAAAGCTCATTTAATTTTTTAAAAGAATAAAGAGAATTTATTTTATAAAAATCGTTATTAATTCGTACAATTAAATCTCTAGGAATATGAATGATAAAAATTTTATTATTTTTTATATAAATTACAAACATAGCATCGGTATTTTCTGCTCCATAATGACTTCCTCCCATTTTCCCTAAAAATAAAATAGCTTTTGAATCATCTATCTTAAAAATTTCCACTAAATTTGAATTAAAAACAAAAATTTTTTTAGAAATATTTAAAAATTCAAATATCACATAAAACAGTAAAGAAAGCAAAATAAATAAAATAAGTATTAATATAGTTTTTTTCATTGCTTAACTATCTCAAAAATAAAGCCATCCTGATAATCAACTATTATTTTTTCATTCCTTTTTATTTCTTCCCTTAAAATAATTTCTGATAAGGGCCCTAAAATTTCTCTTTCAATAGTTCTTCTAAGTTCTCTAGCTCCATATACAGGATTATATCCTAATTCTATTATTTTCTTTTTTGCATTTTCTTTAAGTTCAATAGTTATGCCAAATTTTTGAATAAGCATACCATTTAAATCTTTAACTAATATTTCAGTAATTTTTTCTACATCTTCTATTGATAAAGTTCGAAAAACAATTATGCCGGAAAATCTATTCAAAAGTTCTACTCTAAAAACTTCAGATAATTTATCACGAATTATAGGTGCAATCATTTCTATGGTTTTGCCGCTTTCTATTTCTTCTTTAATGTAATCGGATAAAGCATTAGAGGTACATATAATTAAAGTATTCGAAAAATCAATAGTCCTTCCTATAGCATCTTTTATATAACCCTCATCAAAAATTGGCAAAAATAGATTTAATATCTGAGGATGGGCTTTTTCGAATTCATCTAATAAGATTAATGAATATGGATTTTTTAAAACTTCTTCAGTAAGTCTTCCTATAATTTTACCATCTTCACTACCTATTAATTTTTCTATATCTTCTAAGTTCTGAAATTCAGCCATATCTAATCTTATCATCCTTTCTTCTCCTCCAAAATAAATTTTTGCTAAAACTTTAGCAAGTTCAGTTTTGCCAACTCCAGTTGGCCCTACAAATAAAAAAGAAGCAATAGGTCCTTTTTTCTTTTCAATGCCAGCTCGATATATTTTCAAAACCCTAGCTACTTCTTTAACTGCATAATCTTGATTGACGATTCTTTGATGAATAATTTCTTCTAAATTTTCTAAAATATATTTTTCTGTAGTCAAAGGAGCTTTTATAGGTATTCCTGTTAATTTTGTGAATGTATCTCCAATAACTTCTTCATTTAAAAATTTCATCCCCAAACTTTTAGCAAAACCTATAGCTTCTTTTATTAAATCCCTTGCTGAAGCTGGTAATGGCTTATGAATTAAAAATTTCTTCGCTAAAATAACAGCTTTTGTTATAGCCTGAGGAGAAATTATTATTTTATATTCTTTTTCATAAATAATTGATTCTAATGTTAGAAGGGTTATTGCTTCACTTTCATTTAATTCTTCAATTTCAATAATCTCAAATATAGATTCTAAAGCAAATAAAGAATTAGACTTAGAAAAACCTTCCGGCGTAAAACTTGCAATTATAGATACACTTCCTGCTTTTAAATATTGGTAAATCAACGGCCAAATAATTGAATAAACTGGTGATAATAAGATTTGATGAAAATCTGGAAAATATAAAATTACATTACCAGCATGAGCTGCTTCAGATAAAATTTGATTAACATTAGCTTGAAAGTCTGCAGAATCTCCTGCATAAATTTCTGGCAAGTTAATTTGAATAATTCTATTATCAAAATATTTTTCTGGAACCATATCTTTACTTACAAGATAAGCTAAGTGATAAACTACAGTACTTCTTCCACTTCCTTCTCTTCCTACTAAAGCTATATTAAGATTTTCTTCTCTTTTTAATTTAGAATTTATAGCTTCTATTTCTTTTTGATGACCTATAATAAAACCTAATTCTCCTCTTTCAGCAAAATAAGTTAAATCAATACCTACTTTATCTAAAAAATATGTTGGAGAGGTCGTCCATGTTCTATTAAGCCATCTTCTGCGTGGGATAAAATCTAAAAATGAAGAATGAGGTTGAAATTTTGTTTTCAAATAAGATTTTTTGAAATATTCAATAACGATTGCTGGTTTAACATTTTCTATTGTAATATTATTTCTGTTAAAAAATTCATTTAAAACAGGGTTACCTTTTTCTACTAAAGCCAAAAATAAGCAGGATAAAGAAACATAAGAAAAGTTCAGTTCTTTAGCAATTTCATAAGAGCGAATTAAAATAGGCTCTAAATTTTTTAAAATTAAATTTTGCAAATTTTCTTTTATATCAATATTTATAAATTGCTCAGTTTCAGGAATAATTTCTTTAATTTGATTTTTGAGGTCTTTTACATTAAGGTTTAATCTACTAATTAAATTTCTAATTTCTTTTGTATCTAGTAACTGCGATAGCAAAATAAATTGTGTTTTATTAAAATCTTTTGCTATTTCCGCTTTTTCAACAACAGTTAACAATAAAAATTTGCTTACTTCATCAAAATAATCAGCTATATTTGGGGTATCTTCATATTTTAGATTTTTCTTTCCTCGTTTTCTAAAGTAAGTAAAGTAAAAAAGATAAACAACTAAAATCCAAAATCCTATTAAATTAAATGGAAATTTTTTAACTAAAACTAAAAAGGAAATTCCTAAGATAATCAAGAAAAATCTAATAGCATCAAGCAAAATTTTGTAAAGAGACTTTTGAATCACAGATAAACGAAGCAATGGATAATTAAAATACTTCTCCATTTTTAAATAAACTTAAAAATGAAAATTGATAAAATTGGGAAAATTATCCAAATTAAAAAAATTATTAAGAATACTAAAGTATTAAAAAAATGCAAAAATAATGAAATCGAAATTAAAATGATCCTTAAAGGAATAGCATAAAAATAAGCTTCTATAGATCTTATACCATAAAGAGGCTTAAAGAAATGTTTTAAGTTCAATCTGATACTAAAATTTTTTTCAATAAATAAAAAATTCTTTACAAACTCATCAAAGATAAATTTAATAGCTTCTTGATACCAAAACTTAAAAAACCTAAAGAAATCTTGAAAAATCTCATAAAAAATGTAATAGATGATCATTTTAAAATAATCTTTTAATTATTTTTTCTTCTTTGGCTTCTGCTTTTTCATCTTCTAATAATATTTTAACCTTTCCATATTCCCCATCATAACCAGGTTCAATATAAATTTCTCCTTTAAAAAACTTATCTATGGCTAAAAATACTTTCTCGGGAACAATTTTTTTAATTTTTGAATAATCATTTGGATTAAAAAAGAAATTAAATTCATTTCCATAAACTTTCAAAATATTAAAATATATATCTAAAACCTTTTTTGTGGTTGGATCAGAATTTAATGCTTCAGCAATTATCTCGGTTAAGGGAATTATATGTTTAAAAGGCGGCCTATTTTCAGGTTTATAATTTTCCTCTCTATCAGCTAACATTTCAACTCTACTCATAACACCGATAGTTACTTTTTTATAGCAAACAGGGCAAATATAATTATTTTTCTTAGATTCTTTTGGAGAAAATCTTACATTGCAATTTCTGTGTCCATCATAATGATATTTACCTTCTTCAGGATAAAATTCAATTGTTAAAATAATTTTATTTTTCTCATCAGGATTTTTTAAAGCTTTTAATAAGCTATCATAAGAAGCTTCTTCCAATTCGAACAAAACTGCTTCTCGACCAACTCTATGGGGATAAGGTGAATGGGAATCAGAAAAAGAGACTATTTGAAAAGGATCAAGCTGAGAAAGACGCCAATTCATCTGAGGATCACTTGAAAGTCCTGTTTCAACAGCATAAATATATTTTTTATATTCGCCAAAAGCCTCATCAATAGAATCAAACCCAGACATAGAACCAAACAAACTAAACCATGGAGTCCAAATATGAGCAGGAATTATTATAGAATTTTCATTAATATCTAAAGCAATTTTAATTACATCAATAACATCTAAACCTAAAGTTGGTCTTCCATCGCTTGATAAATTTGTAAATGTAGAAAGTTTTTTATTGAATTTTTCAACATCCTCTAAACTGGGAAACATTACTAAATAATGAATTCTCTTTACTTCTCCTTCTCTTGAAAAAATAGAACTTATCTCACACGAAAGTACAAAATAAACATCATTATCAGAATTTTTCAACTTAAAAAAACCTTTCCCATTAGGTTCTAATTTTTCTTTAAGTTCTTGAAACCATAAAGGATGAGTAAAATCTCCTGTTGCTATTAAGTTTAATCCTTTAAATTTCCCCCAATAATTTAAATTTTCTAAATCCAAATTTTTAGAACAAGCACGAGAAAATTTCGAATGCAAATGCAAATCTGCAAAAAATTTCATTAGATATATTATAAAATAATTCGTACTCTCTCAACTCCTTTTCCGCTAATTTATTTCATTCTCCAGTTTTTCCTTTTAACATATTGATCTTTCTTATAGTTTTTTATTTTCTAAAGAAACACAAGGTGGGGCTTTATTTTTTTAAGGAAAATATTTATAGATATCTTTTCAAGGAAAATATTTATAGATATCTTTTCTATGTTTAACTCTGATAAAGATTATTTTATTATTTTCTTTTTTAAACCCGATGCGATAATCTTTTAATTTTATCCTATAGAAATTTTTAAAACCCTTAATTGGTTTAATATTTAAATTACTTAATTCTTTTAAATCTTTAGCTTGAGGGACAATTTCAAAACAAATTTTCTTCACTATTAATTTAATTTCTTTAGGCAGTTTTTTGAAATCTTTAATAAAGGTGGATTTAAAAAATATCTCCGTCAACGGAGAAGCCTTTTTGCTTTCTTTAGAGAAATATTTTTTTCTTTTTCAGCTAATTTCATTAAATAACCAAAATATCTATCCTCAATCAATTCTATTAGTTCATCTAAAATAGATGCTTTTACTTTTAGTGCTTCGACTTCTAATTTATGATTTTTTTTCTCAATAGCCTTGGTCATATTAGAAATTATTATATCATAAAATTTATAAATCTCGGAATTTAGAAATTAGAATTATTCTTGGATTTCAATTCTAATCTTTCTTTTCTTCTCCATAAAACTAATAATAAAGGGCGAAAAGAAATTATCTCTGCCAAGCAAATTGAATGAAACATTATATTCAGGAAAAAACTACCTTGCAAAGAAAAGTTTTATTGCCCAAAGAAAGAGAAACTTTATGTAAATATCCCAAAATTCTTCCGCCAATACCTACTAAATAAATTTTCTTTCCTTTTTCTAAATTCAATACCTAATTCTTGCGCAATTTCTGAGCGAAAAACAGAAAAAATGAACCTTCGTCTTTTCTTGGCACCAAAAAAATTGAGGCTTTTTTCTTTAATTTCTTAGCATCAATTTCTTTCATTAAATCCTTAAGATTCTTATTATGGGCAACAATTTTATCACCGACAAAAGCCACCCATTCTCCTGCATAAGAATCTAATTTTATTTTTTTCTTTTCTGTGATGAATAACAGTAACCATTTTTAGTAAAATAATTATATCACAAAATCATCTTTTAATTAGATTTTTATCATAAAATAAAATTCTTAAAATTATTCAATCCGTTAATTCATTAATTTTATCTATAAATATCTTTCCTGTATCCAATTTTGAAAAATACTGCTTCATTATTTCTAAAATAGAAAAGGGCTCTGTACCTTCGTGTAATTCGGAAAGAATATACTCCTGGAAGTTCTTTAATTCTTTTAGTATGAAGCCTTGGATCAAGCCAATTTTGTTTAAAAATTGCTTTCTGTTTTTGATAAAGTTTTCTTATGCTGATAGGTAAATCCTTAAAATCTTTCTTAAAATCTTCAGTCTCTATAATGTTCATTTTGGTGGATATAATTTCACTGATCTCCTAAAAGCTTTTTTAATCTGAGAAGCATCTTCATATTCATTTAAACTTTCTTCAGGAATTATCAATAAAAGTTTTCTAAGATTTTTATTAATCTCTCTCAGTTCTTTCAAAATCTTTATTATTGCTTCTTCCTTTTTTGTATGAGTTTGACTGGCCATAAAATAATTATACCATAAAATTACAATTGTATTATTACCCTATTAAAGAAGGGTAGTTTCATAAAATCAAATAGTAATTGTAAGCAGGTTTATTTTTTTTGAAAAAGGGATTAAATTTTTAGAACAAGCACGAGAAAATTTATCAGCTGGTTCTTCTTTATAAGTTTTATAAACCAATTCACTCTGCCTCATTTTAAAATAATTTTAATAGAAAAAAGATTGTTGATTATAATAGATTTCTTTAAAGAAATTTATAAAGAGCAGATATGAACTAATTAAATTAGGTCATATTAAAAAATTTAAAAATTAACTACTAAAAACTTTAATTCCAAAATTAATAAACGATTTTACAACATACAGGTATATTTGGGTATCTCTCCAAAAGAAGCTCTTCCTCACTACATTGAGGTGTCCTAGAATAAGTGTCGAAATCGCTTCTTCTACAATTCAATCTAGGTACTGCTGCTCCTATAGATTGAGGTTTACCAGGATTAATAACATTTTCTGGCATATAGTCATCGTAATAAGTAAATCTTACATAACAATTAAGTTGACCACCGCCGCCTCTTCTTACAATTAAGGAATCAAAAAATATTTTATCGTTAGCATTAACAATTAAATAATTATTAGCTGGAAAAGATTTAATATAAGCTAAATAATCTATGCCACCATCATTAAATGCATATTTAGTGTCTCCATTTTTAGAGAAAAATTCAATGTTATAGGAATCTTCCCTATATAAATAATCGTAGTTATGAGATGTTATTTCTCCCATTGTAATATCCTTTCTAGACCACCAACCTCCTAAGTTTTTATCTGTGTACCAATTTCTCTTTTTGTTATATGAAACTTCTGCATTTCGTGGGTTTCGAAAATCTGAAATTTTTACTGTCCATATTATTCCAATTTTACCTTCTATACCAAAACTGCATGCTCCATTTGAATTACCAGCTCTTTTTACTTCAATTTTATAGATTTGCTTTCCCAAAATGTTCTTTAAAACATTTTTATTAAAAGTGATTTGTTTATTAGTATCTAAAACAGGTAAAGAGTCTATATCAGCCCTAAATTCTGCTCTAGAGTATCCTAGAATATTTGATCCACTGGGCCACGCGAATCCTTGTTGGTTTACAGAACTTGTGTAATATCCCGTATAACTTGGGATCCACATCCAATCTGTTGTTCTGAGTTGAGGAGATCTTTTAGTTGGGATAAAATATCTTGTTCCTTGATATTCTGCTAAAATCCAATAAGGATAAGAATAACCTTTATCTACATATTCTTTTGTTGCTACTTGATTACCGGGTGAATTTGTTGTTGGTGTTTGAGCGAAAATAGGAGCATATTCTGCTGGTTGTCTGCCTCCAATTGGATTTTGTTTTAAAAATTTAAAACCTTCTCTTGATGTCTTAAATATCATATATTGAGGTGTTGTTTGTTGAGCAGATAATG
>Ga0080004_1230304_pt1 | contig 57812 bp, 60 predicted proteins | sample WasSprMetagenome_FD_69207 | JGI IMG/M metagenome (GOLD analysis project Ga0080004, IMG submission 69207) | Sulfidic aquatic microbial communities from Washburn Spring, Yellowstone National Park, USA - WS (SPADES assembly) (version 2) | ecosystem: Environmental > Aquatic > Thermal springs > Hot...
TTCCCTACGAAGGCAAAGTTTACGACCTAACAGTCCCAAACGGCACGTTGTTGGTAGAAAGAAACGGACGCGTAGTTTGGTCTGGGAATTGCGCAGGTTGGAGCATCAAGGACCTTCTGCTTATGGGATTCGGCGGGGTACCGGCTAGGACGGAATCCTCCCCACCTAAACACTTTTCCTCTGCGCTTCTTCAGATTTCCAACTTCTTGGGCAGTATTCAGAACGAGTGGGCGGGGGCGCAGGCGGTCAACGCCTTAGACGTTTATCTAGCACCTTTCATCCGAAAAGACGGATTGAGGTTCGAGGAAATCAAGCAAAGAATTCAAGAGTTCATCTACAACCTCAACATAAGTTCGCGCTGGGGAGGACAAACTCCCTTCACCAATATCACCCTAGAAATGAAGGTTCCTGAAGACATGAAGTCAGAACCAATCATCATCGGCGGAAAATTACTTGACGAAACATACGGAGATTATCAGCCGGAGGTAGATCTTTTCAACAAGGCCTTTCTCGAGGTGCTTTTGGAAGGAGACGCGCGAGGAAGGGTCTTCACCTTCCCAATTCCGACGGTGAACATTACGCCAGACTTTCCTTGGGATTCGGAAGTGTCCGATTTGCTGTTCAAGGTGACTGCCAAGTTCGGGTCTTTTTACTTCCAAAACTGCGTCAAAGGAGGATTAGACCCGCGGGAAATCAGAGCCATGTGCTGTAGATTGCAACTAGACTTGCGGGAACTCTACCGTAGATATGGATTTTTCGGGTATGCTGACAAAACAGGTTCTGTGGGGGTGGTCACCATCAACATGCCCAGAATAGGCTTCCTGTCCAAGGACGAAAGAGAATTCTTTGAAAGGCTCGACAGGCTGTTAGAGCTAGCCAAGGAGAGTCTAGAAATAAAACGAAGAGTAGTCGAGAAACTCATGAAAGAAGGTCTCCTTCCTTTTTCAGCTAGGTATCTTGGTTCCCTCCGCTGGCATTTCTCAACCATCGGTCTGATTGGCATGCATGAAGCCTGCCTTAACTTTCTAGGGGAAGGAATAGAAACCAAGGAAGGGAAGGAATTTGCCATCAAAGTTCTCAAGCACATGAGGGAGAGAATCAAAGAGTTCCAGGAGGAAACTGGAAATCTCTACAACCTCGAAGCAACACCTGCGGAAGGGGCAAGCCATAGGTTGGCCCGACTTGACAAAGAAAGATTCCCCAAGATAAAGACCGGCGGCAAGGATGTTCCTTACTATACCAACTCCACTTGGCTACCAGTGAGCTATACGAGCAATTTGGCTGAAGCGCTCAGACATCAGGAGGATCTTCAAGTTCTTTACAACGGGGGAACGGTCTTTCACGCCTTTTTGGGAGAATCTCCAGATCCAGCGGCCTGTAAGTTGTTGGTGAGAAGGATTGCAGAAAATTTTGCCATACCCTATTACACCCTCACACCTACTTTCTCCATCTGTCCAGACCATGGATACTTGAGCGGGGAGCATTGGAACTGCCCAACTTGCGGCAAGCCTTGTGAAGTTTACTCTAGGATAGTGGGATATTATCGTCCGGTCCAGAACTGGCACATCGGAAAACGGGAGGAGTTCAAGGAGAGATTAGAATATTCTCCCTCCCTCTAATGCGGATAAGAATAGCGGGCTTTGACCGATCATTCTCGGACTGGCCGGGCAGACCGTGTGTAGTAGTTTTCACACAGGGATGTAATCTCCGTTGTCCTTGGTGCCAAAATGTACATACAATCGATCCAGCAGGAGGAATTGAGGTAGAAATTGACTCGCTAGCACAGGAACTCGCCAGCTTTTTGCCCTTAATTGATGCAGTTATGCTCTCGGGTGGCGAGCCCCTTTTGCAGGTGGAAGCTTGCATAGAGCTCGCCAAGGCATGCAAGGAGAAAACACTAAAGGTGGGACTCGAGACTAATGGAACTTTACCACGCGCACTAGAAAAAATTCTCCCCCTGCTAGACTTCCTAGCTATTGATGTAAAAGCACCGCTCGGGGATGAAATCCTCTATCGCAGAGTAACAGGAGGCGGATTTGAAGGTATAACACAAGCGGTAAGACATTCTCTAGAGCTGACCTCGAAATTCGGAGTTGAAGGGGAGGCTAGATTGACCCTAGTCCCTACCCTCACGGCACAGGAGGAAATCGTGATGAGATGGGCTAAAGACATTCGAGGTTTAGCAAAAAATGTATGCCTGCTCCAGTTCAGAAACCTCTCCACTCTCGATCCCTCTTTCCAGAAGCTTGAGAGTCCAAGTAGGGAATTCATAAAATGGGTGGGAAGCAGACTCGAAAACTTCGAGAGTGTACGAATATACACTCGAGAGGGTGGGTTTGAGGAGCTGAAATCACCAAAGAAACCATCAGCGTCTAAGTAGAGGATTCATGGAGGCAATTTTTCGCATCACTCCCGTTAGCATTTGCGACATCGGAACTAGAGCCGGGTGAAAGCTTCCAATCGTCTTTTCTATCATCCTATAATCCGATTCATCGTATTGGCCCCAGAAAATCAACAATAAGAAGTAAAGCCCGCAAGCTGCAGCGCCCCACCCAATCATCGGTAGTAATGCTTGAGCACTGCTCACAAAAACTGTTGAACTCGGGATTAGGCAAAGACACAAGCCAGCTGTGAATCCCCCAGTCAGAGTTGTTCTCAAAATGAGCTTCCAGTCGCAACTGACCCCAAGAGCAGCTAGTGCAGAGCGTAGGAGCAATACCACAGAAACGAGGGACGAGAAAAGGAGCGACAGGGGGACGGAGTTGAGACCAAGTTGATCGAACAACACTAACGAGAGAAGAATGAAGACCAAATGAGAGAGGCCGAGAACTAGACCTGCCCTTTCCTCCTTACCTAGGCCCACCAAAATCTGACCAAAAACCGTTGACATCCCATAAACGACCATCGCCGTGTTCAGTAGCATAAGCGGGACTCTACCACTGACATATTCAGGACCATTGAAGGTGAAAAGAACTAGCTCAGCAAGAACAAGATATAAAACAATCGCAAGTGTTCCCATTCCGAAGGCCCACTTCATCACTGCTCTAGTGGACTCCTCTATCAGTGACTTGTCCCCTCTTTCCTTTGCCCTAGCCAGCTCTGGAACGAGGGGTCCAGCCATTGAGGTGACAAAAATCATCGACCACGCGTATTGGGCAGCCACCCCATAAATTCCAACCAGTTTCCTTTCACTCTCAAGTACTTTGACGAGGAAAACTGAGGTCTGTAGGGTTATTCCAAATGCGGTGAGATTGGAGAGGGTTATCCAAAGAGAAGATCTAAGGAACCTCGAAAGAACCTTTCTGTCCAAGAGCGAGAGATCGAAGATGGATTGAAGAGAATAAGGCGAAGTCTTTTTGAAGAGATAAAGGGAGCAAAAGAACGTAAAAACTGCCAACCCGACGACTGTCAATGTCAGGAAGGGAGCGTACTCGGCAGAGTCAAAGAAGAGGATGAGCACCCCTCCCACAAGCAAAACGACAATGTTACCGATGAAAATGATGATAGAGGAGTAATCAAATCTGTGCATGGCATTCAGCATGGAAACTAGCGAATCTTTAAGATAGATGATGGGCAGACACAAACCAATTAGAGAGAACGCCAATCTATCACCGGGCTCGTGGACCAAAAGAGAAAGAAGGAGAAAGAAGATTGCCGACAGTGTCAGACCAAGAAAAACCATAAACAGGGTAGCATTTGCAGCAACTATTTTCGCCTCCTCGGGATTTCTCTCGTGTGCCTCCGAAACCTGTCTTACATAGGTGGCCCCAAGTCCCATAGCCATCAACTCACAGAGAGCCGTCAATGCCCATCCAGTAGTGTAATACTCGAAACCTGAGGGGCCATACGCACGACTGCCGAAGATGACGATAACGAAGGGAAGAAAGCCTGCTAACAACATGGCAAGCAAGAACCAAGTACCCCCGGCTAGAACTCTCTCAGTCGATGGCTTCTTAAAAACCTCTTCTCTCATAGTGTAAGAAGAATGGTACAAATCTCGAAGGGGGCCAATTTACCCGAAATCGTCCTCCCTTTAACTTGAAGAGCCTCGTACTTCTCAGTTTCCTCCATGGAAACCTTCCATGCCCCCTTGACCGACCAAGCCAAAACCAGCTTGAAACGCGTTTCTCTACCCGCTGCCTCATATATCCTTACCACAAGGCCCCTTCCTTTTTCTGCCCTTTTGAGCGCTACCAGAAACACGTTAGAGGGAGAAAGAGCAAGAAAGCTTTTCTCTGATGGAAGTTTACCTTTGCCACGTTCTGCAAGATGAACGACAGGAGGGAAGTTAAACTCCATTCCTGCCCTAACCGCCTCCTCAATCTCCCCCCTATGAGAGAAGAGAGCATACCGGAATACGTGCCTACCACGTTCCCAAGCATCAGACTCCCTCCAGCTGGTGAAATAGGGGAAGAAGTGATCTGGAATGGTGAATCCCCCTTTCATCTCCACCGGTGGCCCTCGCGAGGCATATTCCCGAATCATGAGATAATGATAATCCATGATGTATTCCTCGAAATACCTGTATCCCTGCAGGGTGAGGAGAGTTCCCTTAAGTAGAGTTCTCGCAATTTTTCCGAAGTTTTTGACCACGTGAAGTAGGAAGGGCAGGGAAAGGACGGAAACGCTCCTCATAAGTCCTAGCGAAAGTAGACTTCCTCTCACTTCACAGGAGGGTATCCCTCTGTTCAAGAGATATATTCCAAAGTCCCCGTCTCTAATTCCCACCCAATTCTGAATGGGCCAGATTCCGTTCCTCCTCTCTACATGAGCAAAAGGAACCTCGTGCAGAACCTTTCCCCTTAGGTTGAGCGGGAAAAGGGCCCTCACCCTGCAATCTCTCCCACGAAAATCAAGAACGGTCTCGAAAAATATCCCTTTGATACCTGAATACAGACTGATTCTCTGAATCCTGTACATACCGTGATGTTTTCCTGAAATTTCTACCGTTGCCCTTACGGGACCGCGTTCCGTCACCTTAACCTCAGTCTTGTACGTGTCCCTCCACATCCTTCCCGTTTTGCATATAGTCCAGAGATTGCCCACATCCTCCTCCACCAGCAGTTCTCCCGCTGAAAACTCTCTAGCGTTTATGAGTTCCCTCCCCTCTTCCTTATCAAAAATCGAAACCGCACCATGCGGGCCTACTCTAATCCTATAGTACTTGTTCTCCAGCGTGGTTCCCTTGACTTTAAGTTCCGTTTCAAAGACTCTACTGTGGCCTTCTTTCAAGTGAAAAACGGAGTAACCCAAAGAGGGGAGTTCCGCCAAAAAGAGGGTCTTTCCATCTGAGTACTGGCAGGGAACTTCCTTCCCCCTTGCAAACACTCGGTAAATTCCCTCGACTTCCACAAGCGCTCTCCTAGGCCAAGAAAGAGTATTGAAGACAAGCAGGGGTCTACCCTCACCGTTCGTGCGGACGAGGGAGGACAAATAATTCAGCGATTCCCTCCTTTTTCTTTCGGCCCCCCTTAAGCTGGAATAATACCTGAGAAGCGTGTTCCAGTAAACCACATCCGTTCCCGTTCCCGTGATGAGGTCATGATGATTGTTTAAGAGGACATTTCTCCACTCCTCCTCAAGGTCAGGATATTCCCCTCCTAGAAGGAAGGAAATCGAAGAAATTTTCTCGGTATCTAGGAGCAACGTTTCCGCCTCCCTGCAAAGCTTCTTCACCCTTTCCCTAGACTCATAGGTGCCTGCAAAAACTGGGTTGAGTTCTCCCTTAAAGAAGGGCAACTTTTCGCGTTTTTCCTCGAGAACTTGGAAGAACTCCCTAGGAACCGAAATTCTAACCTTGATGGGTCTTTGTCGATTCCAAGCCTCTATCGCTTCGAACCATTCCTCCCTTGGAACGGTGAAGTCCCCACCCACAGGAAAGAGAAAATCACCAGTGGGGGAAATCTCCCATTTGATGTGCGTGTCGAGCTCTCTTTCGTATCGAAGCATCCTGTCCTTCTTCTTCATTTCCAACGGGAAGAAACCCGTATAACCTAGAGAAAACCAGTGTGCTAATATCTCGCTTCCATCCGGCGCTACCCATCTAAAGTCGACGGGATGTCGTTCAAACCATCTAAACCCCCTCGCGAAGGTGACGGACCTGAACCCACATTTTTTGAGGATTTGAGGCAGTTGGATGGTGTGACCAAATTCGTCTATGAGCCATCCCGTAAAACATTCGACACCAAATCTTTCCCTCAAGAATTTTTTCCCAGCCAAGAACTGCCTCACCAAGGCCTCCCCACAAGGAATGTTCTCGTCCGGAGCAACCAAGGTGCCACCCACAAATTCCACCCTCCCCTCCTCAGCGAATCTCTTCAGTTTCTCGATGAGCTCTGGATTCTCCAAGGCTGGTTCAATTGCCGTGACGGTGTCTATGGTGAACCTAAACTGTGGATACCTCTCTAGCATCTCTGCAGCCTTCTGTAGAATTTCCAACACGTCCTTGGCATATCCCTCTCTCGTTTTCCACCATTCGAAGTCAAAATGAAAGTGCGGAACGGCGAAGATTTCAGACATTCTCTAATAACTTCTTCGCCCTTTCAAGGGTTATCTCACCCTCCTCAACCATCCTCCTCGCTATTTCTTCTGCCCTCTCTCCTGTTGCACCTGCTGCAAGGGCCAACGATCTCGCATGGAGCCTCATGTGCCCTCTCTGTATTCCTTCCGAAACCAGTGCCCTCAGGGCTGCCAAGTTTTGAGCAAGTCCTACCGAGGCCATCACCTCCGCCAGCTCTGCTGCGGTCTGAACTCCTAGGATTTTTCTGCAGATTTTCGCCACGGGGTGATAAGTGGCCCCTCCCACCGTTCCAACGGCTAGCGGTAGTCTTATCCTTCCGTACAAATCACCATCCGGACTCTGCTCCCATTCTGTTAGAGGATGATAACCTCCTAAAGAAGCATAAGAATGTGCACCCGCTTCCACTGCTCTGGTGTCGTTACCTGTGGCAAGGGCAACAGCAACAATCCCGTTCATTATACCCTTGTTGTGGGTCGCGCATCTGTACGGATCTTTCTTCGCGATTTCGGTGGCCTTGACTATGCCCTTAACCACCTCCTCCCCAAGCACTTCTTTGGGAATCCTTGCCTCCGCCTCAACGAGACGATAAATGGCTAAGTTAGAGAGAATTCGCAAGAGTACCTTTCCTCCTGTCAACTGCTCCACCAGTGGAGCAACCGCCTCGCACATTCCATTTACCGTATTTGCTCCCATGGCATCCTTCACATCCACAAGCAAATGAACGACCAGAACTTCTCCATTCAGCACCCTTATCTCTAAATCCTTGGCTCCACCGCCCAATTCGACCAACGTGGGATTTGTTTGATTTGCCTCCTGCAGAATCTTCTCCTTTCGAGAAAGGAGGATTTCGCGAGCTGATGGGTTCGCACCCAAGACATGAATCTGTCCTATCATGACGGATCCCAGCGATTTGGCCCTGAACCCTCCACCTTCCCTCACCATTCTTGCCCCATTGGATGCTGCAGCCACTACTGACGGTTCTTCGGTAACCATGGGAACCAAGTAATCCTTACCATTTATCAAAAAGTTGGTTGCGATTCCCAGAGGAAGTGAGAAAATCCCGAATACGTTCTCAATCATCTTATCCGCGGAGGAAAGTGTGAGACCTCCACTTCTTAGAATCTCTACTTCGTCTTCGGTGAGATTGGCAAACTCTTTGATTTGCCTAAGCCTTTCCTCCGGAGACAGCTTGTAAAAACCGGGAATCCTCGAAGTTTTCATAATTGGTAAAACCGCACAAAATATATCTACTGAGGAATGACCCACAAAATCGCAGAACGGTTCTCAAAGCTAATCCAAAGAATGGGAGGAATTGAAGCAATTGTGGTATTTGGTTCAGCCACAAGGGATCAAGATTTTGTCGAGGGATTGAGCGACATCGATGTTCTGGTAATTCTCAGCCGGAAGGACGAAAAGCTGAAAGAAAAAATTCAGAGTATCGCGGGACGCTTCCCTCGGCTCTCCCCCGCCATCATGAGCAGGGGGGGAATTTCTCAGAAAACTAAAGAAAGGAGACCCTGGTGTTTTGCTCATGTGTCGAGGTAGTGTCGTGTATGACTCAGGCTTCTTCCAGCAATCCAAGACAAAAGTGCATATAACGGAATTCACCCATAAGAGACTCCTGGAACTTGCTGTATGTGCCCTCGAACTCTCGACACGGAATCTTTTCTTGGATAACCTCGAGGAAGCTTTGTCGTCGGCATATCATGCTGCCAGACATGCCCTCCGAGCGGAAATCTTGGCTAAAAAACACTTTCTAGCGGATTCGAATCAAGAAATCCTAAACTCCCTTTCCGCGAAAGAGAGAAGGGAATTCAAAGAGTTTCTAGATGCGAGGAAGGAACTACCACAACCTTTCCCCGAGAAAGTAGAGGACCTAAACTGCCTAGCGCGTAAAATCATCAGAAGAGTTATGAAATCATCACGTTTTCTGTTACTATAGTAACAGTAAAAACGGAGGAACCATAACCAGAGATGGAGGACGCAGAAGAAATATTAAAGGCATTTATCAGGGACTCCGAAAAGCTTCCTCCCGCACGTGAGCTGTACTACAGTCAAGAGAGGTTCAATCTGACTCGGGAGGACGCCGAACCAGAGAGACAGGAAGAGTTCAGGAAAAGATTCCTTTCAATCGTTCCCGCCAAGGATGAAGCTGGCTTTATCAAGGCAGAGGTGGCAAAATGGGTGTGACACTTGAGAAGATAGAAGCCCTCAAGAGAGGGGAGATTTCAGTGGTAGAAAGAGTGGAAGAATTTCTCGAAAGAGTAGAAAAGACCCGAGAGCTAAATGCTGTTCTAGAAATAAACCCGCACCTGAGAAAGGAGGCGGAAGAGCTAGAGAGAAAAATCAAAAATGGTGTCGGAGGAAGACTCGCTGGGTTGGTTATAGGGGTTAAGTCAAACATCAACGTCCTCGGGTTGCATGCCACCTGCGCTTCCAGAACCTTGGAAGATTATATCTGCCCTTACGATGCAGAAGTCATCAGGAGAATTAAGAAAGAGGGGGCCCTTATCCTTGGCATGCTGAACATGGATGAGTTCGCCTGTGGATCGAGCGGTGAAACTAGTGCTTTTGGCCCTACCCAAAACCCTAGCGCCCCCGGCAGAATCCCTGGAGGATCGAGCAGCGGATCGGCTGCTGCTGTGGCTGCCGGCCTTTGTGATTTAGCACTCGGTACCGATACTGGAGGATCGGTGAGGAATCCAGCAAGCCATTGTGGAGTGATTGGAGTAAAACCAACATACGGCCTCGTCCCCCGACATGGTTTGATTGACTTGGGAATGAGCTTGGACCAAATAGGTCCCCTCTCGCCCGATACGGAAGGAGCTGCGTTGTTGCTAGAATGCATAGCCGGAAGAAATGAGAGGGAATCTGCCATGCTAGATGTGAATGAAATCAAACTGCTAGAGAAACTGAATGGAGAAATTAGGGGGATGAAAGTAGGAGTGTGCCAAAAGTTTGCCGAGTTAACAGACCCCAAGATAATGGGAGTGATCGACCACGCCGTGGAAGTTTTGGCCGATCTTGGTGCGAAAATAGAGGAAGTGGAGCTCCCAAACCTAGAGAAAGCTCTTTCCGCCTATTACGTCATCGTCTCTGTGGAATTCTTTTCTGCGACGCGAAGATTCGACGGAAGGAAGTATGGAAAGAGAATAGAAGAGGTATGCGGAGAGGAGGTCAGGAGGAGGATAGAAAGGGGGAGATACATAAGCAGAAAGGAGTACAAGGGGAAATACTACCAGCGTGCCCTACAGGTCCGGGAAATAATAAGGGAGGAATTGGAAAGAGCGCTGAAAAAAGCGGACGTGATTGTAGGTCCTACCGTCCCCAAGCTTCCCCACCTCCTTGGCACTTCCCTCACACCTATGGAAATGTATGCCTACGATTACCTGACCGTCCCTGCAAACCTAGCAGGAATTTGTGCAGGTGTGGTACCGGCTGGAAGAGTAGACGGAATTCCGGTGGGACTACAGGTGCAGGGGAGAGTGCTGGGAGAAACCGAGGTGCTCAGGGTGATGCTTGCGCTAGAGAAGTCCCTTTAACTACTTTGACTTTTTAAGCGGTTTTCTTGTCGGTGTCTCTTCTGCTCGCTTGGTTGGTTTCCCCAGCTTGGACTCCAAACTTTCTACCCTCTTATCCAGTGCCAACATGGCCTCCGCCATTTTTTGCTCAAGCTTGGACAACTTCTCTATCTTTTCCTCCAAGGGCTTGAGCCTTTCCTCTATCTCCTCCCCTCCTTTTCCCTCACCTTCAGGCAGCTTCTCCATCCTTTCTTCTAGAGTGCTGATTCTCTCCTCCAGTCGCTCTAAATCACTCTTTTCCACCATCCGTTCATCGAGAGCCTTCAATAGAGAGGAGATGGAGTCCAAGCGATCGAATACCTCACTCACCCTCTCCACTTCCTTCGGTATCGAAATCTTTTCCACGGACTTGAGTTTCTTCTCCAATTCATCCAGCTTGCTCGCCCTCTGCTCTATCTCATCCACACGACTCAGAAGAGCCTCCACCTTCTCCAGCACTTTTCCAGCCTCCTCGGCTTTCTTGGAGAATCCCTCCACATCCAGTCCTTTCAAGGTATTTTCTAGGGCAGCAACCCTTTTCTCTAGCTCACCATATCCTTCAGCCTTAACTTCCTCCAACTTCTCTAGCCTAGGTCCTAGCTCTTCCAGTTTTTTAGTGAGTTCTTCCACATGCGGTAGCGACTTCACTGCCTCGAACGCCTGTAAAGCTTCCCCTAGCTCCTTCTTGGTTGCAAACTCCCCTATCTTCACCTCCAAACCGCTGACGGATTTCATCAGAGATCTCACGGTTTCATCCAGCCTCTCCAACGTCAGGTTTAGCTTTGCAAAATCTCTCAGGCCCCTCTGAACCTCGAAAAACATGGTAGCCACCTTATCTGCATGACGTTCCACTTCCATCTTGGTCTTTTTCACTTCCATCAGCTCACGCGATACCTCCCTGCTCAATTCATCTATACCCTTCAAGCCCCTGAAGGTGGTAACGATTTTCTGGAACTCGGCTAGCTCCCTCCTAAAATCTTTCAGCTGTGTTTCGAGCGTCTCTATTCTTCCCCTAAGTAGGGAAATCTCTGCCTCTCTCCGTTTCATCTCGGAGAGAAAAACTTCTGGCTTGATTTGCTCCACCAGTGCAAGTGCCTGTTCCGACTTCTTTCTCGCCTCTCCGAGTTCTCTTTCCGCCCCCAAAGCCAGCGATCTCACTTCCCCTATTTTCTCGCTCAGTTGTCCAAACCTTGTGTCGAAGAGTTCCCTCATGGCAGACAACGCATCTACCCTTGCCTTAATACGTTCCAACTCGGCAGAAAGCTCTTTTATCGAAATCTTGGGTGCTGCTGCTACCTTAGTCGCCGCCTTAGCCATTCCCAGTTACTCCACCTGTTTATTATAGGACAACCTTCAGATTAGTAACCAGAACACCACTTACTGATGGCAAGACTAGCAGTAGTCAAGTTTGGAGGAAGCGTGATAACCTACAAGCACAGACCCTTCACTCTCAGAAAGCAGACCCTTTTTCAGCTGGCCAGGGAGCTAAAAACCTCTCCTCTCCCCGTGGTACTCGTACATGGTGGAGGATCCTTCGCACATCCCCTCGCAAGGAAATACGGAAAAAATCTCGTCGCCGGCTTCCTTGAAATTCACCGTGCCATGGAGCGACTGAATTCCGAGGTAATGTCTGCCCTCGAAAAAGCGAGGGTTCCTGCCATTTCCCTGCCCCCTGCTTCCTTCATCCAAGTAAGGGGTGGTGAAATCGCCAAGTCTGAAGTTTCCTTACTAAAGTGGTTGCTCAAGAGAGGGATTACTCCAGTCACCTACGGGGACGTTTTTCCCGACCGTGAGGGTGCATGTATTGTCTCCGGTGACAAAATTGCCTGCCACCTGGCCCTCAGACTTCACGCCAAGCTCGCTATTTTTTGTTTAGATGTGGACGGAATTTACCTCAGAGACAAGAAGGGGCTCATCCTTACCAACGAATTCCGTGCAGACGATCTACCCAAACTAGCAGAATTACCATCCAAATCCACCGATGTAACTGGGGGGATCAGAGAAAAAATCAAGGAGGCTCTCCGACTTGCGGAAAGTCCCACCCATGTCTATTTCATAAATGGATTAAGGAAGGGATTTCTATCCAGAACTCTCCGGGGCGAGCGTGGCCTCGGAACCGAAATTCACTGATGGAGATTCTACCTCTTGGCGGACTCGGAGAAATCGGAAAAAACATGACAGCTGTCAGCTTCGGTAAGGAGTGTATTATCTTAGACATGGGGATAAGACTGGATGCTCTGCTTGGCTTCGAGGATTTGGAGATAGGAAACCTGAGAAAAAAAGAGCTCGCATCAAGGAATATCATTCCCGACGACCGAGCACTTATGGGGAGAAAAGTTAGAGGAATCGTCATTTCACATGCCCACTTGGATCACGTGGGGGCGGTAACTAAACTCGCAGGTGCTTACGCTGCCCCCATCATAGGCACACCCTATACTTTGGAGGTTCTCAAGAAGCTGAAAGAAGAGGAGAAGGCCTACCACGTACCCAACCGCCTCATTCCTTTGCGTCCAGGAGATTCGATACGCTTAGGCACCATAGAGGTGAGATTCATCCATGCCAACCACAGTACACCGCAAACCGTCTTCGTTGTGGTAGAAAAAGATGAAAAACGTTTTCTGTACGCAAGCGACTTCAAGTTCGACCAAGAGCCCATCCTAGAGCCACCGATGAATTTATCCAGACTGAACCGCGAAAGTCAACCGCTTGCCGCCATGATTGGAACTGTAAGACTAAACGAGGAAGGACCCATCCCTTCGGAGGGCTGGGTGGCAAATCAGCTGAGAAAAGTGATGAAGGAGGCGAGTGAGAGAAGAGGAATCATCGCTACTACGTTCTCCTCCCATCTGGCAAGAATAAAAACCATTATCGAGGTTAGCCTAGAACTTGGAAGGATTCCCGTGATTGTGGGGAGATCCCTGAGGGACTATCTCACCGCCGGAATGAAACTTGGCATCATCAAACTCCCTAGAGAGGTCAAACTGGGCGGCAGAATCTCCTCATCCAAGGGATTGCTCAGAAAAGTCGGAGAGAACAAGGAGGAATACGTGCTCATTTGCACAGGACACCAAGGGGAACCTAACTCTGTTCTATCTCTAATCGCCGACGAGAAGCTTCCTTTTGAGGTAGATAGCAGAGACTCTGTAATTTTCTCCGCGAGCGTCATCCCCCATCCTATAAATCAAGCAAACAGAGAACTGCTCGAAACCAAACTACAGCTGAAAGGGGTGAAAATATACAGGGAGGTACATGCCTCCGGACACGCTGGAAGGGTGGAAACTTTAGAGTTTTTAAAACTCCTCAAACCCATACACGTGATACCTTGCCACGGAACAGAGGATAGGCTCAAAATTCTTGGTGAGATGGCAAAGGGTTTGGGATATTCCCAATCGGAAATACACCTCCTCTCTAACGGTGTCCCGGTGGAAATAGAAAAATGAACGAGCTACGGCTTTCCATTCTGAGACATGCTCTAAAGAACGCCATACTGCACAGGGGAAAAGCCTCGTCCCAAGCCGTGCTGGGTAAGGTTCTGGCCGAGTATCCGGAGTTGCGCCAGCGGATCGAGGAGATTAGGGGAGAAGTCGAAAAAGTGGTGGAGGAGGTGAATCTCCTCACGCTGGAGCAACAAAAAGCTAAGCTACAGGAAATTGGTGAACCTCCAGAAAGAAAGAGAGAGGAGAGAAAGCTGCCAGAGCTTCCACAAGCTGGGGAAAAGGTGGTTACACGTTTTGCACCTAACCCTAACGGACCCCTACACCTAGGCCACGTGAGGGCAGCTCTCCTGAGTTATGAGTATGCAAGGAGATACAGGGGGAAGTTCATATTGAGATTCGAGGATACCAATCCGAGAAACGCCCTCCCCGAAATGTATGAGCAGATACGGCAAGATTTGAGGTGGTTGGGAATTTCGTGGGATGAAGAGTACTATCAATCGGACAGACTGGAACTCTACTACTCTTACGCGGAAAAACTCATTACGGAAGGAAAGGCCTATGTCTGCACATGCCCCGCCGAGGATTTTGGAAAACTCAGGGATGCCGGCCAAGCTTGCCCATGTAGGAACCTTCCTCCCGAAGAGCAGCGGAAGAGGTGGGAGGGCATGCTAGGTGGGGTATATCAAGAAGAGGAGGCAGTACTTAGAATCAAGACCGACCTCTCCCATCCCAATCCGGCGGTTAGGGACTGGCCCGCCATGAGAATCGTCAATTATCCACACCCCCGAACAGATACCCGTTACAGAGTTTGGCCACTCTACAATTTCTCCGTTTCCATTGACGATCACGAAATGGGAGTCACCCACATTCTGAGGGGGAAAGAGCATGAGGTCAATGAGGAAAGACAGAGATTTCTCTACCAGCACCTAGGTTGGAATTACCCCGTTTCCATCCAATATGGTAGGTTAATGCTTGAGGGTGTAGAACTCAGTAAGACCAAGATAATGGAGGGAATAAGGGCGGGTATTTACACAGGAGTGGACGACGTGAAACTGGCAACCATTGCTTCCCTCAGAAGGAGAGGATATCAGCCAGAGGCCATCAGAGAAACCTTGCTGGAAGTCGGACTTACGCTAGTGGATGCACACCTCAGCTGGGAAACTCTGGCCTCGCACAACCGCAAGATTCTAGATCCAAGAGTCAATCGGTACTTTTTTGTACCCAATCCGGTAGAACTCAGGATAAGAGGGGTTCCAGAAATCAGGGAAGCAAGAGTTAGACTTCACCCCAATTTCAGAGAAAGGGGGGAGAGAAAAATCCCCATTGATTGGAGAGATGGAATTGTGAGAGTGAAAGTCCCGAACAAAGACATCGAAGGATTGAAAGCGGGTGAAGTCTTCAGACTGATGGGTCTCATGAATGTGAGAATGGTTGGAGAGGGAGAAGGAGAGTTCGCCGGCTTTGAGGTGGCACCCGTTCCGAAAATCCAGTGGGTTTCAGAACCCTCCCTCGAGGCAACTGTGCTAAGGCCAGAAGGGACAGAAACGGGAAGAGTCGAGCCTGCTATTTTGGAGGAGAAAAACCCAATCGTGCAGTTTGAGAGATACGGATTCGTAAAGATTGAAAAACTTCATCCACTAGTGGCGATTTTCGCCCATCCTTAAGTAGCCGATTAAATGATGCCGAACAAAATGATTGAAGAGCTGGAAATTGTCAATTTCAAATCAATTAAAAACTTGCGTCTGAAATGTAAACGGGTGAATCTTCTTATAGGTGAACCAAACATAGGAAAATCGAATATCCTTGAGGCCCTCGGATTGCTCTCCTTCTGTGCCTTCCCAACAGATTTCCAGAAATTCGTACGTTTCGAAGACATGAGCCATCTCTTTTACCCCAGCGATCGTTGGAGAAGCCTGTGGAGATTTCGTGGGATGGAAAGAAGGTAATTCTCGAGTTTCGTGACGGAGGTTTTGACTGCTGTTTTTGGCCAGATTCGAGTTCTAGCCCTGTGTACGTCTTTAGAGCTACGCTGAAAGGAGAAGTTCCATGTCCCTCGCCGGCCAACGCCCTGTCCTATATCAAATTTTACCGGTTCCAGCCGATGAGTGTGTTCAAGGAAAAAAGATTTGATTTCCTTTTACCGCCAGATGGCAGAAACCTCCTCAACGTTTTGCTAACCAATAAGGGATTATGGACAATTGTAAGCCAGATCTTCGTTCCGTTCGGCCTAGAACTCCTACTTGAACCACGAGGATAGAATCAAGGTTCAGATGAAACCCGAAGCCGGATTGGCCATCGCATTTCCCTATTCGATGGCGTCTGAAACTCTTCAACGACTCGTTTTTCATCTTGTTGCCATTGAATCAAACAAAGAATCAACAGTAATTTTTGAAGAGCCAGAAGTTCACGCCTTTCCCTATTATGCCAAGTTTTTGGCCGAGCGTATAGCACTTAGTGAAAACCAATATTTTGTTTCAACCCACAACCCATACATTCTCATTCCCTTGCTTGAGAAATGCAAAAAAGAAGAGGTGGCAGTTTTTCTCGTGTATTACGATGATTACCAAACCAAAGCCAAATCCCTGACCAGCTCTGAAATAGAAGAGATACTATCCGCACGAACGGATCCATTCCTTGACATCGAGAGATTTTTGGAGAAGAAATGATATTCGTCAAGTGCCGCCCCGACCGGCTCCTGGTAAGAGTTCTTGGAGTACCAAAAGACGCGATAAGACATGTAGGCAATAAGCCCGAGCTATGCAAGATGATAGAGCGATATCCAGCCTCAAAGGGAGTGGTGGACGAAGACCCAGATAGCTACCAACCTCCCTATCTGCATAAGCTCAGATTTGTGGAAGAATCCAGTGGATTACGTCGACTTCGTGACGAAAGGACCTCAAGCGAGTTGGTGCTTCTTTGTCCAAGAATGGAAGAGTGGGTAATTGAGGCAGCCAAGGAGGTCGGAATTCACCTTCGTGCTTTTGGGTTACCAGATGAACCAAAATTGCTACATGCTGTCATAAACGCACACCTGAAAAATTTTGAAACTTTGCTCCTTCAATTGAAGGGGGGTGAGAGAATGAGAAAATTACACAAGTTCCTATGCGAAAGCGAATAAGGTAATCCAAATGTTTCTACCCCATCCTTAGTAAAGGATAAATGCTGAGTTGGTCTACCTTGTGAAGAACGATGAGGAGGTGGTGAAATGGCCAAACCTATGCACGTGAGGTTTGAGACGCCTCCCGAGCTGGCGGAGAAGGCATACGCAGTGGTTGGACTAGTGAGAGAAAAGGGAGGAAAGCTAAAGCGCGGAATAAACGAAGTGACCAAAGCTGTGGAGAGAAAACAGGCTAAGCTCGTGGTGATAGCCGAAAACATAGATCCGCCCGAGATAGCTGCCCATCTGCCACCCCTGAGTGATGAAAAGGGAATCCCATACCTCTACGTCCCTGAGAAGGAAAAGCTGGGGGAGGTCGCCGGTCTTAGCGTGGCTGCCTCATCAGTGGCCATCGTAGAACCAGGGGAGGCGGCTCCACAGGTGGAGGAGCTGGTATCGGCCATCAAACAGCTGAGAGCGAAGTGAGATGGAAGAGGAGGAGGCTGCGGCCGCCGAGGTCCTGGAGATTCTAGGACGCACCGGTGCTACGGGGGAAATCATCCAAGTCAGATGTAGGGTACTGGAGGGTGAAGACAAAAACCGCATCCTAGTGAGGAACGTGAAAGGTCCTGTTAAAGTCGGCGACATCCTCATCCTTCGAGAGACGAAGAGAGAGGCAAGAGAAATCAAGCCCGTCTGATGCCCGCAAGGAACTGCTCCCTCTGCGGTCAAGAGTTAGAACCCGGCACCGGAGTAATGTTTGTGAAAAGGGATGGTACGGTCTATTTTTTCTGTTCCTCCAAATGCGAAAGAAACTTCAGATTGGGAAGAAAAGGAAGGAAGCTGAAATGGGCACGCCCTGAGAAGGTAGAAAGAACCTTCGTGATGATTAAGCCCGACGGTATAAAGGCGGGGCTAGTCGACGAGATACGTTCTAGGATTACCGAGGCTGGCTTGAAGATAGTCTCATCCAAGAGAATCAAGCTTAACCGTGAACTGGCCGAGCAACTTTACTCTCCCCACCGAGGGAAACCTTTCTTTGAGGACTTAGTGAAATTCGTCTGCTCGGGAGAGGTTGAGGTCATGATGGTTGAGGGCAGAAAAGCTATCTCCACGATGAGGGAACTGGTGGGTCCTACCGATCCCTCCCAAGCACCAAAAGGAACCATAAGAGGGGATTTCGGAAAGAGTATCATGGAAAATGTCATCCATGCTGCGGACTCTCCAGAAAGCGCTGAGAGAGAATTGAGTCTTTTCTTCAAATAAATGTCCTCCAAAAGTCTCATTTTAGCACAAAATTAGATGAGAATGGTATCAGTGCTAGATGTACCCGCGGCACAACTGCTGGAAAAACTAAAGGAAAGACTCAAGGAATATCCAGAACTAACTCCACCTCCCTGGAGCTACTTCGTCAAAACAGGGGTACACAGAGAGCGAAGACCGGAACAGCCTGACTGGTGGTACATGAGAGCAGCCTCCATCCTTAGAAGGCTTTATCTGGATGGTCCCGTTGGAGTTTCCAGACTTCGCACATATTACGGAGGAAGAAAGAACTTCGGGCAGGCACCTGAGCACTTTAGAAAGGGTGGAGGAAAAATCATCAGAACCATCCTCCAGCAACTCGAGAAGGCGGGTCTTGCGGAAAAAATGGTGGAAGGAAAAAGGAAAGGAAGGAAAGTGACCAAGAAAGGGGTCGAACTCTTGAATGAGCTTGCAAAGCAGGTGCACAAGGAACTCACCAAAAAGGGAAAATGAGCGAGGAATACACGGACGAGGAACTCGAGGAAATAAGAAGGAGAAAGCTAGAAGAAATTCAGGCGAGGGAAGAGGAGCATCTCAGGCAGGAACAGCTTAAGGCGCAGGTGGAGGCACAGAAAGCAGCCATCCTCAGACAAATCCTCACACCGGAAGCTAGAGCCAGATTGACCAATATCAAAATGGCTAAGCCAGAGGTGGCGGAGCAACTGGAGCTTGAACTCATCCAGCTTGCCCAGGCAGGGAAAATTGTCAGGCCCATCACCGACGAAGAGTTAAAAGAGGCTCTCGCCAGACTTTACAGGAAGAGGGAGATAAGGATAAGGAGGCTGTAGATGGCGAAACACAAACACCCTGCCCTGAAGAAGAGACTGGCAAGAGCGGGGAGGATGACTAGAAGAGCCCCCGTCTGGGTAATGGTTAAAACGAGGGGAAGGATAAGGGGAAGTATAAAGAGAAGAAGTTGGAGAACTCAGAGGATTAAGCCCTGATGGTAGAGGAGAAAATTTTCACCATTCCGCTGCGATGCCCTGAATCTGGGAGGAAAAAGAGAACTCCTAGAGCAGTTAGGAAAGTGCGCGAGTTCCTCAAAAAGCACTTGAAAACCGACAAAGTTCTGATTACTCCTGAACTCAATTCCTTGCTTTGGGCGAGAGGGCGAGAAAAGCCTCCTCCAAGGATTAGAGTCAGGGCCGTCAAGAGAGACGACGGGGTGGTGGAAGCGTATCCGGTGACTTGATGCCAATATCTAGGATGCATTTCGGGAACTCTCCCTTCTTGGGCGTGTGGGGGGTTTGCACAGAAGAACTCGCACTGCTACCCAAGATGAAGCTAAAAGAGGAAACCATCGCCCAGACGCTGAGGGTTAGAATTGTAAGGGGGGAAGTTTGGGGGTCGCCACTACTGGGAATCTTCCTCGCCGGGAACTCGAATGGAATAGTTGCCCCCTACCTTCTCAGGGACGAAGAAGAGAAAGAGCTCAAGAAGGAGGGAGTGAATATCTTCAGATTGGAAAGCCAACTCACGGCTCTCGGAAACCTTCTGTTGGTCAATGACTACGGGGGGATTGCCAGTCCCCAGTTTTCGCGAAGAGAGTTAGAACAGCTGGAAAGGATGCTAAAGGTCAAGTTCGAAAAGGGAACCATCGCGGGGGAACCTACAGTGGGATCGCTCGCCGTGGCCACCAACAAGGGAATACTGGCACATCCGGGTATCACCGAAGAGGAAGCTCGCCAACTGGAGAGGGTATTGCAGGTGCCCGTGGATGTGGGAACGGCGTGTAGTGGCATAGGTTATGTAGGAATCTGCATTCTGTGCAACTCGAAAGGGGCGGTGGTGGGGGACCCAACCACTGGTGCAGAGCTAGGAAGAATAGAGTCCGCGCTTGGCCTGATCTGATTACTTGTACACTGCCAGAGAGGCGTATCCTACAACCTCTGCCCTGTAGCCAGAGGTGTCACCACTGGTCGCATACTTCAGGAGCTTTACCGTCCTTGCACCAAGCCTCCTGCATGCCTCTAACATGGCTGCAACGGGTCCATATCCGCACATGCTTATCCCCCGCTCTTCAACCGTTTCCACCAACCCTTTCGGATCTAGGGCAACAATCTTCTCTATGGCCATTCTATCCTTCCTCTCGGCACTCTCCTGAGATTCGTAGTGGGTGAAATCGGTAGATGCTACGATGAGGACGTCCTTGCCCCGACAGGCCGAAGCCAAGGCCTCCCCTACCTCCAAGCTAGTCTTGATATCCTGAAGCATCATGCACACGGGTACAAACTTGAACTCCCCGAGAAGATGCTGAAGGAAAGGTAGCTGTACCTCGATTGAGTGCTCAAACCTATGAGCCTCCTCATCATCATCGATGATTTCAGAGTTCTCGAGAATTTCCTTGGCCAGCCTCCCATCCACTTCCACTTCACCCAATGGAGTTATCCACCTCCCAGAGCTCATCAGCGAAACTCCAGAGCCAATTCCATGATGATTGGGCCCGAGTATTATTATCCTGTCAGGTTTTCCATCCCGGGCTAGGGCGGCGAATCCATGGGCGGCCACTGGACCAGAATACATATAACCAGCGTGGGGGGAAACCAATCCGATTATCTTCCTTCCCCCTTTCTGAAGGCTAGGTACCTCGCCTGGCCCTATCCTGTGCGTATAGCACCATTCTATCTGTCGAACTAACCCCTCCCTGCTTCCCTCATAAAATTCCCCAGCCACTGCGGGAGGTCTCATGTCTTGGTCTCGAAGTCCTCGATTGAGTAGGGAAAAGGTTGATCCAAAGCAAGAACTCCTCTTTCCCTCAAAACCTGCATGGCAAGAACCCAATAAATGAAAGCTAGAGATCTTCTGCCCCTATTGTTGGCTGGGATGACCAAATCGAGCATCGCCGTGGAGTTGTCGGTGTTGCATATACCAATGGTAGGAATTCCCACTTGGCAGGCCTCATCTAGAAGTTGCTTGTCCGCCGCGGGATCTGTGACCATTACCAGACTTGGCTCCATGAAGGTTGGGAGATGTGGATTGGTCAGCGAACCCGGGATGAACCTTCCCAAGGAAACCTTCACGCCCGTAATCTCCCCAAACTTGGTCACCGGTTGCTGTCCATGATGCCTAGCCGAGGCGACCAGCACCTTCTCGGGTTTTTCCCTAGCAATCATCTTGCTGGCCACCCTCAACTTTTCATCCGTTTTTCTGATATCCAGAATCGCCACACCATCGGACCTAATCTTGAAGATGTACGGTTTCATGTCCCCAGAGCGTTGCTTGGTACCTATATGAACCCCGTTCTGAAGGTAGACGTCTTGTGCCACGAGAAGCTCAACTTCCCCTAGCTCCTCCATCTCAACTCAGCCATCCTAGCCTTTGCGCCCAGCTCCTCCTCGATTCTGATGAGTTCGTTCAGCTTTGCCACCCTCTCTCCCCCTACGACACCTGTTTTTATAATCGGACATCCCCATCCCACCGCCAAGTGAGAGATGGTTTCATCCGCCGTCTCTCCTGACCGGTGGGAAATCACTGGTATGCAGCCCGAATTCTTGGTGAGCTCCACAGCTTGCAGGGTCTCAGTCAGGGTGCCTATCTGGTTGGGTTTGATGAGAACAGCATTGCTGGCCCTCCTCTCCATCCCCTTCCTGATTCTAGCGGGGTTGGTGACGTACAAGTCATCTCCACAGATGATGCACTTTCCTCCCACTTTCCTCGTGAGTTCGGAGAAACCCTCAAAGTCCTCCTCGTGCAACGGGTCCTCCAAAAAGATTAGGTGGTATTTTTCCACTAGACCGACCAGAAAATCGATTTGCTCTCCAGGATCTCTCATCTTCCCCTCACGCGAATACCGGTAGCTCTTTCCGTCCCAAAGCCCGCTGGCCGCTAAATCCAGACCTAGTGCGATTTTTATCCCCTCTTCTCTTCCCACCTCCTCCGCTGCCTGAGCCAACAGTTCAAGAGCATCCTCGCTGGTGAGCTTTGCAGCCCAAGCTCCCTCATCTCCCTTCCCTCCGGCGAAGAACGGATCTTTCTTTTCTATCAGTGGCTTCAGCCTTTTGTGCACCTTGGCGTTGGCAAAGGCGGCCTGTGAGAAGCTCTTAGCGCCCACTGGGAGAACATGAAACTCTTGGATGTCGGGAGTGGTTTTTCCCGCATGAGCCCCTCCACCGATGACGTTTCCAAGCGGGAAAGGCAGAGAGCATGCCGCTGGGTTCAGATATTTATAAAGCGGGAGTCCTCGCTCCGAAGCCGCCGCTTTCGCCACTGCCATCGAGATAGCCACAGCGGCGTTGCCACCAATTCTTGAGAAATTGGGGGTTCCATCAAGTTCCCGAAGCATGGAATCTATCTGCTGCTGATTCTCCACCTCCATACCCACCAGTTTGGGGGAAACCTCCCTCTTCAAGATTTCTATGGAGATCTTCACCCCCCCTTCTGGAAAAGCAACTGCCTCGTTCTTCCCCCTGCTCGCCCCACTCGGTGCCGCCGCTCGAGCCCTTGCCTTTTCCGTCTCTACCTCTACCTCTATGGTGGAGTTGCCCCTGCTGTCCAAAACCTCGCGTGCCCTTAAACACCTTATCTTGGACATTTCTCTTTATTCTCCCGTGCTTAAAACCGAATTCAGCTTTTGCGAGCTATTGGAAAATTTTCTATATATAGAACTTTTCTGACAGGATCCAATAATCTCAGCTCGCTAGGAACTTATAATCAGGGTGAAGGGAGTACATCTTCCTCAGCCCTTCCCATCTCACCGAGAGTTCTCCCTTTCTCTCCAAGCTCGTCAGGAGCTGGAAAAGCCAAGCCTGCTTTAGACCCGAAAGCTTCTGGAAGGCGGAATCGGCAGAGTAAACCTCCTTCCCGTACCTCACCATGGCCCGGATAACCTTTTGTTCAGACCTTGTCAAGCTCTGTAGCCTGCTCTCAGCCCTAGCCTTGAGGAATGTCTCTGCCAGTCGCTTATTCACAATACGCACGCTTGTGGGGATTTTTGCCCTGAGGTAGGAGAGGATACTCAGTAACCATCTCAGGTTTCCCCCCGAGCACTCTATCAGCAGGGAGAGGAGACTCGGTTCGAAGGGATTTTCTGCCCTTTCAGACTTAGAATAGTACTCAACCCTCCTGTCGAGGATTTCCTCTATTTCTCTTTTTGAGAATCCGGTGAGTTCAATCGGTCCAGCCGAGAGTACTCCCCTCCACCTAGGTAGCTCTACTTCCGCCCTCCTGTAGAAGCCTCTTCCGGCGAGCAGCACAAACGAAAGGTTCCTCGTTTGGATGAAGTCCCTGAGTTCGTTCAGCACTTCCCCAGAGAGAGCATCTGGAAGGGCATCGAGGTTGTTCAGAGCGACCACGGCGCAAGACAGCCCCAGTTCCGGGATGAGATCCGAAATCCTGCTCACGAGAAGCTCTGGAAGGTAGGAGGGAATCCTCGGGAACTCCGTTTTTCTTCCAATCTGTAGTTGGGCACCAAGCGGAGGAGCGTAGGCGAAGAGGGAAAGCTGCAGCTCTAGCTTGCTTCGCTCCCTTACTATCTCCTTGAACTTCCTTTTTAGGTGACTCTTCAGCCCGATGCTCTCGATTCTGGAAATGAGCTCAAGTGCCACCCTGTATTTGGCTTCGGCACCTGCGGCTGCGGACTCGATTCCAATCACCCTAGGGATCACTAGGAAGTCCTTCCTCTCTTTTGATAATTCATAGAAGACCCTGTTCACAAAGGTGGTCTTGCCGTATCCCGCATCCGCTTCCACCACGGTTCTGCTGGTCGGAGATGAGAGGATTCCCTTGAGCTCTCTCACCTCCTTTTCCCTCCCGACAAAGAGGTTCTCGATTTCCTCGGGAGTGGTGAGGGGAAGTGGTTCAAAGGGGTTTCTTACGAATCCGAGCTCTTCCCATACACTCGCCATACAAGGTTATTGGATTTTTCTCTATATATAGAACTTCTTTGACAAAATCCAATAATCGACCCTGACATCATTATCTGACACCTAAGGGCTTCATCTGCCCAGATAAAGAGAACCTTTCCTTTGCAGCCCATGAGGTCTTGAGCAATGACGGCCTTCTCAATCAACGATAAGATCAGGAGACCGAGAAACCCAACACCGCAGTCAGGTTCTAAGATGAGGGGAGCTTCCTCATATCCCTAAGCTCACCTCTAGCTCAACAATTGTCCTCTTCCAAGAATTCTCAGAACTCAGGATAAGCACCTCATCGTTTTCTAGACTTGCCCCAATCCTCTCGCCCTCCTCTTGCAGATACCTTTGCCAGAGGAATCTAGTTTCAGGGCGCGGGGCTAAGGTATAGGTAACCTTCTCGTTCTCCTCAAGAGTAACGATCGATCTCACTCTGATGCATATCTCCCCCGAAGCTGAGAGATTTGCCTCCCCCCTCAACCGGTACTCCCGAGTGTAAACAACATTATCCTCCACCCTGAGAAGGGAAGGGGGAGAGAGAAAAGAGACTGCATCGCCCTGTACCAAAATGACTGCTCCCCCCTCAAACAGGATTGAAAAGTTTGGGATTGAGGTGTAGTTGGAAAGATACTGTATGCTCCCCTGCCCTCGATTCTCCACCTTCAACCTTCCCGGTCTCGGGGCGGGAGAATGCAGAAATCCGGACACCGATTCGGGAGCCATCGATATGGTTATGGAAACTTCCCCGTTTTCGAGCCCCTCCACTGACTCCTTGAGATGTAGAAAGCTCCCCTCCACCTTCTCGCGGTGCCTGAGCTCGTTTCTCTTCAGCTCCTGGGAGAGATGGGTGGAGTAGTATATCGAGAGGCACAGAACCACCACAGCGAAAACTAGAATTGCCCCAACTGTCTCCGAAACCCCCCTCTGCTCGTTCATGATAAGACTCAAAGACTCTTTTCTGATTCCTGCAAAAGACTTAAAAATACTGGAACCGGGACGGTCATCAAGTCCTCCCCAATGTCGAAATCGTCCTTGCTCAGCAGCAGATACTCTCGTATGCTACCGATTCGATACACTTCCTTTCCGATCTTGGACCGGTACTTGACCTCAATTCCTAGAAAATCGCCGTTTTCCCTCTTGTAGACGAAATCGAGCTCGCCACGGTCATAGTAGAACCAGAGGAATCTGTCGGGGGGTTTGAGAACCGGTATCTCCTTTGTTCGCGCCAGGTGGCCCTGCACTATTCCCTCTACCAAGATTGAGGAATTTTGTTCCTCCAGCAGGAATTCCTCCGAAAGACTATACCCAGGCCTTCCTCGAATCCAGCCGTTAAAGGAGTGGAAAATGAAGGGATCTAGAAAGTGGACTTTCTTTGCCCCTTTCACCTTGATCGAACTCCTCGAGAAATCGTAGGCATAGAGCACTTGAATGAGGAAGTTGTCCTCAAGCAGTCTGAGGTACTCCAAGATAGTCGGGTGAGAAATCTGCTCTTCCGTCTCCTCGCCCAAACTCTTGAAGTCGTACCTTGAACCCATTCTCTTCAGGATGGCGGCAAGCACCTGCTGCATGATTCGGTCGCTCTTGCCCTGCCTTAGCGTGTCCCTAACCACGAGCTCGACAAACATCTCGTAAAACTTTGCCTCTATTTTCTCCTCCTTGCTGAAGTTTGCCAGATAGTTGTTTATGACGGCCGGAAAACCTCCCGTCCTAAGATAAATTTCGAAGAGAAGCCCTAAGCTTCTCATATAACTCAGGCTTCTCTCGATTTCGGCCAGCTGTTCCTTCATTGGTCTTTCTAGGTCTATTCGAGTCGTTTCAAAGTGGGTGCGAAGATTTCTCAATTCGGCTCTTAGGGAGGAATCGGGAGTATGCTCAGCGATTTTCCCCGAGACCTGGAGGATAAAGTCCCTAAAGGACAAGGGTCTGAGGAAATACCTGTTGCCCTCTATCCCCCTCCCTATGAGCTCATGGGTATGAACCTTCAAACCAAAAGGCGAACCCGTCAAGACTATGACAATCCTTCCAAAATTTCCCTCATCGGCAATCCTCTTTATCAACGGGACCCAGTTTTTCACAAAGTTCACCTCATCCAAGAAAATGTAAATTTTTTCGTGCCTCATCAGCTTGGCTAGGAAAAAATCCAGCACCTTTTGCAGTTCTTTTCCCGAGACCACGCCATCGCAGGAGAAATAGCAAATGGAATCGGGATCCTGACCATTCCTGATCAACTCTTGAATGGTCTTTTTCATCTCGGTGGTCTTTCCAACCTGCCTAGGTCCATGAATGGCATAAATATTACCAGTTGACAGTGGCAGGCTTTTCCTGACTATTTTGAGAGATGCCTCGTTGTATCTCCGGAGATTCTCGTCATAGAGGGCAAAATCGGGTCCAAACTTCCACCAAGGGTTTTGGGCGACTATTCTGGATATCTCAACCATTAGTAAAGTCTAATTTACCATCTTAAAAAATTAGGAAAATTTGCTTTCCTAACTCGGCAGATACTTGTAATAGTTGGGGTCACCGCCAGTGCCCAGCCAGTAGTTTCTGTAGCAGAGCATATCCGAGGTGTACTTGATGATCATGCTGGAACTAACACCGACTGTGAAGTCTATCTTGGAGTCCGCCTCCTCCCTGAGAGAACCGCCCTTACCCATGTACCTAGTGAGTTTAAGCGTTCCACTTGCCGTGCCCGTCAGTCCCGCCACCTTGATGGTGGCATCCTTTATGTCGGTGTAAACCGTCACCACCTGCACCTCCTCATCCGTTCCCCACTTGGTCTTGAGAGTTCGAGTACCTCCAAGTTCCACCCTGAACCTTGCCTTACCCTTGATTTCAAGCGTGTACTCCTGTCCTCCGTATTTCGTCTTGATTACCATGGAGTAATCCGACCAGTCGCCAGTAAAGGAACTCATAGGCCAAGTCCAGTTCTTGGCCGGCGGATCGAAGCTTATGATGGTGCTTTGAGTCGTCTCGTAGTGCACGGTTCCCACCTGCTTACTCTCCTTTTCATCTGGTGTGATGAGCTGGTAGAAATACTCATAATATGCATCCGGGTTTTGAACATCGAGCGTCTGCCACTTCATGCATCGATAACCAGCGTATTCTTCTATCCCCCTATAGACGGTGGCAGAGTAGTATTGCTTCGTCACCTTGTAGTTGACGATGGGTATCTCGTAGTAGTAATCCGTCCAATAGACCGATGCATCGCCCGGTGTGTTTACCTCGGTTGGGCGCAAAACTCTCACCGTGGCCGACTTATCTTCAACGGAAACCGTGTAAATTCCATACTTGGTGAGGGTGAACTCTTTTGAAACCGGCACCGTCTCACCAGGTTTCACAGTAACTGCAGGAGTCTTGTCACTCTTACTCTCTGGACCCGTAACATAGATGTCGAGCTGACCGCTCCAATCCGAGGTACCTGTGTTCCTCAGCTTGAACTTGACCTTGACCTTGTCCCCACTAGTAACCACCACAGGGGTCTCCAAGTTTTCCACCCTGACGCCCAAGGGTGTTGCCACCTCAATCGAGACAGGGGAGAGGTCTTTCACACCGACCGTCAGGGTTCCTGAAGAAGGTGCTGTTACCTTGAGCTCCCACGAATATTCTTGACCTCCCTCCAGCGTCCTAGTTAGTGTTCTCGTCTCCCCTCCCACCTGTGCTTGGAAGGATAATTCTCCTTTCAAGTCACCTGCGTTTTTGACTAAGATGAAAACACTCACCTGCTGATCGGGGTAGGCCTTCTTCGGTGCCTGAATGGAAAGGTACGCGGGAGTGGGAGGTATTGGCTGACGCACGGTTAGAGAAGTCTCCTTGGTTCCGAGCCTAATGCTCACCCTAGTCGTGGTATTGTTCCCCAAGATGCTCTTCAAATCGTCCGAGGTTAAGGTGGCCCTTAGCTCCTCCTGTGTTCCCGGTTTTATCGTTTTAGGTCCAATAGGTTTGGAGACCGCCCCGGCCTGCACAGTGTCGCTGTAGGAACCTTCCTGCTCACCCACGTTTCGAACCGTTGCCTTCACTACCACGGACTTGTTGGTGGGAACGTTGTCCTCTGACACAGAAAGGCTCACGATTTCAAATTGGGCGGGTTTCAGAGGCCGGAAGGTGATTTTCTTTTCAATGCCTCCCACACTGTAGGAATAGGTCCCCTGCGCCAGTCCCTTCAAACCGATGTAGAACGTATTTCCTCCGGCCTCCTCGAAACTCACCTCTTGCTCAATGGTCTCGCCCGCAAAAGATATCTTAAGGGTGTAGGTTCCTGGGGCGGGAGCTCGAGCCGTGACATAAATCCCCCAGCTCTGTCCCTCCGGAACTTCTTCCGTGGGACCCGAAACCTCAAGAATCTCCAGCCCACCCGCCGCACCCTTGCCTCCCTTCAACAGAAAAACTCCAGCTCCAGCGGCCGCAACCACAACGACGATAATGATGGGCAGATATTTTTGCATCTTCTTTCCTTCTTCTTCTTATAAAAACCTTCCCCTTTTCTCAACGTGTGAGAAGAGTGAAAGTGAAGAAGTGGGAGAGGCTCTTCAGGGAAATCCTCCATGGCTTCTACTCCCGCGGCGAGCGTTTTTTCGTACAGACGCGCCTCTGTTCCTCCTGCTCCATCTCAGCCGGAGCGGCGAACAGGATGATTGCTTGGCTCGAGCAAATCGGTGCCGTTGAGCGCAAGCCTCAGGGATTCCGAGTAATCAATCCCCAGAAAATTCTCCTCAGCTGGGCGGTCAAGAGGAACCTGATGGAGGACGTGGTTTATTCGGCCAGAGTTTTCTCCCTGCTCCAAACCGAAAACCTGCTAAGGGGAAAGGTCCTCTTCACTGCCCACTGCGGCTACAAGCTCCTTCTCGGAGAAAATCCCGGCTTCGAAAAAATCTTCGCCTACGGGAAGCCGGAGGAAATCGTGGGAAGTCTAACCACCGTCAAGGGGGAACCCAACCTCTTCCTGCTCGAGTGGGATGAGCACCTCGCCAAGCTCTCCGAAGATGGAAAGATTCCCTTGGTCCAGCTCTACGTCGATCTCTGGCAGATTGGGGCCGACAGACTTCTCGAGAAGGTGGAAATAGAGCTTGAGAAGAGAAGGCTCACGGCCCTGGAGAGGCTCATGGCTCCTCCTTCTCCCCAAGTACTGGAGCAACCGGTTGGTGAAAATCGTTCACAGGCTGTGCCGGCGGGTAGCTCAACCTGAGAATCTCGCAGGCGCTGCGCAAGCTTCGTCCTCTGGGCTAGGCGGACCGATGGAAAGAGAGCTTAGATTAGACCCTTTGAAGTCTTTCCTAGGTCCTGTGACCCCAAAACTAGGACTCTATAAAATGTTAACATTAAATGTTAACAATGAAGTACATCACGGTGAGTTCCCTTGCCAGGAGTCGAGGCATATCTTACGCATCAGCCAGGGTAACTCTAGCGAGGCTTCAAAAGAGGCATGAGGTCATCCGAGTTGGGTGGGGAAAGTACAAATGGCTGGATCCAGAAACAAGGGCGAAACTAGAGCATCTCCGCTCGAAAAACAAAAAGTTGTTTGATCTTGTAGTGGCTCTTTACAGAGAAATACCACGCCTGAAAATGATTCTGATATTTGGTTCTCAGGCAAGGGGCGACGCGGATGGTCTGAGCGACATAGATGTCCTAGTCGTCTCGGACGTGGGGTGGGGGTTGAAGGAAAGGAGAGCTCTCCAGGAAAGGCTAAGCACCTTGCTGAAAAAGCAAGTGGAGATAAAGGTAATTTCCGAGGACCAGTATCGGAAATGGCAGATGCTTGAACCCAAGATGAGGTTCTGGCTTCGGGAAGGGATAATATTTGACGAGTGCGGACTATCGAGGGAAATTTATCCCATCTCCAAAATAGGCCTGCTTGAGGCCCTCAGGTTCGTTGATCTCCAACTGGAATTGTCGCGCGGTAGAGATGCGAGCCACATGTTCGTTGCTCTCAAGGAACTACTGACGCTGAAGCACGTCTTGAACCTGAGCTACGATACTCTGAAATTGAAACTGGAAATGCAAGAACTTCTGGGGAGAAACCTATGCTCGAAGCTCAGAGCTATCTCAAAGGGGAAAAATCTTAAACTTTCTCGGCAGGAACTTTCGACCCTGAAGAGGGTTATATATAAACTGTACCCGGTTGTCGCTAGGGAAGTGAGGGCACTGGGCGAAAATGAGGCCGACCTCTATCTGAGGAGAAACATCCTATGAGCAGAAAAGGTGATTTGGACAAGATGGCGAGCTTGGTTGGAAACGCTGCTGCCCACGCGGCTTTGTTCAGGGAGGAGAAGGAAAGTCCCATTTACACGGAGCAGGCCACGGAGATAGCCTCGAAAAGGAGTTGGAACAAGCGGGAGATAGATTATTTTCGAGAGAAGGCGACGACTCGCGCAAAAAGCGAGATCGAGATGCGGATAAAGAGGTATAGCTTGGACCCTAAAAAATTTGAGGATTACATGAAGAGAGCGACCAGCTACATTGAGGAATTCGTGGAAACTTACTTGCGGTAGCCTCAACTTTTAAGCCTTGCCATTTCCACCTCTAAGAAAATCCTTTTAAAGTTTAGCAGATGACGCGATACTCATCGAGGCTTCCAGCCCTCCACCTGAGGCACATGGAGGTAAGGAAGATTCCAAGCGAGATCAATGAGCGAGGCTCCCTGAAGATAAGGGTCTGGTGAAATGCGGAAAGCTGAGAACATCACCTCCTTCCTGCAGCCTCTCCGGCTTGCGTCACGGAGAGGTGGAGGTTCGGTTCGAGGGGTAACCGACGAGTCCTGCAAAACACTAAGCTACGACACTTCCCCTTAAAAGAGTCGGTTCATTATGCCCTGACCTTCTTCGGAGCGCTTTCAGGATTTCTTGGTGGTCTTTGTGGAGGGTGACGTGGTCGTTATGAAGCTCCCCCATTGATTTGTGAAGCTCACGCAATATCCCAACGACTGGTGGGGTCACCCTCTCCGCAATTGCCCACATGAAACCTGCAATGGAGCAGACACTCCCCAGAAGCTCCAGCTGGGGAGGTGAGCCTAGCAGAATCATCAGTATCCCTATGATGAAGAAGATGATCCCGATCCAGAAACCCTTGGTGTATCCCATCAAGAAATTGACCTTTGGTTCATTTAACCCAGCGTTCATTTGGTCTGGAACTTCTTGACCCATTCCTCAAGGGGCATATAGGAGCACTCACCTTGATTCGCTCCACCGAGAGGAAGTCTGGATCCAACGTGTAGAAAACCTCGGCACCCTCGACTTCTGCAGTTGTCAAAAGGATGGAATCCGCCAGTGAAATCCACCTTCCCTCCGGGGTTCTAACCTGCGAGCGGTAATCGGAGGAGAGTTTCTGCTATTCTTCGATCTACAGGTCTTATCTTGACCCTGAGCTTTTCGAGCTCCTTCCTTACTTTCTCCAGTCCCTCCAATCGCCGGTCCTCTTAAAAGGTGTGTAAAGCTCGGAAAGTTGAAAATGGCACTAATCAGGCAGCGAATTTTCCCTGCATATGCTTCGTCCAACAACCTACCACAGTATTCCCATCCAGGGTCCTCAAGGATGAACGTGAGAAAGACGTTGGTATCTATCAGGGCGAGTTGTGTCAAGTCTCCTCCTCCCGAAGCTGACGAACGAGCTAACCGCCCCCAAGCCAAGTTTCTCCTTAATATGGCGCCCGATTCCCCTCAGGCTTTCGGACGGTTTTTTACCGGTCTGATAATGGCAAAACCTGTACCGGTCTCTATTTCAACCAAGTCTCCCGGTTTCAGACCCAGAGCCTCCCTCACCTTTTTTGGAAGGCATATTTGGCCTTTGCTGGATACTCTCATTCGGAATATGGTAAAAATCGGGATACAAGTTTTACTGATTTTTGTTTTACTATATTCTGATTCTAAACCTTCTGCCCCTTGCTCTCTTCCTCTCCCTTCTCAACAACATTATCAGGAGAGCGGCGACCACCGCTCCGAGGAAGGGAAGGATGAGCAGGTGCCAGGGAAAAGGAGGGGGCGAGAGAACGAGCATGTCGAACTCCGCCTCTACCGTCCTCTCCTCCCCCGTCCCCACCGCCTTCCCCTTGTAGGTTCCAGGCCTGACCGTTTTGTGCGCCATGCACAGGAAGTTTACCGTAACGTTCTCCCTAGGCCCAAGCCCGACCGTCTTGCTCCCCTCCCCCATGATGTAGAAACCCTCGGGCAGCTTGAGCGTGACCGAGACGGAGATGTTGTCCTCCGTGTAGTTGAAGACCGTCACCCAAATCCTGGCACCCTCCCCCGGCGTGAAGTTCTCTGCCCAGGCTCTCAAACCAAAGGGTTCCACCCGGGGGAGGATGAGACCGGCCAGGAACCAGTTGGTAACATCGAACTCCGGTGGGGGAAGCCTAGGAATCCAGTAAGTGAAGGTTTTTCTTTCCCTCGCCCTTACCCTCCTTATCGCCCATTCCACGATTCTGTTCTCGGGGTAGACCCTGGAGGGGGCCACCTCGAACTGAACCTGGGAGAGATCCTCTATCAGGGCTGGGGGGATGAACTCCCTTATCAGGGCTTGGGTGAGGGGCCTGTCTCCGTTCTGGAGGGTGAGGGTGACGATGGTCTTGTTCTCCAGCCTGTCCAGCTCCACTGCCCTGTTAACCCAAGGCCTCCTGTCCTGCTTCACCCTCAGGTAGAAGGCGCGGCTCGCCAGCAGGTTCTCGTAGGGGGCGAAGGCCGAGACGGTCACCGTTCTGAGGCCCTCGGGGGTTTCGGGGGGGAGGGTGAAGCCCAGGGTGAAGAAGCCTTTCTCCCGCGCCGGAAGGCCGAGACGCGCCGGCGTTAGGGTGGCTCCCTCTATCCCCTCCTGGCTCAGGAAGACGTTCTCTATCCCCACGTTGTCCGGGTTGTGGAGCCCGAACCTTATAGAATAGGGGACCCGGGGGACGACCTCCACCAAAAGGGGGTGGAGGAAGAGGAGCATTCGGGTGGCCTTTCTGGGAACGTTTTCGGGCGGAAGGGTCACCGGCAGGTTCTCCGGCGCTCGGACGGTCAGGGTGAAGATGTTCTCCCTCATCTTGGTGGCGCTGGTCCCCCTCACGGTTATGGGGTAGGTCCCCGGCATAGCGGAGGAGGAGAGGGCGAGGGAGAGGATGGAGGAGAAGGGGGGGATGCCGGAGGTCTGGGAGAGGGAGGCCGAGACCCCGCCCGGGATCCCGGAGAGGGAGAGGCTGACGCTCTCGGTGAAAGTCCCGATTGCCCTGACGTAAACGGTGGAGGAAACGGTGCTCCCGGGGGCCCCTTGACCCGAGGGGGGATCGAGGTTGAGGTAGAAGTCGCCGACGCTCACGATGGTGAAGCTGTTTTCTCCAGAAGCCGTCAAGGGGATCCCGGCAGACTCCCCCTCCACCACGGCTAGGAAGCGGTAGGTGCCCACGGACCTCCCAGCCGTGCTCCAGGATCTGGAGATGTCCACGCTTCCCCCGGGCGCGACCGAGAGAGAGTTTTCCAGCATGGCCAGGTTTTCGACCAAAGTTGTCCCCATGTAAATTTCGAACCTTGAGGTGGTCTTGACGGTAAGGGAGTTGGAGGAGGAGAGGTTGAGGACGGCGCAGCAGAGGCTCACGGTCTTCCCGGCCTCCACCTGGGAGGGGACGGCGCGGACGTTCTCCAATCCTATGCCCGCGTCCGCCATCCTGGCAACAATCATGGCTGAGACCCACTGGCTTTCAGCTACGGGGATAGCGAGGAGGAGCGGAAGGACAAGGGCCGGAAGGGATGATGGCCTCATCCATCTTCAGACCCTCAGCACTCTCCTCTTCCTGAGCCAGTATCCGAGGACGAAGACGGCGAGAACGATTACCGTGATAATGATTGCCCCCCTGATTGGAGTAGGGGGAGGCGGGCCCCTGACGAGCAGGTGGAGGGTTGCGTTCACCCCCACTGCCCCGCCCAGAATGGTTCCAACCGCCGGTTTGCCCACGATGCTGGCGTACAGGGTGTAAGGGCCCGTTTTGGCATCTTCCGGCGGGGTGATGAAGATTCGCACAATCCGAGCAGGGGCCCAGTTGTCCCCTATAGTTCGGGTGCAGGTGTCAGCAAATTCCCGAAGATCCTCAGGGACTTCGGGCTGGGTTGGGCTAGTTAAGGGCGGCATGTAAGGGAGGAAGAAGTTGGCCTCTATGGTCTGATGGTCGACCTTGAAGTTTTCCCTCCCCGGTTGGACCCGAATGTTCCAGGGTTCGAGTGGCACCTCCCGGTTCTCGGCATCGATTAACCTGAGATCCCCCACCGTCACATAGAGGTTCTCGGGGCCAGCCGTATTGTACACGTGAACCTCCAACAGGGATTCTTGCGTTTTGGCTATCTCGAACAAGGGGGAGTATTTGACACCTATATCTGCCGCATCTGAAATAGGAATTAAAATAAGAAATAAAACTATTGCCCAGCCCACCCGCCTCTTCACGGTGCCTAGCCCTCTGCAGCCGAGATTGTTAGGGACCCGTTCGAGTAAGTTCCACCGTACTGGTTGTTGTTCACTCCCAATGCCGGTGCAATATTGTTGTAAGTCAGGTTGGTACCTGCCGGCGGTCCAAGATCCTGTAGCCATGGGATAGAGAGCGGCCAAGTAGCATCGGCTGTAGCATTGTCACCGATGTACTGAAGCAAGTTGTCACCATTGTAAATTCGAACCTCCATTGCAGTATCCCCCGACCCCGTGATGCTGGGCTTCACGCGGTTAGCCGAGATGTCCACCCTCACGGTCGTATCGCTATAGATCGTCAGCTGTATGTTTTCATCGTTGTTTGGCTGGTGAATGTGCCTGTACCAGGTGTATGTTGAGGGCTTCGTTATGTTTTCCCAGTTAAGGGCCGTGTTGTCGAGGCCGATGTGTATAACCGCTTGGATAGGAACCACCTCCTGTGCTGGTGACTGCGTAGCGTTCAGGATCACCAACATGAGGCCAGCCACCACCGTCTCCGCTTTCATTGTCTGAGTTAATCAGGACTCGTAACTAGATTTTTGTTTAAATTTTTATGTTAATTAGTTAAATTTTTAAGACAGAAAGTTAAAAAAAAATGTGTGGATCAAAATAGCTGCCTGTGGTCTCATCCTTCTGTTGCTTTCCGCACCGGCGGCCCTCGCCCTACTTAGCGTGAGCCTCAGCGACAATGTGGTCAACCCTGATCAGGATGTGCTCGTAAGCGGTACCGTCGATCAGGGGGGGCTTGTCGACAATGCTCTGGTGGACATTCGGCTGGATCAGGCGACAGTTCCATTCGAGTGGTCCCTCTCCTCCGACGCGGACTGGGGCTCCTGTCAGCTCGAGAACCTAGCGGTCTCGGGGGGTAGCGTCGGCCTCTCCTACCGGGCTGACTACGATATAGCCTTCGTAAGGGGGGGGTGGTTGCATGTGGTGGACATCGATGGAAATGTAGAGAACCTAGGAGTGAGGGCAAGGATGGTCGGGGATATGAAGGATGTGAACGGGGACGGCCGCCCCGACATTGTGTACCTGAACGAGAACGGCTTAGTGTCGTTCATCGATAATACCCGAAATCCCTGGACCATAAGCGTCTACGATGAGTACGGGAGGGACATGAGGATAGTGGATCTCGGCGGGATAGCAGACTTGGATGGCAACGGGACCCTAGAGGTTCTTTTGGTTGGCTGTTATGTCGGGTATGCCGACTCGGACCTCCGCCTCCGCAGGGTAAACGTGACGGGTGGGAACTCCTCCGTTTTGAATTCAAGCCAGACCGAGTTCGTGGGATTCCCAGGCTTTTTCAGCTACTCCGGCTACTCTCTTTACATCCCCTACTCCCTCCCGGCGGTCCCCGGTCTGGGCTGGATCTCGCTCAGCGGAACCGGCGGCTGGACAGCAACAAACGGGCGCCCCGATACAGGGCCAATCGCGGATGTGGACGGGGATGGGGACAATGAAATAGTCTTCGTCGACTCCTCCGGCCTCCGTTACCTTGAGAACACGGGAACGAAAACCACCATCAGCACAGCCCTGAAAGTGGGACAGGCAATCGACCTCGATTTAGATGGGGACCTCGACATAGCGATCATCGATTCCGACGGATACCTGAAGTACGTAGACGGGCAGGGACACGTCGTCTCGCTGGGTGTGATTGGCGAGAACGTCGGAGGGATAGGGGATTTCGACAACGACACGGGTTATAGACCTTCCGGGCGCCTGGTGGCGGTGAAGGACTGGAGAACACCGTACTTCAGGCTGGAAAACATCCAAGTTGATGTCACGATCCCAGCTGGCACTTCCATCTCCCTGATGGTGGAGGTGAGCGACAACGAAAATTTTGAAGTCATCAAGGATAATAGGACCTTCGTGCTCTCCTCCGGGATTTCCACCTTCACGCTGGGTACCGAACGCGCTAGATACTCAAGGCTTACTTTCAGCTTTACTACCACAAGTAAGGGCACCACGCCTCTCCTCAACTCCCTCAATCTGAGAGCCCGCGTTTACACAATAAGCGGACAGTTCAAATGCCACATCGAGGCCCCAAGCCAACTCGGGACGCACGAGGTAAGTGCTTCCAGCGGCGGGGAAGAAAACAGGGCTTACATGGATGTTCGCCGGCTGGTCTTCGACAACTTCCGCCTGCTTGACAACCACGGCCAGCTTGACAACATCCTGAACCCGGGGGAGGACTACAGGCTCACGGTCAGGATAAGGGAGGACAACGGCTCCACCCTGTACAACGTGGCCTCGGGCTCCTTCAGCCTCCGCATCGGCTCCAACACCTACCCGCTGGAGTACTGGGAGAACTCCATTTGGCGGACGCAGGCCAGCTTCACCGCCCCCACGACACTCGGATCCTACACCCTCCAAGTGGACAACATCTGGGGGAACTCGGGCGAGAACATCCTCGGCTCGACCTCAGCCACCTACACCTATCAGGTCAAGAGGATAAGGGTGCCCATAAGCTTCCAGCCAGACGACTGGTACAACCCCGGAGAGAACGTGACCATCACGGGCCAGCTAGTGGTTGAGCCCGACGGGACCCCCGTTAGGAACGTGGCGGTGAAGGTTTATCAGGCCGGGAACTACCTCGGGGAGAACCTTTCGAACGAGAATGGGGTCTACTCCTTCACCTGGCAGGCCCCGTTGGAACTCGGTTCCTACTCGGTTAGGGCGACCTGCACCGAGAACGGGCTGGAAGGGGACAACACCGCGACCTACTACGTCAAGACCCTCACCCTGACCATCTCCCTGGACGACAACACGGTCCAACCAGGGCAGTGGGTCACGGCCTCCGGGAGGGCCACCCTATGGCCGGAAGGGATGGGGGTTTCGAACCAGGTCGTCGTCCTCTACCTTGGGATCAAGGACAACTACGAGAACACCAAGCAGTACGAGAACGAGAACCTGACCGACGCCAGCGGGAACTACTCCATAACCTTCCAGGCCCCCTCCTACACGGGGGAGTTCGAGGTGCACGTGCACATGAGGACCTTCCCGCAGGGGATTGAGAACGACAACTACTGCTACATGAGGAGCGAGGCCCTTAGGATAAGCCTTCTCCTCTCGGACTTGGATGCCCGCCCCGGGGAGCTCCTCCAGGCCCAGGGGAAGGCGTACTTCGATCCCAGCCTTGCCCCGGCGGCCTACCACACCGTCACTATCTGGAAGTGGGAGGGGGCGGCTGCCGAATCCGTGCAGACAGATGAGAACGGGAACTGGTCCTACAACTTCTATGCCCCATCCTCCTGGGGCGTCTATCACTTCAGGGTTCACGTGGAGAACTCTGGGCTGGTGGGAGAGAATGTCATGCGCTACGAGGTGAACCAGATCCTTGTTCAGCTCACCTTTGAGGACAACACCCCTGGCGACGCGAGCGAGAAGGTGGTGAACCCCGGGGAGAACATGAGGTGCCTGGGGAGGGCGACGCTCATGCCCGACAACATACCGGTCGACGCCGGGAGCGTGGCCTACACGCTCAGCTGGAGGGGGGCAACAGACTATACTGCCACTGACAACCAGGGGAGGTTTGTCATCTCCTGGTCCGACACCCCAACCTCCCTCGGCACCTACAGCGTCCAGGTAACGGTTAGGAAGACCTACGACGATGACGAGTTCAACGGATCAGCCACCGACACCATAGAGGTAAGGACCCTCTCCCTCTCCCTGCTCCTGAGCTCGACCAAGGTGGACGGGGGGGCAACCGTCCACGTGAGCGGCTCAGCCCGCACCCTGACCTCCTCCTCTAGCTGGCCCGTCGTCAACAGGAAAGTCACCGTCTACGTGGATGGGGGTGAGGCGGGATCCGACTACACGGATTCCTCCGGGGCCTACGCCACCGACATCATAGCGCCGACCACCGCAGGCAGGCACGAGGTGAGGGCGGTTTGCCTGGACGAGAACGGGATTCGGGGGGAGAACCTCGAGAACCTTTGGGTGGAGAGGATCCTCATCTCCATCGGGATCTCCGACACCGTGGTCAATCCTAGTCAGGCGGGGCTTGTGGTCTCGGGGACAGCCAGGTACGAGTATTCTGGGGACCCGGTGGAGAATACGGTCTTCCTCTACCTCGACGGGAGCCTCCTAGGGCAGCAGCAGACGAGCACCACGGGGGGGTACTCCTTCACCCTCGACGCGCCGACCTCGCTCGGAACCCACACCCTGACGGTCAAGATATGGGATGATGTCTTCTACAGGGACAATTCGCTCAACTTCTGGGTTCGGACCCTCTCCATAGACCTCTCCCTTTCCGACACCATCGTGATGAGGGGGGAGAACATCGAGGTGAACGGCAGGGTGACGGTTCAGCCCGAGGGCTGGCCTGTCCCCCAGAACACCTTGGTTAAGCTCTACAGCTGGGAGAACACGAAGAACCTTTACACCGATCAGGACGGGAGATTCTCCACCGTTCTCACTGCCCCAGACGTCCTAGGATCCAAGACGGTGAAGGCAGCCTGCGAGGATGAAAACGGGATAACCGGGGAGAAAAGCGTCCTGGTTTCCGTAAGGGATTTAATCTACCAGGGGCTCCAAATCCAGGACTCCCACGGGCAGACGGACGCCATCCTAAACCCCGGCGAGAACTACAGGATCCTGATAAGGATAAGGGAGACGGACGGGACAAGTTATTGGGACGTTAGCTCGGCCCAGAGCGGGAACGACTTCAGGGTAAGCGTCGGCGGGACGGAATACTTCCTCGTCTACACTGGCTCTAATGGGGTCTGGAGGTCCCCAACCCTGACCGCCGAGAGCACCCCGGCCAGGTACACGCACAGCCTGACCTTCACCGGGGCCTCCGCGAACGGGATAGCGGGGACGGCAAGCATGGACGCCCAGTACACCGTAAAGCTCGTCTCCCTCCAGCTAACCTTCGACAATGTGGTCAACCCGGGGGAGTCCCAGAACATTCGGGGGAAGGCCGTCCTCCTCCCCGACAACCAGCTCCAGATAAGCAAGCAAATATCAGTCACCCTGCCGGACAACAGCACCACCACGGTCCAGACCGACGACCAAGGCTGCTTTGCCCTATCCTTCACCGCCCCAAGCGAGCTAGGACCGGCCGACCTAACCTTCTCGGCGACCGCTGACGGGGGGATCGAATCCGAGAATTCCATCAGGATATGGGTCAAAAGCATTTCGCTCGACATCAAGCTGGACAAGACTGCGGTAAGCGAGTACGACAACCTCACCCTGACCGGAACTGCTACCCTGCTTCCCGAAGGGAGAGCTCTGGGCGGGCTTAGGGTGAGGATCTACGGGGGAGGAATCGATAACGAGAATTGGGTGGAAACGTGGGAGGACGGGAGCTTCACCCTGACCTTCCCGGTCTCGGAGAACGCCAAGCGGACGGCCGTGGGGGAGGTGAGGGTCTGGACGCAAGATAACAACGGAATCATCGGCCAGAACTCTGTCAACTATTACGTGGGTCAGCCGGTGAAGGTTGCAGGGGTGCTGATGAATGCGGAGAACGTTCCGCTCCCGTATGTGTTGCGTTTCATCTCCCTGACCACCGCTGGGTGCGTAATCGACGTCCGGGCAGATGCCAAAGGTGCTTATTCAGGTGTAATCATCAAAGGAGTCTACAACCTCAAAATCATCATGCCCAATGTCGAGATCGTCTTGAAGAGTGTCAAGACCTTCGAGAACCCGCCTGACTGGGCTCTTTTCGAGAACCTGATACTCCTGGACAACTTCCCGCCCACCGCCGCCAACATCCCCGACGTCAGGGCAAAGCTCATCGCCTTCGCCATGGAGGTCTCGGAAAACCTGAAGGGGCGGTTCGATGGGGTAAGGGTAACCTTCAACTACTCCTCCTTACTCGGCCAGATTTCCTCCGAGGACAAGCTAGTGGTTTTCAGGTCGGGGAACTGGGACTTCACCGGAAGAACAGGGAGCTTTACTGGGGTGGGGGGACTGATAGACAAGGTGAGACACACCGTTACCTTGGAGTACCAAGAACTCTCTGCATACGTGCTGGCTGAAACCACCTACTCCTTCGAGCAGCTTGCCAACAACCTGCAATCCGCAGCCTCGAGCGTGAGCTCCGCCGCGGGGAGCCTTCAAGGGGCGGCAGGGAGGATGGAGGCAGCTGTCGTGAGGTTCGAGAACGTGGTAGCCCAGATGGGTGCCCTAGGAGAGATGCTCATCCCAGACCCCGCCTCCCTCTTCCTAGAGGTCCAGCAGGGTGAGAACGTGAGCATGAGGATTTCTCTCCGCAACCGCTCGCCCGTGGACATGAAGGTCCTTCCGAGGCTGAGCGGTGAGGTGGTGGAAATCGTCTCGGTGCTTGAGAACGAGATACCCATAAGAGCTCTGGAGTCGGCGGGCCTCAACCTCCTCATCGCGGTTCCGTCGGATCAACCGGTGGGAAACGTTAACGGTTCCGTGGTTCTACATGCCTTAGTGGGGAAGAACTTGCTCACCCTCCGCGAGATACCCATCAACCTGAAGGTGGTCCCGGCTGAGAAGTCGCTGGTAGATCTCAGGGTTTCGTCCGTTCAGCCAACCGTTAGGCCCGGTTCCGTCGCCGCGGTTAGCGTCAACCTGCTCAACATCGGGAAGCTGCCCGTGGTGGATGCAAGACTGTTGATAAGGATAGTCGGTCCGGACGGAAAGGTGGTACTCACGAGGATTGAGAACCTCTCCTTCGAAACCGCCTTCTCCAAGATATACGAGTTCAAGCTCCCCTCTGACCTTCCAGAAGCGGACTACAGGGTGGAGGCGGAGGCGGAGTACAGGGCAAACGGGAGGACCTATTCCACTTCCTCGGTCACGGGCTTCGAACTCAGGGCGGAGGCACCAAAGGAAATCTCCGTCGGAGGAATGTCCATGGCCTCGATTTTCGCAACCCTCGCCACAGGTGCCTTGGCAGCTGGGGCGGGAATTCTCGCCTACAGGTGGGAGAGAAGCCGCATGAAAGCCAAGAAGCGCTTCGAGCACTTGGTGGCCTTTGCCGAGCTTCCGGGAATGGAGAATGCCGCCTGGATGGGTGTCCTGGCCGAGACCAAGCGCAGGGCCTTCTTCAAGTTCGACGACCTAATGACCCACATGATCATCGCGGGAGCGACGGGTTCTGGAAAGACCATTGCCGGAATGGTTCTGGCCGAGGAGGCCCTCCTGAACAAGAAGAACGTGATAGTGATCGACCCGACCGCCCAGTGGACCGGATTCCTCAGGAAATGCGAGGAGGAGAAGATGCTGAGGCACTTCTCCAAGTTCGGACTCTCACCCGACCAGGCGCACGGCTTCCCGGGAAGAATCATCATGGTGGAGGATCCGAACATGAGAGTCGACATGGGGAGGATGATAAGGAACCCAGCTGGAAAGATATACATCTTCGTCGTCGAAAAACTGAAGCCCGAACAGCTTGATATCTTCGTCCAGAACCTGATTCAGAGCGTCTTCGACGCGAGGCTTGAGGAATCTCCCCACCTCAAAGCTCTCATCATTTTCGACGAGGTTCACCGCCTGCTCCCGAGGTTCGGAGGGGCGGGAAGGGGAATAGTGCAGCTCGAGAGGGGAGTGAGAGAGTTCAGAAAGTGGGGAGTGGGAATCGTGCTCATCTCACAGGTGATTTCGGACTTCGAGAAGGAGATAAGGGCAAACATCAGGAATCAAATTCAGCTCTGGACGAGGGACGAGGACGAGCTGGCCAGAATAACCGAGAAGTTCGGGGCCGAGTACATGAGATCCATTTCGAGGGCAAGCGTTGGACATGGGATGTACTTCAACCCAGACTACAACAAGGGGAAGCCCTACTTCATAAACTTCAGGCCCATCCTGCACCAAGTGGGTCGCATGACGCCCGAGGAACTGGACAAGTACACCTCGGCCTCGGCTAGGGTGGATGCCGTGAGACAAAAGATAGAGGCCCTAGAAAAGGTGGGCGTGGACACCTTCGACCTGCGTACGGAACTGGAGCTGACGGAGCGCAAGTTGGAGGAGGGTGCCTTCGACATGGTGGACTTCTACCTGGAGAGCTTGGAGCCCAACGTGGACCGCCTGCTGGAAAAGCATGGGCTGAAGGGAGTGGTGGCTCCGAAAGCTGAGGAAAAGCCGGAGGAAAAAGCACCCGAGGTTGAAAAGGCACCCGTGATAGAGGCCTACAAGGAAGCACTCGCACCGGTTCTTAAGGGAGGGAGAACACGCAGGAAATCCAGAAAGGCCCGACGGTAAGGACTCTGGAAGGGGAGGGCTGGACCACCCCCCCGCCCGAACAACAGTACCTGATAGCCAAGGGACTCGCCCATCCGCTCAGGAGGTGGCTCTTCGAGGAGCTGGGATCAGGCAGAAAAATCAGACTCGCCGAGCTCACAAGAAGGGCGGCGGAGAAGGGGTTCAAGGTCACCAATGCGATTGTCAGATATCACCTCTTCCTGCTCGAGAGGGCTGGAATGATTGCCATCGAGGGATCCGGAAGGTGGAAGTACGCTAGGAGGATTGCGGATGTAAGGCTTCAGGTCAGGAAGTTCTCCGGACCGCCCATCCCTTCTGAGAAGGAGATGGAGGAGAAGATAAAGGAGGTCTTCGGATGATTTTCTCGGTCATAGGGACCAAGGGAGGGGCCGGGAAGAGCACGGTTTCCATGGGGCTGGCTATCTGGATTTCCAAGCTCAGGCCAGAGGAAAAGGTTCTATTGCTCGAGGGAGACACACACGTCCAAACCATCCAGCTCAAGATGTGCCCCGGAGCCCAACATACCCTCTCCGACGTTCTTTCCGACGAGTGCGGACTGGAGGATGCCCTCTATCTCTGTCAGCTCATGTCCGAGGGCAACCTGCTTTACCCGAACCTATCCGTTCTGCCAGCCGGTGCCCAGTTCCTCCCTAGGCTGAGCGGGGATCCCGTGGAATTCTTGAAGGTGACCAAGCAGAAGTTCGATGTTCTCCAAGCGAAGTTGAGAAAGCTCTTTCAGAGAATCATCGTGGATACTCCTGCCTCTTTCGGTTTTGAGCATCTCCTCCTTACCTCGATTGCCGACGGACTTGTTTATGTGGTCGAGCCGAGCGACGACTCCATCGATGCCACGGTAAGGACGGCCAGGGGGCTGGAACGTCTCCTAGGGTCGAGAACGGCCGGGGTAATCCTGAACAGGGCCCCGCGGAGAGAGGAGGAGGAATGGAAGGAGAAAGCAAGAAAGGTAGGGAGACTTCTTGCAGTAATTCCTGAGGATCCGGCGGTCGCGATTTCCTTCAGGCAAAACCTGCCCGTTGTTGCGGCCTTCCCCACCTCCCCCGCCAGCATGGCACTGAGAATTGCCGCAGAGAGTTTGCTCAACCTCCAGCTCAGGCCCGAGCCCTTCGGCAAAAAGTTCAGGAGGGCTCTGGAAAAGCTGGGAGAATAATCAAAAGGCACGCCGCAGAGTTGGTTTTCTCTAAATCCAGATTCTCTTTATGCCGGGGATCCTGTCAAACTCCTGATCTTCGGTCACTATGTTGGTCACTCCCGCCTTCTCCATGGTGGCCAAGTGTATGGCATCGGAGGGTTTCAAATTGTACTTGGTTAGATACTTTTCCATGACCCTCATGTCCTTTCCCTCGATGGGGAGGATTTCTGTGCAGGGGAGCACGACCTTCCGGAAGAAGTCGAGCGTAACCTCATAGGGAAAATTGTACCTTTGTCTGGATACATAAAGGAGCTCGTCCAGAACGAGAAGGTTCGTGAAGAGCTCCTCCTTGAGCAGACTTGCGAACAACCTGTCGATTTCCCCTCTCTCCTCTGCCGGTAGGGTGTTAAGGTAGATGAGGAAGCTTGAATCGAGGAAGGCCCTAAGCCTCAAACTCCTCCTCCAGCGAGACTTCTTTAAGGTCGCCGAGCCTTGCCCCTGATTTCATTTTGCCAACGATCTCCACGTGCCGTCGAAGCTCGGCAAGGATTTGTTCGGGCGAGGGCCTCCCCTTTATCAGGAGTCCTTCTTCTGTGGGTTCTAGGATGACGAATCCGTTGTCCTCTATTCCATACCTCTCCCTGAGGACTTTTGGAATGAGGATTTGCCCTTTACCACTCACTTTTATCTTTAGTTCTACCATAAGTTTCCATTTGTAAAACTTTAGTTTTACTTTTTAACCTTTTTGGTATCAAGTTTTTGTCACGCCTGTTGTAGTCTTTGGTCCAACCGTCCGCCGAGTGGTAACTACCTTCTGAACTATTGCCTATCAGCAAACTAACGCCCTTGCCACCGCTTATTATGGCATGAAAAATCGCTGGCTTTGGTTCACCATCGATGGCGAGTTAACAGCTCCATAAGGGGAAAGCTCGTGCAACTGCCTGCGGCTTTAATCACAGCTTATGATTGAGGCCCTCGAGCACAAACCAAAGCGTGGCCGAGACTACGGATGGAGTGCGCTTCGCGCCTTACGAAAAGAAAGTGATGGCAGTGTAATACGAGGCAATGCCCGGAAAGTCTTTGAAGACGAGAGCACTCCTTTCTCCGAATTTCAGAGGCTCATGCGGACGTTCCACTCTTGTGTCGGTCATCAATCACTAGCCAGTCCTTCCAGCCTGAGGAACCCACTGGAGGATTTCAGGATCGATTTATCGCAATTCGGATGATGGTGCAAGGATGCCGTGTTTGTGGACATATAAGCTCAACCCTCCTCGCGCGATTTGTGTGCAACGAAGCCTGTTCGCCCCTCACATGTGCGCACCCAAGCTTGTTAGTCTTTTATCTATCTCTACCATCAACAGGGCAAGAACGGTAAAGAAGTAATGACATTAAAAACCGTATGCCGAAAAAAGATGGAGATTTGAAAGAGGGTTGATTGAATTGGCAAAAAAAAATTGGCGAATTGCGTAAAATTGTGAAAGAGAAAATCTCCGGAGAGAAAGATGAAACTCTGGCAAAGAAATATAGGGAATACGATGAGAGAATTCGAGAGATTTGGGGATTGGTGGCAAGTTTAATGGCTTTGATGCACTACGATGGGGTAATCAACCCAAAGGTCGGGGGAAGTTATGTTGACAAAAGCAATGAAGGAGAAGGCATAATCACCGGAATTGCTGATGCTACTAAAAAGACAATAGGTGGACAGTAACATTCAGATATGAGCCAGCTTTGCGACCTGCAGAACTGCTAACGGTTGATCTCCGACAATGGGAATGTTATAGGCTTCAAGCGAACTTAGAAGGTGGATCCGATTCATTAGTGGACTCTCATTTTCTCCCATCTGGTTCGGTAAAAATTGCTTCAGAAGAAGACAAGATTTCTAATCTAGTGTGCCTGGATGCACCTGTTCTACGGAGAGTCAGGTTCACGGACTTCTTTGAGGCTTGCAAGCGTAAGGGGAAGAAACGAGTATCGTGGCCATGGCAGGAAGCTACCTTGTGATTGCAGAAGAATCGCTCGGCCTTAGGTCCGCCTCTCAAACCATGACAAGAGGCGAGTTGAACAACAGGCTCCCCAATTGCAAAGGGGAAAACCAGGTGGGGGCAGGGGCACCTCGTGAAATGGCCTGCGGCTTTTGACCACCAGCTTGTAATTTAGGGCCCTCAAGGCAAACCATGGTGTGGCCGAGACCACGAATAGATGGATGCGCACTTTGCCCCAACAGAAAGAAGGTAGGACTAAAAGCGCAGAATCAGGCATGGTATACGAAAAACTCGCAATTGGGCAGACGGTCATATAGGATGCTTGAACGAGCCCCAAAGGAGAGAAATTAATGAAATAATCAAAGCAACTGTTCAACCATGTTGAAGGCTAGAACAAGAATCAGTAAGTCTACTCAGGTAGCTGGGTGAGACGCTTAGGTCACCTCTGGAAGCATTCTGACCAAGACTCCTGCTTTTTTAGATGCAGCCGTGATACCTCTGACTAGAACGAAGAAAACTGCTACATTGATCCCTAAACAGGCGTAGTAAGTTGGTATTTTGAGAATGGGAAATGCAGGAGTGGCCAGAACCAGCAAGCAGATGAAAAGATAAACATAGCTGACGAATTCAAGAAAGCGTACGAGACTGAAATAAGCGAAGAGGGGTGAGAGCGGCCTTGGCGGACCTTTCTTGAATGTTGATTCAAGTTCCGTTCTCAGTATGGATTTTAACATCGGCACCGCTGTGAAAAGGGAGAAACCGATAGACGAGAAGATGAGTAGAGAGGAGAGTAAGTTGTTCAGGAGTACTTCATCCATAGTTCGTCGAATTTGGTGCTGTAATGTGAGGCAATGCCTGGAAAGTCCTTGAAGATGAGAGCAGCATCCTCCTTCCTTTCTCCGAATTTCAGAGGCTCGTGCGGGCTTTCCACCCTTGCGTGACGTTCGTCGATTACCATCATGTGATGCGGTAATTTTTGAACGCGTTTTATCTCTATCCCCTCCCTCCTATATCACTCGGGCGGGTCTCCTTCGCACAGAATCCTCACCTTGACCCCTCTTAATAGTGCAGCCTCGATTGACCTTTTGACTTCTGGATGAACGAAAAATCTCGTCAAAGTCCGTGGCAATTTTTATACATTTCCTTGCATGCTCAAAGAGCTTGGGTATTTCGTCTAGCTTGTCGTCAATCTTCTCGTCTAGACTGATGTAATAATCCTTAAAACGGTGACCCAGCACCCAACCTATAATTCCACCAAGAACCAGCACGAGGATGGATATTTGCTCCATCTACGTTTTTGTTGAGACTTTAAAAGGCTGGGATTGCCTCATGTTTCCCGGAGTTGTCCAACAGAAAGAAGCGCTTGCCTGTCATGGCCGGGGAGATGTCAAGCCCTAACTTGAGATGTTCCCAGTATTAAGCGGTTAGCACTTTTCGCTCAGAGAACGGTATTGCGAAGACTTTACGGAACATAAGTAGCTCGCGATCACCTAGCGTTAAGTTTCCCGGAATTTTCCCGGTAAGTTTCCCTGTTTTCCCTTTTACCGGGAAACTGATTAGTGAATAGAAAACGAGACCGGGGAAACTCCACTCGATCGAGCAAAGAGGCTCATACAGGAGGGGTGGAGCCTCCGGAAACATATGGTGAAGGGAAAAGCGTACGCGAGGATGAGGAAGAGAAACGATGAAATCTATCTGGGCCCTTGGATTCCAGAATTTGATCAGCTTCTCGCCAAAAAGGAGGAATTAAAACCAACAGAGGAAAAACTGGGGGAGAAACCGAAAGAGATAAGAGAGGAAATCGAGAAAATTCCAGAACCGAAGCCTAAAGAAGTCGAGAAAGTCGTCGAAAAGAATCTGAGGCCCCTTTCTCACGTCTTCTGGCTGGGAATAGGAACGGGCTGGTTTACCATCCTCGTCTTCATCCTTCCCTCCTTGGTCTGGTTCATCCCAGTATACTTCTTTTCCTTTCACCCTTTCTCTTGTCCTGCCCCTTTTGGGCTATCAACTAGCCTGGTTCTGAGCGGCTCGAGTCATCCCGGTCTTGCGGAATCTTGATATATTCGGGAATGTTGACCATCGCCGTTGTTGTGGCAACCACACCCTTCTGGATCAAATCCTCCGCTGCCGAGCCGGAATTCTGGTACCGAATCGCTTATGTCGCATTGGCTATCGGGTTCGGCCCCTGGTCCATTACATCTGAAGGGAGGAGCCGGGAAACTGTTTCCCGGTAAAGCGGCAAACCGGGAAACTTTCCGGTAAACCGGGAAACTTCTGTAAAAAATGTTCTCCAGTACGTTTACCTACCGCCCCCAGAACTGGGATTGCTCACAATCATCTGAATGCAGTCCGGTTCTCATGAATGAAGGCCATGAGTTTCCGCAAACTGTATCCTTTGAGTTTCCGAACTCGTGCCTCGCCATTCACGAGAAGAGCCTTGGTCCCCGCTCTCTCCTTCTCCCCTTGAGCAAACTCATGAAGCTGATTGAAGGGCTGTTCGTCGAAATAGTATAGATCCCTCAGGTTGTTCTTCGGTTTCAGGTCGAAGTACATACCCTCGTTAGAAAAAAAGCTGACGTTGATTCGGTTTCCCGGTTATTTGCCGGTTTCCCGGTCACCGGGAAACGATTTCCCGATTTTCCGTATACACGTATATCATGGAGCTGAGGAGTTCATATCAATCCTGCCCTTTCCAGCCCAGCTAAAACTCCTGTTTTATGGTTTCGAAATCCAGAAGTCGTCCCAGCAGGAGGGGCTCAAGCTCGCTCCTCCAATATTCACCTTTCTTTTCTATCTGTTCACCCTCATCGAACACCTTTTCATAGTACCTCAGCTTCTCATCAATCAATTTCCTACTCACGTTGATCTGCTTCTTGAGAAGGAACCACAAATCATACAGGTCTCTAGCATGTTTCTGGTCAAGATGGATCTGATTTTCTCTGCACAAATTTCTTCCAAATCCATTACCCAAACCGTGAAAGGAAGAACATCGGGATAAGGTGGGTCGAATTCTACCCATTTTGGCTCCCTCAATACCCTCTCTCCTTTGCTTATCTCGAAACCCACAAAACAACGCTCTATTTCCCGGGTGAAGAGCGGTCCCTCCACTCCAATCTTGAAGGAGAAGGAAATCTCATCGTCCTTTAGTTTTCGTGAATGGGAAAGTTTAGGATTTCAAAACCTCTTCTAACTCGTTCCATGAGCCTGTCAAGATCAACTTTACCGGCAAGCGTGAAGTCCAAATCGTTGGAAAATCTGTTCAAGCCGTAGAAAAACCAAAGTGCCGTCCCACCTTTGAAGACGAGTTCCGTCCCCACCTCGCTATATACCAGCCTTAAGGCAAGGGTTTGGACGTAGTGCTTTTCTTGCTGGAAGGGTTTGAGTCCCGTGGCCCGGAAATCTCGATGAGCTCGTCCCTCGTTAACATCTATCCCAGCTCCTCGTTCACGTGAAGCAGCCACTTTTTGTCCAGGGTACCGGTACCCGAAATCGAGGGATTCAACTTATAAACGCATCTCGTTGCCGGTTTTAACCCGTGTTCTATCCCAGCCCGGTCGAGAAGGTAGCCCACCCTTCTAACTACTGCCTCCCCCATGCGTTTTGCATATTCTTGGAGTTTTTTCATATCCAGCTCTCGAACCACATCCGCGACCGTGTCCACCCTTGCATACCTAGGAAGGTAGAGAATCCACCACTGCCTTCTCGGGCTCAGCAAGTGAGACATAGCCCTCTCCCTTCCTCACCTTCTTAAAACCGAAAACGAGGTTTGGTGGAAACCTCACAAACCTGACCTTCATTCCAAAAACCTCACACCGGGGTCGTTTGTGTGGACTGATGATGTAAATCGTGTCGATGACCTGCTCCAGCTTCCCATGTAGATACAGGGCGGAAAGGAAGGAAATGTAGGAAGGATAGACCAGCTGGCTCGAGACCAAAAATGGATCGTCGGTTATGGAATATTTTCCCCTCTGAATCCTCTTGATTAGCTCCTTTTTGAGCATCCGGTGAACATAAACAGAACCCGTCAACCTATCGACTCCCCCAATTCTGCAGACGTCTTCCAAGGAAAACACCGCCACCTTTAACTGCCTCAACCTTTCAACGATTCGGTATATATAAATTGTTCCTTGTTATTTAACAGATTTGTTAATTTGCCAATCTTTCCATAATGTCGGAAATTTTATAAAATGCCAGACAAATTGAAAAAATGGGGGAAATTTATCTTTCCAAAATCGGAAGCAAATGGGAAACAGTTGTGCCCAGAGAGCTGAGAAGGCGCTACGGGTTACAAAAAGGGCAAAAACTCGTCTATCTCGACATGGGCACCCATTGGAGAGTCATACCAGTTCCCAAAGATCCCCTGCAATCGCTTAAAGGAAGTCTTTCCAAGGGTCCCCAAGAACTGCAAGAAATTAGGGAAAGTCTGACCCTGCTGGCCCAAAAGCTCGCCTTGGAGCACCTAGAGAAGTAGATGCCGCTCGTCGAGAACGATTTATTTTACGCATATTTGAGAGAGGGAGCAAAACACTCCGAAATTGCGGGACAGATTCTGAGGAAAATAAGTGAAGGTAAAATAAAAGACGTCTACTCCTCCACCCTATGTTTAATCGAGCTTGCCCTTCTTTACAAAACCATAGGAGAAGAGGGAAGGCTCACCCCGGACTTGGCCAAACTCACGAGCATGGAGGGAATCAGATGGATGGCCCTAAGCGCGAAAGAAATTTTGGTTGCTTCAGAACTCCGCCGGGAATTGAATCTCGGTTTTTGGGATTCACACTATGCCGCCGTTGCGCTCCTGAACGACAAAACCGTGATTTCCTTCGACGAAGTTTACGACCGCGTGCCTGGGCTGAAAAGGCTCGATCCATACAAACTCTGAAGTGTAAATAGACGTGAGGGTGTCCATTGTGAACTACGGTATGGGAAACCTGCGGAGCGTTTACAATGCCGTGAAGCATGTCGGTGGAGAGCCCGTGATTGTAAATAACCCGGAGGAGTTGGAGGAGGGGAAGATAATCGTCCCTGGAGTTGGGGCCTTTGGAAAGGGGATGAAGAACTTGGAACCCTTCTTACCAAAAATCCTCCAAACCGTTAACTCTGACTTTCCCGTGCTTGGGATATGTCTAGGTCTGCATCTCATGTTCGAGGGCTCGGAAGAGGCCCCCGAAGCGAGAGGGATGGGTCTCATCAAGGGAAAGGTGGCGAAAATAAGGACGAACCTACCTCTTCCCCACATCGGTTGGAGCCGGGTGAAGGTCTTGAAAGAGTCTTGCCCCCTCTTTCGCGGGGTTGGGGAAGGCTATGCCTACTTTGTGCATTCCTATCACGCCTTACCGGAGGAGGATGTGATAGCTGCCACAACGGAATATGGCGAAAGGATAACCGCGGCCGTTTGGAGAGAGAACTTATTCGGGGTCCAGTTCCACCCCGAGAGGAGCGGGCTTTATGGTCTGAGAATTCTGAAGAACTTTGTGGAACTGAGATGGTGACGAAGAGGATAATCCCCTGTCTGGATTGCGACCTCGCGGTGCCCGAGGGGAGAGTGGTGAAGGGGATAGAATTTGAGCAAATAAGGTACGCGGGTGTACCTTGGGAACTTGCGAAGAAATACTACAAGGAGGGGGCCGACGAAATCGTCTTCCTAGATATAACGGCGAGCAGGGAGAGAAGAGAGACCATGGTTCACGTGGTGGAAAAAACCTGTGAGGAGGTCTTCGTTCCCCTGACGGTAGGAGGGGGGATAAGAAGCCTGGAGGATGCATGGAAGGTTTTCAAAGCGGGGGCTGACAAGGTGGCCATAAACACGGCTGCCATCGAAAACCCCCACCTCATCACCGAAATCTCGGAACACTTCGGAAGTCAGGCCTGCGTAGTGGCAATAGATGCCAAGAGAAGGTACGTGAACTCGCGCCAGGAAGCCCCGGACAAAACGGTAATAGAGACACCGGAGGGGCTCTGCTGGTTTGAGTGCTCCATTTACGGGGGAAAGAAGTTTGTGGGACTCGATGCCATCAGATGGGCGATGGAGGCGGAGCAGAGAGGAGCGGGAGAAATCCTGCTCACGAGCATGGACAGGGACGGAACCACCCTAGGATACGACATACCACTGACGAGGGAGGTGAGCGAAAGAGTAAGCATACCTGTGATAGCCTCGGGTGGATGCGGAAATCCCGAACATATGTATGAGGTTTTTGAGAAGACGTGCGCCAGTGCTGCCCTTGCGGCAAGTATCTTCCATTACGGGATCTACAGCATCAGGCAGGTCAAGGAATACTTGGCATCAAAAGGGGTTGAGGTAAGGTTGTAGATGGAGAGCTTTGAAGAAAATCACGGCGACACATATGGCTTGCTCTTTGGAACTTTACCACGTCCAAATCACTATCGGCTTAAATCTCTCTCTTTTGCTACTGCCTCCAAAGTTTTGGGATTATGCAAGGCTATTTCGTGGTGGAGGGGCTAAAGGACTTTTATCCTGCCAGCTCTTCCAAGCTCCCCCTCTAGCTCCAAGGAAACTTCCAAGAATTTTTTGACGAGTTCAACATTGGTCAAAGTGTGAAGGGTTATCTCGCTGCAGAAAATTTCGGAGTTCCTTGCAAGGGCGAGATAGGGAACCAGCTGATCCACGAGATGCTTATCCACCGCCGCTCCCGTCCTTAGCTCGGTTATGAGCTCCTGTGCTGCCTCCTCCCCCACCTTCTCCGCTGGCTTCCCACGTTCCCCCAACGCACTTGCCCCCAAGATTCCTCCCTCGCACTCTGCCCAGAGAACGATTCCCGTCCCTGGTGCGACATGAGGATCTTTCCCGGGTTCATAGGCTTCTATTTCGATATCGGCATCGTATCCCTCTTTCAGAAGCACTTTCTTAGCGGCATTGGCTTGTCTTTCAGCAATCGACCTCGGGAGCCTGACACAATGCGAAACCCCGCATATTTTCAAGATCTTCCCCCTTTCAACCGCTCGAAGCGGTTCGAGCCTTGAGGGATTTAGAATCGCCTTTGCCATTGCCCCTCCCTTTGGATAATGACCCCTTCTGAAACACTCGATTTCACAGCGGTAACCCATCCTAGCCAAGATTGGAAAGGTGACGTTTTTGAGATAGTCGATGGGTGGGGCAAGAGGAGCGTCCGTCGCCCCTCCCTCAAACTCCACTTCCACAGGACCATCCGCGCGAAGGGAGGCAAGCATCAGAGGTTGGAGAACGAGGGTTATGTTTCCTGCCGTCCTTATGTTGACTCTAAGCCTTCCAGCCTTAACTTCCCCCGGCCAAAACCTGATTTCCCTCGAACCAATCTCATCCCCCTCCAATCTTCCGCCGCACAACTTCGCCACCGTCCTTATTCCCTCCAAGTGTTGCTCTCTGAGACCAGGGTTTTCCCTCTTGGCTCTAATGTTATAAACGCGAACGGGTTTCCCTACTAAGGCTGCCAAGCCAACCGAAATCCTGACGATGCTTCCCCCGCCCTCAAGCATGGAGCCGTCGATTTCAATCATCAAAAAATATAATTTTGTGAAACTGTGGGATCTCGTTCGAAAGATACCCCCAGGAAAGGTCACCACTTATAAAGAGCTGTCGCTTGCGCTTGGCTGGCCAAGGGGATGGAGAAGAGTCGGCAAACTGCTCTCAGCCAATCCTCATCCGGTCATCGTGCCGTGCCACCGCGTGGTTCGATCGGATGGAAGAGTGGGAGGATACAAACTTGGGGTGAAAAAGAAAATCGAGCTACTTCGAGAGGAGGGTGTCGAGGTGAAGAAAGGAAAAGTGGACTTGAAGAAATATTTCTTCAGGCTGTGTCGCTCTGGGAAATCTCCCTGAGTCTCTCCACTCCCTTTATTTCCTTTATCACTTCGACCACGGCCTTGGGTACGAGGTGCTCCCAGGCCTCCCCCGTCAGCATCCTCCTTCTGATTTCGGTGCCCTGATATTCCCGTCTGCTATAAGCGGGGAAGGAACGTACTTCAAAACCCGCTTCCTTGAAGAGCCTAGCCACCAGAGGGTTTCTAGTGTAGACTATGGAGAAGGGTGGAGAGAAGGAGAGAACGTGCGAGACCCAGAGGGCGTTGTTGTTTATATCGGGGATGGGAACAACGAGAATTCTGGATAAATCCAAACCCTCCTCGACCAAAGAGCGAAGAAGCATCAACATCCTCTCCCCAGCGGTGAAGGGGTTCTGGACGGTGTGACTCTCCTGAGCGCTTCCAATCCCGATGATGAGTTCGTCCACCTCTTCAAGAATCTTCTTGATGACCTCCATGTGTCCGAGGTGTGGGGGCTGAAAGCGTCCTATAAGGATCGCTCTCATTCGCTAGTTGGAGGAGTTCTATAAACGATTTTCAAACCTCGAGACACGCAAGAAAAACGCTCACGGGAACCGCTAGGGGCTCTTCCCGAAACTCTTTCCGCGTCAAGGTTATGGTTTCTTTTATCTTCCCGATTTTCCTCCTCGCCACTTCTGCCTTTTCTCCCCACTTGATCTCCAAGCCTAGGCCGATTTCCTGAAGCACGACTTCTATCTCGGTCCTATTCCTCCAGTACCCAACCCTAAATCTTCTGGAGAGATGGGTGGTCACCACGCTCTCGACCAAGGCATTCTCGGATGGCATTTCGGTCAGGCACCATTCGGAAAAAACCCTGTAGTATAGCGGGTCGGTTAGGTGCACCTTCCTCTCCTTGCGATATACCTCCAACATTTTGTTCGGGTCTACGAAGTACACGTTCTTTGCCAAAAACATCTTTTCAAAAAGTTCAAGGAAGTAGAAAACCGTCTTGTGAGAACCGACCTCAAATTCTCTGGCAATGCTGTTGAGGCTTAAAGGAGAGGGGAGCTTCTCTATCACCGCTTTCATTATCCTCTTGGCCAGCCCCTCGCTCCTCCTCAGCTTCGCCAGGTCCGAGAGAAAAGAAGAAAGGATCGCCTCCTTCGCCTCCATCGAGATTTTTCCCTCCATCAGGCATGGATTTAACCGAAAGAGGAAATCCTCCACACTCTAGATATTTTTGAAACACCTCGTTGAGTTCGTCCACCCAAGGTAGGGTCTTGAAGCAGGTTTCTTTTATTCTTTTGAGCTCCGGGTCCAGTTGGGGTATTTTGTGATAGATTTGGGGATTCAGAACCTTCAGGAAATCCCTGAAGCTCAGAGGATGGACTATTATGTCCTTTCCGTGCCCCCTCCTACCCGGAAAGGTTTCCACCTCTCTCTTGACGTACATGCTCCAAGAGCCGGTCAACACGAGGACATCGTTGGAGAAATGCCCCGAATCGATGCGGTATTTTATCGATCGATACCACTCCTTAGGAAACGTTATCTCGTCCAAAAGGATGTAGGAACTTTCTACTCCCTCAGCCTTTTTCAGGCCAAGATATTTTCCAAAAGCTCATCGAGTTCCTTGTAATCAGAAAGCTTGTCGCATCGGTAATAGAAAATGGCCTTCGGATTCACACCCGAGCGGAGGAGTCTTTCTATCAGGAGCTTTAGGGAGGTAGTTTTCCCACCTGCCTTGGATCAAAAATGAAGGAGAGGGAATAAGACTGGAGCGGGAGCTGGTCGAGAAAATCGGGAATCCGCTTCACACCGCTTTCGCTCCATCTCCTGAAATCGGGATCCTCGGATATCCTTCCGCTCTTTCCACCACGGATTCTGTTCATGCATTTGGTTTTTAGATTACCAAATATTTAAAAGGAAATTGGTAATCTGTTTACCAAATCACAAACCCCAGGAGACTACCTTGACGGGTTTGATCTTGAAGATGGGTGACTCGCCCTCCTTCCAAGGATCCTCTCTTGCCCATTTGAACTTCCGGAAGAATTCCTCCGAAATTCTCCGATACTCCTCTCCACCTTCGAGGATTTCCGCCTCCCCCTGAATCATTACCGCCTTATGTGCTCCCGGTCTGTACACATCCACCACCAATGCCACCCTCCTATCCTTTACCACGTTTTTGTACTTCTTCGTCCCGTAATCCGTGACGATGTAGATGAAGCCGTCTCTGAAGATGTAGCATACAGGTACCACGTGTGGCCCCTCTTCCCCTATGGTCGCCAGTCTGCAAACCTCATTCTTGGAAAGGAATTCGCTCTCTTTCTTTCCCAGCTTCATGCGAGGGGAACCTGACCAATCACGCTGTAAATGGGTCCCTTGGGTGTGAGAACGCTTTTCATGAAATCCACCGACTCCACCATGGTTCTGCCAAACTCTTCCGACTTCAGACTCTCCATCATTTCCATCAGTTCCTTCCTTTTAGGAACAAATTTCACCCTCCCTAGAGTCACGTGGGGGACAAAATCCCTTTCCCTTGAAAATCCGAGCTTGGCTAGTTCCGAATCGACCGCCCTAGAAAGGGAAATCACCTTTTCACCACCCTCCGAGACCCCCACCCACAAGATCCTTACCTGACTGGGGCTGGGGAAGGCACCGATTCCCCTGAGCGAAATCTCGAAGCGGCTGAAACCTGAGCAAGCCGAGCGCAGAGCGGAGAGAATATCCTCCGCCCTCGTATCCTCGACCTCCCCCAGAAATTTGAGAGTTAGGTGAAGGTTCTCGAATTCCACCGGTTTCCAGCTCAGGAGAGGTGAAAGTCTTTGTTGGAGGGAGACGAGCTTCCCCCTTACCTCTTCGTTAATCCTGATGGCAACGAAACACCTCATTCATTCCTGCGATAAACAATATATTCAGGAGATCGAAAGGGAAGCTAATCGTCTCTAGGAATCTCGTGCCCATTAAGTAGCAGTTTCCAGGTCAACAATAGTAGTGGGCGCCCCTAAACCGTTCGATGGGATTGCAAGACAAGAAATCCAGCGAGATAAGTTTCTTATGACGAGGATGATAACAACGATACCCGTGCAGAAGAGGACCAGGGAGCTACTCCGTCGGATTGCAGGGAAGTCGCAGAGCTACGACGAGCTCATCCGTCAGCTCATAGAGATCAGGGAGGCTTTCATCGACCACCTTTACACCGTCCTAGAGAAGGAGAAGTTCACCTCGCTGGACAAAGTTGCCCGTGAGCTCGGACTCAAAATATAAGATTCTACTGTCAGAGAGCGCAATAAAGGACCTAAAGTCAATCCCCCTAAAGGACCGAAGTTCGAATGATTCGAAAATCAAGCTGTGATTCAGGGAGCTTAGAACCCAACCGAAATTCGGTTCAACCCAGGTGATAGTTCAAGAGTTCGATTTGAAAACCGAATCTTTCTCCTTTCCTCACTGTAAATCAGAAGGGTACCTCTCTTTTTTGCTCGCCCGTTTCTGATACCGGCTGGCGGGACCAACAGTTCTTCTATTCCGATCATCGAAATCCCGTCGCTCAAAGGCGCCACCACTACTATCTCACCTTCAAGCTCGTGCAGTTCGAACTCCAATCTTTTTCCAAAAATTTTCTTTTCCACCGCATACAAGAGATATTCTCCCCTCAGTCCTGCATTTTTCGTCTCCACGAAGACCCTTTCTCTCTTTCCCTGCTTGTTGAGATTGAAAACTCCTACAATCCCGCTCCTCCCACTCTGGAGAGAACCTTCAGTGGCACTGGATTTGAGTATGGATCCTCAAAGATGGAATCGTTGCATGGAACTGCCGGGAAATCTACACCTGCGAGCGTCCCATCGTCCAAGCAAAGCCTGCTGAGGAGAGTCGCATTCACCTTTCCCGGCTCATCCGTGACATAAACGGGTCCCCCGCTCAGAATTCTGGCCTGAGCATGAGTCAAAGCAAACCTTCCAGAGCTCTCAAACATGTCAAAATCGGGAACGCATATGTGGGAAAGCCAGAGAGAGTTGTAGAAGCATGCCAAGAGTTGTCTTTTCTGCAAATCCTTGGAGTCGGGAGGATGTCAAAGGAAGCACGACAAAGAGGAGTGCGAAGGTTCACCAAGCATTCGGGAACCATAGACATGCAGTTGAGAATGAAGAGTTTTCCCTTCGAAGCCTCGTAAACCCAGCCAAGCAATTTGTCGGCGGCCGTTGTCAGCAGTTCCTAAGTGGATAGACTTAAGCCGACATAAATAGTCGAAAAGTGCCTTTCGCGGGTTTACTTACCATTAACTCTCTCTGGTTAAAAGGGGCAAAGCCGGGACTTTCTGTGAAGCAGATGGAGACGCGAATCAGGGCCTACGCAATCAAACACTCGCAGGAGGTGGGGGACTTCATCACGGACTATCAACGCCTGCTCCAGCTGGCGATCGACGAGATATGGGTGCGGATTAGGTGGGTCGAGAAGCCGGTTCAGCCAAAGCACAAAATTCAAGGGGTGAGGTACACAGCCAGGCGCCTCGTCCCCATCCTCCCGAAGGAAGGCTCCTTCAAGCACCACGAGCTGAGGGAGAAGCTGAAGGAG
>Ga0080004_1205615_pt1 | contig 57526 bp, 64 predicted proteins | sample WasSprMetagenome_FD_69207 | JGI IMG/M metagenome (GOLD analysis project Ga0080004, IMG submission 69207) | Sulfidic aquatic microbial communities from Washburn Spring, Yellowstone National Park, USA - WS (SPADES assembly) (version 2) | ecosystem: Environmental > Aquatic > Thermal springs > Hot...
ATAAGCATATCTCCTAGTCAATCTCTCAAGCTCAGCCTTGCTGAGCTTAGTTGGATCAACCCTTACCCCTCCTTTAGCACCTCCATAGGGTATGTCCACAACAGCTGTCTTCCAAGTCATCAACATCGCTAGGGCTTTTACCTCATCCATATCTGTGTTCGGGTGATACTTTATCCCTCCTTTGCATGGACCTCTTGCATCGTTGTGGTGCACTCTCCATCCCATAAAGACTTTTATCGAGCCATCATCCATTTTTACAGGAAGCCCCACTTCTAGGACTCTTTTTGGATGAGCTAAGATCTGATGATAGCCCGGATCCAAGTTTATGGCCTTTGCAGCCTTATCCAACTGCTTTAGGGCATTTAACCAAGGATTTAATTTCTCCGCCATAATAACCCCTCCTCTTGAGGCCAAGAAATTAATACCTCTATAGCTTAAAAGTTTTTCCTTAGATGGACTTACCAAATTTATTTTTTTACTAAATTTATTTTACATCGTTCCTATAACAAGGCAAATCTATAACAGATACTGTAAAATACAAGTTCTTCTTTCCGAATGACTATGCTACCTGAGTACCTGTTGGTGCTGTTAGCAACATCTGCATCTTATCTAGCTTATAGAAGATGGAATATAAGGAACTTAGTTCCCTATCCAGTTGTTGGAGCAATATACTCCTTTGAGAGACCTGCATTTGGCATTTTGTTTTTGCTATCATTTCTTATCTCTCTTCTAGTAGGTGAGTTGATTTTCAGGAGATTTCTGGTGTATGGTATGAGAGTTTTCCACATACAACTTATCCTATCAGCCACAATAATGCTCCCATACTCTATAACAGCATCCGATTCTCTTTCCATCCTGCTGGGCACTCTCTCTGGACAGATGGCATATGATGCCCATTCAAGCAGGGATCAAGCAAGAACTGCCCTTCTTTTCGTGATTACTTTTCTTTTATCATACACCCTATATTCTCTCATGAGGTTGTTTCTATGAGGATCTCGGTATCAGGGACAAGAGGAAAAACGACCACTGTTAACATGCTGCATGACATGCTAAGATCGAGGGGATTGAGTGTTATATCGAAAACCACAGGAGAGAGGGCGGTAGTGAGGGATAATACCGAGAGGGAGATAGCGGAGAGACCGAGATCTGTTTTGTATGAGAACCTTGATATTATTAAATCTAATTATGATATAATAATAGTAGAGAACCAAGCAATAACTCCCTATACGATGAGAGCATTCAATTTGATGGTAAAGCCCGATATCGTCATAATAACAAATGTGAGACTGGATCACACCGAATTCTTGGGTGAAAAAAGAGAGGAGATAGCCAGATCCTTCTGCTCATCCTTTGTCAAATCGATAAAAACTGTGATAAGTGGAGAGAAAAGGCAGGAAATAGGAGAAATACTGAAAAAGGGGGCTGAAAAAATTGGAGCAAGTTATGTAAAGGCTGAGGATTACGAAATTCCTGGCTCGGAAACTGTTGGAATAGCAGAAGCAGTCCTAATGCATGTTTTTGGTGAGAGAATGGATTATGATGAGAAGAGGGATATGCTTAAGAGATTGGATGAGATGTTCAGTGCTAGAAAAAGCAGGAGTCTTTTTTGGTACAATGGAGCTAAGATAAACGATCCTGATAGCGCTGAGATAGTCCTGAACTATCTCAGAAAAAAGTACAACATGGAGATAGCGATATCTGCCAACTTAAGAGGAGATAGAAGGGACAGAACTGCTGTTTTCTCCGTTTTTCTCAGGGATTTCTCCAAGCTGGATTGGGTGAGAAGGATATTCGTGAGCGGTCCTGCCTCGAGCTCTGTTGCCAGATTTATAGGAGATAAGGCCATTAAGGTCAAGGAGGATCCCTCATCCGCTGATGAGATAATCGATTTTGTGGCAAGGGAGGGATTGCTTCTTGTCCTTCTTGTTAACAGAAGGACGAAAATGGCAGACATCCTCATAGAAGAGCTCTCAAAAGGCTAGGAACCAAGCTTGGAAATCTGAATACAACCCATTTTATGAAATCCCTGAATGAAATCTTTCCGGCAGAGGCCCAAGTAAATCTCTCAGCTATCTCCTCTTTATCGACCATGAGGAGGAAGAACCTCCTCATCTTGGGGAGAACTATGGATGCTACCCTTCTTCTGAGGGATAAATCCTCTATAATTGGTTTCATCAAATCCTCGTAACTCTTTCCCTCAGTCAATGCTCTAGCAGCCTCAACCGCGCTTTTCATCCCATAGTATATTCCCTCTCCTGTCATAGGATCAGCCAGACCCGCTATATCCCCAATTAGGTACACTCTCTCAGCCTCCAATCTCCTGTTTCCCACTATCGGTATCATCCCAGCTGAGATTCCATCAGAGCCAAACATCTCCTGAAATCTTCTTCTTATCTCAGCTGGATTTGACATTCCCCCGACTCCAACACTGGCTTTTCCATTTCTAGGGAAGACCCATCCATATCCCATCTCCACGGCATCCATCCTGAACTCTATATCCTTGAAATCTCCCTTTCTCTCAGCCTCTAGCGCGAATATTACCTCTCCTTTTGGCCAGAAATTTCTAATACCGAGCTTTCTTGATATAAGAGGAACAGCTCCCTCAGCTATTACAAGCCTCTCTGCCTCGAGTTTGGATCCTGCTAGAAGCTCGAAAATTCCATCTTTTCTCCTCACTTCAGTGACAGGACTTCCATCTAGAAAGTTAACTCCGGAGGAGACAGCAATATCGACTAGACTTTTATCGAATAAGCTCCTGCTTGTAGTGGATATCACCCATGGATCCATCTCAACCTCTATCTCCTTGCCATATCCCATTACCTTCACTCTCTCGAAAACTCTCTCTATCGGAAGCTCGCTCATCTCTATTCCTATGGATTTAAGCAGTCCCTCAACTTTGTAAGTTAGACCACCTGCACAAGTCTTCTTTCTAGGAAATTTCTTTCTCTCCAGAAGCACTGTTTTATATCCTTTCTCAGCCAATATATAGGCTGCTATTGAGCCTGATGGTCCCGCTCCTATCACTGCAACCTGATAGGACATTCCATACAGCTTCCAAGAAGTTATTAAAAACTTTTAGGTCGGATGATCAGGCGTAAAGTATTTATGTTGATAATAGCAAAAAACCCTATGCAGTGGCGGATAGAGATAGTTGATGTGAGCCCTCCTGAGGGAACCAATATAATAGTTGGACAGACGCACTTCATAAAGACCGTTGAGGATCTTTACGAGACTTTGGTTGAGTCATGCCCATCGATAAAGTTCGGGATAGCATTCAATGAGTCCTCAGGTCCTAGGTTGATAAGGCACGCTGGAAACGATCCAGACCTTGAAAAAGAAGCTGTAGAAAGGGCTAAAAGAATAGGTGCTGGTCATGTATTTGTGGTGATAATAAAGGATGCATGGCCCATAAACGTCCTCAACAGGATAAAGGGGTTAAGTGAAGTTGCCTGTGTTTATGCTGCAACTGCCAATAAGCTGAAAATAGCCGTGATAGATGTGGGTGATGGAAGGGGTGTTCTTGGAGTCATAGATGGGGAGACTCCGCTTGGAGTGGAGGATGAAAACAACAAAAGAGAAAGAATGGACTTTCTCAGGAAAATAGGATATAAAAGCAGATATCCATAGATCAAACGGGCTTCATATAACCCCATTTTTCAAGCGCTCTTCTGAGCTCCTGATGCTTTTTAGCATACTCTTCCAAATCCACGCCCTCAAGCACTGCCTCCATTGCCTGCCTAAGGGCTTTAGCTCCTGCTTTTGGTCCATCTGGATGGCCTAAAACTCCTCCTCCTGCTTGTATTATCACATCCCCTCCGAATATCCTCATTATCTCAGGTATCAAGCCCGGATGAAGGCCTCCAGAGCTAACTGGCATAACTGGCTTTATATCAAGCCAGTCCTTTCTCAGAAGCTTCATATCCCAGTTCTCCTCAACTTTCTCATCCCTTATTATCCTTATGAGGGACATAACCTCCTCTAGTGGGGATTCGAGCTTTCCCACCACAGTGCCTATGTGGATATTATCAACTCCAATCAACCTTGCGCTTTCAGCAACTACTTTCATCGATACCCCATGCTCCCTTATTCTGTCAAATGCTGCATGAAAGGCCCTATGAGCATGTAATGCAAGCCCATTCTCCTCAGCCAGATCCCTGATTGACTGAAGAGCAGACCAGCCAGCTGTCAGTATGTCCACCATCACGAACTCATTTCCATAATCAGCAACGAGCCTCAACCTTCTCTTCATCTCCTCATATGGAGCTGTTATGTTCACCAGATAGGACTTCTTCTCTCCGGTCTCCTTTTCAGCCTTCCTTCTCATCTCCATCATCAGCCTTATCCTCCTCTCGAATCTGTTAAAGCTCTGTGAGGTGAGGTTCTCATCATCTTTGAGCAGATCAACCCCACCGCACCAGATCTCATATGCAGCTTCCGCCTGCTCCTCTGATGTCATCCCAACCTTTGGCTTCGGAACTGTAGCCAGTATCGGCCTTTTCTCGACTTTCATAATATTTTTTACCCCGTTCAGGCCGAATTTTGGCCCTTTAAATGATCTTACAATATCTTTAGGCCAGAATACATCCTCAAGCCTCAGCCTTGAAACAGCTTTCATGCCAAATATATTTCCAGCTATAGAGCTCCATATTTGAGGCATATTTCCTAGCTCAAATAGCTCAACTGGATAGGATACTAAGAACCACTTTCCATCTATTTTAAAGACCTTAGCGCTCAGCTTCCTTATCCTCTCGCTCATAGTGGGAAGATCTGTCCAAGTTCCATTCGAGCTCTCAGAAGCAACTCTTGCAGCTGCCTCTTCAACACTTATTCCCTCAGCTGGCTCCACATAAAAGAGAGCTACTAGCTCATCCTCCTCTGGGATATGAGAGAGATCAACAAATCCGGAATAGGCCATACGAGCCCAAGCTCATGGTATTTATAAGCTTGACTTTTAATCTAAAGGATTTTTTGGTTTTACTGTTTTTAGAGAATAAGCTCTAAGGAGATTTCTTTAATAAGTTTGAATATCCATAAAAAGCATATGCTACCCTAGAAACCTTAAATATCCTTCTTCTAGTTAAGATTTATTATGAGGATCGGAAGATATATAGTCATAGATGATGAGATATGCCATGGAAAGCCCACCTTCAGAGGCACCAGAATTCTGGTTAGCGATGTGATAGAACTTATAGCGGCAGGAGTTTCTCCTGAGGAGATAATAAGAGATTATTACCCTAGCTTGAGCAAGGAAATGATAAAAGAGGCCCTAGAGTGGGCCGCCAAGTATTAAAGACTTTTAGCCTCAAGGAAATTTATCGCTATTTTTAAGACAGTTTTTAGGAAAATATTCTTCCAGCGGTAATTGTTTAATATTTTTTTAAAAAAAATAAAGGTTTATATTTAGACTTATCCCTTAATACTGGGGGATTGCGTGGGAGCAAAGGCTGTGCTTGCCTTGGGCATCCTGCTCCTTGCAAGCGGAGTTATCCTTCCACAACAAGGAGTCCAGTATATCCAGCAAAATACAAGGAATTGTGCTAAATCATTAATCCCTCCTACTGTTTTTGCTTGTGCCAATGCTCATGTAGGTGCTTGGAGAGATCTCAGAACTGGCTACGTATGTGATTTTGATCATAATGGATATCCAGAGTGTTACTGGCCACCCTGTGACGGAAGAATAACTCGCCAAGGGGATAGATGCGGTTATTCTGGCTGGTATGGTTATACTGAATATTGTGTGGCTTATAACCTCAATTCTCCTGACTGGGGTGTTGTATGCACAAAGGCTGAGATAAGGGGATAGGATGCCCTTGTTAAGGAGGGAAATTCCCCTTCTCTTACTATTTTTTCTTCTGATACCCAATGTTAAGGTTTTAGGTGAGGAGAGTGTCCTTCCAGTTGGATATGGAGGGGTGATAGAGTTTGGAGGGGAGAACTCCACCTGCACCTTGGTTTTCGATGATAACGGTTATACGGAACAATCTACCTTTGTAGAGGGAGAGGGCTTCATCCCCGGACATGTAAGGGTTTTATATGAATGGATCATAGTGAACAGAAGCAAGGGTGTGGCGAGGGTTCATGTGAATTTATTCCTCGAGACAAACTTCTTGATCTATAAGGACAGGAAGGCAATAGAAATGGCTAAAGTAGGGGATCTATCCTTTATAAGGAGAGTAAACTACTCTAATGCAAGAGTGTTAGTGGAAGGAGTGAACTGCAGCGATTGTGGCGTCACCTTGCTTGGAAACCTAACCCTGAACAGATCATTTGACCTTCTTCTTAATGTAGATAGCGGAATTGTATACGATGATGGAAAAGAGCTGGGGAGATGGGTGCCATGGATAAACGTTGCTAGATACCCATTGAGCGAAAGCAAGGAGGAGTTTCTCATGAGATGGCTGGGGAACACAACGGTGATGTGGAGGATGTTCCCATCCAATGATAGGTTCAGAACCGATCTGGCGAGCCTAGATAGAGAATATATAGCTATTACTGGTAATATTGATGAAATAAGTAATGAGCTTAAGAAAAAGTACTTTCCATTTCCTCTTCTGTTCTATTTTCCGCCCATCTCATATGTGTACTCCCCAGATGGTATGCTTGTGGGGAGCAGGGTGGGAGGATATGTTGATCCAGTTTTATATAATAAATTCGGAATTGTATATATTATGTGTATGGATAATAATGAATCCATGAGAGGTGACTCCGTGGGATTTGAGCTGATAAGAGCATATGGACAGCAGAACACCGGAGGCAGAGGAGGAATTCTGCTCAGTAATCTGTACTTTTTGGTTGCCATGGCAATGATTATAGCGGCTGTTCTTGTTCTAATGATACAGAGGAAGGTGTTCAGATGATCTCGGTCAGAGAGCTAAGAAAGAGCTATGGAAAAGTGAAGGCTCTTGATGGAGTTTCCTTTGAGTTCTCAGGGGGAGTAGCTGGGTTGATAGGGCCGAATGGTGCTGGGAAGACGACCATCATAAGAATATTAACGGGCTTAGCTAGGCAGGATTCAGGCGAGGCATATTTGCTAGGAAAGAGTGTATGGAGCGACAGAGGGGTTCTTAAAAAGGTGGGAGTCCTCCATGAAAAGCCAAAACCTCCAACATGGGTATCAGGGAAGAGGTTTCTTGAGCATGTGTGCAAAGTTAAGGGGGTGGAGGACATCGAGAACCAGATAAGGAGAGTGTCTGAGATCCTAGATCTAGACTACTTGGACAGGTCGATATCGGGCTACTCAGCAGGCATGACCCAGAGAATATCGATAGCCGCATGCCTTGTTGGTGACCCAGAGCTTGTCATAATGGACGAACCCACAGCAAATCTTGATCCCATAGGAAGATTTAGGCTACTAAGAGCGATAGCAAAGCTGAAAGGGGATGGAATTTCCTTCTTCATATCCAGCCACATACTCCCTGAGCTAGAGAAAATCTGTGAACATATTATATTTTTGAATGAAGGAAAAATTCTGATGAAGGGATCTATGGAGGAGATGAGAAAAATGGGCCCATTTACTCTATCTTTCAGCGGAAAAGAGGCCCCAGAGCTCATTGAATTCCTAAAAAAGAGCTTTACTGTCGAGGTAGAGGGGGATACTGTTGTTGTCAGATCAACGAGCATTGATAGCTTGGTTAATAGAATCTCTGATTATGTAAAAAATGGGGGCAGAATTCCGAGGGATCTTGAGCTGAGACCTCCCACTCTGGAGGAGCTCTTCCTGATGGTGAGAGGTGATGATAGATGAGAAAGGAGTTCTTGGAGGAGATCGTGTGGGAGCTGAGTTCTGTATCGAGATATCCGGTATTAGAGATTTTAGTTGGATTTTTCTCCTTCACTGCAATGCTCAGCTTCATGGGGAACATGTATACAGTGGAAAGTCAGTGTCTAAGGGCTTTAGAGGGAAAATACTGGCTTCATGTGGAGCTAGCTTGGAGCATTATAGTGCCACAACCAATCATAATATTTCTGATTTCAGCTGTCCTCGCAGCAACTCTTTTCACGAGGGCCCTAGAGGCGGGGTATCTCAGGGATGAGTTCTCCCTTCCGGTCACAAGAACATCTATTTTTATGGCAAAGTTTCTCGCTGCATTTCTCCTGTTATTTCTTTCGATTATCACAGCAGTAGTTGTTTGCCTCTTGTTTCTCGATCCGGCAGGTTGGGCTATCACAGTTCTCTCTCCCTCTATGGCGAAAGTTATAATATTTATATTAACTGAAATAGCACTACCGCTCAGCATATCGACCTTGCTCTCTGTTCTAGGGAAGAACTCCTTCCTCTCGACTATCTCTTCATTTCTCTTCTTGATGGGTCTCTACTTCATAGCACGGGCGACATTTCTCTCTTGGATAATCATGCCATATACTTTCGAGGTGATAACTTCTCCTTCCAATGAGACAATAAAGCTGATCGCTGTTAAGTGGGGCATATCTCTGCTACTTGTAGGAGTTTCATGCTATTACTTTGAGAGAAGGGTGGAAGCATGAATCTCAGAAGAGTGGGCTCCTTTTTAATTTCCCTTGGTATCTCTATTTCCGTCGGACTTCTCTTTAATCCTGTTATAACCCAGACAACGGCTGCATCTCGAGTATCCCTTTCTGAAGGAGAGGTTTTATACAGCAAGATATACCTATTAGGAACAGGGCATATAGTTAGGATACTTGCTCCAGATGGATTCAATGGATCATTTATTTTAATGAGCCCAGACGGAAGGACGGAGATCAACAGAAGCCTAGGAGGACCTCTCATGATCGAAGTGCACCCAAGCGGGAGAGGCTGGCATATTCTATCTATAAGAAGCTTTTATGATCAGAGTACAGACATTGCCTACGAGGTGACCAGAATGGGGGATCCAGACTGGTCTGCTATCCTCGAAGCTTTGATTATATCCTGTGCAGGACTGCTTATCTTCCTTAAGTATAGAGAGTGAGCACTAGTATTCTAAGTATACTTCACTTTCATGATTTTTATTAAATTAACTGGAATCTATTTTTATCTTGTTGCTCTTTTTCCAAAGGGGATCGAGATGGTGAGGTTATACGGTAGAGATTTAATAACAACCCAAGATTGGTCTGTGGATGAGTTACATGAAGCCCTAAGAATAGCTAAAGAGCTGAAGAAGCTGAGCAGGATGGGAAAACCTTGGCCAGATATACTCAGGAAGAAGACTTTCTTCATGGTCTTTTATGCATCATCAACGAGGACAAGAGCTGCTTTTGAATCGGCAATGACCTATCTTGGGGGCCATGCTGCCTATATAGATGTGAGCACCACCAGACTGAAGGCCGGAGAAGCTACAAAGGATGTTGCAAAGATGTACGAGGCATATGGAGATGGGATAGGTGTCAGAATACTCGATGAGATTATAGACTTCAAGTATGGAGAGGGAAACAAGGTAGTGAGAGAGTATGCAAAGGCATCGAAGAAGCCGGTGATAAACATGGCTGATGACATGTTTCATCCAACTCAGGGAATAGGGGACATAATGACAGTACAGGAGAGGCTTGGTGAGCTGAAGGGAAAGAAGTTCACCGTGATGTGGGCTTATTCCAGTAGGCTGAGAGGTCCATGCAGCATACAGGAGGAGATATTGATAGCCACGGGCCATAGTGACGCATGTTCTTCCAGTGTTCAGGGGGGAGGAAGCTACAGATGATGTCATGGATGGACCAAACTCTGCTATATACGAACAGGCTGAGAACAACCTCTACTCAAAAGCAGCAGTGCTTGCATTGACGATGGCTGAGAATCCTGGAATCTGATCAGTATCCCATCTCATCTGCTATGAGAACAACTAGACTCTCAGCTTTCCTCGGAGGACCATGAAGTATTAAGGTGAAGTTCAGTATGCTCTTTGGATCCACTCCAAGCCTGATTGCATTTATCTCAACGGCTTTCCACCAAGCCCTCTGAAGGGCTGAGTTTAGATCCCTCTCTATCTTGTTTGCGCTAAGCAGAAATATTATCTTCTTTGGCCCGAGAGTGGAGCCCACTATCCTATTTCCAGTGGCATCCAACACAACTATCTCCCCCGTTAAGGATGCTGCATTAGCACTTGATATGAACACATCTGCTCTTGTCTCCATAATCCTCATCTCATCTGCTGTATCAGGGCTTGTCCAGTGCTCAAATACCCTTGCTCTTTGCTTCAGAGCATCTATTAAGCCTAATTGTCTCGCTGTCACACTTCCAGGTATTCCTACAGATGCCCCTTCAGGTATCTCCATAAGAATAGCTTCTTTTGCATCCTCCAGTCTCTCAAATACCCTTGTCCTCCAGCCCCTGCTCTTTAAAGCCTGTTCCATTGAATTGCAGAGCTCGAGATAAAACTTCTTCTTCGCTAACTCGTAATCCATCCCATATCCTGATAGAAACAGCTAATAAACCTTAAGGTATTATCTCAGTTGTGTTATTGTACTTGGGGTAGATCAGATCCTCCTTTCTCACAATCCCACTCGATACAAGATCCATTATCCTGTTGAAGTTTTTCCTCACAAGATCTATCGTATACTTTGTGATTCTGCACACAGAGTTAAATCCCTCATCACCCCACATCCTCTCCAAGTGAGCGTAGAGGCATCTTCCACCACAGTACCTGAAGTACTCGCATTTTATGCACGGATCTCCTATTTCAGGAGGCTTTCTCGTAATCCCTGATTTAATATCCCCTAAGCAAGCCCATTCTACATCAACAGCTATAGGACAGGCCAGTATTCTTCCATCTGTGGATATGACAAGGGCATCCTTGCCCGCTCCACATGGCGGGGCTTGAAGCCCACCTTCTAGTATACCTTTAAATATTCCGAGAAATGGCACTATTCCTAGCACTCTTCCTTCCCTCATGTTGGCTATCCATAAATCCATGAGCTTTTTCAAGCCCTTCATGTAACTGTGGGACCACTTTTCGAAATTCCTCCACCTATCGCTCCAGATCACATCCAGTTGCCAGTGAACATGATCGAATATCCCGAGCGAGAGGAGATGAGTTACATTGCTGCAGATATCTGTCTCCTCTGATGCTGTCATCCTTGCTATTAAATCTCCTGAGAACCCGGATTTCCTTATGAATTTAGCTGCTTCAATAACAGCTCTATACACTCCCTTTCCTCTGTAAAAATCTGTTGTTTCCTCTCTTCCATCTATCGACAGCAGAACTGTGTCCATCCTCCTCCAGTAACTGGGATCAAGCTTTCTCACTAGAATTCCGTTTGTTTGGATTATGTACCTGGCCTCTATTCTGTCCATCACCCTCTTTATGAGGGCTGAGTTTAGAAGGGGCTCACCTCCATAGAAGGCTATTGTTGAGTTTGGCTCTATAAACTCCTCCAGATCTTCCAATGAAAACTGCTCTCTCCAAGGAACGACAGCTTCAGGAAAGCTCCCACCACAATAAGAGCACTTCAGGTTACATTTTCCCGTTGTCATCAGAAAGTAAAGCATTCTGACACCTTAGGTCAATCCGAGTGCTTTTTTGAGCTTATCGGGCTTCCTCTCCTTAAATGCATTTATGAATTCTGTTTCATTTATATTTATACCCATTTTATTCAACTGTATGCAGAGAAGCTTCAGATATACCACGGCATTTTCACTTCCCGCTGTCAGCATAAGAGCATCTAGAAATCTTCTTGGATTTTTCTCCACAACAAGGAAGGGATCCTCTCCTAGATTTTTCCTGAGATGGAATTTAAGCACATCATGTATGCTCGGGCCGAGAGCTTCGGATGCTTTTCTGAGAAGATCCCCGACATTCACACCCAGCAATCAAAAGGAAATTTTTAATACTTTTTGTGGAGAAATTTGAGTTTATCCCTCTCTATAGCTTTCTCCTTTCTGCAATAGCCCCTGTCAGCTTGGTTATCTCATCCCTGAAGGTCTTATCCAGTTCCAGTAACCCAGTATACGCCTTGTCCTCAGTTCCATCGCTTCCTCTCAGCATCTTTCCCTTTTCCAGCAAAAATGGGACCCATACTACCCTCTCCACGGTTAAGTGAATATCATGTCCAAAAACCTCTTCAACTATAGCTTTTGACCAGTTAGCTTCTGCTACATCCCTGCTTTGCTCCAATATCCTTCTTCCTGGAATTATTATTGATTCCAAAGTCCTTGTTATCCCAATGCTCTCTCTTAGCTTCCTTCTTTCCGATCTTATCACTTCAATAGCCTCAGCATAGCATTCATGGATCAACTTTTCAGCATCCTCTGTGCATGGACTCAGCACAATATCCCTCTCAGATGGAATAACGATAGACGTTCCCTCCGGCTTCTTCATCAAAGCTGCTCTTCTGATCTTCTTATCCAAAAAAGAGGAGAAATAGGCGTCAAACCATATTTTTCTTCTCCCTCTGAGCTCAAAGAATGGTATCCAGATGAGGCCTCTATCCGTCCTGCGTGGAGGAACTCCCTCTACTTGACGCCTCATTCAGTACACCGATGGCAGTATCCCCTTCTCATATGCAGCTGCATGAGCTGCCGCAAGCCTAGCAATAGGAACTCTCATAGGAGATGCGCTGACATATGTTAGCCCGATTTTGTGGCAGAAGTGTATTGAGCTGGGATCTCCTCCATGCTCACCGCATATTCCTATCTCAAGATCGGGTCTAGTGGATCTTCCCATTTTGACAGCCATCTCCATCAGCTTTCCGACGCCTTTCTCATCTATTCTCTCGAACACATCGAACTTAAGTATGCCTTTCTCCAAGTAGTCTGCCATGAACTTCACCTCAACATCATCCCTTGAGAATGTGAACACTCCCTGAGTGAGGTCGTTTGTTCCAAAGCTGAAGAACTCGGCCTCTTGGGCTATCTCATCAGCTGTTAGGCATGCTCTGACAACTTCTATCATTGTTCCTACCTTGAAGGGCACTTTTATCCCATATTTTTTCTCGACATCCTCCCTAGCAGGCTCTATGCAGTGCTCTTTCACATACTTTATCTCGTTGACATCTGCCACTTGAGGTATCATTATCTGAACCTTTATGTTCTTTCCTCTCATAATGAGCTCTGCAGCTGCCTCGAGTATTGCCTTGACCTGCGCTCTGTAGATCTCCGGATGGGTTATTCCGACTCTCACACCCCTGTGTCCCATCATCGGATTGGCTTCCACAAGCTTCTTCACTAAGCTAAGCATCTTCTCCTTTTCCTTTGCTTTTTCATGTTCTCCCCTCATTTTCAGCTCATAAATCTCGGTGAGAAGCTCCTCTATGCTTGGAAGGAACTCATGAAGAGGAGGATCGAACAACCTGACGGTAACTGGAAGTCCTTCCATAATCTCAAACATCTCCAAGAAGTCTTTCTTCAGCAGAGGCACCAGTTTTTCAAGGGCTTTCTCCCTCTCCTCGCTGCTAGAAGCCATTATAACGTTTCTGAATATCTCAAGCCTATCTGGAGCCCTGAACATCCTCTCGGTCCTCAGCAAACCTATTCCCTCTGCACCAAACTTTCTCGCTATTCTGGCATCCTCAGGAGTATCTGCATTTGCCCTGACCCCCAGTCTCCTCACAGAATCGGCAAGTTCCAGTACCTCGAAGAACTCTCTTGGAAGTTCGGGTTCAACAGTTTTCACTTTTCCTAGGTAAACTTCGCCTGAAAATCCATCTATTGTTATTATATCTCCCTCTCTCACCACAACTCCATTTACCTCGAACAATCTCCTGTCATAATCCACCTTTATGCTCTCAGCTCCCACTACACAGGGCTTTCCTATTGCCCTAGCAACAACAGATGCATGGCTTGTCATTCCACCCCTGCTTGTCAGTATTCCCTTTGATGCATAGAATCCGTGAACATCATCAGGTTTTGTCTCCACCCTGACCAGAATCACATCCTTTCCTTCCTCGGCCCATTTGACAGCTGTGTCGGCATCAAACACGGCATGACCGCTGACAGCGCCCGGAGATGAGGCAAGTCCCTTTGCTATTGGCTTTGGTCTGGATTTCTCATCTATTCTTGGGTAGAGAAGCTGCTGTATGTGCTCCGGTTTTACCCTCACTATGGCCTCCTCCTTTGAGAGAAGGCCCTCCTTGTACATATCCACAGCTGTTCTAACTCTTGCAAGGGCATTCATCTTTCCGTTTCTGGTCTGAAGCAGGTATACCTTCCCATTCTCCACTGTGAATTCTATGTCCTGAACCTCTTTTTTCAGCCTCTCTAGCTTCTTTGCCATATCATAGAGCTGTTCATAAACATCAGGCCACTCTTTCTTCATCTCTTCTATGCCCTTCGGTGTCCTTATGCCGGCAACTACATCCTCCCCCTGTGCTTTTGGTAGATACTCTCCGTACAGCTCATTCTCCCCTGTAGCTGGATTCCTTGTGAAAAGCACCCCTGTGGCAGATTTCTCCCCCATATTTCCAAATACCATTGCAACCACATTTACAGCTGTTCCATCGGCTATATCCGGAGTTATCTTGTTTGCCTTCCTGTAGTATACAGCTCTAGGTGAGTTCCAAGATCTAAACACGGCCTCTATAGCCATTTCCAGCTGCTTCCATGGATCCTCAGGAAATCCTCCTTTCTCCTTCTTTACAAGCTCCTTGAACTTCTCAACAATCTCTTTTAATGCCTCCACTCCAAGCTCTGCATCGCTCTTGGCCTTATACCTTTCCTTCACCTCATCCATTATCTTCTCGAATTTTTCATGCTCTATCCCGAGCACTATCTGTCCGAACATCTGTATGAACCTTCTGTAGGCATCGTAAGCGAACCTGAGGTCTCCTGATTGTTTAGCTAAACCTTCTACTATTTCATCATTTATTCCGAGGTTTAGAACTGTGTCCATCATTCCGGGCATTGAAACAGCAGCTCCACTTCTAACCGATACCAAAAGCGGGTTCTCCTTATCTCCAAACCTCTTTCCAGTCTTTCTCTCTATGTACTTGATTCCCTCCTTCACCTCATCCATTAGGCCATCAGGAAGCCTTTCTCCATTCTTGTAGAACTCCTTGCAGACCTCTGTCGTTATGGTGAAACCTGGAGGGACGGGCAGACCCATCTGGGTCATCATTGCAAGACCGGCGCCCTTTCCTCCCAACAGCTTGTTATCCTCGTAATCTCCCTCCTCAAAGGTGAGGACCCTCTTCATGAACTTCACCTAGCGAATTGAAAGCGAAAGTATAAAAATTTTCTGATGAAATAGCATCTAATAAAAATTTGATTATAACCATAACTTTGTTATATTGTCTCTAGAAGCTCGCAATCATCCATTATTCCATCTCCATCAACATCTATTCCTCTTACTATTAGAGCTGAGTCCTTTCTCACAAGTTCTGAGAACTTCTTTAGCCCTATTATCGCCGCACTGCTCCCCCTGAATCCTGTTCCAGCTAGGAGAAGTACCTCTTTCTCCTCGTTAAACGGGTTTTTACCCCTTGCTATAACACCTATGCCCTTTCCGAAATACGAGTTCCAAGGGGATCTTATGATCCACTCCTTCCTCTCATCCGAGTACTCAAACCATGCTTTCATCTTTCCATTGACCTCATCCGATACAGTGTTGGCTTTTGGACCTCCAACAAGTATTAGATTCTCCTTCAAATCTGATTCCCTGAGCTGTGTGTCCAGTTTATATGCCGGGATTCTCTGTTCCTCCAGAAAACTTCCGAGGTATAAAGCAAGGCCTATGGCAGCATAGCCATCGGAAGCGGGTGCCCTATACCTTCCATGAGGCTCAGGACTTCCGACCACTATTATCGAGTTGAGCCTTCCCTCCTCTATAAATGGCCTGAGGTTTCCCGGATCCCTCACTCCTCCGATCTTTATCGGCTTCTCCTCTGAGAGCTTAACTGATATCACTCCAGAAACCAGCTCATATAGCTTGGCAGTTCCGCCTCCTCTTTCCTCAGTCCTGGATATTTTTATCAAACCAGCATCTCTCAGCTTTCTCATGTGATAGTGAACTTTCTGCTCAGCTTCTCCAAGTGATTTGGCTATATCTGCAGCACATTTTGGACCTTTTGACAGCTCTATTAATATCTTCTCAGCTAGAGTGCTGTTTACAGCTCTAATAGATTTCAAAGGGATGAATACAGTCCTGTATATCTCCCCTTTTGAGTTCAGGACATGCATGTTGAAAGAAGAAATGACAAAATATAACTTTTACTGGAAAAACCCAAGTTTTAGTAATGATGGCATTGTCCTCCTCCTGAGAGGGGAATTAGTTTGCCCCCTCCTCCTCGATTTTTCAGCGAAATATATATCTCTTCTGTTTAGCTGAGTTCTATGCAGGAATTAAAAGTAGAGAGATGCATAGTGAGTTTTTCTGATATACAGGGAAGGCTGAGAAGCTTTGTTGTATCAGGAGATCTCATTGAAGATCTTGTCACAAGCGGAATAGATGTGGATGGCTCTTCTGTCGGCATGACGGATATAGAGAGATCCGACATAGTGCTAAAGGGGGATGAAAGTACATTCAGGCTGATTAACTTAGATGGAAGAAAAATGGGCTTTATAATGGCTGAGATAGCAGATCAGCCCGATCTGGATCCCAGATATACCCTGAGAAGAAATCTTAATGAGATAGCTAAAGTAGATCTAAAGTTCATGGTTGGAGCTGAGGTCGAGTTCTTCCTCCTGAGAGGGGATAAGCCTGCGGATGAATCAATTTACTTTGACAGCGTTGATGAGATGATGAGTGCTAGGCTTATGCTATCGGAGGAGCTGGAGAGAATGGGCTTGAAGATTGAGCTCATGCACCATGAAGTGGCACCAGGCCAGAACGAGATAAACTTCAGGTTTGATGAAGCTGTTAGGACAGCTGATAACATATTGATCTACAAGATGGCCGTGAAAAAAGCTGCAAGAACGATGGGATTGAGAGCTACTTTTATGCCAAAGCCATTTGAGGGAGTGAACGGATCGGGGATGCACATTCACATGAGCCTTTTCTCAGGCAGCAGGAATTTGTTCTATCATGACAGCGATATATCCGATTATGCAAAGTGGTTCATAGGGGGCTTATTGGCCCATGCAAAAGGGCTTTCCTTCTTCGCCTCACCTACTGTAAACTCGTATAAGAGGATAGTTCCCGGTTTTGAGGCACCAGTCTACATATCCTGGGGATATAAGAACAGATCTGCTCTTGTGAGGATCCCATCATACAACGGGCAGGGTTCATGCAGAATTGAGTATAGAGCACCCGATCCAACGAGCAATCCATACTTACTATTCTCCACAGTCTTGGCTGCTGGTCTAGATGGAATAAGGAGGAGAATTGATCCGGGAGAGCCGAGAGGGGACAATTTATATCATAGCAGGGATACTGACACCCTTCCGGGAAGCCTTGAGGAGGCCATGAAATATGCTATGGAGGACGATGTCCTAATAGAAGCTGTTGGAAGAAGGTTGTTTTCCAGATACGTGGAGCTGAAGAAAGCAGAGATAATGGAATCGAGAAGACATGTGAGCGAGTGGGAGAGGAGATTTTACATCGACTTCTAAGTCGGTATTATCAAATCCCTCGCCCTCTCGTGTGTATGAGGTGTTTTTCTGGCTAATCTTGCTTTTCTCCATAGTTCCTCTATTGATGAAGCACCAGCATAGCCAAAAGCGGCTTTTAAGGCTGTAGAAAGCTCTTCTACAACCATATTAACTTCCCCTCTATATGGAACAAATGCCTCTATCCCCTCAGGCATTCCCTTTGCCGGCTGACTATATCTGTCTAAAGCCATCCTCTTTTTCCTTGCCGCCTCGCTCCCCATTCCTCTGTGCCTCTTGTAGTACCTGCTCCCTATTGATATAAGCTCTCCCGGGCTCTCCCTGCATCCAGCGAATATATAGCCCATCATGACAGAGGAAGCACCGAGAGCAAGAGATATAGCGATATCTCCTGCCCCTCTTATTCCACCATCCGCTATTATGGGCACATCAGCTCCCATCTCCTTGACAGCATCGGCAACTTGAGCTACAGCAAAAGGAGTTGGAGCTCCAACCCCTGTTACCTCCATTGTCGTGCAAACAGACCCGCTTCCTATACCAACTCTGAGCCCTGCGACATCCATCGACGATATTATGTCAACAGCTGCCTCATAAGTTCCTATGTTTCCTGCAACTACATCCACATCCACCTCTTTTAACAGCTTTTTAGTCGCCTCCATCACTCTTAAGCTGTGAAAGTGAGCCACATCTATAACCAAGAGATCCGCTATTTTTGAAAGTTCCTTTGCCCTCTCCAAATCGAAAGGAGAGATAGCTGCTCCAACTCTGAGCCTTCCATGCTCATCTCTTGTCGCATTTCCATACCTTCCTCTTAAAGCTATGTCTTTGTATGTTATCAGGCCCTTAAGCCTTCCTTCCTCATCTACAACAGGAAGTTTCTCTATCTTGTGGCTTTTCATAAGTTCTTCGGCCTCTTCCATTTTTATCCCTTCCTTAGCAGTTATTACATCCCTTGTCATGACATCTGCAACTCTAAGCGATGGATCCGCAAACCTGACATCTCTCCCCGTTATTATCCCGACAAGTTTTCCCTCCTCCACAACAGGAAGTCCGGATATCCTGTTCTTCTCCATTATCTCAGCTGCTTCTTTTATTGTCGACCTAGGATCTATCGTGATTACATCCCTTATTATGAAGGATTCTGCTCTTTTCACTCTTTTTACCATCTCAACTTGCTCCTCCTTGCTGCAGTTCCTGTGTATTATCCCTATCCCACCACTTCTAGCCATTGCAATTGCCATCTCGCTCTCTGTAACAGTGTCCATGGGAGAAGATATGAATGGAACCTTCATCCATATGCCCTTCGATGCCCTAGTGCTGAGATCCACTTCAGATGGCTCAACAGAGGACATACCGGGCAGAAGAATCAGATCATCAAACCCTATAGCGTCCAAAGAGTTGGTTATCTTGCTCAGGAACTCCCGCATATGAATGATGCCGAACCTTATTTAAATCTTAGCCAGCTGGATCGAGGGTAATATCGTTTTTTAGCTCATTTTTATCTCTTATTCCACCATGAGCTTCATGAATCCAGCTCTTGCTTCTCATTTTTTCCTCAGAATTTCCGCCGTTCTGAAGAACATCGGCCAGAAGGGGTCCTCAGAAGGCATATCTATGGATTCCCCATTGTCCATGAAGACTCCCTCTCTTTCAACAACTTCCCCTATTATCCCAGCTTCTATTCCCCTTTCCTTAAGCTTTCTAAGGGCTTCTGGAGCTTTTTCAGGTTTAACTGTGGCTATTAATGTCCCTTCACTTATAGCAGCAAAAGGATCAGCTTTTATCTCTGTTAGCTCAGAGAAAGCTGAGATTATCATCCTCACATCATCTCTAATGAAAAGTCCCCTCTTTCTTACGACTATTCCGACATTGCTTGCCCTCGCTATATCATGAAGGGCTCCCCAAACTCCATACTCTGTTGCGTCATGCATCGATGTCACACCTGTCCTAAGTCCTACTGAGGAAAGTGTTAGAGCATCCTCTACAACGCTCTGCAAATAGAATATGTTCTTTGCTCTCTCAGCAAACTCCCTCCCGAACCTCCCCTCCAAGTACTCTGGGAACATTGTTGAGAGTATTCCTGCTGCCTCGACAGCAGGACCTTTTGTCATTATGACAAGATCTCCCGGCCTTGCCATCTCCGTTGTGACGTATCCATCTCTGGTAGTAACTGCAAGCATCGTGGCACCACCTATCATCGGATAATCAGTTCCCTCGTACTTGCCTGTGTGACCCGCTACTATGGATACTCCAAGCTTCTCGCACTCCCTGCTTATCCCAGTCCAGAGCAACCTGAACTCCTCCTTGCTCATCTTAGGCGGAAGGTTCAAGTCTATCGAAAGGTATCTTGGCGGAACACCTGATACAGAGACGTCGCTCGCAAGTATATGAACTGCAAACCAAGAGCTCCTCTCCCATCCGTATTCAGGGACAACAAAAACAGGATCACTCTTTACTATAATTGCTAGATCTCCCAGTTCCACCACTCCAAAGTCAACCCCGTGCTTTGGCGGCACAGCAACACTGGGATCTCTCTTTCCCAAGTTAGGATATATTATCTCATTAAATATATCTGAGCTCAGTTTACCTAACTTCTCCATTATGGACACCTTTTTAACTCCTTGATAATTAGGTCAGCAACTTTTTTACCAGATAAAATCATACCACCGAATATTGGGCCCATTCTTGGTCCACCCCTTACAGCAGCTGCAGCCATCCCAGCCACCCAGAGACCAGGAAAAACCTCTCCAGTGGACTCAACAACACCTTTTTCTGCCCTTACAGCATCCATGGAGTGCTCTCCTAGGACTTTTATTCCGAGCTCTGGATTCTTCTTCGCAGCTATTGTTACAACCTCCGCATCATGGCCTGTGCAATCCACAACAGCCCTGCTCTCAAAAGCAAGGGGATCGACATGAAGGCCCGCTGATGTCACAGCAGACCACTGTACTACAACTCCGTGCACACGGGAGTTCTTTATTATAAGATCCTCCACATTAGCGCCAAGAAGGATCCTAGCACCTGAGTCTATAGCACCTACAGCTAGCTTTGCAATAAACTCAGCAACATCCACAACCCATATGCCCCTTGAGTAGGGCTCTAACTTGACGCCTATCTCCTCTAGAATCTCTTGAGCTGGTTCCTGCACTATTACCCTAGGAAAGAGCATTCCTCCTCCACCAATTCCACCTCCAAAGCTGAGCCTTCGCTCAATTATACATGTCTTGAGACCAGCTCTGGCAATATACATGCCGGTCACGAGTCCGGATGGTCCAGCGCCTACTATTATAACATCATTTTTTGCTAGATCCATCAGAAATTTTGATCCTCTCTCTATTATCGCACTTGTGACAACGTACTCCTCAACAGGAAATATCTCCATCAAAGACCCCTCCCTATCTCAACAACTCTTTTTGCCACATCCACCGCATTCAGCCCAAATATCTTCACCATAGGCTCTTTACCAATCCCCCCAAGGTCTATTATTGCCTCGGTTAGCTTTCCAGCTCTTTTTACTGCTTGTTCTATCCCCCAAGGAATGCTTGCTCCCTCCTTTCTCCTTATCTCTTCCGGCTCCTCACTCCTGTTGTAGTAGGATGTCTCGATTCCGAGCTTCTCAATAGCCCGCATAACCTCCTCAGAGTATTTTATGTTCACAGCTGCCCTGATCCTTGGATCATACTCCGATGCCTTTATCAGGGCCCTGGCCATGTGCCAAGAGGCTCCAAATTCGGGGCATGAGGAGGCCTTCACCTTTGTTCCTATTTTTACTATTCTACCAGGCACTCCTGCGACGTCCTCAACCCCTCTCAGGTAGTGCCTCGGAAGACCCATAACCAAGTTCATCTGGCATTCAGGGACAAGATTTGAGACAAAGGCTCCATTTTCCTCCAGAATTTTTATGGCTTCCTTCAGGTTCTCCAGAACCCTGAATTTCTCTGCATCCAGCTGAAGATAAGCCATGGGATTGACCGGCCCGTTTCCTCTTCCGATAGACAGACCGTACTCTATAGCTATGTATATGAACTCCTTTGCTTTTTTAACAGCGATTTCTATTCCCTCCCCCTTTGCCAGCTCGGCAGTTATAGCAGCTGAAAACGAACATCCAGTTCCATGGGTATTTTTGGATTTTATCCTTCTTGTTCTGAGCTCTTTAAAGCTGCCCGAATAATAAAGGACGTCCACGCTCTCCTCCCCTTCTGCATGCCCTCCTTTCACAACAGCAGCTTCTGCTCCTAGCTCCTCCACTATGATTTTAGCAGCTCTTCTCATGTCTTCCAGCGAGGTTATCTTTATGCCCGAAAGCCTCTCCGCCTCAGGAATGTTTGGAGTCACCACCTTTGCCAGCGGTATTATCCCCTTTATGAGGGCCTCAACAGCATCTTCCCTCAGAAGAGGAGCACCGCTCTTCGCTATCATAACCGGATCGACGACAAGAGGAAATCCATATCTTCTGACAGCTCTTGAAACAGCCTCTATTATCCTTGAGCTGCTCAGCATTCCTGTCTTCGCTGCATCCACCCCCATGTCCTGAACTACAGCATCTATCTGCTTCTCAACTACATCTGGATCAACTTCCTGAACTGCTGTAACAGAAAAGGTGTTCTGAGCAGTTATTGCTGTTATGGCACATGTTCCATGAACTCCTAGAGCTGCAAAAGTCTTGAGATCAGCCTGAATTCCAGCTCCTCCTCCGGAATCGCTGCCAGCTATTGTGAGAGCGACGGAAATCATCTCATCAACCTCCCCAGCACCTGCTGCATGACAAATGAAACAAGAAATGAGGGTATTGTGGCCCCGAGCCAGCTAAAGTAATTTATTATAAGAAAATATGTTACAATGCCCAATGCCCAAGATACCAAAGACTCAAGCCTCAGCATCCTCTCCTCCTCCCTTTTAAGAAGAAAATCGGAGATAAAAGCACCTGACAACGGGACAAAGAGCCCTCCTATGAGCAGAAGGAACCATTCGTATGTCTCTGGAGAGAAAAGGGATGCCAAGGCTCCTCCTGCTACGGTGGCTGCTACGACCAGCTTCCTCCCGCTTGCTCTCGGAAACATGTTCTTAACAGACATCGCTGTGGAGTATATGTCGGCCCATGCATTGTCTGTCTCATCAGCTATTAGTGGGAGAAGAGCTAATGAGCCGAAGTACATCGTTGCTATCGATGCAGGAGTTAGTATTTGGCCTGTTGCTGCTGCCATTGCTGCTCCCAAAAAGTAGTACCATGAGTTGGCAATCGTATATCCTGCTACAGTTCCTATAACAGAGCTCTTTATGCTTTTTGCAAATCTGTTATAATCTGATATAAGAGGCCACCAAGATATGGGCATCGCAACAACAAAGTCCATGGCATACAACAAAGGCATCCCATGGGGGGAGTAGCTTGGAATCCTCGGAATTGTCTGATAGGCAAGCCATATTGTTATCGTTAGAGCTATCCAGACAACAAACTTCTCTATATAATGCCTTATCACAGCTAGAGGTCCCCAAAGAGCCATAAGCATGCACCATGCTGAGAAGAAGAGTATCCAGAGAAATCTATCCAACCCAGTTATCCTGAAAGCAGCATCAGCCATTATGAATATCTCAAATGCAGTCCATCCTATTAGCTGAATTATGTTGAGAACTGTGGGCAGATATGATCCCATGCTGCCGAGAAATGGCCTCAGAGAAACCATTGTTGGCACTCCCTTTTTAGTTCCGGGTATTCCTGTCAGAGCAAGAAGAAGGCTTCCGATAAGGGATCCTGCTATGGAGACAAAAAGTATCTCCCATATGCTCAAGCCAGGGAATAGAAGAGCCCCCGCTTGAAATACCAAGAGCCCTATCCCAAGATCAAGCCACAGGATGGATACATCTAAAAAACCCAATTTCCTGCTCGGAACCGGCTCTACCTCGAACTCCATTCAGGTTCTCCCAGGGCAGGGAGATCCTCGAACCCAACCAGCGGGCGCAATCCCTACGCCGGCATTACCCGGATCAGGTTCGAGGGGTCGGCAGCCACGAGCTGCCCTCTCAGCCGGGTTTCCCCAGCTCCCCCTGCGCCCATTACTTAGCTCAACAAACAGTTAAAAAGTTTTCTTTCTAAAAAAATAAAGAGGGGAAGAGAGATCAGTGGGCCACTCCGAAGTAGGTGTAGGAGACGTATATCAGTATCACCAGCAGTATCACAGCCAGTATCAAGCTGTATGCGATGAATTTCTTCTCTATGGGGAGAAGTGGATGGTATGCCTCTCCCTCCTCAGCTTTTGTCTCAGCTGCATTCACAAGCTTGGAGACCAGAAAACCTAGGAAGTTGAACCAGAACATCTAGATCACCCCTTTGCAAGAGGAACTGGGACATTGTGGAAGAATATCCAAGATATGAACAGCCCTATCCAAAGTATGAAGCCGAAGAGGCATATTAAGTACACCACAATGACCTTTCCGAGTCCCTCCTTCCTGAAAACCCTGAAGTCGGTCACAAGCCCTATTGAGAAGAACGTCATTGCGAAGAAGAACACTCTTATAGGATCTATCTCACCCATTGCTGCATTTGCCAGCTTGGCTGCTGCAGAGCTTGATGCAGCTATTGCCAGCATAACAAGGAATGTTATGAAGTATCCTATTATGAACTTTGGAAATCTGAACCATATCTCTAGCTTTCTCACCTTCTCTCCAGGCTTCCTCTCTATCCACGTGACCCATATCACTGCTAGCACAAAAGCCCAGACTCCTATGAATATGTCTATGAATATCTTTGTTGTGATAGCTGCTGTTAGCATCCACCCAGACTCAAGATTTAGTCCCATTCCTGCTGCCTTTGCCCTTATCAGGGCATCCACAAGAGCTCCTGATGCTGCTGCAGCCCCGTCTGTCTTAACAGCTAATCCCATCCATGCGCCCATCACCATCCCGCTAAAGGTCGGGTATAGAGCCCATGATAGCCAAGGCAGTATGAGCAGCTCAACGACAGCGAATGCAACAATTATGCTCGATAGAGTTATGGGTATAAATGGTCTTGATTTCACAGCAGCTCCTGTTGCTATTGCTGCGGATACTCCGCATACAGATATTCCCGATGCAAGAGGAGCAGCCCATTCTTTTGTCATCTTGAAGTACTTCCTTGATATAAAGTAAACTAGAGGCCAGTATATTAAGTATGCCTCAACTATAGCGCATAACCCTCTGAAGAGGACTACCATAGCATAGCCAAGTGCTCCTGCTGCCTTCACACCTATAGTAGTTCCCAACAGGACTATGGCTGTCTTTATGTACCACTCAGGCCTAGCTGCATCGAGAAGCTTCTCCGCAAATCCCCTGAATGCGTTCCTTATTATCAGGCCCACTATCAACAGGTATACGAAGCCTCCCTCTGGAGTTAACCCAAGTGAGAAGGGCAGAACAACATTTCCAACCTTGGGAACCGCCCTTCCCAGCTTCGGATCCCATGTTGGTACTGCTGCGCTGTATCCCCAGCATCCAATAATCCATATTATTGCAGTTGCCCAGTATATGAAGGTGAAGCCTGCAGCGAACTTCTTCAAGTTGTACTTCATCGCATAAGCTCCTATGCATAGAAGCACTAGTAGGAATATGTATTGAAGCACAAGGGAGCCCCATCCTACCCATTCATACATCTTGTTATTTGGAGATATCGCTTTTGTGATGTCGATCCACACGTTTCCATGCCAGTTCCATCCTATCAGGCTTATGTTTGCAAATGGGCCAAGACCGAGGAAGAAGATCAGAAGACCGAGCCAGAGGGCCCACCAGTCCTCCTTTTTCCACATAGCAGACCAATCTATTTTCTGCTGGGACATCGTCCCACCGGGGGAAATAAAGATGGAGATCATTTAAAGGTTGACATAGAAATATAGAAAAACAATATTTTGGTAGAAAAATTCCAGAAAAAACTATAGTTGTAAAGGCAGCGGAGATTTTTAAACTCAATGCAGATCTTTTTATCAAGTGACAAAAGCCTTCTATCCGAGAAGAAAATTCAGATCAATAAGCATAACTGGATATTTCTGTGAGCTGAACTGCGAGATGTGCAGGGGAAGATATCTAAGGGGCATGATACCCGCTCCATCCCCTTCCCTGCTCAGGGAGAGCATGGAGAAGGAGATGAAGAGAGGGGTTATCGGTTTTCTGATAAGCGGAGGATTCAACAGAAGAGGTGTTCTTCCGTTCAGGCCATTTTTAAATGAAATTATAGAGGCTAGAAAGAGAGGAGCAATAATCAGCATCCATCCTGGATTGGTGGATGAGGAGGAATCCTCCCTTCTCAGGGAATCTGTTGACATAGTGGATTTTGAGCTTTTATCCGGTAAGGCTGCTTATATGAAGGGAAGCCCCGAGCTATATGAGAGAAGCTTTGAGATTCTGATGGAAAGAGGACCAAAACATGTAGTCCCCCATGCGATAATAGGGCTTCCATACTCATCGTTTGATGATTTTAAGCACTCTGTGGATTTATCCTATGAATATGGGGCTGAAGAACTTGTTATTCTAGTATTTATCCCGAATTCCGCGTCTCAAAACACTCTGTCCCCTGAGCTGATAAGAAAGTGCATTTCCTATGCTAGAAAGAAATCAAATGAGCTATCTCTTGGCTGTATGAGGCCGAGAAACATGAGAGAAATAGATGAAATTGCCCTAGAGGCGGGGGTGGATAGAATAGCTCTACCTGCAATCAATAAAGATTTTCAATCATTTGATGCATGCTGTTCAGTTCCGGATAATATGCTATATTTATTTAAGTAAGGTTAAAATAGAGAAGAGGTAAAGGCATTATGCGAAGGCCCTTTCTATTGCTCCTTCTTCTAATTCTCACGGTCAATATTGTGGTATCATCACCACAAAAAGTGTATCAGGTCACGATAAGCGCTCCTGCAGTTATTCAGACTGAAAATGGCACAGCAGGAGTTCTGAGCAATCTCACAGTCACTGTAGCATATCCAGGTTCGGGAAAAGTGTATTTCTCAGCTGAGCCTCTGACAGATGTTGACACTCAGGGATCGGCCAGAGTTGCTGCTTTTGTTGCATGCTATCTGCTGGGAAAGGACTTGAACAGCTACGATTTCTTCTATCTCATGTCATCCAAGAGCATGATAATAGGAGGACCCAGTGCAGGAGCTGCCATGACTGTAGCTACAATGGCCGCCCTCATGGAGATACAGCCAAGAGGAGATGTGGTGATGACGGGCATGATAAATCCCGATGGAACTATCGGACCTGTGGGCGGAATACCCGATAAACTGAGGGCTGCTGCTGAGGGAGGAGCAAAAATTTTCCTCATACCGGCCGGCCAGAGAGTGGTAACTGAGAGCAGGGTGCAGAGAACCACAATAGGGATAATAACAGTGACCAGAACCGTGCAGAGCAGTGTTGATCTGGTGGATCTTGGGAAGAAACTGGGCGTGGATGTAGTGGAGGTATCAAATGTCGCCGACGCATTCAAGTACTTCACAGGGATGAAGATAGAGATGCCGGAGGTTCAGAAAGTGGAGCTTCCCAGTGATGTGAAAAAAGCGATATCATCTTGGGTTGACATGTACCTTAACAATGCCAGCTCAATGAACAGAAAGTCCATGGATCTGGCATCCAAGCTGAGCTCAAGCCAGAGATCTTACATAAGCTATCTAGTAAGTGAGTCTGAGAAGTATGCAAAAAATGCATCTGACCTCATAAACAGGGGATTTTACTACACTGCAGCAAGCGCTGCATTCCAATCAGCATTTTACTCTGAGAGAGCATATGAGACAGCGCTTTACCTGACAGAGGGAAAATCAGCCTTTGAAAGGATATTCAAAGATGTCAACTTGAGTTTGAATGAATTATACAAGGAGATTGTCGGCCTTAAACCATCTTTAGAGGGAATTGATGTGCTATCAGCAGCTTGGATAAGATATTATGATGCGAGGAGGAACTTGGATCTATCCTCCTCCGCCTACTCCAATGGAGCAATTTTGGACAGCTCTACTTGGGGAGGCATTCAATATGGCGCTATATCATACCTTGCATATGCTAAATGGAGAGCAATCACTGCAAAGACATGGCTTTCCCTCTACAAACAGGGAACTCTAATGAGCCAGACTTCCCTGAAAAGCATGGCAGACACGATGTTATATGGAGCTGAGACCTCTTCATCATACGCATACACTCTTTATAGCGGTGCATCAAGCGCATTGCTGGACGAATCCCAGCAGAGACTAATAGATGCTAGGGATGCATACTCAGCCGGCAACTATGTGGGTGCTCTAGGCCTATCAATTGAGGCCATATCGGATGCAACAACAGCGATACATGCTGTTTACTACACAGATGTGAGCACAGTGATGGATAGTGTGAGGAAAAGTGCCCTAGAAGCAATATCTCGTGCCAAATCAAGAGGGTTAGAACCTCTTCTAGCAATGAGTTATTATGAGCTTGCATCTTTTTATGAAAAAAGCGATCCTCTGACATCCCTGAGCCTTTATGAGATGTCAGCTATAAGCGCGATGTCCCTAGAAATAGCCTCGAGATCAAAGGGATATCAGGTGAATTTGACCCCTACTGTTATTTCACCGCCGCAGAACAGAACAGTGAACAGGACTGTTGAGAAGGTGACAGTCCCATCGCTGGATAACTACTTGCTAATGGCAGCATGCTTCTTGCTGGGCCTGATGCTCGGCATGTTGATAAGGAGAAGATAGGCCACTTTACAGAGTCCTATAATGCCTCTCAATCGCAGGAAAATGTCCTTCTCTTGATCTTTTTGTTCACCTACTTGTATAGCAGAAGTTGCTTTAAGAGGCATTATATTTAAAAACCAGCTAAGAACAGACAGCTTATGTACGATGTAGAGGACTTCTGGAAGTTCGACATGAGAGTTGGATTGATAGAGGAGGCTGAAAGAGTTCCGAATTCAAAAAAGCTGATCAAGCTTCTTGTGGACTTTGGAAGGGAAAAGAGAGTTGTAGTAACCGGAATAGCGGATCAGTTTTCTCCTGATGATCTTGTGGGAAAGAAGATGATCTTTGTGCTTAATCTAAAGCCCAAGAAGATAATGAATGTTGAAAGTCAGGGAATGCTCATATTGGCTGAGGAGGATTCAGGAAAGGTTCATCTGATAACAGTTGATGATGCTGTGCCCGTTGGAACAAAGGTATGGTGATCATATTATGCTCGCAGCAGCCCTGATCTCCCCATCTTTCACGTAGGCAAAAGCCATTCTGCTTGTCGTGTGGTAAAAACCTATCTCTCCCCTGGAGTCTATTGCTATTAGTCCACCTAAACCTCCTGTTCTCTCCTTCATAATCAAAAGAGCTTCTTTTACTGCCAGAGGAGATGGCTTGTTCTCCATTAAATCCACGGCTTTTTTAGCCAGTATAACTCTCATTATCGCCTCCCCATATCCGGTTGAGGCAGCTGCACCGAGCGAATTATCGGCATACGCACCACAGCCTATTAGTGGAGTGTCCCCCACTCTTCCAGGCAGCTTCATTGGAGTTCCTCCTGTGGAAACTGCTGCCGCTAGATTTCCATCTGAATCCATTGCAACAGCACCTACTGTTGAGAATATGTCCTTATTTCCCCCTTTTCTCCATCTTTCAAGCTCCCTTGGATGCACTAACTCTGAGTTATCGCAGAGATTCATCCCAAATCTAACAGCTAGCTTTTCAGCTCCCTCCCCGATGAACATTTGATGCTCAGTCCTCTCCATAACAGCTCTGGCAAGCAGTATGGGATTTCTTATCCTTTTAACTCCAGCAACGGCACCAAATCTGAGGCTTCTTCCATCAACTATCAGAGCGTCCAGCTCCACTTCTCCCTCTGAATTAAGGAAGGATCCATAACCAGCATCGAAAGTTGGATCATCCTCCATGTACTTCACAGCTTCCTCCACCGCATCTATTGCAGATCCGCTCTTAAGGCATTCATATCCTCTTATAGCAGCTTCTCTGCATCCCTTTATATGATCCTCAACTGCGTCATCAGGTATTGACCAAGCTCCACCATGTACTATTATAGCCGGCCTCATAAACGGGTGTTTGCAACCCCGCTAATTAACCTTTTCTGATATGACAAGAGTATCATCAATCCTTGTTCAAGCTGATCCTCTTTACCATGAGAAAGATCTTTAACATCTGTATGGATTCGGATAGAGAATCTTTTTAAGCAGTGTCTCTAGACTTCACGGTGTCAGCTTGAGCTACGACTGGATACAGAGATTGTTTATAGAAAATGCTGATGTATACATTAAGATAATGGACTCCCTCTGGTCCGATGGAGAAGCCCTATCCGATGGAATTGCGAGAGTGCTTGAGAGCTATGGGGTGAGGAAGGGGAGAATACTGGATCTATTCTGCGGTAATGGGAGAGTTGCAGTCAATCTAGCTAGAAAGGGATATGAAGTCGTGGGAGTTGACATATCAATGCCTTTTATCAAAAATGCAATAATGAAAGCTGAGAAATATGGGGTATCGGATAAAGTGAAGTTCGTTGCCGGAGATGCGAGAAGGCTTGTAGAGCTCATTGGGAATGAGAGATTTGATGCTGCCACAATAGTTTGGACTTCCCTTGGATATTACGATGAGGCGACGGATCTAGAGGTGCTGAAGCAGATAAGAAAGCTTTCAAATGACAATGGAGTTCTTATAATAGCAGATACCATACACAGGGATAAAATAGCAGCTGATGGGAATAGGAGCTACTACCAGAGATATGGCGATGTTATAGTCCTCCAGAGAGATGTTTTTGACCCAATAAGCTCCAAGCTGATATCGGACTGGACCATACTGGAGGATGAGGGAACTGTGATGAGAAAGGTGATAAACAGCATATCGATGGAGATAAGAGTCTACACAGTGACAGAGATGAGCTCCATACTGAGAAGGGCTGGGTGGGGGGTTGATTCTGTATATGGAGATCTCAGAAAGCTCCAGCAGTTCCATCCATCCAGATCCTATATGAACATCGTTGCAAGAGCTATATGAAAAGTTTAAGTATTGCTAAGGTGTCTTTCATTATGAGCTGCCTTGGATTTTATGTTAAAATAGCATATACCACTATAAAAGAGAATTTGCCCAGATTTCTGATGAGCTTCTTCTTGGCATTTCTCCTCCCCATATTCTTAGCTATTTTGATCGGATCAATTCTTGCCGGAAATCCTCCTTCATCAGCTTACCTTTTCAGAGGACAGGATTTTCTCACATTCTATTTTGTCGATCCCAGCAAACTGCCGGAATATGCCGAGAGAAATCCCAACAGTATTGTGAAGCTAGGGCTTGGGAATGATGTCCTTGTGGTGATACTGATTGTATCAATAGTATCTGCTGTTTACTCCGCTCTGAGCAAGGGATCGAGAGCATCCCTTGGATCAATATTCACTGTGCAGGCAGCAACAGCTTACTCCTGCTGTAGCTTCACAGTACTGCCTCTTTTTCCTCTTCTAGGCGCGGAGGCATCTTCCATCCTGCTGCAGGATATCCTTAGGTATCTGGGTGAGTTCATAGCTATAGCATTCTCCATTTACTATACAATATCAGCTATTAGGTTGATAAGAAACAGATTTCCCTGCAGAATCCTCATCTCATCAGCCTTCTGAGGTCATTTACGCTTCCCAGATCGCTCACTCCTACCTCCTCATCCACAACTATGACCTCCATATCATCTATTCCCGTTCTTCTTAGTATTGGGGAGATCAGCTCCTCTCTAGGAGATAATAAAATATCCTTTCCATATCCAAGCCTCACCATAGCTGGAAGCACCAGAATTTTAGGTTCCTTTCTCCTGTAAAGAGCACATTTGTACGTAACTGATGTGCCAAAATCATCCCTTATCGATATAGCCGGATGCTCGTGTCCCATAACCAAGTTCCTGTCCAATGGCACGTCTATATGACCATGGGCAAATCTGTAATTCCCCATATCCAGATATGGATCGTCCAGCTCTACTCCCTCCCTCTTCAGTATGGGTATGAGGTAGTTATCGTGATTTCCCCTGACAACTCTGACCTTATGCCCTCTCAGCTCTTTCAGGAGGGACAGCACCTCACCCCACTCCTGATCGCTAGCTCTTCCGAACTCATGTTTTACATCTCCTAATAATATTATATTTTTTACATCGTATCTATCAATTGCCTTTCTGATAATTCCAGCTACCTCAGGGAACTGCCTGTAGGGCAGGTAAAGGCCCTCCTCCTCCATCGCCCTTTCCAAGCCGAGGTGAAAGTCTGCAAATACCAAAGAGGATAACTCCCCTATGTAAACACCGTAGGGGAAGAGCGTGAAGTCATCAAGCTCCAGCTCCTGCATGAAGCATCTCCTTTATCCTTCTCTCAAAATCCCTTAACACCTTCATCCTGTCCTCCATGAATATCACATCGCTCAAGCTCTCCACAGCTATGAGCTGGGCAAAGGGCGTTGGAACTTCCAGCAGTCCTAGCTCAACTATCTCTATCTCCCCTCTTCTCACCTTATCTATCACGATTTTCGCTCTTTTTATGTCCATGTAGTCCTCCATTATCTCCCTGTAGGTTTCCCTGAGAAGAGGAAAGTCGTTCAGCTTCTTCACTATTTTTATCAGGCTATCTGCATTCATCCTCTGTTTTGAAACACTTATCTCATATCCCTTGTAGTTCCTGAGTATCATCAACCCTCTTATAGCCACATGCCTGAATCTGCTTCTCATCAGATCTGTTGCTTCCAGAGCTTTTTTCAGAACTTCCTCCAGATCGACATCAAGAAGGTCTTTGAAGGATGCAGCAGGCTTCTCTCCAATTGGATAAGATAGGGAAAAGCCGTTATCTGTCACCGTGATACCAACAGGCCTTCCCAATCTCCTGGAAGCTATGTAACCGAGGGCCCTGCTTAAAGCATCGTTTGTCCTCCTGCCAAACAGTGAAAGGTATATCTGTCTGTACCTTCCATCCTCATCCAAGAAGATCTCCCCCTGAATCACCCTGTCACTTGGTATTTTATCGGCTGAGATTCCCAGAGACCTTAGATACTCGAGCTCCAGTTTTATGTAATTGTATATTGCTTTGCTCGCCCTCTCATCAGCTCTGCACTTTTCCCTGAGATATTCAAGGAGCACGCCATCCTCTCCTTTTTCCAGCAGCATTGCAGCATACCTTCTGAACTTTCCTATCTCCACTGCGAGATCGAAGCTAAGAGGGAGCATCTCAGAGTACCAAGATGGAACTGTCGGCTTCTGATCCTTTGCATGTCTTACTATCAACCTATCAGATCTGGATTTAACGTACTCAAACACCTTTCCTGCTAGGACAAACCTATCTCCAGGGCTTAATCTCTCGAAGAACTCCTCCTCTATCTTCCCAACAAACCTCCCCTGCTCAGTGTATACTTTTATCCCGGTCTGCTCCGGTATTGTCCCAACATTAGTTGAGTATATCGCCCTCAGAGCTCTTCCTCTCCTGCCGAAGTATTCTCCATCAAACCATATCTTTCCATAAACCTTCTTCCCCTCGAGCTCCTCATAGGAACCTGACAGATACCTTAAAACTGATATAAACTCCTCCTTCTCCAAATTTCTGAATGGATATGCCCTTCTTATGAGAGAAAGGGCTTCATCCACACTCCACTTCTTCTCAAGAGCCATGCCAACTATGTGCTGAGCCAAAACATCCAAAGGCTTCTCAGGTATGTGAACCTCATCTAAGAATCCCTCCATAACTTTCTGCGCCATAACTGCAAGTTCGACTGCGTCATCTCTATCCATTGCTATGAACCTTCCTTTTATCACATCCTCATAACCGTGTCCGCTTCTTCCGATCCTCTGCACAGCTCTTGTCACCGATTTCGGGCTTCCTACCTGCACAACTAGATCTATATAACCAACATCTATCCCCAGCTCAAGGCTTGTGGAGCTCACTATTGCCTTCAGCTTCCCCTTTTTCATCAGATCCTCCACCTTCATCCTGACCTCTCTGCTCAGGCTGCTGTGATGGGCTGCTATCTCCTCATCTATCTCCTCCACATCCTTGAACTTCTGCTTTAAGTGAAATGTGACCCTTTCAGCCCCACTTCTCGTGTTAGTGAATATCAGCGTTGATCTGTGCCTTCTGACAAGCCTACTTATTATGTTGTATAGCTCATCGCTCTGCTTCTGAACTGGCGTGTTGACCATGTCCTCAGATGGAGCCAAGAGTGCTACATCCTTTTTCTTCAAGAATGATACATCTATTATGAGACATTCTCTTGGCTTTCCATTTTCATAGCCTACAAGGAACTGAGCAACCCTATCAAGCGGGTTTATTGTTGCAGAAAGCCCTATTCTCACCGGATACTTGCCCAAAAAATTGCTGAACCTCTCCAAGGAGAGGCTCAGGTGGCTTCCTCTCTTGTTCTCCACAATGCTATGTATCTCATCCACTATGACCCATTTTACTGTTCTCAGCTTCTCCCTAAATTTCGGGGCAGTTATCACTATTGAGAATGTCTCTGGAGTTGTTATCAATATGTGAGGCGGTTTTCTAAGCTGGCTTTGCCTCTCCGATTGAGTTGTATCCCCTGTCCTCACTGCATGCCTTATCTCAGGTATTCCATCGCCCATCTCCCTTATCTCCTGCAGAGGAAGCATCAGGTTTCTGTATATGTCATTGTCCAGAGCTCTTAGGGGGCTTATGTATACAGCATATATGCTGTTCTCAAGTCTTCCCTCTACTGCCATGTCAAATAGCTCGCTTATTATGCTGAGAAATGCAGCCAGAGTTTTCCCTGAGCCTGTTGGGCTGGATACGAGCACATTTCTTCCTTCCTTTATTGGAATTATTGCGTATTTCTGTGGAGGAGTGAGCTCTTTGAATCTGCTGCCAAACCATTTAGCTACTAACGGGTTAAGCCTCCTAAGCACTTCATCTTTCGTATACTCTCTCAACTGGCTCAACAACAAACTCGCAGTACTCATCCCCTCTTGCCTTGCACTTCACCTCTGTCGCCTTATAATCCCTTCCCCTTATAGCCGTTATATATCCCGCCAGCTCTCCTCTAACCAAATGGCTTTCCCCTGCAATTTCGCATTCGAAAAGATCATAAAGCCTTATTATGTACTTCTCCCCATCTTTCCTCCAGCTTCCTCCTGATATCCACCCAGTTCCTCCCATCATTTCAAGCAGAAAGCTAAGAAGCTCATCTTTCAGGTCTCCAATAAAGCTCACATGACTTTTATGTGCTGCCTTTCCCATATCAACTCCAACTATGTAGGCCAACGCCTTTGCTCCCTCTGTACCCCATGTCTTTCCAACTGCTGCATGTATGTGCTTAAGCCACTCAGTTCTGAAGAGAATAGCCCTTCCTCCAAGGCTCAATATCCTATCATGATGCCTTGTGATTATTATTCTGTCCCTGTGAACTGTATATTCTAGATCCGAGACCAAATCCAACTTTCTGAGGGATTCTATCATCTCATCCACAGAATCCTCTTTCACAAGGAGAAAAGTACACCACCATGCAAGGCCGGGCTTGTCAGACTCATGCGTTACTCCCCATTTTATGTCCCCGCCATAGGATTTTATCACATTGCTCACCGAGTGAATTGCTCCCGGAACATCCTTGAGCAACAGGGAGAGCTCCAAAACAACATATCCCTCGGGTCTTGAGATCGATGTTATAGTAAACAGAGGCAGATTATGCGGCATATGCATTTCTTTTTTTTAGTTACCTATAAACCTTTCGTTCCATTAATGCTAAGCGTTTATTACATGAAACGACGTTACCACTTTAACTCCTCCCCTCTTTAGCATTATGCCAACTGAGCAGTATCTGTTCTGAGACATCTCAATGGCCTTTTTGACAAGCTCCTCAGGAATATTCCCCCTTACCCTGTAAATAATTCTTATCTCCCTGAAAACTTTTGGATATTTCTCCTCCCTATCCGCCTCGAGCTCCACCTCCATGCCCTGAACTTCATAGCCTGCTTTTCTTATTATGGCCACGATGTCCATGGCAGTGCAAGTTCCTGCTGCAAGAAGAACTGCTTCCATCGGCTTAAGCCCATCCTCTGACATCTCTATTGAGGATTCACCTACCGATGCCCTGAACTTCATATCCCCTTCAAAGACCACCTTTCCTCTTATCTGAGACATAGCAAGAGCTTCAAGAAAAAGGTTAAAAAGATATCTGCTGAGCTAGTCCCGATGAAAATTGATCCAAGGATTGCTTTACTTGTAGGAATATCCGCTGTTTCAACTGCCAGCATACTAGTAAGGCTCAGCATCTCCCCTCCCTTGGTGATAGCAGGATACAGGATGCTTTTCTCAAGCATGATAATGGGCCTCCTAGGGATGAATGAAATCAGTGACCTGAGGAGGATAGACCGAAAGGAGACGCTTCTTCTCCTCATATCCGGTGTATCTATTGGTGCACATTTCGGCGCTTGGACAGCATCCCTTTTTTACACATCCATAGCTGCAAGCACTGTCATAGTGGACTCCTCCCCCATATTCGTTGTGTTGATATCCTGGATATTCCTGAGAGAAGGGGTAAACACAAGAGAAGCTTTTGGGATAGCTATATCAATTATGGGAGCTATAATAATAGCAATAGGACATGCTGAATTCAAATCGAACCTTTATGGAGATTTTCTAGCGCTTTTAGGGGCTATTTTTCTCGCGATATACCTAGTTATAGGGAGGATCCTGAGAAGAAAGATGGGATTAGCCTCTTACACATTCTCAGTTTACGGGGTAGCAGCAGTAGTTCTTCTTTTATCCGCTCTTGTCTCTGGAAACAGCTTAACTGCAGATCTTAAGGAGCTTATCATATTCATCCTTCTGGCGCTCGGGCCCTCTTGCCTAGGCCATAATTCATATAACTATGCCTTAAAATATATGAAAGCATCTGTGGTCAGTGCTAGCATCTTGGGAGAACCTGTTGGGGCGAGTCTGCTCGGAGCTGCCCTTTTGGGAGAGGTACCTTCAATTAGCACGATAATAGGAGGAGGAATTGTGATCCTAGGTGTCTATCTAACTGTATTTGGTAAAAATGAATGATATTTTTATTAAAACTGAGTTTTTATCCATCCACCTCATCCAGCTTTATGCCTCCTGAGTTAGCTCTCCTCATGTCATCAGTAATCGCATGGATCGTGGTCTCCATCCCAATATACATAGCCTCCAAGCTTATATCCAGAAAATCCAGCTTTATAAGAGCGATGGTTGCATCACTCGGATCCAGCCTTCTTTTCTCCTTGGTGTTCCTTCTAGTGCTTCATCTTGGGCCTGCCATTATAACAGCTCCCTTAGGCCTTCTTCTGGGCTTTCTAGCTGGACTTCTTGTGTTCAAGGAGGTTTTTGAGGTTGGTTGGTTCAGGGCTTTCTTGATAACAGTTCTGGCCTATCTAATTTTCATAATAATAGCGGCATTGATATCCGTTATACTGATATCATTTCTTCCAAGGGGACAGCTTATCGGATTTTAAGGCGAGAAAATGGAGAGATATCCGTTGGTTGGAATTGCAAGCAGGCTTCGCCATGTAGATGAGAAGTACAGGGAGATATCAAACAGAATTTCCGATCTTTTTTGTCCTCTGGGCTTGTTCTTTGATGTTCCAGCTGTTGAGGAAGCTGCAATACTGGTAATGACGGGAGGAACTGAGGAAATTGTGGAGAAAATCGGTGGAAGCTGGCCGCTCCTTCTCATATATCATGACTCAGAGAACAGCCTTCCTGCTGCTATAGAGGCTGCTTCATCTCTTAGAAAGAAAGGAAGGATTGTGTGGTTAGCCCATTGGTCATCACCTGAGATTCCAGTCATTCTATCTGCTATCAAGGCCATGAAAAGGATAAGGGGCTTCAGGTTAGGGATAATAGGGGATCCAAGCCCATGGCTGACCTACAGCAGGAGTTCTGATGAGGATCTGAGGATAATAGGTATACATCCGGTGCGCATATCCATTGAGGCCCTGATAAATGAGTATAAAAAGGTGGAAATGCCAAGGGATAGCAAAGATGGGGTGGAAAATGCAAAAAGGATGAGAGAAGCTATAAATAAGCTGATAGCAAGGGAAAAGCTAGATGGCATAACCATAAGGTGCTTTGATCTTTTGCCCATGGGAGTGACAGCATGCTTGGCTTTATCAGAGCTAAATTCAGCTGGAATAGTGGCTGGATGCGAGGGAGATGTTCCAGCCTTTCTAGCAATGCTTTTCGGGTATCTTCTCAGTGAGAAACCAACATTCATGGGAAATATCAGCGGAATAGATGAAAAAGAGGTTGTTTTAGCTCACTGCACTTTTCCATTATCTATTGCAAAGAGATATAAGTTTATGACCCACTTTGAGTCAGGAATAGGAGTTGGAGTAGCTGCTGAAGTTGAGAAGAACGTTAAAGTGACTTTGATTAGAATTTCGGATGACCTTAAAAGAATAAGAATAATGAAAGGTGTTACTGATGAGGTAAAATGGAGAGATGACCTCTGCAGGACCCAGATAAAGGTGAGGATGGAGGGAGATCCCTCCATAATGATAAAAAAGCCGATGGGCAACCATTATGTCATCTCATTTGCTGATATCTCACGTGAGCTCTGCTATCTAGCAGATGCCCTTGGCATGGAATGCGAAATAGCATGAAATTCAATAAAAAGAAGCTGAATAATCATCACATTATTATGTGGCGTATGGAAATGTTTTTTAGGCGAACTACAAAAGATTCCTAGGATGAGCGCGGATCTAAAGAGAAGGTTCCTCAAGATGCTGAAGGAGGATGAGATGTTCAGACATGCCGTCATGGCACATCTGGGAATAGAGGACATAAGGACCTCGTTGAACACGCTGACAGAGAATGTGAACAAACTGACCAGCAACATCAGTGCACTAACTGAGGCTCAGAAGAAGCTCACTGAGAGCTTGAACACGCTGACCCAGAGGGTTGACAGCCTAGAGCAGAGCCACATAAAGCTCACTGAGAGCTTGAACACGCTGACCCAGAGGGTTGACAGCCTAGCAAAAGAAGTAGGCTCCCTCTCCAGTACAATTGGATTCGGACTTGAGGACATAGCCAAAGTTGTTGTTCCTGGATGGCTTTATAGGCATGAGGGCATAGAGGTTGAGCTTGAGAGGAAGATTATTTATGTGGATGGAGAGGAGATCGACCTGAATCTGTACGGAGAAGGAGTGAAAAATGGAAAGAAAATCGTTGTTATAGGAGAGGCAAAGCACAGAATATATGGGGATGACGTGAAGAAGTTCCATAGAAATTCAGAAAAGGCAAGAAAGGTGATAAAAGGTGAGATCTATAAGCTGATGTTTGGGTTTTTGATACACCCATCTGCTGAGAAAGAAGCTGAGAAGAGAGGAATAAGGGTAATAGCCTCTTATATGAGATAAAAATGAGCAACTCATGGTCATTATTTTATTAGTTGAATACTGGAGAAATTCCTTAGAGAGCTATCATATAGTTTTTCCAGCCCTCTTATAACACTTCATAGCTCATGAGATCGATGTCCAGTCGATATGGCATCTCTTAGAGGTTAGCTGAATGATTTGCATATATTACTGCCTCTAGATTTCTAATTTCACATCTTACAATTTATGCATTTAAAAAAATCAAGCTCAGCAGAACAACCTGACCTGTACATTGCCCCTGTTGTGCTACATTCTCGCATGAAGGACTAGCACTGAAGGCATACCATCAGTATATTCCGTCCTTTTCGTTCTTCAGCACCCTTATTCTGGATCTTGTAGGATTATACTCCTTGTAATAAAAGAAAGAGCATGCTATCTCGAATATTCTGCGTCCAGTGGCTTCCCGAGTTGAAAATAAGCACCTCAAAGGCTGTCATTTAATCTCCAGAACAGGAAATCCTCCGAGGAGAAAGAGAAATTTTTCACCAGTAGAAAATCCATTAGAGTCAGCATAAATTCAGTGAAAGGAACTTGCTCAGCCCTGACATATCATCTCCATCATAAAACAGGTCTATTCTCCCTATGGTGTTCACGGTCTTTTCTGCTATCCTCCTGCTTATAGCAGCTATTCTCACATTCCTTCTGAGAAGATCATCCTTTATAGTGAGAAGGGCTTCTAAAACTGATGCTGATGTCAGCAATATGAAATCCCCATCCGATACAACACTGAGGAGATCTCTGGCCCTGTCAACCTTGGGAATAAGCCTGTATACCTTGAACAGGAGGAACCTCTCACTACAGAGCTCTTCAATGCTGTGATCAACTCTATCAGAAGAATATATAAATGCACTTCCATTAAAAGAATTTAAAAAATCAACTATACCTTTTGATGAATTTCTTTTTGGAATTAAAACATTTTTTACACCCCTTTTGAAGAGAGATTCAGCAGTTCCGGGACCTATGGCGAGAGAGCATTTCCCTGCCACCTCAGCTGCCTCGGGAACAAGCTCCCAGATATATTTCACCGCACTTTTGCTTGTAAACACGCTTATATCCGGCTTCATTTTCTTTAAGCAGGATCTCACCCTCTCTATTGCTTCTGGTATGAAAGCTGTATCTATCAGCTCAAATACCTCTACATCAATACAGTTCAGCATTTTTCTAAGTCTTTGAGCGGTTTCCTCGGTTCCCAGCACGATAAGCTTCATCATATCCACCTAAGCTTTTCCCTCATCCTGACAACATTGCCGAAGACTATCACAGCAGGTGGAGATACTTTTTCCTCCTCTGCCCTTTTGACTATGTCCTCAAGAGTTCCTGTTATCACCCTCTGCTCACGCGTTGTGGCTCTCTCTATTATGGCTACAGGAGTCTTGGTGCTGAGGCCAGCTTCCATTGCCTGCTTAACTATCTCTGCCAGATTAGAAACCCCCATGAGGACAACCACTGTATCAGCGGATCTGAAAGCTCTTTTGAGATCCAGTTCCTTCCCTTCCTTTCTGTGGCCTACTGTTATAGTTACAGATGATGAGAAATTCCTGTGCGTCAGCGGTATTCCAGCATAAAGAGGGGCTGCAAGCGCTGAGCTTATCCCTGGGATAACTTCATACTCTATTCCCGCATCTCTAAGAGCTTCACACTCCTCCCCTCCTCTTCCAAAAACAAATGGATCCCCGTTTTTCAGCCTGACCACCACTTCGTACTGCCTTGCCTTCTCTATCAGGAGCTTATTTATCTCCTTTTGTCTCTCCGACTCCCCGACATGCTTTCCCATGTATATAAGCTCCTTCGCATTCACGGCCATTGCCACCAGATCCTCGCTCACAAGCCTATCATATATCACAACATCTGCTTTTCTTAAAATATTAAGTCCCTTCAAAGTTATGAGCTCCGGATCACCTGGTCCAGCCCCTACAATATACACCTTGCCCATCAGGATCCCCTCCACTCAGATAGTATCTCCATACCCCCTGATGAGAGAAATTCCTCTATTGCCTCATCAGCCGCTGAGCTGATATCCCTTATCTCCACAGTTGCCCTTGCAATCCTTCTGAAGTCTTTCGATACAGCCGAAACTGTGATAATTCTTCTTTTCAGGTCTGCGTGTATTCCTATTGGAGTTTTGCATCCAGCTTTCAAGCCAGACATCACCTTTCTCTCAAGCATTACCTCATTAAAGCTTGTCTCATCATTTATCCTGCTGAGCAGAGGAGCAATCTCCTTCCTTGAGACAACAGCAAGAGCACCCTGTCCTGCAGCCGGGGTCATCTCCTCTATCCTTCTCCCTTTCATGGAGGAGTTCAGCCTTTCCAGAGCCGCCTCGGCCACTACAACAGCATCCAGATCCCTCAGCTTTTTCAGCCTAGTGTCAACATTTCCCCTTATCGGAACTATCTCCAAATCCGGCCTAAGATATTTAAGATGACTTATCCTCCTCATGCTACTAGTCCCCACTCTTGCGCCCTTGGGAAGCTCAGCAAGGCCAGATCCATCCCTTGTAACTATCACATCATACGGGCTCTTTCTTGGTGGAACTGCTGCTATCACAAGATCTACTGAAGTCGGAAGATCCTTCATGCTGTGAACCGCAAAGTCTATCTCTCCTCTCTCTACAGCAGCATTTATCTCCCTCTCAAAGATCCCCTTTGACTCCATCATATACAGAGGAGTCCTAAGGTCGACATCCCCTCTCGTTCTAATTACAACTATCTCAAACTCAGCTTCCGGAAACTCCCTTCTCAGGAGATTCAGCACCTCTTCTGTCTGGGCTAGAGCTAATCTGCTTCCCCTTGTGCCAACCCTGTATTTCAAGGGATAATCTCACCACTTCTGAGCCACTTCGCATAGTCCTTTGCGAAATAAGTTATTATTATGTCAGCACCCGCTCTTTTTATTGAGTGAAGAATCTCCCATACAGCCATTTTTTCATCAAAAAACCCAGCTTCGCCAGCCAGCTTGATCATCGAGTACTCCCCGCTCACATTATATGCCGCTAGAGGAACTGGAAGCCTGCTCAACCTTTTTATTATGTCCAGATACCAAGTAGCCGGCTTCACCATTATGATATCAGCTCCCTCCTGTATGTCTAAGAGGGCCTCCCTCAGGGCTTCATCAGAGTTTCTCGGATCCATCTGATAACCCCTTCTATCTCCAAATTTAGGAGCTGAGGAGGCAGCTTCTCTAAAGGGCCCGTAGAGAACGGATGCATATTTGGAGGAATAGGACATTATGGCTGTATCCTTGTAGCCCGCATCATCTAGAGCCTCTCTTATCGCTCTGACAGCCCCGTCCATCATCCCGGATGGGGCCACAACATCTGATCCAGCTTCCGCATGACTTACAGCTATCTTTGCTATTTGTTTCAGGGTCTCATCGTTGTCCACAGAATTCCCTATCACCACACCGCAGTGCCCATGAGTTGTGTACTGGCAAAGGCATACATCCGTGAATATAGTTATCTCATTTGAGAACTCGTCTCTCAATTTTTTGATTGTCCTTTGCACAATTCCCTCCCTATCATATGCAGAGGATCCGATCTCATCCTTCCTCTCAGGTATGCCGAACAGCAGAATATTTCTTATTCCAAGCTCTACCAGCTCATTTACCTCCTTTGTAAGCTCCTCAAGGGAGAACCTATATTGACCGGGCATAGCCTCTATTGGCTCCTTTTTGCTCAGCCCCTCCTTAACGAAAAGGGGAAATATCAAATCCCTTGGGTAAACTCTTGTCTCCGCCACAAGATCCCTGATTAATCTTGTTCTCCTCAATCTTCTCGGTCTTGAGGCTGGGAAGTGCAATACATCACCCTTACTCTTTCAGAAGGAGGAACTTAAAAGATTTTCTAAAAAAAGAGGAGAAAGGAATCTCAGAACTTGAACTGAGTTGTCGTCCTGAAGTCTCTTATTGAGAATATGAAGTCATCTATGTGCTTGTCTGTGAAGGGTATCCCTGTTATCTTGAAGAACTTCTCCCATCCTATTCTCTCTATCCACTCCCCTATTCTCTCGTCCTCTCTTGCATTCTCAATCCATGCTTTCACTATCTTCTTTATTGCCTCAACAGTTTCGGGCCATCTTGGCGGATTGTTGGGCAAATATGGTATGACAAGCCTCGAGTACATCGGCGGGCTCCTCGCATTCGGAACCTTGCCCCCAACCCAGAGAGAGAGGCAGTCGTACTTCGGGTTTATTATGTTCAAACCTGGGCATACAGTGTAGCAGTTTCCGCAGTACATGCATCTCTCCGGATTTATCTCAACACTTCTCTTTCCATCCGGAAGAACCTTCGGCTTTATTGCGAGAGTTGGGCAGCTTGCCACTGTTGTTGGTATCTCACAGAACTTGGACACTATCTCATCATCAACAACAGGAGGCTTTCTGTGCATACCAACTATAGCTATATCTGAGCAGTGAATTGCACCGCACATATTGAGGCAGCAGGCTATCGCTATCTTCAGCTTAGCAGGCAGATCATTCCTCTTGAAGTACTCGAATAGGGCATCTGATATAGCTTTTGCAAGACCCGGTGCATCTATCACGGATGTGTGGCAGTGATTCCAACCTATCGTGTGCACTATAGGCTTGTATGATTTTCCAGTCCCTCCAACAGGCATTCCCTTGCTCTCCAGCTCCTCTATCAAGGGATCTATCTTTTTCTTATCCGTTATTATGAACTCCACTGCATGCCTGCTTGTGAACTTCACATAGCCATCTGAATACTTGTCAGCTATGTCGCACAGCATTCTCACGAAATCTACGCTTATTATCTTTGGAATAGCCGCCCTCACCGTGTAAACTTCATCCCCTGTCTGGGATACATGCTTTATCACTCCCGGCTTTACATGTTCATGGTATAACCATTTTCCATAATTCTTTTTTATAGCAGGATGTAACATCTGCTCATAGTGAGGAGGACCTATCATTATGGGCATTCACCATCACCTCCCTCATTTCACCTCCTCAAGCTCCTCAGGAGACCAGAAGTAGTATGGGTTATTCCTAGGCCTGAACACCATCTGAGGAACTGGAGGAAGTCCAACAGCCTTCAGAAATACTCTCATTCCAACCCTGTATATGAGCTCAGCTACTCTCTCCCTAGTCCTAGCGTTCTCATCCCACCAAGTTACAATGCGCTTTATCAGGTCTATGAGCTCAGTGTAAGGCTTCTCTATTTTCATGAATGGGACTATCACCCACCCGAGCATGGCTGACTGCAGTATTGTGGCCTTTCCTCCAAGAAGTATTGTTGCTCCTCTCTCCTTTCCAGGCCTTAGTGCTTTTGGCATCTTGTTTATGCAGTACATGCACCTTGTGCAGTCCTCATTGTTTATCTTCAGCTCCTTTCCATCCCAGCTCATGCACTTTGTCGGGCATCTCTCCGTTATCGCCTTTATATCCATTCCCGCTTTAGCATACTCCCTTACTGCCTCCTGATCTATCTGTATCTCATCCTTCCATGTTCCTATTATTGCGAAATCAGCTCTTGCAAGAGCCGCAACACAATCATTCGGGCAGCCGGATATCTTTATCTTGAACTTATATGGAAATGCAGGTCTGTGTATCCAATCCTGAAACTCCATTGTTAGGGTGTGATATACATCCAGCGTATCAAAACAGGCCCACTCACATAGAGCAGGTCCCATACAGCAGCTAAGGGATCTTATGTCTGATCCGGATCCTCCAAGATCAAATCCCTTGCTAGAAAGTTCATCAAAGCACTGTTGCAGCACCTCAGACGGAGCCCCAAGTAGTATTATATCACCAGTTGATCCATGAAGGTTCATCAAACCGCTTCCATACTTCTCCCAGACATCGCATACAGTCCTTAGTGCATCTGTCTTGTAGAACCAAGCCGCTGGTTGTGCAACTCTGAAAGTATGGCATCCGGCAGGAGGACCAACCTCAGGTATGGCGCTGTATCTTCCTATAACTCCTCCTCCATACCCCTTCACCGTGACAGCTCCACCATGCTTCCAGTATGTGCGCTTGTCTCTGTAAGAAAGCTCAAGTTGATTCAACATTCTTCTTGCTATCTCCTTTTTTGCAGCCATTTTCTCATATTCTTGGACGAAGCCGGGCCAAGGTCCCTTCTTCAACTCATCCAAAAGAGGGGTCTTCGATACCATGCTTTCCCCCGTTTTTACTGAAAACATAAAGACTTAAACCTTGAGATGGAAAAATTGAGAAAAAGAACAGCTAACTTTACTTTATTACTTCATATGTTATGCATCCGAGAGGGCATGTAGAAGCTGCCTCCTTTATCCTGCTCAGCAGATTCTCCAGCTCGCTCTCCTCCACCTCTACTATTTCCTTAGGCCAAGCTTTTCCGTCCTCTCTCACCTCAAAAAGCTCCGGACATAAAGCTTGGCATGTAGCACATCCCTGACATGTGGCAAAATCCACAGATATCCTCACCTTGACCTTTGCCATGCAATCACCCAGCAGTCTCGTTAGAGGAGATTAAAAAAATATTTATGGAAAAATTCATAAAATCATGGAGGATATGGATGCGTGCCTAGGACAACCTTTTTCTTGAACTTCTCCTCAAGCTTGGCCTTTGTTTCATCCACATTTATGGGACATTTTCCTATCTTAGTTGCACTAATTATACAGGTTCCTATATGAATCACATCTATCTCAGCCCCGTAGTTTTTCGCCTCTCTCAGCATCAGGCCCACTTTGTTCACAATAAATCCGGGACAATCACCGCAGCTTGTTATGAACAGAACATCTGCTTTTTCGTAATCGGAGAACATTCCCAACCCCTCCTTTGCTGAATTAAGACACTTCAGGCAACCCAGACATATCCTGTCCATCATCTTCTCGCATGCAACTATCCCTATGTTCACCTGACCACCTCCTTTTTATGAAAATAAAAAAGAAGATAAGGGGATTCTCAAAGGACTATAGCATTGCCGACCAGTTCGTGAACTCCCCCTACTTTTATCGGGAGTTTGTAATGCCTGACATATGTGTCAAACGATGCCTTATCTATTGCACATATCATCGCAAGAAAGTTAGCTCCGGTCCTCTTTATGGCCTCCATCTTCGGTTTTATCGCCTTAAGCCTCAGCTCCAACGTCTCATCTGCAAGCAGTCCAGCTCCAGCAGTGCAGCATATGGTTCTCTCCCTGTTAACAGAGGGATCCAGTTCAACATAATTCCTGCAGACGCTCTTCAATATGTATCTGGGCTCATCTATGAGCCCCATTGCCCTAGTTGGATTGCAGGAATCGTGGTACGTGACTACGTACTGATCATTTCTGCTCGGATCTATCTTCAACTTGTTGTGCTTTATTAAATCAGCTGTGAATTCACATATATGCACCATCTTTGTATAGACAGCGTTCTTGAACTTTGTCCCGGTTATGGGGGATACAGGCTCCTCCAGAAAATCAGCTGGACCATTAATGGTCCCCATGAAATCGTGTATGACCCTCCACATATGGCCACATTCCCCTCCAAGTATCCACTTCACACCCAGTCTTTTCGCCTCCTTATATATCTTTGCATTTATCTTCTTCATATGCTCATAGTTGAGGAATAGACCGAAGTTTCCTCCCTCGCTTGCATAAGTGCTTATCGTGTAGTCAAGGCCTATCTGATGAAACAGCTTCACATATCCCTTGAATGTACCCCAGTGAGGTCCTCCGAAGAAGTCTGCTGATGGAGGGACAAAGAGAATCTCAGCTCCCTTCTTATTTATCGGTATCTTCACCTCCACTCCTGTTTCCTCCTTTATCTCCTCCTCCATGAACCTGCAGGCATCGGCAAGAGCTGCTGGCGGGATGCCCATGTGGTTTCCTATATATTCGCACTTTGCTATGGATTCGGTAGTGGATCTAGGGCTGAGCCCTATTGCTGTTAGCACCTCTCTTGCCGCTATAGTTATCTCGGCTGTATCTATTCCATATGGACAGAATACAGCACATCTTCTGCACTCCGAGCACTGGTAAAAGTATGTGTACCATAGCTTGACCATTTCCTCATCAAAATCCCTAGCTCCAGCTTTTTCTCCAAGAAGCTTCCCCTCTCTTGTGTAGTACTTCCTGTAGACAGCCCTCATCAGATCCTGCCTTCCGACAGGCATGTTATATGGATCGTTTGTCGCTAGGAAAAATGGACACTTGTCAGAGCAGGCACCGCAGTGGACGCAGAGATCCATGTAAAGCCTGACAGATCTGTACTTCTTCAGCACCTCATCGAACTTCTTCAGAGCTATCTCCTTCCAATTTTCTGGAAGCTTGAAGTCGTCCCTTGACCACTCTCTTGGAAACGGAAGCTTCATCAACTCCATATCACTCTTCTTAGATGCATGAAGCCTAAACTTCTCCCCAGGCCTTGAGAAATCCAACTTCATATCAACCACCCCTTTCTATCATCTCGAGCTCATCCTTGAACTTATTGTAATACTCCTCCCAGCTCATTATCTCGACCGGGAAGTCCCATGGGTTCACCTTTCTCCTCATCCTGGCATCGTTTCTCTGATTTTTCACCGGATTGAGAAATATTCCTATGAAGTGCATTACTTTACTAAACGGTATATATATCATCAAAAGCTCTACTAGGAACATGTGAAGAAGGAAGTAGATGTTGCTAGGAGGCTCTATCGGTTTAAGGTATATCAAGCTGTAGATAAATGCGGACACCTGCTTCACATCAACCCCAGAGTAGAACCTGACATAATTCCCCAGCAGGACTATCGATATCAGGAGGAGCAGTATTAGGTAATCGGATAGATGGGATATGTAGCGGAGATTTGGCATCACAATCCTCCTCACTATGAGGAATGCTAGAGCTCCAGCAAATATTATTCCTGTGTAGCCTATTATATCATACCAAGTGTAGCCTATGACGCTCCAGAGATCGTGAAACAGGATATTTATTATGTGGGCTATTATCGTGGTGAGAAGCAGCACATGAAATATCCATCCCCCAAGCCAGAGCTTCTTTGCACCCTTCAACAGGGGTCTGAATAGAAATGCATCTGTTGCAAGCCTTGCAACAACACCTGTATATGTTGTAGGGCCTGGCGTCAGGGGGACCTTCAGGGGAACTGGCACTTTTATCCAAGTGAGGAACTTGTAGATAGATCCCACTATCAGGACTATCACAGATATGTATGCCAAAAATATGCCTATGGTGAACTCCAGAACTCCCATGTCATCACCTCACATAGAATATCATCAACAGGACGACTAGCGCTATGAATGCAATGCCCGCAGCTATCCACTCCTGATCATAGTCCTCCCTTATGTTCTTGTAGAGGTAAAATATCAGTGCAGAGGCCGCTAATTCTGCTGAAAGACCTGCTGCAAACTTATTTTGAGATAATATTGGATCAAGATACAGGATATATCCCAGAACTACGAGCTGAAATACAAGGATCGCTAAAACTCCTGCCTGGAATCTATCCATAAGGATCACCTCCTCAGCACATTTCTCGGTTCAGCTGAGTAGAGAATCCACACCGACATTATTATTGAGGTTATCAGCGATATTGTGTTCATTATGGCGCTGAACAAATTGGTGGACATCGTTATCATGGAGATGGAGCAGCTGCCAACTGCTATAAAGAAGCTCATGGCAAAGAACAGCAGGAGATTGCTGGACGTGGATGCCTCCACGAACTCCCATGCGAATTTCTTCGGCATCTTCAATGCCTTCACATGCTGATATCTCAGATAGACTGCCCTGGAGATGAGGCCAACTATCAGTATGGGAAGTCCTAAGACTATTATTGCATCAACTAGAGAGACCCCCTTTCCTGGAGTAAGAGCACCCCATATTGTTAGAATCACTATTTCAACAACTGCTATAACTCCTATTGTTGTTGCAAAAGGTCTTTCCATCGGATTCCTCTTTTCTGACCTGTCTATGAATGGCAAAAATGTGACAACAAGTGCTATAAGCATAAACAGAGCTAGAGCTGCCTGAACTCCAGTTTTCCCTTCAAATATAGGTATTTTCAGTATTTGATACATCCAGAGAAAGTACCACTCCGGTTGAGGTGCATATTGAGCTGCGACCTCAGGAGAGAATTTTGGCGGGAATTCCACCGGAAATATGGCCGAGATAGCAAAAAGAACTGATAAGAATACAAAGGAAAGCATCAGCAGGTATACTAATACGTCCGGGAACCACTTCACCTCTCTTTTATCCGCTTCCTCGGACAGAGGCTCTGAGGCACCATGCACTTCGAACATGTGTAGCTTTATTGCAAAGCACAGTATTATTATTACTGGAAGCACAACTACATGAAATGAGAAGAACCTCAGGAGGAGCTCCTCGTCGCTTCCAGTTCCAGCTATTATGTATACAATCATCCCTCTTATCGGATCCGGAAGGTTGTTTATCAGACCTATTGAGACATCAACAGCGCTCTTTGATATGACAGTCCATGGGAGAAGGTATCCTGTGAATCCCATGGCCAATGCAGCCAGCCCCATCACCATACCCACTATCCACATGAGCTCCCTAGGTCTCTTGTAAACTCCAACAAAATAGCCTCTCACCAGATGAAGGAATGCCAGAAGTATCATCGCATATGCTCCATATAGATGAACTGTCTCTATGAATAGACCATAGGAAACTGATGATACTATCTGCATCGTAGATTCATATGCTTTATCTGGAGATGGGACATAGTACTGCATCATCAGAATTCCGGTGACACCCTGAAGGAGGAAGACCACGAATGCTATTGCGCCAAGCCAGTATGTGGGGCTCAGGGAATATCGGGGGGCGGGCCTCAATATCGTCCTGCTGAAGCCAAATCTGGAGTCTATCCAGTCGACTATTCTGTAGATTGTGCCCTTCTCCTCCGAAGCCATATCAACCACCCCCTACAAGCTTGCCCCCTACCAGATCGCGCCACACTTCAGTTGATCCAGGAGGCCCCTTTCCGAATATCACAGGAGGCCCCATGCCCACAGCATAGATATCTCCAGTGGAGCTATCGTACTCCAGCTTAACAGGCGGAAGAGGATACAGAGGAGGACCTGCCAGAATCTTAGCTCCATCATCCGCATCATAAAAACCTGCATGACATGGACAGTAGAACAGATTTCTGTCCGGAAACTCGCTTGAGGATCCAGCTGGCATAAACCTCACCATGCAGCCTAGATGCTGGCATATCTGGCTGTATGCAACTATGTCCTCATCTGGCCCAACTCCATTGGTAACCCTCTTCCCGAGCTTAACTAGGATGTTTGGCGTGTTCTCAAGGGGGTAGTTGAATATTATAGGCTCTTTCTCCTTCAGATCCTTTATGTTTGCCACTTTTATCCTAGGCCACTCTGGTATCTTCATCTGAATTGGTCCTAAAGCTCTTACAATACCTAAGATTCCAGAAAATGCAAAGACAGCAGATAAAAAAGCCATGCTTTTGAGGAAGTTTCTTCTGCTCTCGTTTATCACTTCCTCCTCTGCAACTTTCATCACTGTTTTCTCCTCAGCAGTGCTGGACATCCCAGCACCTCTTTTAGACGCATCCTGTTGGCTTTGGCAGGCCAGCTATCTTGCACGCACCATTTGCAGGTCCGCTCGGGAACAGCTCATATATTTTCTCCAAGCTGAATCCAGTTGCCTTTGTCAGCATTCTTATCGGAGGAGCTATGCCGTATTTGAGGAAGTAGTCCCTCAGGTAGTTCACCACCTTCCAGTGCTCCTCTGTCATCTTCTCTATTCCCTCAAACGTCTTGGCAAAGAACTCGGCTAGCTCAGGAGTCCACTTCTCAGGCTCCTGCAGGAATCCATCCTCATCTATAATATATTTCTGACCCTTGAATTCTATCTCGGGCATCACCTCTCACCCCGACCTTTAGTGAAGGTAGGGAAAATATATAATCTCTCATGGAAAAATTGGAAAATAGTCCCATGGAAGGAATGGAAGATATCGTCAGATAGAGTATGCCTTGTAGCATGTCTTGCATGGCTCCGGAAGGGAAGGAACTTCCCCAGACAAATTGAAAATATCAACAGGACCTTTCCATGCTACCGACCTTTTGTGAAAATGATCCCTGAATTCTCTGTATCTAGGAGAGTTCCATATATCCTCAAAAGTTTTTTCGGCAATACTGCCGAATATCACCTTGTTTACTCGAACTTCCTTCCCGCAGAAGATTCTCTCTATTTTTTCTCCCTCTGTTGGAAGGTTCAGGTAAACGCACGGAGATATATCCCCATTCACCGAGATAAAAGCACTCTCAAGAGGATCCTCTGCGCACACAGGAGTTTCCAGCATCTCAAGAGATCTACTTCCAAAGGCAATATTCAGCTCTTTTGCGGTTTTTTTAGCTTCTTCTATTTTCCTGAGAAAGTTTTTGTCAGCTTTAGAGCAGGAAAAGACCACCATCTTTTCCACCTCTCTGTTTGGCACATAATCCACATTTGGAGCTATGACCTCATCCACTCCAAGTTCATATGCCAGCTTCACAACAGAGCTCAACTCCTCTATGTTATCCCTTGTCAGCTGAAATGTTATTGCTATAATCGGCTTCTTCCCTTTTCTCCCCTTGGATATTATCCTTATCCTGTTCAAAAGCCTCTCATAGCTAGATCCAACCCTTATTCTTTCATGAGTTTCCTTGGAGGCACCTCCCAAGGAGAAGGTTATTCTATCCACACTCTCAAGCAGAAATTCGGCCATTTTATCGTCTATTAGAACACCATTTGTTGTTAAACCAACTTTACAGCCATTTTCTTTAGCAATCCTTATCATCTCCTGGAGATCTGGGTTTTGTAGGGGCTCTCCCCATCCCTGAAGATGTACATATTCAACCAATGGAAATACTTTCGATATCCTCCTGTACAGGCCTAAATCCATGTTCTTCTGCTTCCACTTGAAAGAAAACAGATTTCTGGGGCAAAAGGAGCATCTCATCCCGCAGAAAGTTGATACCTCTATCTGAAGATTCTTTAGTGCTTTTTTCACATGAAAGTTAGGCAGGCCTAATTAATTAAAGCTTTTTGTTCGACTTCTGCCTAAGACAGATAAATTTTTAGGCTTTGTCCATGTTTTTTCTAGATGAAAATGCAGGAGAAAATGTTGAGGGGTCCTCTTTCAAAAACTGAAATTAAGATATTAAAATATCTTGCGAACAGGGCTGATGGAGCGACTGTTGAGGATATAGCCTCCGCTGTTGGATGTTCCCTGAAGGGCCTATATTTCATGCTGAGGTTTCTGCATTTGAGCGGATGGGTTAGAGTTGAAAAGATGAGAAAGGGGGTTGGGAGGCCCAAGAATGTCTATGTCCTAGCAAAAAGCCTTGATGAGATACTATGTGAGGCCTGTGGGACATTGGATAAGATGGATGGAGGAAGAGTCCTGAACTTGATAGGCTGCGAGTATCCCTTCTCCATCATAAGGTTTAGAAGGGTGGCTAAAAACCTAGATTACGGGGAGATATTGATGGTCTGCACCGATGATGAGCTCTCTAGGGATTGCATGATGAGGATAGCAGTTCAGAGGGATCTAAAGCTCATAAACTCCATCAAGAGGGGAAATGTTTTTGAGCTTGTGTTCAGGAGGAGATAGAATGGAAAGGGTCCCTCTGGGGATAGAGAAACTGGACAAGCTGATAGAAGGTGGAATACTGAGAGGATTTTCAGTGGCACTGCTAGGCGTTCCTGGAACTTATAAATCCCTTTTCTCTAGAATTTTTGCATCAGAAGGTCTTATGAGAGGGGAGCCTGTCATCTATGTGACCTACGATAGATCCCCTGAAATGGTGAGGGAGGCTCTTAGAGGGATTATCGCAGCAAGAGGGGGGAGTCCTGACCTAGTTGAGAAGCTTCACTTGGTGGACTGCTGGTCTTGGAGAATAAGAAGGGCTGCTGAGGAGGAGGGAGTAAGCAACCCTGTGGACTTTCAGAATGTCTACAGGAGGTTAAAGGAGATATCGTCCTCTGAGAAAAATGGAAGACTTGTCCTAGATTCTCTCACTGGAGTGATATCTGTGAGTCATGGGGAGACTCAGAGGGAGATAAGTGAGGTCTTCAAGGTGCTGAAGGCGATGCTCAAGCAGAACGGTTACACCCAATTATACATACTTTATTCAAATGTATACAAGAAAATGATTGGCCCCCTTCTCTACTGCATGGACGGCATATTCAGGTTCAGGAGAAAGTTAGAGGACAATAGGTACAGGTATTACATCAGCGTTGACAGGCTTTTCCTCACGGAGCATCCATCTGAGCTAATTGAGTTTGTTCCGTCCAAAAACGACATAAAGCTCCTTATTTAATATCGGCTGAGGAGAGAAGCAGGTTTAAGAATACCTCTCTATTGTGCAGCACATGCACATGAGTGTAAGATGCGAGAAATCTGTCCTTAACTATGCCATCATGCCTTCCATCGATCCCATGACCTCTTATAACCTCATAAGCAAAGCTTTCCTCTCCCCTCAGCTTCAATCTTGAGTGATGGAATTCGTGTCCTACCAGCGTATCCCCTTTTTTGGCGAATATTGTGTCCTTTACAGTCTTTAAGCGAACATATCCGTGACCAACAGGCTTTCTCTCCATGAAAACATCTCCATCTATTATTCCAATGAGTTTGTGCTCTTTGCCGTTTAGATCCACAAGGTTATCGCACATCAACATCAGCCCACCGCACTCAGCGTATATTGAGATCCTTCCCCTCTCATATCTGGACCTTATCTCCCTCAGAAGCTCCTCGTTTCTGCTCAACATGGGTGCATATACCTCTGGAAATCCTCCTCCAACATAAAGAAGATCTATCTCAGGCAAAATCTTATCGTTCAGGGAGTCTATGAAGTAAACTCTATCGGAGTGGGCTTGAATGAACTCTATGTTCTCAGGATAGTAGAAGGAGAATGCTCTGTCCTTTATAACACCAACTTTTACATTTACTCTCCGCTCATCCGAGGTCTCTGGCTCTGCCTCTATTTCCTCAGCCTCCTCCGCTATCTCCAGCACTTTTTTCAGATCTATTTGTTCCGATATTCTTCTGGCCATTTCCTCTATCCTTCTCTCTTCCTCCCTTCTCTCCTCAATTGGGATAAGACCTAGATGCCTGTACCCCATTATCCTCTCGATCTCTTCATCCCTCCTTATCATTCCGACAATCTCAACTCCATAATCTTTTAATATTCTTTCTATTTTATCTCTCTGCTTTTCATTTGCAATGTTGTTAACTATGACCCCTCTTATCCTCACTTCTCTATCGAAGGAGAGAAAGCCCTTTAGGACAGCTGCCAATCCTCTGTTCGTCCTCTCCGCACTGAGTATGAGTATAACAGGTGCTTTAATTATCTTTGCCACTTCTGCTGTGCTGCCAGCCTCTGTTATCCCATCATAACTGTCATAAAGCCCAAAAACCCCTTCTACAACTGCTATATCTGCATCTCTCGTGTTCCTGATGAACTGGGACACCAGAGTCCTCCTTGTGAACATAACCGAGTCCAGATTTCTGCACTCCCTGCCAGCTAGAAGCGAGTGATAAGATGGATCTATGAAATCCGGGCCTATTTTAAACGGCTGAACTCTGAGACCCATCCTCTTCAGGCCCTCTATTATGCCCATTGTGATGGAGGTTTTTCCTATTTTCCCTCTATATCCAGATATGACGACAGCCGGAGTCCTCACGAGAATCCATCCCCCATAAAGATAAAAGAACATAATTTAAACATGAATACTTTATACAAAAAATTTTCTTATAGCTGAGGAAAGATGGGAGCCATCACACGAAACACCTGGGCTGTGAATCTCCGGCATTCCCTCCCTGCAAGTGGCAAATGTCATTCCAAGGCTCAAAACTTTTCTTCTAACCCTTTCCATAAGATTTCTTCGGATTCTATATGGAAGATATAGGTATCCGGATATTCTCGTGCCCTCGGAGTAGAGCTTATGAAGCTTTAGCCAAGGAAATGCCTCCTCCATCCTCTTTAAACTGTCCTGTCTGGCCTTGTATGTTGATGAAACGACATGAGATACCCCTGCCTCCTTTGCCAGCTCGAGCAGGTCCTCAAAATCATCGTTCAGGCCGGGTATTATCGGATCAAGCCTTAAGATTAAGTTTACCCTTTCTGAAAGTCTTTTCATCGCATCTATCCTCTTGAGAGGAGGAGGTGCTCCAGGCTCCAATACGCTTGCTATTTTTTCATCCAGAGTTGTTATGGTGAAGCTCACTGCAGCTCCTTCCAAGAGATCAGAATCTCTGACGACAAGATCAGATTTTGTCATGACCAGAAGCCTCATTCCAGCTCCTCTTATGATCTCTATTGCCCTTCTGGTTATCCCTCTCTCCTTCTCAGGAGGGGTGTATGGATCGGAGCTTGTGCTCATTGCCACGATGCTTCCGGGCTTTATCTCCCTGAGATCCATGCTAAGAAATCTCAAGACATCTTTTTTCTCCCTTGGATTGAAGGGATCCCTTATATAAGCTGAGATGTAGCAGTACAAACATGAGTGGCCGCATCCAGTGTATGGGGAGAAGGAGAACTTCTTGGGACATGTGCAGAGCTCCCCTTTCCATGGATCAAACTCCCTCAGCACCCTCATTAAGCCTAAAACATCCCCCTTATTAATTTCCTTTTGTCTAGCTTCATATATTTTCACTGTTCTTATAGCAAAAAAGTTAAATAACCTTCAGGTTGCACTTAGTGTGCTTATAAGGGCATCTTATGGAACTCTTGTGAAGATGGGGATGCTTAGAGGGAGAATGGAGGCTGAGCCAAGGACAGCATATCTCCTTCAGCACAGCGAAAATGGATGCATGGGATCATGTTCCTTCTGCGCTCAGTCAATGTATAATCCAGCAAGAAAGGACAAGCTTTCCAGGATAACTTGGCCCTTGGTGGAGCTTGAAAATATAATTGATAAATTCCATAGCTTTGATAGAATATGTTTTCAAACTATAATAAAGCCCAGATTTGAGGAGGAGACCATCAGCATACTGGATGAGCTGTCCAAGTGTGGAAAAAGCATTTCTCTGGCAACAACTCCTCTTCCAGCAGATTTTTTGAAAAGAGCAGCAGAAAAAGGAGTTGATTTCCTTGGAATAGGGCTTGATGCTTCATCTGAAAGCGTATTTAAGCTTGTAAGAAAGCCGTTCTCTTGGGAAGCCTACATGAAGTTCATAGAGGACTCTGTGAGAGTTTTTGGGAGGGGGAAAGTGTATGTTCATCTGATATATGGCATAGGGGAGACCATCGAGGAGATGATGAAGATAATGAGAAGGATAAAATCGATGGGAGCAGAGATAGCTCTGTTCTCATTCACCCCAAATGAAAACGGTGGATATCCTGATGTTCTTGGATACAGAGCTGTCCAGCTTTACAGGTATCTGCTGAGCGGAGGAAGCGAGCTTAAGGATGCCTTTCTGACGAGCGGTTGTCCCGGATGCAACAGGCCTTTTTACAATGAAAGGCCTGAGGGACCTATTTACAACTATCCAAACAGGGAGATGCTTGAGAGGGACTGGGATAAGATAAAGGAGGAGATTTTGAGAATTATGGAGGGAGAAGCTTGGAGGAGATAGCTGCGTTTGCATCCAGCCTCAGCAGGATCAGCAGAAGGAATTACAGATACATAGTCCAGTCATTTCTGAGAGATGTAGGCAAGGATCTGAAATCTCTGGAGAAGAAGGATATAGATCTTTGGATCTCAAAAAAGGAGATATCTAGGAGGACTATGAAGACCTACCTTTACGTTCTCTCCAGGTTCTTCAGGTATGTGGAGAGAGAGGATCTATCAAAGCACTGTAGGGACAGGGCAAAGGAGATCAGGATGTCGAGCCCGATACCCAGGGTCGATGAGGATCTGCTCAGGAGAATGGAGGAGCTGAAGAGAAGAATATCTGAAATGGAGGGAGAGAAGGCTGCAATAATAGCCCTCCTTCTATCCACTGGAATGAGGCTTTCAGAGGTTCTCTCCCTCAGAACCAATGATATAGACCTGAAAAGAAGGATGATCAGGGTGATAGGGAAGGGAGGGAAGGAGAGGATTGTCTATATGACATCCTGGTGCGCTGAAATAGTCAGCAAGTATGTCAAAGGAGCAAATAATGATAGAATTTTCAGGGTTTCAGCAAGAACTGTGCAGAGATGGGTAAAGGAACTTCTGGGGGTCAGCCCGCATGGTATAAGACATGCCTTTGCCGTCATGTATCTGGCAAGAGGAGGGAATATAAGGGCCCTTCAGAAGATATTGGGCCACAGCAAGCTTTCAACTACAGAGGTTTACTTGGATATAGCGAGAAGTTTGGTGGAGGAGGACTTCAGAAGGACCATGGATCATCCTTGAGAAATTTCAAGCTGCTTCTGCTAATCTGTACTTTATGTTTTTCCCCTTCCCTCAACCCTTACTAACCCTAGATCCACCAGCTTGCTGAGGTATCTTCTCGCAGTTTTCTCAGATACCCTGAGGAACCTCTATTGAAAGCACTATCTTCTCATCCACGGGGATAATCCTGATATTTGGATAGACAAATGGCTCTATTCTATCGTGAATCTCCCTTTCAAGCTTCTGAACAGTCTTATTGGAGATTTTCACACCTAATATGCTTCCATCATCATCTATGCCGACAAGCACAGTTCCCCCATGAGAATTGGCAAACGCGCATACAGTTTCTAGGATTTCTTTTAGCTCTGAGAGGGATCTTTTGAACTCTAAACTTTCTGACTACCCTTCAGCTATAATTTTCTTTATCCGGTCATTGCCGGTCAATGACCGGAAAAGTGTCCCTTGCTCCTTATTAACTGTTTATATACTGCTTCATGTAGATGCTTTCGGTGAGTTTATGGTC
>Ga0080004_1119622_pt1 | contig 57517 bp, 69 predicted proteins | sample WasSprMetagenome_FD_69207 | JGI IMG/M metagenome (GOLD analysis project Ga0080004, IMG submission 69207) | Sulfidic aquatic microbial communities from Washburn Spring, Yellowstone National Park, USA - WS (SPADES assembly) (version 2) | ecosystem: Environmental > Aquatic > Thermal springs > Hot...
TGCCATAGATGCGGGCATGTTGCCCAAGTCAATGGAAGGGAGTTCAGATGCCCGAAATGCGGGCTGATCTACAATAGAGACCTGAACGCATGCACAAACATAGCCCATGCCTTAACGAGAGGCATGGGATGGGGGAGCTGTGGGCCCCCCGAACCGGCAGATGAGGCTGGTGGCGAAAAGCCCCAGCTAAACGCTGGAAGCTCCCGGCTTTAGCTGTGGAGCAGCTCACTAATCTTCCTGCTTAACCAAAAAGCCCATGTTTTTTAGTATCCTTACAACTTCCGCATTGTACGGAAAAATATCCTGATCCGCATAACTTTCTACAAATTTTTCAGCAATATCAATCGGATTTCCCTCCAATTCTTTATCTCTTCTTATCCTTACTTCCATTTCCAGCAATTTTCTCTTCAGCTCTCCATTGAACTCGCATCCATCGCTGACATCCAAACCTTCCAAACATCCTCTCCAAAAAATGGCAATACCCTCACCAAAAAGCTCCAAGTACCTTTTGAATTGCTTTTTGAAATAAATTTCATATGTCCTGTAATCGGCAAAAATTGCTTTACTTTCTATCCATACTACTTTCCTACCGCAAAATTCTAGCGGTTCTTCAAGCAAAAAGTCTGGCGTTTTCTGCATTTTGAGCTCCTTCTCTTTTTTGAATTTCACTCCAAGAGTCCTCAACTTCTTCTCAACTATTTCTTCTCCAATTTGTCCAAAAACTAACTGAATTTTCGTAGCTATCGGCGAATAGACAAAATCCGTTGAGACTGCTCTGTAAACCATTTCTCTAAGCCCTGCATCTAAAATATCCGGGTTTCTGAGTGCTTTCCATATTTCTTTTGTAGATAGACCCATGGCCTTCAAAAGAATTCGAATTTTCATAACAGGAGTTAAAGTCAACCATTTTGGAAAGGAACCTTTTTCTTTCCAGTATTTCAGAATTTCGTCGCTTTTTTCGGCAAAAATACGATATTTTCTTTTAACGCTCTCGACCTTTTTCTGAATTAGTATAGAATGAAGGACCCCTCGCGGCAGGTTAAATTTATCCAGATCCGATATTCTATTTACACCCCTTCTTATTTCAAAGTATTCATCTGGATTCAATCTCATATTTGCTCACACATTTTAATATGCATCAAATAATCGTCTACTGCGTAAAGAAGGGAACTTATCTTAGAAGTAACAACTTCTATTATTATTTTGTTGTCCTCAGCATAACACTTACAAAAACTCGGATCATCTACTCTAAGTGCTTTCACTATATTCTCTGCGTCCCCGCTTTCCAGCTCTAAGCGAGCATAGCACAGCAAAGTCTGTCCACCTCCTTCAGAAATTCTTCCATCCTATCTCGCAAAATGTTAGCTCCTGCAGCAACTCTATGGCCGCCACCACTCCCACCAACCTTTGCTGAAGCTAATCGCATAACTTCCGACAAATCAAGTCTTTTGGCAATTTTTTCTGTAGTCCTTGCAGAAACCTTCACTTTTCCATCTTTCTTAATGTTTAAAACGACCAAAGGTTTCTCTGGAAAGAGATAACGCGAGAATATCGTTGCTATGGAGCTTGTCGATGGAGCATCTTCCATTATGAGATATCGAATACAGAATCCCTCCTTTATTTCACTTCTCCTTCTACTTACCTCCTCCAAAATTTCAGTCTTGAATTTATCAGTTATCTCCATCCCTTCCTTCAAAGCTTTTTCATCGCCCAAAAGAATGCTAAAAGCAGTTGCAGTCGCACCAATTCTTCCGCAGGAATTCACAATATCCACCAAGGTTACCGGATTCTTCAGTAAAAGATTTTTTACTATTAGTCTACTTCCTATTACTTGCTCAAAAACACCTTCATAGGCTCCTATTTCCAACAATCTCAAAGCTATTGCATCAGCAAGCCTCTGGACTTCAATTTCCGAGAGCTCGTCAACTTCTTTATCCCCATCTAATTTTGTCTTCTTTAAAAATTCCATTAGCTCTTCTTCCTTCTTGTAAAAATCCAAGAAAGGTTCCAAACTCGTTTTAAGCGAATTTAAAAGCTTTCCCGATGGTAAACTGACACCTCTATTCGCTTCTATGCATTTCGTTTCAATTCCATCACGCAGAATTTCTGCATTCAATCCAGAAAACTTCTGTTTATCTCCAATTATTCCAAGAATTGCAATAGAGGCCAGATCTCTATTCTCCCCCAGCTCTTTTGCAAAAAGATATGCAACTCCACTTGCTGAAAGCTCATATGTCCCATCAATACCAAAAAAGTGAGGGTTGATGTGAACTAGGTTTCTCTTAGGCTTTATTTCCCCATCCGGTTTGTGATGGTCTAGTATTATGATATCGGAATCTATTTCCGAAATTTTCTGGCTATATCCGCTTCCCATATCAGCGAATATTATTAAATCGTCTCCCTCGGGCTCAAAGTCATTTAAACCCTTCAGAAAGCTTATTTGAAAAGCCTTCCTTGCCCTAAGCAATGCCTTTGCAAGTACTGCTCCAGCAGAGATACCGTCGGCATCGTAATGTGTGTAAATCCTAGCAAATTCGTGCCTGTTGAGTAAGTTTGCTGCTTTCTTAGCTACCTCCTTAATTGTTAAGCCCGAACTCATCATGGATTATCCTAACGGCATTGATTCCATCCTCAGATTTAACCACAAAAGATATGTTGTATTCCGAGCAACTTTGACTTATCATCATTACATTTATACCCTTTCTACCCAATGCTGAAAATATTTTCCCTGCAACCCCGGGTGTTCCTGCCATACCCGCACCAACCGCGCTGATCACAGATACGTTTTCTATCTTGTTAACCCTTATTACTCCGTTCTCCATTTTCTTTAGAGCCTGGTAAGCCTTTTCTAGATCTTTCAAATCCACGACTATCGACAAACTTAGCTCAGAAGAACTTTGAGCGACCATTATCACTCCAACCTTCTCCTCAGAAAGAATTCTGAAGACTTCTGTCATTATCTCTGCAAAATCAAAACCCGCTCCGCTTATACTCACGATTCCTGCTTTTGGAATTAAGCTAAGTGCCTTTACCACGTCCTTAGTTTCCTTAGTGCCTGCACAAATAACGGTCCCCTCAAAATCTGGATTAAAGACATTCTTTATCCTTACGGGTATGTTCTTTCTCATTACAGGTATGAGAGCAAGAGGATGCAAAATCTTTGCACCGAAATGCGAGAGCTCCATAGCTTCCTGATAAGAGATTTGCGGGATAAATTTTGCATTCGGGACAAACTTAGGATCACAAGTCATTATTCCGTTAACCTCTTTCCAGAGCCAGACTTCATCTGCATTTAAAGCAGAAGCTAGAATTGTTGCTGTATAATCGCTTCCCCCTCTGCCAAGCGTTGTTATGCTTCCATCTTCAGCACAACCGATGAAGCCAGTGACAACGGGTACGGTCTTCTTTATTTTTAGCAGGGGTTCAATTCTATTTCTTATTAATTCATAAATTCCGGGCAATGGTTTTGCTTTTCCATAATTCCTGTCCGTGAGTATCCCAGCATCACAGCCGGTTAGCGCAACAGAATCTACTCCCAGAGAGAGAAGGGAGGCCGAGAATATTGGGGCTGCAAGCCTCTCACCGAATGAAACGATGTAATCCTCGCTTCTTTTGGTGAGCTCACCAAGGTAAGTTATGCCAAGAAGAACTTTTTCTAGTTCATCAAATAATTTTTCCAGAGCATTTATAACTCGATTCTTTATATCTTCGCTCTGAACAGCTTTTTCTACCGCCTCATAATGTCTCTTCATCATCTCGGCAACAAAGAGTTTAATAAAACCAGCAGAAGCTTCCGAACTGCATCTTTTTGCAGCGTTTATTAGCGCATCTGTAACCCCTGACATCGCAGAAACTACTACAACTACTTCATTGTCGTTTGCAAACTTTTTGACCAAATTTGCGCTATGGAGTATCGCTTCTCCGTCCTTAACGCTGACACCACCAAATTTCATTACGATTCTCACATCGCCAGAAAATAAGCTTGGGAATATAAAGCTATGGGAACTGACCTCCTCCCCGCCCTAAAGGGCGAGAGTTCCCGCTAGTGTGGGGAAGTTTGGGACTACATCCCCTCTTCCTGAGGGTTTAGTCTCAGACCGGGTCTCCGGCCCATTACCCCTATCCCAATCGGGACTCGAAGAACGCCCTCCTCCTAGCGTAGTTAACCTCGTTCCACAGCTTAGACGATAAATCGCAGAGCAACTTCAGCTTCTCCTCAGAACTTCTATCAACTATGAGCCTCACAACGCTTGACCTCTTCACCTCTCCCTCTCCCACTGCTCTTCAACGTACTTCTTAACGATGTCGGCTGTTAAATAAAGATTAAGAAGGATACTGCATGATCTGCTGAACTTCTTCAGGAGTGGGGATTATTGTACTTAGATCAAGCTTCGTCTGCTCTTGTATTCTGAGAATCCTTGCAATAAAACGATGTAAATCTCTGCTACGTAGAGACTCGGTGCGCTGAATTAATTCACTGAGTAGATCTCTAGTTTTTTCATCTGCTTGGCTGATTTTATTTGCTAAAAACGCTAGAACATATGCTTTATAAGCTGAGAGGTTATGAAACCTGATTTCCTCCATTTTTCACCACCTCCTTCATCTCTTCCATTTCACCACTCCCATTTCTCTCACCTCTTTTCTTTACACATATGACATATTTAAAGTACATAAGCTTTTTTGCTAACCACCGAATTAAATGATAAAGAGTGATCACAACAAATGCATATAGCTAGCAAATAGCAATATAAAAAATATTAAGAAGTTTAAAAAAACTGTTACTCACTTATAAACTTTTCTTACATACCAAGTAACTGGCTTATAAAGTCAGTTTCTGTTTGAACTACTCCCTTCGCCGATACATATATACGCTCGTAGTCAAACAGAAACTGAAACTCCCACTACAACTCTATAACTCTTACAAACCTACAACAAACCACCACTAAATTCCAAAAAAAGTTTTAAATCCCCGATAAAGTTTAACACATGTTGGAGATAAACGGGGTTCCAGTTGAGGATACCTATTGCGAGGCCTTTGATGGGATATATTCAAGGTTTATAGTTACCGCAAAGCACAAATGGCTCCTAGAAAAGGCCGCAGTTTCTGCAACAGCATTACCATCGACTGTTTTTGGAGAGTCAGAAGGAGGAATAGAGAAGTGGCTATCCCCAAGCGAGACACCAGACGGGAGGGTTGGAGCTATCTGCCAAGTATGGGTTCAGAAATCAAAAAAGTTCATGGATGTATTGATGAGAGAGATGAGCAAAAGAATAAGACAAGGAATCCTAGTTGTCCCAACAACTAGAGTTTTCAATGCAACAGAGAGCGAGACTAAGTTTGATGCGGAAATAAACGTCGGGAGATGTGGTGACGGCTACGAATGGGAGGAGGAGAGATGGGGCAGGAAAGTGATAGTAGTTCCTATAATGTTCGGCGAATTCGTTATAGAAAGGTATATCGGATACGCAAACGGAATAGCTGGAGGGAATATTTGGATTTTCTGCGAAAGTGAAGACTCCGCACTTGAGGCCGGTGAAGCCTGCGTCGAGGCACTTAAAAATCTTGATGGAGTAATAACTTCCTTCGATATCTGCTCAGCCGGGAGCAAACCTGAAACCAAGTATCCAGAAATCGGTCCCACAACAAATCACTACTACTGCCCAATTCTCAAAGGAAAGATTCCAGACTCAAAAGTCCCCGATGGGGTGAGATCAATACCAGAGATTGTAATAAACGGTACAAACCTAGAGGCTGTTGAAAAAGCGATGTTCATATGTTTAAAGACGGCAAGCAGAATAGACGGTGTAGTAAAGCTTTCTGCCGGAAACTACGGTGGAAAGCTCGGACAGCACAAGATATATCTCAGAGATATAATCAAGAAATATGAAAAATAAATATGAAGGCAGTAATAATGGCCGGGGGCTACGCAACAAGGTTATGGCCAATAACAAAAACAAAAGCCAAACCACTACTACCATTGGGTAGCAAAAAAATTATAGACCACGTATACGAAAAAGTAATCGACCTCGAGATTCCAGTGATAATCTCAACCAATAAGAGATTCGAAGACGATTTCAGAGAATGGGCTAAAGGAAAAAAAGTTGAGATCATTGTTGAGAACACAAGAAGCGAAGAAGAAAAACTTGGAGCTGTAAAGGCTCTGGCAGAAATTGCAAAAAGTTTAAGTGAAGATCTTCTAGTTGTAGCAGGAGATAATGTCTTTTCTTTTTCTTTAAGAGAATTAAATAGCTTCTTCTTAGAAAAGAAAAAACCAGTTATAGGGCTCTACGATGTTAACGACTTAGAGCTTGCAAAAAGATACGGAGTCGCAGAGATGGAGGGAGAAAGAATTGTCAAATTTTACGAAAAACCCGAAAAACCCCCCTCAACACTAATCGGAATTGGAGTTTACTTCTTACCCAGGAAAGCCATAGAGTTGCTTCTTGAATACGTTGAAAAATCCAAAAGAAGCGACAATCTTGGTGATTTTATAGGTTACCTCTGCGAAAACGAAGAAGTCTATGGTTTAAGGTTTAACGGAAACTGGTATGATGTTGGAAATGCCGACTCCTATTTGGAGGCATTTAAAAGCTTTACAAACCACTATGTCGATAGATCCGCCGAAATAGAGAAATCTGTAAAAATTATTGAGCCTGTCGTTATAGAGAGAGGTGTCAGGATAACTGGAAGAAGCATAATTGGTCCGTACGCCTTTATTGGAAGCGATTGCAGAATTGAGTCTTCCGACGTTAGCGAAAGCATCGTTTTCAGCGGAACTGTTCTTTTCAAGGTCAAACTCTGGAGGAGCATAGTTGATGAAAAGTGCGAAATCAGAAATATACAGCTCACGAGCTCCATAGTCGGAGGAAACGCAAAAATTCAAGGAGGATGAGGGCTTTAATACTCGATGGATACGTTGACGAGCCTTCCTGTCTCGGTGTCCCGCCTTTTATTTCACCATATCCAAGATTCGTGTACGGAATTCTGAAAGAGTTGAATATAAATGCCCTTTACTTGACCATAGACCAGTTCAGAGAGAGAAAACCAAAAGAGAATTTCGATCTCCTAATAGTAATTGCAGGAATAGCCGTTCCCGGAAACTACTTGGGAGGAAATCCTTTAAGTAAAAATGAGCTATCTTCGCTTAATTTTGCAAAGAGAAATATCCTTGTTGGCCCAATATATCTAGAATTGAGCAAAAAGGAAATAGAAATGCTTGAAGATAGCTCCATAGAAGTATTGCGGTTTCCATTCGAAAAGACTCTTTGCGAGCTTTTCGGCCTAGAGTTTGACCTAGACAAATTTTTAATTGGTGGAGCTGAGGTAGTCAAACAGCATCCGTGGTTTCCAAACGTTATTTGTGAGATAGAAACATATCGAGGTTGCTATTGGGCCAAATGTTCATTCTGTATAGAGAGATTTCAGAAGCTATCTTTTCGAAATCCAGAAAACGTTTTGGCTGAAATAAAATCGCTTTACGAATCAGGTATAAGATACTTCAGAATTGGAAAACAGACAGATTTCTTTACTTATCTCGCGGACTTCAGCAAAGATTTCCCAAAACCCAATCCTGAAAAGATGAAAGAGTTCCATCGCGCAATTTGGAAAGAGTGCCCAAAAATAAAAACTTTACATTTGGATAACGTAAATCCAAAAACAATTGCAGAATATCCTGAAGAGTCAAAAGAGATAATAAAAACAATTGTAGTATATCAAACGCCTGGAAACGTCGCAGCCTTCGGTCTTGAAAGCGCCGATGAGACAGTAGTCAGAAAAAACACGCTGTGTGCCTCTCCTGAGGAAGTGATGTTTGCTGTAGAGTTAATAAACAGATATGGTAGGACAGTGGGGTACAACGGTCTTCCAGCATTTCTACCAGGTATAAATTTCGTAATTGGGCTGAAAGGTGAGACAAAGGAAACTTTTGAGAAGAATCTCGAATTTTTAAGAGAATTGATGAGGAGAAATCTCTTGGTTAGAAGGATAAACATAAGGCAAGTAAAGATTTTCCCAGGAACCCCAATGGAGAGAGAGGGTTATAAAACGCTTCTCAGGCACAAAAAATACTTCTATGCGTTCAAAAAGAAGGTTAGAGAAGAGATTGACAACAAAATGCTACAAAAGGTTTTACCAAAGGGGAGAAAAATTACTGACCTTTTCGTAGAGATAGAAGGAAAAATAAGCTATTGTAGACAAATTGCAACATATCCAATACTCGTTGGTTTAATAGGGGAATACAAGCGAGGGACGTTTCTCGATGCTAGAGTTGTTGATTACGGATTTAGAAGTGTTACTGCAGTTGAAACACCCTTAGACGTTAACAGCGCTAAGTTGGAACAAATCTACGCATTGATAGGGAGAAAAGCCATAGATATAGCAAAAAAGAGGCCTTTCAAGAGTCTGGAGGAATTAAAAAAGTACGTGGAAGATGCAGAATTGTTTTTCACTCTAAGATAATAAGTCCAAAGAAACCTATAATGCTCAGAATACCATTAAAACATAAATAAAAAATATTGAAAATCGAAAAAGCTTTAAACGAGGAGACGCATGAAAAAGAAGGTGATCAAATGAACTTATTCGAAAAAATTTTAAGTTCAACGAGTATATTTAAAAACAGGGATGTCTTAAGGCATAGTTACACTCCCGAATTCCTTCCCCATAGAGAGGAACAGATATCCCAGTTGGTTGAACTGCTTTCTCCTCTTCTAAAAGGAGGTGCTCCTTCAAATATCTTCATTTATGGCAAAAGCGGAACCGGAAAAACGGCTACAGTAAAACTTGTCATGAAAAATTTGGATGAGGTGAGCAAAAAAGTAAATGAGACCATCATAGTTCACTACCTGAACTGCGAAATAATAGATACCGCCTACAGAGTTCTAGCTACCATAGCTAGGAAATTAGGAAAAAATGTCCCTATGACTGGGTGGCCAACAGACCAAGTTTACGAAGAAGTCAAAAACGCAATTGAGAGTACCGGAGCAAAAATGGTTATCGTGCTAGATGAAATAGATAAACTTGTAAAAAGAGCTGAAGAAGCTCTATACAGCCTAACAAGAATGAATTCAGATTTATCGAGTCCTAGAATTTGCCTTATAGGGATATCCAACAATCTAAAATTCAAGAGTTTCCTTGATGCTAGAATACTCAGCTCTCTGAGCGAAGAAGAGCTCGTTTTTCCACCATACAATGCGGAGCAGCTAGAAGACATACTGAAACAAAGAGCTGAAATGGCTTTTAATGATGGTGTACTGGAGGACGGAGTCATCCAGCTCTGTGCAGCCATAGCTGCCCAAGAACACGGAGATGCAAGAAAGGCGCTGGATTTGTTAAGGGTGAGCGCAGAAATAGCTGAAAGAGAGGGGGATAACAAGGTAAGAATAAAGCATGTAAGAAAAGCGGTGAAGAAAATAGAGACAGACTACATGCTTGAGACTGTTAGAACCCTGCCTCTACAAACAAAAATTCTCCTCTACAGCATGAGCCTCCTTGCAGAGAGCATGGAAAAGTTCACAACAGGAGAAGTCTACTGTGTTTACAAAAAGCTCTGCAGCAGAATAGGTGTAGAAGCCTTAACTCAACGAAGAGTAAGTGATCTCATTTCAGAATTGGATTCCCTCGGTATAATAAACTCTGTAGTCGTATCAAAAGGGAGATACGGTAGAACCAGAGAGATAAAGGTAGATAGCGATATTGAAGCTTTGAAAAGAGCCCTTGAAGAAGACTACAGGCTGCAAGAACTCAAAAAATATGAAGATGAAACAAGAAAAACCCTAAAACTTGGCATTTTCGAAAGTTAAAAATTTCTTTTTCTCAATTTCATGGGTCCGCGGGGGTTTGAACCCCGGACCTCTCGCTTATCAGGCGAGCGCTCTAACCAGGCTGAGCCACGGACCCTTATACTTATCAGGCAAACATTTTTTAATTCTTAAGCTTTTTTGTTTTTCATACGCTTTAGGAGGCCTAAATTTAGTCTCCGGATAGAGCTTTCAAATCTACCGTACTTTCTCAGTATTTAAATTTTGCCCGAATCTTAACCAGTTTTTTCGATTTCGCAGATCTCATTAATTTGCGGATTTGCGGTTCAAAAGCTAAGCTCTATCTCGCAGATTTTGTTGAACCGCAGACCACGTTAATGCGGGCTTGAGATCCCTGTTATAACCGAAAACTTCGCCCTTCGGGGCGAGATGAGAGAAGCTTGAATGGACAGAGCGTTTAAAAATTGCAAATGCAGCATGTTGCCAGTTAAAGGCATCATCAACATAAGCCCGAGGCATAGGATGGAGGAGCTCGGCTTTTGAATGGAAGAGAAAGGAGGCGCAAAGTCCTCTTAACGTCAGAAGCTTCGCCTTTAAAGATGGCTCACAAGAGTTATTAACCTAAGCCTACATTTTTCATGCTCTGCCAGAAATGCAACGGAAAAGGGATCATAGAAGTCGAAAAAACGTGCGAAATTTGCAATGGAACCGGAAAGGCCAAGAGCTTTGATCCAAAAATTGTAAACTTAACAGAGGACCAGATCCGACTTTTTATGAAAGGCATTTGTGGTGTTTGCAGTGGAAAGGGAAAGATAAAAATTATAGAAATTTGCAGAAACTGCAGTGGATCTGGAAAAGTAAAAAGATGCCAAATATGTGGCAGAGAGACCGATCAAGAGCTCTGTCCGGAGTGTAGGAAAAAACCTTATGTTTTCAAGCTGAGAAATAGCTGCGGAATAGAAGAAATAAGAATTGGAAAGCTATATCTAGGAACCGTGAGCTCAATTACAGACATAGGAGCTTTCGTGAATCTCAACAAGAGACTTAGAGGTCTTCTGAGGAAGCACCCCGGCCTTAGAGAGGGTGACGAAGTGGTTGTAAAAATTACTAACATCGGTGTGAATGGGGAAATAGATCTCTCAACAGCAGAAATTGACGGATACAACATAGTGGAAATCTCCAAAGATATCGAAGTGACACCGATCTCATCTATTCCAAAGCTAATTGGAAAGACCGTAAAGATACGCGGATTAGTAACTCATATCAAAGAGACGGCAATAGCAAAAATTCTCACACTGACAGATGGGACCGGAAGCGTTAATTGCACCGTTTTTGACGATGTCGATGTCAGAAGCGAAGACGTTGTGGAGGTAATAGGAACCATAAGAAGAAATGGTATAGATGCACTTGAAGTGGAAAAGCTTCTTGGTCAGGATGCATATGAGATAAGAAAAAGAATAGAAAATGAGATTGAAAAAGCCTGCGAACCAGAATTCAAAGGTTTCCTTGTAAAAAACGAGATCTTGGAAAAGCTCAAGGATGAAATGATAGCGGTTGCAAGGGAACTAAAAAAGGCTGTATACAAATCAAGGCCAATTATAATAAGGCACCATTGGGATGCGGATGGAACTTGTGGAGGGGTTGCGCTTGAAATAGCTCTCCAAAACCTTGTTGAAAGAATTCATAGAGACAAAGAAGCAAAATACTATCTGGTAAAGAGAAAAGTATCAAGAGCCCCATTTTACGAGCTTGAGGATCTTGTAAGGGATCTAGACGAAAGTCTAGAAGATGCTGAAAGATACGGAGACGAAATACCTTTAGTTGTACTAGTGGATAATGGCTCCGGAAAAGAAGATCTACCAGCGGTTCAGCATTTTTTACTTTTCGGGGCTGACGTTATAACGATAGACCACCATTTCCCAGACAAAGAGGTAGATAAATATCTCCTTTACCACATAAACCCTTACAGGGTCGGAGGAGACAGCAACATAACTTCAGGGATTCTATGCGTTGAAATCGCGAGGATGTTGTGCGATGCTGATTTAAAGAACTTAGCAGCGATTTCTGTTGTCGGTGATAGATCGAACGCAGAAGAATACATCGCGCTATGCGAAATGAGCAAAGATGAACTTAAAGATGTAGCTTTAGCAATCGAGTATGAAGGCTTTTACCTTCGTTTCAAGTCTGCTAGCACAATAGTTCACGAGATACTCGGTTTTGGGAGAAAAGACAGACAGAAGAAACTAGTAGACCTCCTTTCAGGTTACGCAAAGAAAGCCATAGAGGAACAAGTAAAAGTTGGAATGGAAAACGTGAAAATACAACTGCTGCCAAATGGAGTAGCTTTAGCGGCCTTTGATGTGGAGAATTATTCCAGAAAATTCGAGTTTCCTCCTCCAGGAAAGCTAACAGGAGAAATTCACGACAGGCTAAAACAGAATTATCCAAGAATCGTAACCATAGGATTTGGTCCAGATTTTGCAGTCATAAGAAGCGAGGGTGTAAATCTGGATATCCCCAAAATCGTCAACGAGTTGAGAAAGGAAGTAAACGCCTGCGTTGACGGTGGCGGGCATCTTGTAGTAGGATCAATAAAATTTGTACAAGGGAAAAAGAAGGATGTTCTTTCCAAGCTTGCAGCAAAAATCAGCGAACTATGAAAAAGGAAGTTGAAATGATCCTCGAAAAACTAGAAGGATTTAGAGATCCAAAAATAGAGCTAGAACAATACGTGACGCCATCCAATCTTGCCAGTTTTTTAACAACGACTGCAAAACTCTTCGGAGATTTAGAGATCGTCGTAGACCTTGGCTGTGGAACCGGAATTCTAGCCATTGCCTCAGCAATTTTAGGTGCTTATGCTATCGGTGTGGACATAGACACTGAAGCGCTAAGGATAGCTAGGATGAATGCAAAAAAAGTTGGGGTAGAAGTGGACTTCATCGCCTGTGACGTTTCGAATTTTAACCTCAAAAAGAGATGCACGGTAATGATGAATCCCCCCTTTGGAATAAGAAAAAGACATGCGGATAGACCCTTTCTTGAAAAAGCACTCGAAATAGGGGAGAAAATATACTCCATCCACTCAGCAGGAAGTGAAAAATTTGTTAAAAAATTAGCCGAAGAAAGGGGATTTACTATTACCCACATCTGGAAGTTCATAATCCCATTGCGAAAAACTTATTCGTTTCACGAGAAACCATTCAAAGAAATAGCAGTTGAGGTGTTCAGAATTGAAAGAAAAGATGGTTCTGCCAGGGGATAAGATAGGGACTCTGGAAGAATTTAGAGCTGGTAAAGGAGTCTATGAGGAAAACAAGGAGCTCTTCGCACAGGTTCTCGGGATCTTGGAGATAAAGGGAAAGACTGCCAGCATTAGAGAGTTAAAAAAGATTCCAGAGATAAAGAGGAATGATGTGATTGTTGGAAGAGTCATCGACGTTAGAGGAAATTTCGCTATGGTAGAAATTGCAAGAAAAAAAGGGGAGGACCGAGATCTGAAATACACGAATCTCGGATTTCTCCATATATCGAACGTGGGTAAGGGGTTCGATAGCATAGGGGGTGCAATAGGATACTTCGACATAATAAAGGCGAGGGTTCTTGATCCCTCACCGAAGCTGTCAATAGATGAACCAGAAATGGGGGTTATAAAGGCTTTCTGTAATTCATGCAGAAGCGAGCTCATTCTGTACGAAGGAAAACTTAAATGTCCGAAATGCGGAAAGGAAGAAAGTAGAAAGATATCCAACTCGTATGGTAAGGGTGAGTGGTAATGATAAAAATTATAGAGATTGGAAAGGACTATGTGAAGTTGATTGTAAAAGGGGAGGACCACACGTATCTTAATCTGCTCCAACATTACCTTTCAAAAGATGACAGAACGGTTCTTGTTAGATACAATATTCCACATCCACTTGTCGGAGAACCAGAACTATATTTAAGAGTTAAAGATTCCAACCCTCTAGATGTCCTCAAAAAAGCAAACGAGACAATAGCAAAAGTCTGCGAGGATTTATACAAACAAATTAGTTAAAAAAACTTCCAAAATCTCCCCCCAACCAGGCGAACGGATTGAAACTCTTTTAAACCCTACAACAGGAATTAATTGATGTCGAAATGGGAAGAATTCTCCCATGGTATTGATTCAAGTAGAGAATATCATGAAAGATACCATCGAGCAGTTAACAATCCAAAAAGAAGGGAAATCTTGAAACTTCTAGCCTCCGGACTCTCTGAAGATGAAATAATAAGGAAACTCGGCCTATCCAGAGCTGAGTTCGATTACCATATTCAAATACTAATCCAGGGTTTTTGTTTAGAGAGAAAGGATGGCAGGCTTGTATTAACAAAGGAAGGAAACATCATCAACTATCTTTAAACCGAATTATTGATTTTTCATGGAAAATTTTGGACATGAATAGCATATTTTATAAATCCTTCATTCTACTGAAATGAATGATGAAATATCCTATTGTAAGAATTGCACTCGCCCAACAAAGGATATCTGCCGATAGAGACGTAAATTTAATGAAAGGACTTAGCTTAATAAAAAGAGCTTTGCAGGTAAAGGCAAATCTCGTAATCTTACCAGAACTGTTCACAACCGGATTTTACGAGAGTAACCTCCGCTCAGTAAAAGTACTGGAGGAAGAGTTGGACCTAGTTCTCAAGCTATCAAAAGATAAAGAAATAATGATCATAGCAGGTGTCGCTGAAAAGAGTGATAAACTGTACAATTCCGCAGTTTTGATACACAAAGGGGAGATTGTAGGGATTTACAGAAAAAATCTGTTGTTCCCTCTAACAAAAGAAAAGGAAATTTTTTCCCCTGGAAAGGGTTTTGAAGTCTTTGAAACACCAGTTGGTAAAATAGGAATACTTATATGCTACGAAATAAGATTTCCAGAACTGGCAAGAAAACTCGTGAAAAAAGGGGCAGAGATTATTGCTGTTCCAGCAGAATTTCCAAAAGAGAGAATAGAGCACTGGAAAACATTACTTAGAGCGAGGGCTATAGAGAACCAGGTTTTTGTGGCTGGAGTTAATTGCGTTGAAGGTGACTTGGATTATGGCGGAAGCTCAATGATCATCGATCCAGAAGGAAAAGTTCTAGTCGAAGGTGGAGCTTATCAAGAAATCCTTATGAGCGATGTCGATTTAACCGAAGTTCAGCATGTGAGAGAAAAATACCCGTTTCTAAAAGACTACTATGAAAGTATTGATACTCCGTCCTAAAGAATTAATTGACGAAACAGTCGAAGCTTTTAGAAAGGAGGGTATTGAGGCATATGGTTGCGCTTTTGTGAAAATAGAGAGAAAAAATTTCGAAGTTCCCGATCATGATATAGCAATTGTTACCAGCCAAAATTCAGCCAAAATTATCGTAGAGAATGGAATAAAACTAAATAGGATAATTGCTATAGGGAAAAAAACCGCAGAAGTTCTGGCTAATGCTGGTTACGATGTGATGATTCCAAGCAAGTTTGACTCTGAGACACTTGTAAAGGAATTTGCAGATATTATGAGAGGTAAGAAAGTCGTTGCGATTAGAAGCGATAAAGGTGGTGATGAACTGAGAAAGATCGCTAGTTTTGCAGATTATAAAGAGGTTCATGCATATGAAATTTTAAAAATCTATGGAGAAGAACAGAGAAAGGAAATAGAGAAAGTCTCTCGAGGTTACTACGATGTAATAGTTTTTTCAAGCAAAACCATTGCGGAAAGTTTTCTTGAGAAATGTGACGACAACTGTATAAAAGAGCTAAAAGAGAAGATAATAATTGCCATTGGAAAACCTACTGCAGAATTTTTAAAAGAAAGAGGCTTAAATCCTTTAATACCAGATGAGTATTGTTTTGAAGGTATACTGAAACTCATAAAAAACCTAAAAGATGCAAATTACCAAGGTTAACATTCCTCAACCATTTCTTTGCAGCTTTGTAACACTTCAACACTTGATCTCTGGGTGTTATGGGCAAATCTCTTAAAAGGTAATCGGGATGAAAAACTAAGAGGCTGTAAGGTATATCTTCACTCACAGAGGCTATAAAACCTGCAATTCCTTCAACCTCTTTCTCATCAACATAATATGGAACCAGCAAAGTAGTGGCAGAAAGAACTTCTGGAAACTTTTCCCCAATTTTTTCAAAGTTCTTTCTAACTCTTTCACTTCCCCTTCCAGTTAATAAAACATGTAAAGGTTCACTCCAAGCTTTTAAATCGAATTTAACAGTTCCACCGGATATTGAACTTAACTCCGCGGCCTTTATAGCCAGAGAAGTATTTCCCGCTCCGTTCCACTCCCAACAGATCATCAAATCTCTCCTTCTTTTTAAAGCTTCTCTGCTAAATCTTAAAGCGAAAGGCAACTGCGGTTCGGGAGAACCTCCAAAGTGGCATATACATTTCACCCTCTCTGCTTCAACGGCCTTCAAAAGTTCTTCAAGAGTTACAAAGTTCCTATTAACCTTCTTATGGCTCCAATTTTGACAAAAGAGGCAATCAAAATTACAGCCATAATAAAATACAGCCAGATTTGTTCCAAACATTCTGCTCCCCTTACAAAACCAAGAGTTGCAACAATTTGTCGGCAATGGGTCTTCGTAATAGATCAAATTCCCATAAATAGGCTTTCCACATAAAGCAATGCCCTTACATTCATTTGCACAGAGCTTGCAAGTTTTAACAAAGCCACCTTTCTTTGGATGAAGCTTTTCAGCTACTTCAAAAGCTCTTTCAGATTTTGCACATTCAACACATACCTGAAGAAATTTCGAGGGAGCGTTTTTTCCGCAGAAGATACATTCCATAATTTTTGTGTTCATAAAAATTTAAAACTTCTCACTCCATCTTTGTTTCGTAGCATACGAAAAGTTTTTTGATAAGTTGTGAAAAAATGCGCAAGATATAAATACTTGAAAACTAATTTCCCACGGTGGTTCTATTATGATGAACGGAAAACAGTACATAGAGAGTTTAAGAAAACTTAAGCCGAGAATATACTTTATGGGAAGAAAAATAGAGAGCGTAGCAGACGATCCAGTTCTCGCTCCACACGTAAATGCTGCCGCAATGACTTATGAACTTGCCTTTGATCCTAGATACGAAGATATTATGACAGCAACTTCCCATCTTACAGGGGAAAAAATAAATCGTTTCACACACATTCATCAAAGCACTGAAGATCTAGTTAAAAAAGTAAGGATGCTCAGACTTTTGGGTCAAAAAACCGGAAGCTGCTTCCAGCGGTGCGTCGGATGTGATGCCATAAATGCACTTTATATAACCAGCTATGATATAGATAAAAAATATGGTACTGAATATCATGAAAGGGTTAAGGAATACATAAAATATGTGCAAAAAGAAGATTTAATGCCTGCCGGAGCCATGACGGACGTAAAGGGTGACAGAAGTAAAAGACCTAGCCAACAAGTCGATAAAGATCTATACGTAAGAATTGTCGAAAAGAGAGAGGATGGTATAATAGTTAGGGGGGCTAAAGCGCATATAACTGGGGCTGTAAACTCTCACGAAATAATAGTCATGCCAACTAGAGCCCTAGAAGCCGATGAAAAGGAATATGCTGTAGCTTTTGCGGTTCCGGTAAATGCTGAAGGCGTAACAATGATTTTCGGAAGACAAACAAACGACCTGAGAAGACTCGACGGTGATGTGGACTGCGGAAACGCTAAATACGCGACCGTAGGCGGTGAAGCTCTGATAATCTTCGAAGACGTTTTTGTTCCTTGGGAAAGGGTTTTCATGTGCGGTGAATACGATTTCGCCTCTCAGCTCGTAGAAGTCTTCGCAACTTTTCACAGACAGAACTATGGGGGTTGTAAAGTTGGAGTCGCAGATGTTTTGATTGGAGCTACCGCAAATGTTGCGGAAATGCAAGGAATTGCAAAAGCGCCACACGTTATAGACAAAATAACAGAAATGATACATCTTGCCGAAACTTGCTGGTGCTGTTCTCTTGCCTGCTCCTATGAGGGTTACAAAACTCCATCAGGAGCATATATGCCGAATCCGCTGCTTGCGAATGTAACAAAATTGAACATAACTAGATTTCCATACGAATGGTCAAGACTGGCCCAAGACGTGACGGGCGGAATCGTGATAACCCTGCCTTCCGAAAAAGACTATAGAAATCCAGAAACTAGAAAATTGATCGATAAATACCTGAAAGGAGTTGCTGACGTGCCAACAGAACACAGAATACGGATGATAAGGCTCGTGGAGAATCTTTCAATCGGAGCTGAGCTGCCCGAATCGATGCACGGTGCGGGATCTCCACAAGCACAGAAAATAATGATAGCCAGAAGAAGCAATCTGGAAATGAAAAAAGAGATGGCTAAAATAATAGCGGGCATAAAGCCGGATGAGCATTTTAAAAGAATTCGCGGGATTAGCGAAGAGGAGTTCTTTTCAAAGTTAAAATGAGAATCGGAATAAAGTACTGCGGAGGTTGCAATGAGAGCTATAAAAGAGAAAGGATTGAAGAAATTTTAAAGAGAGAGCTCAAAAATTGTCAATTTTTTTATTCAAACAATGCTGATCTCATCGTATGTATAAGTGGTTGCAAAAAGGGTTGCGCTGCCGAAAAAGTGAGCGGGAATTTCGTTCATTTTGATGAATGGGTTGGAGAAGATAAAGTTTTAACAAAAATTAAGGCCAAGTTATCGGAACTTCTTCGATCCTAAAATTTGGTTTAACAATGGATTCTTCCAAAGACGTTTGCTGACCATTTTTTAGCATCAAAAGTCCAGTATAAGCTATCATCGCCCCATTATCCCCCATGTATTGCTTTGGGGGAGCGAAAAACTTCGCATTTCTGTCCTCGCACATTTCCCTAAGCATTTTTTGCAACCTTTCGTTCGCCCCAACACCTCCTACCAAAAGCATCTCATCGTATCCCAAATAAGCCATAGCTCTCTCCGTAACTTCAGTTAGCATTGCAAAGGCTGTCTCCTGGAAGCTATAGGCAATATCCTCAAACCTAGCCTTGCCTATGAGTCTCTCAGCAGCAGTTAAAAGCCCGCTAAAAGAAAAATCCATCCCCTTTACCACATACGGAAGCGAATAATACTTCTCCCCTTTCTTCGCCAATTCCTCTATTTTTGGCCCCCCTGGATGGGGAAGACCAAACTTCCTAGCAAGCTTGTCTACAGCATTCCCAATTCCTATATCGAGAGTTTCGCCAAAAACCCTGTACCTGCCTCCTTTTCTTGCAATAACTTGGCTGTTTCCTCCACTCACATAAAGGGTTACCGGATTTCTCGCTCCTGTCATCCATCTTCCAATTTCAACGTGAGCGAGACAATGGTTTACTCCGATAAGGGGTTTTGAAAGTTTTAGCGAGAGCAGCCTAGCAGCTGTTGCTGTAACTCTCAAACAGGGTCCTAGACCGGGACCTTGAGAGAATGCTACTGCATCAATTTTTTCTCTTGGAAAGATGCTAAAGATCTTCTTCAAAAGAATTGGCATTCTTTCAGCATGATGCTGGGAGGCTTCTCTTGGATGTATTCCCCCCTCCTTTGGAATGTAAGCCTCACTCACCATTGCTATTACTTTTTCCTCATTAACAATGGCAACACTTAAGTTCCAAGCCGTACCTTCGATTCCGAGAACATTCATCTCTTGAACTCTGTGTATCCACACTTTCCACAGGTCAATCGGTCTTTATGCTCCCCCAAAAACACTCCTTCACCGCATCTCGGACAAAATCTTCTCTTTCTGATGATTTTTTCTCCCTTTATTTCGTAAAATCTGCTGACACATTCCTTCATATCCATCAACTCGCCTGAGCTTTCTCTTCTTTCTTCTTAAGTTCTGGGAAGTTCCTGACAAGCACGTATTCATCTTCGATCTTTTTCAAATCTTCCGCGCTGTCGTAAATTTTTGCATAACACTTCGCTTCCCTTTTCCCAAACTCGGTCTTTATGTACTGCACAACTATTCTGTCGAGCTCAGCGTTCATCAGTCCAGCCAGCTTTTCCCTTACTTCTCCTCTTGTTGGAGTTTTGTTTTCAAATTTTACCCTGAAATGGACCTCTCTCCTCCGAAGCAGGGGATTGTATCTTTCCGCCTCAATCTTTATTTCCATCCCATCACCCCAGCCTTCTTATCTCTTCGTCCTCTTTAAGCACGAGCATCTGCTTAAGAAGTTTTAGCACCATCATCTTGCGCTCTTCATCAACCACCAATGCAACAACACCCTCTCCGGGTTGTCCATAGCATATAAGCGAGCTTTCGGGCATGAGAAGAGATAATGGAATAACTGCCAGATCCTCTTCACCGTCAACGATAACAGCGATCTTTCTATTACTCAGTGCCATTTCTACTGCTTTTCTCAAAGCCCTCACCAGATCTGAGGTTATAAAACCTGCAGGATTTCTGGCATAAATTCTTTCATAGCTTTCAGGTAGCTTAAAATCAATCTCCTTTTCTCTTAATGTTTTGCCGTCTATTACTACTATGTCCGGTTCAAGGTTTGCTAAAAAAGCACATCTACTCACCAGATCTCCAACGCAAGCGAGTTTCGAGCATTTTTTTACCTCCTCTATTCTATCGAAAATCCTCTCTCCATCCCTGTAAATCTTTCCATGGGGTCTCGAAAGCTCGCATCTAAGCGATTCTGGAAGTTTTATCATCAATCGACCCTCAAAGCGTATTTCCCTGGATTCTTTATACCAAGGTTTTTCGCTATTTCGCTTTTCTCCGGATCCAAAATTATCACGTAGCCATACCAGTCCTTCGTTAGATCTGAAGAACCGCAACCTTTACAAACTATTGTATTGCTCGTTATTAGCTTACAACTTCTGCAGGCAAGTTCAGCCAATTCCCTCACCTTTTATTTTCTTTATATCTTCCTCGATCCACTTCAAAGCTCCAAGCCAAGGTTGGCGCATGGTAAGACCGATTCGACTCTTTTCAGGTTCTCTTTCCTTCAAGCTTAAAGAAACAATTCTCGCTCTGACGAAATCTCCTTCCGCAATCGTTTTCTTTGTTTCCTTCCCAACAAGCCTCTTGTTTTTTTCATCAAATACCATATAATCATCTGTGATTTGACTCATATGGAGAAGGGCATCCATAGGGCCAATGGAAACAAAACAACCAAACTCGACAACCTCCACAACTTCTCCTTCCACCACTTCCTGTAAATAAGGTTTAAAACATATTGCGTTAAAGGTAACATCAAAGTAAATCGCCCCATCACCTTCGATTATCCTACCCTCACCAATTTCTTCAATACTCTCAATACCTATGATAATACCGTATTCCTTATCTAATCGTCCTTCGAACTGTTCCCAAAGCAATGATTCAATTGTTTTCTCAAGATCGTCGCCTATTTTTGAGGGCGGAACTCTAACGGTGTCTCGAAGTTTTATTCTAGCATACATAATGAATTCCTTTTCTTCTTCCGCAATATAAATTTATCGTCAAAAATTATTTCTTTAAATCTATGCCATACCTGAGAGCATTTTCATCAGCTATCTTCTGAATTTCTTCTATAACCTTTCTACCCTCCGGGCTTGTGAAGAGGTGTCTAAACCTGCGCTGTATCTTCAGATATTCCTCGACAGGTTTCCTTTCCTTAACTTTCCTAACGGTTAAAAGTTTCCCATTTTCAAATTCTACTATAGGATATAGTGCGGTTTCAATTGCAAGGTTACCCACCTTAACAACGTCTTTGCCATCTATCCCCCAACCGGTGACGCAGGGACAATGAATCTGGATATACTTGGCTCCTTCAATTTTCGCAGCCTTTTTAACCTTTCTGCGTATGTCGGCAGGCAAAACAGCGCTTGAAGTTGCAACATAAGGGGAACCATGAGCTAGTGCGATTGCCACCATGTCTTTCTTTCTACCAATCTTACCCAGCATCAGCTTTCCGGCAGGAGTTGTAGTTGTAGCCTCACCTAAAGGTGTCAAAGCACTTTGCTGATGACCCGTGTTCTGATAAGCTTCGTTGTCAAGGCAAATGTAGATAACATCATGGTTTCTATCGAACATTCCATGAAGAGTTAGACCGATGTCTGCGGTAGCACCGTCTCCTGCTAAAACAACGACCTCACCTTCATCTTCCCTTCCCAAGACTTTCAAAGCTTCTGATATCCCACAGGCAACCGCAGCGGCGTTGTCGAAAAGAGGATGAATATAAGGCACGCCCCAGGCATTTCTACCATACTGAGAGCTTATTATCTCAAGGCATCCAGTTGGATTTACGACAAAACACTTCCCCTCCAATGCTTCCAAAATGTTTCTAACTGCAATTGCCAAACCGCAACCAGGGCAAGCTCCGTGCCCGCGCCCAAAAAACCTCATGGAATCACCTCCTCGAATTCCTTGAATCCCTTAAATCCGCTTTTTTCTTTTCCAAGAATTGCATTCTTCACAAGTTCCTTAAGGAAGTCTTTAGGGACATCTCTCCCACCAAGACCTAGGATAAAAGAGATAACTTCCGGACTCATGCCATAAAGAGCTGATTTCAGCTCTATAGAGAGATTCCCTTCATATCCAAAACTCACAGAACGGTCTATTACTATTATTTTCTCAGCATTCTCAAGAGACTTTCTAAGCTCCTGGACTGGGAAAGGTCTAAATGTTCTAAGCTTAACCAAACCGACACTTATACCTTCATTTCTAAGTTCTTCCACAACTTTTCTCAGTAGCCCAACAATAGAGCCCATTGCTATGACAAAGTTCTTCGAATCTGGATAAACTACTTCCAGGTGTCCTCCCCAATTTCTACCGGAGACCTCTGCCCAATCTGCAAATACTTTCTCCATAATTTCCTTCGCCCTTTCCATAGCTCTCTGCATAGCAACTCTGAATTCCATGTATATATGCGGTGGAGCATAGCAACCAAAAGCAACGGGTTTTTTGGTTGTTAGATAAACCTCAGGAGAATAGGGGGGTAGAAAGCTGTCAACAACGTTTTGATCCAATAAATCGACGGGTTCGTAGGCATGCGTAAGCTTGTAGCCGTCCATGCAAATCATGAAAGGTAATCTGACTCTCTTATCCTCGGCAATTTTGTAAGCCTGCGGTACCATGTCATGGGCTTCCTGGTTATTTTCAACGTAAACCTGAATTATCCCCGCATCTCTTAAGGCCATGCTATCCTGCAAATCATTCCAGATGCTTAAAGGAGCAGAAAGAGCTCTGTTCGTGTTAACAATAACGATGGGGAGTCTCATTCCGGCGGCATTGAAAAGGACTTCACTCATTAAAATTAGACCCTGGCTACAAGTTGCCGTGAAAGTTCTCGCTCCAGCAGCAGATGCCCCCACTAATATGCTCGCGGCAGCAAATTCAGATTCGGCAGTTATATACTTACAGTTCTCGAGTTCCCCGTTCGCATACATCAGCGCTAAATTCTCAACAATTTCCGTTTGCGGGGTTATTGGATATGCGCATATAATGTTTGGTTTACAAAGCTTTACGGCGTATGCAACGGAATAGAATCCCCTTACAACCTTCCTCATCCCCTCACCTCAGCACACATCAACTTTGAACAGTTCTTTGAGCTCCATTTTTATTGCACCATACCTGCAGACCGATGCACAAACCCCACAACCCTTGCAATAATTGTGATCGACAACTGCAACTTCTTTTCCCTCGATTTCCTTAACTTCTATGCAGCCATCGGGACAAAACTGCTCACAAACTCTGCATGCTGTACACTTTTCCCTGTCAACAAAAGACCATTCTGTACCCCAGTCACCTGTTTTGAATTGTTCAGACTGAAGAGGTTCAGAAATTGCACCAATGTTTAGTCTTATTTTCATCTGCACACCTCTTTCATATATCTATACGCCTCCTCAATCGCTAGCACGTTTTTCTCTTTTAATGGACCTTCAAAAAACTCCTCAGCGGTTTCTTTTAGAGTTTCAAGCTTAAAAAGCCCCGTTGCTCCAGCAAAAGCCCCTACCATAGTTGTGTTGGTTATCGGTCTGCCAAGGATCTTCATCGCTATTTTCGTAGCATTTATGGTCAAAACTTTCGAATTTGTCTTCAGAAAGGCTTTCAAATCTTCAGAGCTTTTGGGATAGTTCGCAATTAGCATTCCGCTCTCTTTTAATCCAGAAGTCACATTAACCGCTTCAAAAATACTTGGATCGAGGACAACCACGTAATCCGGATTGTATATCTCGTCCCTGACAACTATCGGTTCATCGGAAATTCTCAAAAAAGATGCAACCGGAGAGCCTCTTTTTTCTGCCCCAAAAGTTGGAAAAGAAAGAGTGTAATAGCCTTCTTTGAATCCAGCGATGGCAAGAAAGTCCGCAGCGGTTACAACCCCCTGACCGCCTCTGCCATGAAACCTAACTTCAATTAGCATATTATGAGTTTTTGAGCAAATTAAAAAATGTTGCGAAAATGATCAAGAAAAATTTTTAGTACCAAAAAAGCTTTTTTCATGCAAATGCTAAAAGGGCATCACTTAATCTGTCTCCATTTCTTCAAGTGTAGAGGATATGATGAGGAATTTATAGAGAACATTAAAATAGTTCACAAAAATATTAGCAAATTTGAGGTCGTTGAAAGTCCCGATAATGCTTCTGACCTCTCCGCTCTGAAGGCCGAGGCTTTCGGTTGTAAAGACTGCGATTGGAGGAATGCATGTGATCTTTGAAGTTCTGAAAGTCATCTGGCTACTACTTCCAGCCTACACCCCCAATAATTTTGCAGTAATCTTAGGAGGCATAAAGCCCATGGATTTCGGAAAAAATTTCATAGACGGAAAAAGAATTTTTGGGGACGGGAAAACTTTTTCAGGTTTTTTCGGAGGCATTTTAGGAGGAATTCTTGTTGCAAACGTTCAAAGACTGATTGAAAATGCTATCGAATTTCGATATTTTTCCGCGCTGAGCTACCTAGATTTCATAATCTTGGTGATCGCTTTGTCATGTGGCGCAATGTTTGGCGATCTTTTTGGGAGCTTTATAAAGAGGAGGCTAAACTTTGAGAGGGGAAGAAGCTTTCCTGTAGTAGATCAACTTACTTTTCTCCTCTTTTCTTTAGCTTTTGCCTCGTTAACAAACGCATTTTGGTTTCTCTTCACAAGCTCAGATATACTCATTGGAGTTCTTATTACTCCTGTGCTACACGTTCTTGTGAACTTTCTGGCTTTCAAGTTAAAGCTGAAGGAGGTGCCATGGTGAGGTTCTGCGTTCAGGAACATTTTGCAAGAAAGCATCACTTCGATCTCCGTCTAGAAATGGATGGAGTCGCAAAAAGCTGGGCAATACCGAAGGGTCTACCTAATGAGGGTGAAAAAAGACTCGCAATTCAGGTTGAAGATCACGATCTAGAATACATGGACTTCGAGGGTGTCATAGAGGAAGGTTACGGAAAAGGAATCGTTAAGATCTGGGACAAGGGGGAATATGAATTGTTGAAAAGAACCGAGAAGGAAATAAAATTTAGGCTAAATGGAAACAAGCTGAAAGGAACTTATGTACTTCTAAAATTTGAAAAAGGTGGTGAAAACTCCTGGCTGCTGATAAAGGCAAAAGATTGAGAAAAAAATTTTAAACTTTTCCGCCCAAACCTTTAGCTATGAAGGAAATTCCTCTCCCCGAGCTAAACATAGGAACGGTCGGTCACGTTGATCATGGTAAAACAACCCTAGTTGCTGCATTAAGTGGTGTATGGACTGATAGACATAGTGAGGAGATAAAAAGGGGTATCTCGATAAAGCTTGGTTATGCTGATGCCACCTTCCGCAGGTGCCCACAATGCGAGGGCTATCAGGCTTACACAACCGAAACCATTTGCCCAATTCACGGAGTAGAGACAGAAATTCTAAGAACTGTTAGTTTCGTCGACAGTCCTGGACATGAAATGCTGATGGCCACCATGCTAAGCGGTGCAGCTCTTATGGATGGAGCAATACTGGTTATAGCTGCAAACGAAAAATGCCCGCGACCTCAAACGAGGGAACACCTTTCTGCATTAGAGATAATAGGAGTGAAACAGATAGTGATAGTACAAAATAAGATAGACACAGTTCCAAAGGAGAGAATTCTAGAAAGCTATAGAGAAATAAAGGAATTTGTAAAGGGGACGGTCGCCGAAAGTGCGCCTATAATTCCGGTCTCTGCCCAACAGAAAGTAAATATAGATGCACTAATATATTCAATCGAAAAAACTATCAAAACACCCCCAAGGGATCTCCAATCGCCACCACTCATGCAGATTGCAAGAAGCTTTGATGTCAACAAACCAAAAACAAACCCCAAAAACCTTATGGGAGGAGTTGTTGGAGGTAGTCTAATGAGGGGTAAGCTCAGAGTTGGTGACGAAATCGAGATAAGACCGGGAATAAAAGGAGAGAGGGAGTGGATGCCAATAACGACGAAGGTCGAGAATATAATGGCCTCTGGCAGGTTTATAGAAGAAGCCAGACCGGGTGGTTTAATAGGAGTGGCCACTAAACTCGACCCCTTCCTTACAAAGGCAGATAACTTGGTGGGAAATGTATTAGGTCATCCTAACGAGCTGCCACCAGTCCTAAGTGAGTTCACAATGGAGACAAACCTCTTCAAAAATGTGGTAGGTCTGGAGGAAAGCGTAAGCGTTGAAAAGATAAAAACCAACGAACCGCTCATGCTTGCTGTAGGAACAGCAATTACGCTCGGAGAAGTTAAATCCGTAAGAGATGGAATCGTAGAAGTTTCACTTCGACGCCCTGTTTGCGCCGAATCCAAATGGAGAGTTGCAATTAGCAGAAGAGTTGGAGGGAGATGGAGACTGATAGGTTCAGGTATAATCGTCTGATCTTCGATACCAATGCGCTGATATATGCTGTTAAGAACAAGATTGACCTCACCCAGTTTGAGATTCTAGTTCCTTCCACTGTTTTGAGGGAACTTGAAGAACTTGAGAGAAAATTGAGCGGAGAAGACAAAATAGCTGCCAGAATTGCCCTGAAAATAGCCAAAGAGTCTCAGATCGTTGAAAGTGGTGAGGGAGACCGGGGAATAATCGAGGTAGCAAAAAAATTTGGCCTATGTCTTGTTACAAACGATAAAGAGTTAAGGAGGAAAGCCGAAAAACTTGGAATTCCTACGGGATGTGTAAAGCTGGGCAAGATCCTTTTCAGCTGATTATCGTATAATCCCCAAGAACGCTTTCAGCTTCATCCATTTTTTCTCTATGCTGCTTTAAGAAGTTCAAAAGTAAATCCTCAGCAAATTTTTTACATTGTCCACAAAGAATTCTGCCACAAATGCAATCTTCCCTTATTCTTTCGAGTTCTTTATCGTCTTCGATCAAATGATACGTGTAAAACTCAAAGATTACGCATTTTTCTGGCTCCCCCCCAAGCCTTTTTTGCTCTTCTGCGGTTGCTCTTCCCCCGGTTAAAGCATTTCTGATTTTTTTAACCGCATTTTCTGGTTTTTCGAGGAGTGAAATGTAGCTTTCAGGCTTGCTCGAGCTCATTTTCCCTCCTGTAAGACCAGTGGTAAATTTGTGATAAATCGAGCTTGGAGGGATGAAAGCATAACCGCCCAGCTCAACTTCAAGCTTCCTAACTTCCTCCTCTATTTTTTCAGAATCGCCAAATATATCCAAATGACCCGAATGTCTCCTGAAATCGAAACCTAATCCCTCAAGTTTTTCGAGCATTCCCTCTTTTTTGCTTCTAACTCTCAAACCGTTGCCGATCTTCTCAAAAGAAAAAATGCTTATCCTCGAAGCAATATCCCTTGTAAGTCTAAGGTGGGGATCCTGGTCTGCACCAACTGGAACTACAACCGGTTTTGGACCACCGAATTCTTTAAGCTGGGGTTGCAGAATGTCTGCTGACTGAATCAGGGAAACTAATACTTTTGAAATCTGTGATTCCCCAGATAATCCATATATTGCCCTCATCTCACTAAAATTAACTTCTGATGACAGTTCCATCGCTAAATTCTTCACTTTTTCATTCTTAGACTGGAAATAGATCAGAGAATTTTTATTATCTAAACCGAGAGCTATTATGCTCTTAACGTAAATCATACCTATTTCCTTCGTTTTCTCCCAGCTTATTCCCCTAACTAAATGCGCTTCCATGTCAGCAATTGCAACGAATGCTTTTGCTCCCATTTTCTGATGCCAGATTATTTCCTCCATTGTCATCTTATGCCCAAAATGTATTTCACCAGAAGGCATAAAACCAGACATAACAGAAAACTCCCTTCGCTTTTCTATGGCCTCTAATATCCTCTCATAGTCTCTGTGACCAAAAATCACGCCCCTGCGCATTAATCTATGGGGATTCGGAATCGATCGAATTAATCCAGCAAAGGGAGATATCCCAAATTCCTCAAGCAGTTTGCGATAGTCAACTACTCCCTCAACTTCCCAGGGTGTGATCACGGCCCAAGTTCTCATTAGATTAATATTCTTTGTGTAAACTGAAGTCAATGATCCAAATAATGGGTGCGGGTGCTCTGGGTTCTCTAATTGGTGGTCTGATACAACTTTCAGGAAAGGAAGTTATTTTCGTAGCACGGGGTAAACAGCTGCAGAAACTGAAAGAGAAACTGGTCATTACAGGCCTATTGGATGCTGAACTAAATGTCAGAGTTGTAGAAAAACCGGTGGATGCGGAGATAACCTTCTTTACTGTAAAGGCATACGACACCGAGAGTGCTGGAAAAATGCTATGCGAAGTTAATCCAGGAATAGTTTGCACTCTCCAGAACGGAATAGGGGTTGAGGAAATTCTCAGAAAATACGTCAAAAAAGTGATCCGCGGTGTAACAAGCTATGGGGCAAATTTAATTGATTACGGTAAAGTTATGTACGCGGGTAAAGGTTTCGTTTATCTTCCAAAAAGTGAAGAGTCAAGGAAAATTGCAAAAGTTCTGGAGGAAGCTGGGATGAATGTGGAAATCGTTGAGAACATCGATTTTTTTATCTGGGCCAAGGCGGTTGTGAACTCAGTAATAAATCCACTGACTGCTATTTGTAGAGTTAGGAATGGCCATATTATTGAAAACATGGATATTTGGGAAATTGCAGAAAAAATTGCAAGAGAGGGGCAAGCTCTAATGGAGAAGCTTGGTTACAAATTCGATGCGATATCCGAAGTAAAAAAAGTTGCTAAAATGACTGCAAAAAACAAATCCTCGATGCTGCAAGATGTGCTAAAAGGAAAGAGGACGGAGATTGATTATATAAACGGAGAGATAGTTAGGAAATGCAATGAATTCGGATTAAGCTGCGAATATAATAAGATGATTTGGAAACTCGTGAGGGGGTTGGAATATGGAATTTCTCTACGTGATCCTGATATCCGCGATGCCTATCCTTGAACTTCGCGCAGGTCTACCGCTTGCCATATACCTTGGATTTAGACCCGCCGAAGCTTACATGCTATCAATTTTTGGCAACTTTTTACCAGTCCCATTCCTACTAATCCTATTAGAAAGGCTTCTAATCATCGCAAAAAAATTCAAAACAATCTGGAAATTTTACGAAGTAATTTCAAAGAGAGTTGAAACGAAAAGGGGAATCGTCGAAAAATTTGGTTATTTCGGACTGGCGCTGTTTGTTGCAATTCCTCTTCCCGGTACAGGTGCCTGGACTGGATGCCTGCTGTCCTTCCTACTCCGGTTGAACATTCTAAAATCTTCGGTTGCTATTTTTATCGGAATACTGATTGCTGGGCTCATAGTTCTCATACCAATAATCGGGTTAGACTTCCTCGGATTGATTTGAAATGATACACTTCCGCGATCAAAAACTTAAAAAAGCCTGAGAAATAGGCTGGTGGGCTGATGAATGATGATGCAAGGAGGTGAAAGATATGTACGTGAGATTTGAGGTTCCCCAAGACTTGCAGAATGAAGCTCTTGCGCTACTTGAAAAGGCAAGAGAATCGGGAAAAGTAAAAAAAGGAACAAACGAGACTACCAAAGCAGTAGAACGCGGGCTGGCAAAACTAGTGTATATAGCGATGGATGTCGATCCGCCCGAAGTGGTCGCACATTTACCTTTGCTCTGTGAGGAGAAAAACATCCCCTATATATACATAAAAAGCAAGACAGAGATAGGCAAAGCCGTAAAAATAGACGTAAGCTGTGCTTCAGCCGCGATAATAGATGAAGGAAATGCCAAAAAAGAGCTCGCAACCGTTTTGGAGAAGTTAAGGGGAATTAGAAAGTGATGAATTATGGAGGAAGACATCCAGCCGGCAGAGGTTGTTGAGATAATAGGAAGGACCGGAATGCATGGCGAAGTTACACAGGTCAAGGTTAAAATACTCGCCGGAGAAAACATGGGCAGAATAATTACAAGAAACGTTTTTGGTCCTGTTAAGGTTGGAGATGTATTGATGATCAAGGAGACTTCGCGAGAGGCAAGGAAATTGACGGTGAAGTGATATGGAATTCAAAATATGCTCATTCTGCGGTTATGAAATAGAGCCAGGAACTGGTAAGAGCTTGGTTAGGAAAGACGGAAAAATTCTGTATTTCTGTAGCGGAAAGTGCGAAAAGAACTACAGATTAGGAAGAAGTCCGAGAAAGCTTAAATGGACAAAATACTACGAGAAAGGGAGGTAAGATTCTGTGGAGAGAACTTTTGTGATGGTTAAACCCGACGGTGTCCAGAGAGGACTTGTAGGAGAAATAATTTCAAGATTAGAGAGAAAAGGACTGAAAATAGTTGCAATCAAAATGCTTAAAATTCCAATGGAAATGGCAGAGAAACACTATGAAGAGCACAAAAACAAGCCATTTTTCAGCTCGCTTATATCTTACATCACCAGCGGTCCCGTAGTTGCAATGGTTGTAGAAGGGAAAAATGCTGTAAAAGTCGTTAGAAAACTAGTTGGAGCTACAAATCCGGCTGAGGCTGAACCGGGAACTATAAGAGGGGATTTTGGTCTAGATCTTGGAAGAAATGTTGTTCATGCATCCGACTCAATCACATCGGCTGAGAGAGAGATAAGGCTATTTTTCAAAGATGATGAGATCCTAAACTACGAAAGAGATCTCGATGCTTGGGTATACGAGAAATGAGCGAAATAAGGACACCAATTGTAGCTGTACTTGGTCATGTAGACCACGGAAAGACAACAATATTGGATAAAATACGGAAGACAAAAGTAGCAGCGAAAGAGGCAGGGGGGATTACACAGCACATCGGTGCAACTGAGATCCCAATAAAGATGATTGAAGAGATTTGTAAGGAGATTTGGCGACCCAATATAAAAATTCCCGGTCTTCTCTTTATTGACACTCCCGGTCACAAAGCTTTCACAAACTTGAGAAAAAGGGGTGGAGCTTTAGCTGATCTTGCAATTCTAGTCGTAGACATCATGGAAGGAATAATGCCGCAAACCGAGGAGGCACTGTCAATATTAAGGACCTTTAAAACCCCATTCGTAATAGCCGCGAACAAGATCGACAAAATCCCCGGATGGCAAAGTAGGGAAGGATCCTTTCTGAAAAACTACGCACTGCAGGAAGAATTTGCAAAGAAAAACCTTGAAACAAGGATTTATGAACTCACTGCAGACTTCTACAAATTTGGTTTCAATTGCGAGAGATTCGACAGAATAAGGGATTTTACAAAAACAGTCGCAATAATTCCGGTATCGGGGCTAACCGGTGAGGGGATTCCGGAACTTCTGATGGTTCTACTTGGACTTGCTCAAAGATACTTAACAAGCAGTTTGAAACTCCAAGTAGAGGGAAAAGCAAAGGGAACAGTTCTGGAAATAAAAGAAGAAAGAGGTGTCGGAGTTACATGCGACGCGATAATCTACGATGGAACTTTAAAAGTTGGTGACAGAATCGCAATAGGGGGAAAAGACGACGTTATAGTAACAACCGTAAAAGCAATACTAAAACCGCCTCCGGCTAAAGAAATGAGGGTGGAGAGTAAGTTCCAGCGAGTTGAAAAGGTAACGGCAGCTGCGGGAATCAAGATAGTAGCTCCAAATCTCGAGAAGGCCATCGCTGGCAGCGAATTCGAAGTAGTCGAGAGTAAAGAGGACATCGAAAGATTCCGTGAGAGAGTGAGAAAAGAATACGAAGAGATAGCCATAAAAACAGAAGGGGAAGGGATAATTCTGAAAACCGATGCGATCGGATCGCTCGAAGCTATGATAAATGAATTAAAAACCCATCAAATTCCGATAAAAAAAGCTGAGGTTGGAGAAGTTGACAAAAGAGACGTTGTTGAAGTTTCAACAAACAAAGAGGACTTAAACAAGGCAATTCTGGCTTTTAACGTGAAAATACTGCCGGAAGCAATTGAGGAGGCGCAGAAATACGAGGTGAAAATTTTCGAGGGGAACATAATTTACACAATAATCGAGTCCTTTTTGAAGTGGAGAGAAGAATTGAGGCTCAGAAAAGAGAAACAGAAGATAGAGGCATTGATAAAGCCGGGGAAGATAAAACTATTAAAGGAGTTCATCTTCAGAAGGAGCAAGCCAGCGATCATCGGTGTGAAGGTTCTGGCAGGTGAATTAAAAAGGGGTTCGATTCTAATAAAACCCGACGGTAGCAAAGTTGGAGAGGTAAAAAGCATGCAAAAAGAGGGGAAAAATATAGCTGTAGCCGGAATGGGGGAGGAACTGGCTATCGCAATAGATGAAGTAACCATAGGCAGACAGCTCGAAGGGGATGAGATTCTATACGTTGAAATACCGGAAAGGCATGCTAAAATAATAGAAAAGGAGTTGATATCCTCCTTTGATGAAGAAACCAAAAAAGCATTTTTCGAATATTTAGAAATAAAAAGAAGAGATAACCCTCTTTGGGCAAAATAGAAAATTTTTTAATTTAAAATTCAAGTTTTTTGCATGAAGCTTGAGGATGTAAAAGTTATAGGTGTTGTTGGTGCTGGGGTGATGGGACACGGAATAGCACAGGTGGCAGCAAGGAGCGGGTATGAAGTTATCCTTGTCGATATAAACGACGAAATTCTAAAAAAAGCGCTAGAAAATATTAAAAGCGGTCCCTATGGATTGCAAAGACTTGTTGAGAAAGGAAAGATGACAAAAGAAGAAATGGAGAAATGCATGGAAAGAATTAAGACCTCTACAAGCTATGAAAGCCTTAGAAACGTAGATTTCCTGATAGAAGCGGTTCCCGAAAATCTGGAGCTAAAGAGAAAAATTTTTGCACAGCTTGACAAGATCTGCAAAAAGGAGGCAATCTTTGCAACGAATACTTCCGGAATACTTGTTTCCAGTATCGCAACTTCTGTTGAAAGAAAAGATAAATTCATAGGAATGCACTGGTTCAATCCAGCTCCAGTTATGAGGCTCATAGAAGTCGTAAGGGGGGCCCTAACTTCCGACGAAACTTTCGAGATAACTGTTGAGCTTTCTAAGAAATTTGGAAAAGTTCCGATTCCCGCAAACGATGCTCCTGGATTTTTCACAACCAGGTTTATAAACTCATGGCTGGTTGAAGCGATAAGACTTTACGAGAATGGTATAGCCGGAATAAAAGAAATAGACGAAATGTGCAAGCTAGCTTTTGGATTTCCCATGGGTCCGTTTGAACTCATGGACCTAATAGGTCTCGATACAGTTCTGCATATCGCAGAATACTTGTACAATGAAACAAAGGAAAAACACTATGCTCCGCCAATAACACTTAAAAAATTGGTCTTCTCCGGATACCTCGGGGACAAAAGGTTTAAATTCGGCAGCAGAGGGGGATGGTACGATTTTTACGGAATTAAAAAATAATTTGTTCCATCGTTAGGTTTAAATAGTCCAAAATTTTTTTTATGTTAAAAAATTATTTAAAACTCAGCAAAACTTAAATACTAACGAAAGTACTTGGGTTCGGTGATTGCGGATGTTATCGGAATTTATCCTGACAGATGAACAAAAGGCGATAAAAGAAGCTGCAAGAGAGTTTGCAGAAAAAGAATTCCCGAAATACGCTGAGGAATGCGACAGAGAGGAGAAGTTTCCATTTGAGTTGTGGAAAAAAGCTGCAGAATTGGGCTTTATTGGAATGAGTTTTCCAGAAGAATACGGTGGCCAGGGAGCTGGAATTCTAGATTCCTGCTTAGTGGTTGAAGAATTCTGGAGAGTCGACGGCGGACTTGGGCAAATTCTGAGCTCAACTTTTGGATCAGAACAAATACTAATGTTTGGAAATGAAGAACAGAAGAAGAAATACCTTCCACCCCTCGCAAAGGGAAAAGCAATCTGCTGCGCCTGTTATACTGAACCGCAGGCCGGTAGCGATGTTGCCGGAATCAAAACAAGGGCTGACAAAGTTGGAGATGAATACGTCATAAATGGAACCAAGATGTTCATAACAAACGGAACTATTGCCGATTACTATCTGGTTCTGGCCAGAACCGATCCGAATCCACCGAAAAGACATCACGGAATGAGTGTTTTCATCGTTGAAAAGGGAACTCCAGGACTCGAAGCAAAAAAGCTCAAAAATAAGCTTGGCATTAGAGCTAGCGATACAGCTGAAGTTGTGTTCAAAAATGTTAGAGTCCCGAAAGAGAATCTAATTGGACAGGAGGGACAGGGATTCTATCAAACCATGATGTTCTTTAATGTAACAAGAATCCCCGTTGCTTTCCAGGCTGTAGGAATTGCTCAAGGAGCGTTTGAACTAGCATTTAACTATGCAAAGAACAGGGAAGTTTTTGAACAAAAGCTCATCGATTTCCAGGTGACTCAGGACAAGCTTGCAAAAATGAGGACAAAACTCGAAGCTGCAAGGCTTCTGGCATATCAGGCTGCCCACTTCCAAGATAAGATGGGTATGCCAGATCCTGGTTTAACTGCTATGGCAAAATACTACTGCGCTCACGCTGCACAAGAAATAGTGAATGAGGCTCTGCAAATCTACGGTGGTTATGGCTACCTGAATGAACAGGCCATTGCAAGAATGTACAGAGATGTAAGAATTCTGGAAATCTACGAGGGGACAAGGGAAATAGAGATAGAGATAATAGCTAGATCGCTAATGGGCAAGATCCCATCTAGGCTGGCATCGATAAGAAAGCATCCCCTCATGTAATTTTTTTGGTGAGTATTTATGGAAGAAGTTTATATAGTGGACTTTCTTCGCTCCGCATTCTCCCGTTCTCGCCCTAAAGAGCCTGAAAGAGACGTGTACAACAAGATAGACATGCCGGCAGTTGCAGCCATGCTCGTAAGAGAGATGATAAACAGAACTAACATAGATCCAAAAGATATCGGCGATGTAATAACCGGGTGTACGATGCAAATGGGAGAAAACTGGTTATACGGCGGTAGGATAATAAATCTGCTAGCGGAGTTGCCCATAGAAGTCCCAGCACAGGGAACTGAAAGAGTATGCATATCTGGAATGTCTGCAATGCACCAATGTGCAATGGAGATAATGCTCGGTTACAGCGACGTAGCAATCGCATGCGGCATCGAACACATGACCCATCTACCAATGCAACCGGATCTGAATCCACACATGGGAATCTCTCCAACTTTAATGCAGAGAGCCGATCTGATTCAAAAATACGATCTGATGACTGCTATGAGCATGGGATTGACTGCAGAAAAACTTTTTGAGAAATGGAAGGACAAACTCGGTTGGACAAAAAGGGATCTCGACGAATGGGGTGTTAGAAGCCACAAACTCGCAGCTGAAGCTTTGAAAAAGAACTACTTCCTGAGCGGGGAGGGATATCCGACAAAAAGGAAGGGAGAAATTTTGCCCATTGAAGTCGAACTTTCAGATGGAAGCAGAAAAGTAATCGATGTGGATCAATCCATAAGACCTGACACTACACTCGAAGCCGTTGAAAGGCTGCCTCCTGCATTCAAGCCGGGTGGAGTTATAACTGCAGGAAACTCCTCCCCACTAAATGCCGGTGCAAGTGCCATAATGCTGATGAGCAAGAAAAAAATGAAAGAGTACGATCTCGAACCGATGGCCAAAATAGTATCAATTGGCTGGGCCGGAGTGGATCCAAGCGTTATGGGTGAAGGCCCCGTCCCCGCAACGCAGAAAGCATTGAAACATGCCAAACTGGAAGTGAAGAATATAGATTTCTGGGAAGTCAATGAAGCTTTTGCAGTTGTAACATTGTTCGCGATAAAGATGCTGAAAATAGATCCGGAAAAGGTGAACACCAGAGGAGGGGCCATCGCAATCGGTCATCCACTAGCAGCAAGCGGGATAAGAATAACTGGAACTCTTGCAAGAATTCTGAATATAGAGAATGCAAAATACGGCTGCGCTACGCTGTGCGGCGGCGGAGGGCAGGGAGGGGCTACAATAATAGAGAATCCAAATATTTAAAAATTTTTTATTCATTTTATTCGATTTTAGAAAATTTAAAAAAGCTCAAACAGATATAACTTCATGCTTAGCAAGCTAAAGCCATCGCTAACTGAAGCCCTGAAACCCGTTGGCAATTTCATTGGCAGATTTCTAAAACCAAATCAAATAACTTTAATGAGCCTAGTTTTAGGTATTCTTGCTTTTTTCCTAATCATAAATAATAAAATAGCTTTGGGAGCCATTTTTGTTCTTCTGAGCGGAATTTTCGACTTCCTTGATGGGATAGTTGCAAGATCCCGCAACATGGTTACGGATTTTGGAGGCTTCCTAGATTCTGTATCCGACAGATACGTCGATATAATGATCTTTCTTGCACTTGGAATTCACGGGATAGATTGGCTGATAGTAGCTATTGCGATGAGCGGCGCACTTATGGTTAGCTACACCAGAGCCAGAGCGGAGAGAATAATCGAAAGATGCGATGTCGGAATCGCTGAAAGAGGGGAAAGGATGATAATTCTATTTTTGGCGATGATCTTAGGCTACATCTACGAGGGATTAATAGCAATCGCACTCCTAAGTCATTTGACTGCATTCCATAGAATAGTATACACATTCAAAAAAACGAGATTATTGCCTGGCTCTGGAAGGCAATAAGGAGGAAATCCAACCTATATACTCAGAAATAGACCTAGTCTGAATCCAAACTCTTCCCCTTCCACTGAATTCGGCAATCAATCCTTCTCCGCTCAACAATGTAGCTTTAAGCCCTCCAACTGGTCTAACTCTGAAGTCCAAGGAATCCTCAAAGGCAACAATGTGTCCTGTATCTACAGCAAGTTTTCCGTCGACATCTAGCATCTCTATTCCCCCAAAGGCTGAAAGGAAGAGATCTCCGGATCCTTCAAGCCTCAGTAAGAATAAGCCCTCACCCGCAAAGAAGGTTTTTGCCCCTCCCCATTTAATGTCTATGTTTATAGTGGGGGAGGATGCAAGAAAGGCTCCGCTCTGTGCATAAATTCTGCCCGAAAGCTTTATCGCAGTTATATCTCCCTGATATGGAGGCGCAAGGCCCAAAAGTCCCTTGCCTTTCGAAATGTACCTGTTGACAAGAAATGATTCTCCACCCAACATCGCCCTTTTTAGGCCGCCCAACAATCCCCCTCTCATCGTTGGCGATAATTCAACGTTTTTCATGTATACCATCGCTCCGGGTTCGGCAAGGACTTCTTCACCCTCCGAAAGCTCAAGCTCCAAAAGACTGTAGCTCGGTTTTGAAAGAATTCGATAATTCATGAACGACATTCGAGAAATACCTATATGAATTTTGCTATTCTGAAAACTGAGTTATCGTTCCCCTACTCCTCGCTCGATCGAATGCCCAAAAATATAAGAAGAAAAGAAAAAGAACTTGAAGTAGAGCTAGTACATAACCCAAGAGCAGGGGATTTTCAAAGGAGGTTTCAAAACCGTAAAAGCTTCTGTAGTATTCCAAAAAGTGCGTCAGGGGTATTAAATAGGAGATAAACCTCACAACTTCCGGAAGTAAGGAAACCGGATAGTATATCCCACAAACGAGCATGAATATAGCAGAAAGTGTCCATGCAAATATCTCGGCTCTATATCCAAAGATCAGAAGTAAAGAGCATGTTATTAGCCCTATTATCATGGCCGAAAGAAATACACCAAATAAAAAGAGGATGAGAAATGGTGGAGGGATGAGCAAGTTGAGTCCAAAAAAGATCATGCTTGAAAAAAATAGGATTGCAAAGGCCACGATTCCTCTCGTAATCCCGAAAAGCCAAGATCCCAGGATCATATTCCAACTGCTTATTGGCGAGACAAACGTGTATCTCAGACTCTTGCTCCAGATGTCGAAAAGGAGAACATAAGCGACATCAAGCTGAGAAACCTGGAGTACGCTCAAGGTTACCGCTCCTATGAGGATAAACGCGAAATAGCCTTGTTCTAGGTTTAAATACATGCCCATAAGGCCTACCGAGATTAGGCCCAGAACTGGCCAGAAGAGAGTTTCAAATATAGTAAAGAAATTTCTTTTCGTTATTATAAAATTTCTATAGGTGAATGCGAGCGTTTTGCAAACTTCATTTGACAAGCTCATTAAAAACGTCCTCCAGGTCAACTTCCCTCACGACTATATTCTTTATCCTTCCAAGCTTCGCAACCTCGCTTGCAACATCCCACAATCTCCTTTCAGCACTGTCCACATAAAAGGAAAGGCTTTTTCCATCTCTTTCAACCATGTATACCCCTTCCAGGGATGGCAACTGCATCGAAATTTCTGCATCTATCTCGATTGTTATCTTATCCTTCATCTTCAACATCCTCTTCAATTCCTCTTTACTACCATTCGCCACTATTTCACCCCTGTTTATGAAGGCAATCCTCTCACAAAGCATCTCGGCTTCGCTCATATAGTGAGTCGTTAGAACTACGCTTATGCCCAAATCCTTCTGCATGTCAGCTATCTTTTCCCTCAGTCTCTTTGCTACAGGTGGATCGAGTCCTTTTGTCGGCTCATCCAGAAATACCAATTCCGGATCATTCACAAAGGCTCTAGCCAATAATAGCTTCTGTTTATTGCCAGTCGAAAGTCTGTTAAATTCGACATCTCTGAACTCCCGAAGTTCAAATTCATCTATCAAACTCTCAACAACCCTTCGATCTCTTACCCCATATAGCATCGCGTAGTAACGAAGATTTTCGTAAACGGTCAAGCTCCAAATTAGATTCGGATTTCCACTAGCTATGTTTATTCTCTTCCTTATCTCCTTCGCATCCCTAATAGAGTCCAATCCGAGAACCTCAACCCTTCCTCTGGTTTGCTTTAAAATGGTTGCCATAATAGAGATCAAAGTAGTTTTTCCAGCTCCATTCGGACCGAGAAGACCAAATATTTTCCCCTTCGGTATTTTGAGATTGATTCCTTTCAAAGCGATTTTCTCACTCTTTAAAGATTTATATATCATCCAGACATCTTCGCATACCACTGCATGCACAAACAAAAATCGAACCCCTCACTTAAAATTTATTTTGGAGTGCATCTCTTGCAAGCATCGCCGCACCCTTTGCAACCGCGAAATCGTCTTTTACTACCTTGAACTCCGGTATAAAGGCGTCTGGGATGAACTTCGAAATCTCAGAGCATAGAACAGATTCATCAAGTCTTCCACCTATTCGTCCGCCAAATGTTACCACTTCGGGATTCAGCAACATTACAGCAGTTGCAACCGATTTGCAGAAGATTTTGAATCCCCTAGTATTGTAAACTGTTCCCTTCTCTATTTTCTCTCTTATGTCCGATATTGCCCAGCCACTAAAATGGCATTCGAGATGTCCAAAACCGCCACATTTGCACCTTCTCCTCCCACCAACAAATACGTGGCCCAGCTCCCCTGCCAGGCCATCGCCCTTGTACAGACTTCCGCCGATCACAATTCCTGTCCCTATACCCGTACCAACTGTTATTGAAAGGACGTTCTTCTTTCCAGTTATTTTTGCAGAATAATAAGCAAAACACTTAGCATCATTCTCAAGAACTCTGGGCTTTTCCGTCTCTATGAAGGGTATTTTCTCCAAATTGGGAGCGCCAACAATTATGCCCCTTTTGAACCAGACCGCAATTCCTATCCCCACTGCCTCGTATTCTACCTTCAATTTCCTTAAATCAAATTCCTTGGTTTTGAAGGTCCCTATCACCTCGAAATTGTCTCCTTTCATTGCCACTACATCTGTATTCGTGCCGCCTATGTCGATGCCCAAAATCATAAAACGAGTAAGTCTTTAATTAATTAAACCCTTTGTACCTTTATGGGACTAACACTGGAGGAAGGTAGAAAGGCAGTAAAACTCGCCAGAAAAGCAATCGAGGAATATCTGGCAAACAGAAAAATTATAAAAGAAAGACTGGAGGGGGTTTTTTCACAAAAAAGGGGAGTTTTTACAACTTTAATCAAACACGGAGAGCTAAGAGGTTGCATAGGGTTCCCGTACCCAATAAAGAGGCTGGACGAGGCAATAATAGAGTCTGCAATCTCCGCTGCAGTTGACGACCCGCGCTTCGAACCGGTAAGGCTAAGGGAGATGAACGAGATAATTGTAGAGATTACAATTTTAACCGAACCCGAAAAGATAAATGCAAAGCCTCAGGACCTTCCGAAGTTTGTTGAAATCGGGAAACACGGACTTCTGGTAAAAAAAGGGCTATTTTCAGGACTTCTGCTCCCACAGGTTGCTGTAGAGTTCGGGTTCGATTCGGAGGAGTTTTTAAGTCAGACCTGCATGAAGGCCGGCCTTCCTCCGGACTGCTGGCTGACAGGGGCCGAAGTTTACAGATTCGAAGGACAAATATTCAAAGAAGTGGAGCCAAGAGGGGATGTCATTGAAGTTGATATAAAAAGTTGTGTTTAAAGAGTAATTAAGCCCAGCCTGAACATATCATTACTAGTCAAAATCCTTGCCCCGGATTTTTTTAAGCGCGATCAGAGTTTCAAGTGTGCTTTCGATCATCTCCAGCATTTCATCCTTTTCTTCAGGAATTTTGCCATGAAAATCGACAAGAAAGTCTACGGTTTTAACCGTGGATGAATTGTCGATAAGTTTATATATAATAGACTGAAAAATACATTGAAGCCGGAAAGGTGTCTGAAGTGAAGAGAACGAACACTTTCATAATCGAAGATTGCATCCTCTATGGAAACTTGCTGACAGCTGTGCTAGGCATACAATGAGCTGAACTTCGAAAGGAGGCAGGCATATATATTTTTGTGTGACAGTCCGCCGTTGTCCTTTCAATTCTCTCTTCATGAGATTCTGAAAGCCTATATGGAGGTGTCTTCAGAAGCCCTCTTCACCTTATATGTCCCTTGCCTCCTCTAATATAGCTTACCGTGAGGGTACTTGGAGGGAGAGGGGTTAGCTCGGCGCTAACTCCCTCAACCAAAGTTATGGAGGGGGCTTGAAAGGCTCTACGAGTCGAAGTCCTTTGTCGAAGAGCTCTGAGGCGCGGATGTCTGTTGTTTTGAGGCGTAGCTTATTCGGCTCGTGGGCGCCTCAGCTCAACAGACTTGGATAGGACTTCCCACAACTTCTCTGTCCATTTATCGGCACTCGACCGTGATGGCTCCTGATAGGAACGGATCCGCCTCGGCTAGCTCGGGCTCGACCTAAACCAGCTAAAGGATGCCCCCTAACATGAGCACACCATTAGGGAGACTCCTCATCGCCTCGGCGCTAGGCGACCATAGCCTAACGAGGTCTTAGCACCAACACCTCTCGAGAACGCTTGACCGATCAATGTTTTGAGCTCCTCAAGACTAGGATTTCCTCTATATGAGGCGAGCCACCGCCGCGTAGCGCAAGCCATTACCCTGAACGCGACGCCCTTTGGGATGACAAGAAAGCATAATAGCGTAGGCCTGCTCTCCGCCTCGCTTATCCTCCCGTCGACTTCGCGGTAGTGAGGGTTGATGACATCAACGCCCAGTAACCTATTGCCATATACCTCCACAGGGTACGCATCTAAAAAGACTATAGGAGAGGCTTGCTTCTTGCTACTAAGTAGCTCGTGCCACTTACTTCTCTTTAAGAATGCCAGCGAGGCAACAGCCCCTTTCAGCGACGAGCCGGGTATGAAGGGCAAGTTCATGTAGGGCTCCCAAGAGACTGAGATTTCCAAGGGTTCGGTGTACGGATTTCGCAGGCCGATGGCAAGCGGAGTTAAGGTAACGTAGTTCTCGTTTACCACGAGATTGTAGCCCAGCTCTGTGAGTGCCTTCGCGACCTCATCGATGTGTCTTCTCACAAGATTTAGAAGGTTTGCGATCTTGTCGCGAAAGTAGAGGTCGGCTATTTCCTTGGCAATGTCGTGCCTAAACCTGTTCAGCTCCCTGCTAAGCTCTTCAGCGTGCAAGTTCTTCTGTGATTTTAGCCCTTCTCCCACTTTCTCGATGAACTTGCATTTAAGGAAACTCGAGACGTTCATGTCCGTAGCTGGGAGAGCTTCTCTGAAATAGCAGGTCATGGCCATATGAAATTCACCCTAAATCCGCACTTTTCTGCGTAATTCGCGAATTCTTCTACTGCTGTCACTATCGCTCCTGCTATTCTCGACTCATCAAGCGGTATTGGTTGCGTCCTTTCTATTTCCTTTTCTTCTTTATTCCTTTCTTTTTTGATACCCCTCCATGTGAGCTTTTGAGGCCAATCTGCAGAGACAAAAACTGAAAGATAGGCAATTCCATCGTGAACGGCTAGCCAGAGTGGTGAAGCTCTCCTATCGACATCCTCTACCTCAATTTTATAGCCTGTTTCTTGTCGCTTCTTAGGTTCTTGTTGCTCCCTTGGCAGTCCGAGTACCCATGCGTTGAAATTCTGTCTAAGGACATCCGGCAACTTAGGATTTCCGAGGAGCCTCTTGGCTCTTTCACCTCTTAGAAAGAAGTTATGCAAATTTTCGAGAAAGCGAATCGTATCGTCCCCCCTTACCTCTATCACATGGAAAGGTCGAAGTTCGCTATTTCCTATTGTGTAACCAGCAGTCAGTTTCCTCGCGCTAACACTAGGGAGAGGCGGGAGTTCCCTCCTCTCACTTTCAACTGCCTCTGTTCTGGTTATTTTTCTTACCGCATTCATCGCACGCATTACTCTCTCAGCCACACTCATCCTTTTGTCAAAAAGGGTAGCATATGGACCTTTGGCTTTGATGATTCGGAAGCAACCGAGCCCTCTTCTGCCACCCTTACCAAAGCCACCTAAAGTTAAAGCCAAGGATAATGCCAAGAGAGCTGCTTCGACAGCTTCGTGTCTCGTCGGTAATTGCTCCTCTATCCTTAGCCGAAAGCGAGTACCAGGAGCTAAGTACTCGATCTTCCACTTAGGTCGAGAGCTTAAAGCTGTCTCTTTCTCACGTCGAGAACTTAAGGCAAGAAGCTTTAACCTTTGTAAATTTACTTTTATCTCTCCTATAGTTAAGGGCCCACCTTCATAAGCTCTTTTATAATCTTTTTTTGATTCCTTCATATGGGTATCGGCTAGCTTCACCATTAGCGAATAACTCGATGCTTTGCTAGACTTGCCTTGAGGATCAGCGTAGCCGAGACCCATTTCCTCTCCAACGATCTTCGCTATTTCTCTGGCCTCTTCAGGCTTAGGAGCCTTTAATATACCATGCTTACCCTCTCCTTTGAGCTGTCCAGCATCGTACAGAGCCCCGGCGACGAGGGCCCTCGCCCACCACCTCCACACGCCCTTGACCTCGCTCGGCCTCAGGATCCACAGCTCATCTAGTTTTTGGGGCTCGTGTCCTCCAGCAAAGAGGGGCGTCTCTAATTCGAGTTCTAGCTCTACGAGGCTCATACCTGCTCGGCCTCGAACACGCTCTCAGCGAGCCTCTTCAACCATTCAGCAAATTTCAGCGCTCTCTCCTCAGCAATTACAGCCGTCGCCGACGTATTGACGTTCTTTAGCACATCTAAAATAGTGTTTGCGTTGGCGACCTCCGAGACCTCCATCTGTTTCAGCAAGGCTAAGAGAAAGGCGCCATAGAGCGCATAGGAGGCCTCTTCGGGCCCCTTTACTTTCTCCTTCACATGCCTTACGATGGTGATGGCCTCGGGCCTGGGATCCTTGAGCACTTGCTCGAACACGGCACCGCCAGCCTTAGATGCTACATACGCTAGCGTATAGGTAAGACCTGAGTAGTAGATCGACTCAATCAAGTGCCTACATCTTGTCCTGAACTTTTTGCACATCTCGTCCTTGCCGTATTCATCGCGTACAGCGACTACGCACTTCAAGGCGAAATCGAGCGCGGGATCTGCAGTATATGCACTCATCCTATCACCTAAGCATACCAGAGCAACTTGGCGATGCCCTTGCCAACGGTTTCTTTACCACCGAGGACTGCGAAGCTTTGCTTAGAGAGCCTGTCCATAATCCCAGCAACGTCAAGGTTGCTGAGCAACTTCATAGCCTTTTCTTTGAGTTCCTCCGCTTTGTTTTTGTCATTTGCTTTCTCTTCTGCAACCTTCTGAGTTAACTTGTCGATTCTCTGCTTTGGCTGTTTCACCACAATGAGAGAAACCATTAGTGTACGTTGTGGTAGGTACTCTTCATCCCATAAGCCGCCTTGAGCCACAGTCTTCCTCTCGTAATCTAGTCTGACGCGTGGTTGAATGACCAAGCTTTTCTTAACAAGCCTCCCAGCCACGTCATCGGTTACGACAACCAAACTCCTCCGCTCAACGTCTGTCGGAAGTAAGTCCCAGATTTTGGCTATATCTTTCAACACATCGGCCGTAAACTCCTCCTCATTAAGGACGACTAAATGCCTTTCGTCGGTCTTGATCACACATTGCTCGTCGCTCACAAGTGCTGTCCGATTAGCTTCTACCCCCTTTCTATTTAATGCGCTTTCGATCACCTTGATAAGTTCATCGAGCTCCTTGAAGCGTCCCTCTAGCTCAGGGTCATACTTAGAAGCTATCTCGAGGTAGGTCTTGTAGTAGCTGAGTAGGTGCGGCGAGGTCAGGTAAGCCCACACTCCTACTAAGGAGCGGGCTGGTATCATGAGCAACCTAGCGTCTAGAACGGAGATAGCCGAAGAGTACTCAGAGACCTCTAGACTTGCTGGTTCTGGTCCGAAGACTGCTTTAGCAAAAGCCTTTTCAGCTACTTGCTCCTCTTCACTTTGAAGGTTCTTCGCTTTTAACTCAAAGCTCGACCTTAGAACACCTTTTAGGCTTGAGGACCAAAGGGTGGGGAAACCGAATTCGTCGCGTTGAACCGGAAGGTCTACAGGGCCACCACCAACGGCAACTCTTCCCGCACCTGGATGTAATGGGGTAAGCGCGTAAATGAATAATAACCTAGCTAAACTGCTCATAACTTTAATATAAGGCAAATCATATATATGCTTTGCTACACTCTTTATACGTGAAAGTCGAAGGCCTCGAAGGGGAGAAAAAGTTCTTCTGTGCGAAGGCTTGGGCCCTTCTCCACGAACCACCTCATAAGATGTGGGTTCTCGGCAGAACTCTAAGTCTTACTGGGAAGGGTCATGAAGAAGAAGCACTAGAAGTGTGGAAGCGACTAGGACTTGAGAAAGCCTTCGGTGACCCAAGTGAGAGCAGAGATGTCGTGCAACAAGCCGACGACATGGCCTCTACATCGGATAAGTGGATCACAAACTTCGTCTTCGCTAAGGCACGGAGCTTCTTTGAGTATAACAGGCTCCATAACATCTTCGACCCAAGACATTCAATAGAGATTAGACGGTTAGAGCGAGAAGAACTCGAGGGCTTCCTTAATGGTCTAGCCGAAAAGCTAAAGCCATTTACTGCTGATCCGCGTCGCGCCTACCACGTTCTCTACACCCTATACGAAGTAGAATGGGCCCGACAAGGGCTACCAGCTAGCTTGGCTGACACGAGAGCTCCCACTCACACATTATTTGACCATGCTTACGCCACCACATTAGCGCTGAACTTACTGTGGCCTGACCGTAGGGTCGGAGGCTACGCCGTCATGATAGACATCCCGAGCATTCAGCAGATAGTCGGGGCAGCTAGGAAGACTGGCGACTTCTGGGTAGGGAGCTGGATGATCTCAGCAGTTACGTGGCTGACTTTGTGGCCGTTTGTATGGGAGTTTGGCGCGGACGCGCTTTTAAAGCCATCACCTCGCTACAACCCGTACTATCATGCAACTCTCTCGGCCCAGCTAGGGGGTAGCACTCAACTTTGGAAGAGCTTTGCCGGATTATACTCCCTCTTATACTTGTCCCTCATCGGATTACCAGTTGAAAAGCTAAAGGAACAAGAGGGGGGATTCAAGCCCGAGCACATGGTTAGACAACCATTAATACCAGGGACTGCATGCCTAGTCCTTCCAAAGGTTCGTCCAAATGGACAAAAGCTTGGGATAGATTTAATCGAGAAAGAAGTGAAAAGAAGCTTCGAGAAAGCCTACGAGTTCCTACTTGCGTTAGCTTCAGGAGAGGAAGTAACGAGCGAGAAACCTTATGTGGCGTTCTTCAAATTGCTTAGTGCTGAAAGACTACGAGAGCTTCAAGAGAGTGCCATCGTGAAATTGTTTAAAATAGTCAAGGACGAGGAGCCCCAAGCCTTTAAGGGGTTGCTAAGACCCCGCATTGCCGTGGTCGACGTGAGCCATCAGTACAAGGAGTGGCTCAAGGTAGTTAAGGGGGAGGCTGAGGCAACGGGAGGGGCAAGGGACGTTTTGAAGGGCTTGGCGATGGCAAGAATCGAGCTCGCGAATAGGCTGAAAGTCGATGAAGAGGAGATCGCTGAGAGGCTTACATGGCAAGCGCTCTTCGCGCTTCTTTACGCAGAGTTAAACTCAAAGGCAGCGAGGAGGCTTGTTACGCCGAAAGCGTGGTTTCTTCTTAAGGACCATACACTTGAGCCCATCGCAGAGTTCGAGAGGTTTTACGATAGCGGTAAAGGCGTCGGCTATATCACATGCTCCACGTGTGGCAACGAGCCGGCCGTGCTGAGGTTGTCGAAGATCGTAGAACGCGCAACTATTATTGATTATAGCAAGAGGGCACGAAGAATGCTCGAGGACTTGAGGTTTACTGATAAAGAGGTCGAGGAACTGAAAGTCAGCGTGAAGCCCGGCGAATCTTTGGGTCCGCTATGCTTGACCAAACGGGCGCTCTATTCTTCTATGAAGAGCGCGCTTGAACTAGAACTTGAAAGTACGGAAGATGTGGCGCTAAACTTTGTCATAGAAAGGCTCCGTGGACTGGCGAAGGCGCAGGAAAAACAACTCGAGGAACTGGGAGACGAGGGAAGGAGAGTTAAGAGCTACATTATGGAGAAGGTAAAGAGTTATGAAAAAACGCTCGACCAGAGCGCAGAGAGAGCTAGGGCACTCTATGAACGCGTGTTTCGTGAGTTGGCAGAGAGAAGCCCTAAAGCAAGAAAGGATATCAAGGATCATACAAAGTCGCTATCTAATGCGCTTTCTCAGGTCTATCGGATTGGGGACTTCGACGTTCTTCCCGAGAGCTTCCTGACGTCTTTCAGAAGTTACTACTGTATTCTCAGAGCCGACGCAGATTATGTAGGGAGGCTCGCTCAAGGTGAAGTCCCGGTCAGTGGTTATCTCGAACTACTTGAAGGCTTAAGGAAGGAAGCTGAGAAAAGAGGAGAAGTGGAAGTAACCAATGCCTTTAGTAAAGCAAAGGAGATAATCGAAGTTCTCTTCAACAAGAGGGGGCTTCTAATCCCAAGCCCGACTTATGCGCTGGTGCTTTCGACCGCTCTCATGATGACCGCGTTGAAGAGCACAATCATCGTTGAGCATGAGCTTAAAGGGTTACCTGTCTTTAGCGGTGGCGACGACGACTTAGCACTCTTATCGGTTGAAACTGGTTTAGCCGCAGTTGAGAAATTACGTGCCATATACCACGGGGAAGAAGGTTTTCACAAGATCGGCAATTGTGTTGTGCCAGCGCCGACGGTCTATGGGAAGAGCTTCTCTCTTCGGTTTGTTAGCATCCTTGACCTCATGGCTGATGAAATAGCTGAGTGCGCCAAGTTGCTTGAGGAGACAGCGAAAGAGGCCGTGTGGACATGCAACGGCGATAAGCTCGAGAAGGACACGCTTGTGCTCTCAGAATCGAGAGGTGGTAGTGTGGCACTGTTGCCGTTGAGCGACGAGCTCAGGAGTCTAAAAGCCCTTAAAGCGATGTGGATCGCCCACCTCTGCGGTGTTCTATCCGCAAACCTCCCTGAGGACTACGAGCGAGTGGAGGAAATAGTCGAGACAGTCCTTAGAGCCAAGAAATGGGATTTGGCATTCGAGGTCTTGCAACGCACCCTAGAGAGAAACGCATGCTATGACAAGTCAAAGAGCTCATTGTTCAAGAAGCTCTTACAATTTGTGAGTGAGCTAAAGCGGCCAGCATTTGGAGAAACATTAATGCCGTATGGAGAGGAGTCCAAGAAAAAGACTGAACGTAGCGTTTTATCTTGGCTGATTGAGGCATTTCGAGTTATGAGGGGATACCCGTGAAGATAGTTAAGTTCGAGATAATAGAGGCATTGAGATTTGCAGCTGGCCACACAGGGGGCGTTGAGGTTTACTCGAAGGAACTTGTCTACGCCCTCCCGTTGCCCTCCACGGTGCTCGGTGCTTTAGGCGCCGCGCTAGGTGTCCAACTAGACAAGAGCGTTTGCGAGAAGCCATTTGAGGACTTCAAGTCCTTGGCCGAGAAATTGGGCTACAAGGCCGTAAACTTCTTCGCCGAGAGTAGCGAAGAGCCTCTCCTATGGGGGCCCTTGATCGAGGGAGGAGGCCGCTACTACTTCACTAAGGGAAACGACCTAATAGACGTGAACAGGCGGGGGAATTATGTGAGCAAAGCGCTAGAGCGTGCACTAAGGAAGCACGCCTCCACTACGCTGGAAAAAGAAGTTTTTAAGGCTAATCATTGTCTCAAGCCCAACATGCGCTTCGGCCTTAAGCTTAGCGAGAGTCGGGTGGCCGAACTTGGTTACGCATATAGGGCTAACTTTTACGGTTATGATCTTAAGCCCTACCCGGCGTCTCTCGTCTATATAGCTAATATAGTCGCCAGACCTGTGGAGAAATTAGTGAGGCTAGGCGGGGAAGGCAGGGTAGCTGGCCTCTCCCTCTTAGATTCAGATTCGCCTAAGGAGCTTCTTGACTTATTTTTGGGAGAGGGCGACTACGCAATTGCCTTGTCACCAGTACTCTTTTACGCCGAAGACGAGGCCATACCAAGTTCTACTCAAGGCCTCAGAGAAGTAGAAGACGTCATTGGCATCATAACTCCAAGGGACGTCAAGCTGAGGGCCGAGACTGTGGGACTAGGTTTTAGCGAGGTCTGCAAGCAGCGTAGGCCTCTATTGCAAGCGCTTCCTCCAGGCACGGTACTCAAGCCAAAAAATCCTAGAGCCAAGGCTGTGGGTCTTCTCAGTTGCCTAGGTTACGGTTCATTACTCAGAGTAGGCGCGTGCTTTTGAAGGAGGTCTTGTAAGAATGAACGAGAAGACACTTATCATCGCGCCATGGGGCATGCCACCTCAGTGGCAAAACGTAATTTATGAGCTCGAAGGCGAGCCATATCAGTTCTGCACCACGTTACCTCTCCTCTTAAGGAAGTTCAAGAGAGCGGATGTGGCTTTAATCGTCTTAGATAGCTTAGTAGACGAGTACAAGGGAAAAAGGCAAGAAAGCCCATGCTATGAGTACTATGAAAAGTTACGCGACTCGGTCCGAAGATCTGGACTTTCCAGATCTTACGATAAATTAAGAGAAGGAGTAAAGGAATTTGTGAGGGCTTACGTTGAGTGCCTAATGGAACACACTGGCGAGAAAATTCACGATCTTCACGTGGTCGTGGCTCCAGCCGTTGGTAGTCCAGGTGGTACGTGGGCTTTTGAAGGCAATGCCGCAGACTTTGAAGCCGTGGCGTTATACGAGCTCGGTGAGTTATGTACCAAAAAGCCTTACGAGGGAATAGTGCTTGACCTCTCACACGGTATCAACTTCATGCCAGCACTGACACTAAGGCTCGCAGAAAAGCTAGCCAGCATCCTCTTAACAGCACACGCTGAGTTGCTCGAGGGAGGTGTGGAATTACTCGTGTACAACAGCGACCCTATTGGTTCGAAACCCATGCGCATAAACCAGATCGCCAAGGCAAGAGTCAAGTCAGTCCACGTGCCTCACGAATTACCTAGAAACCTACTAAGGCCTAGAGAGAAGTTGGACGATGAGAGGGTGATAGAGGTGAACAGAGACTACGTAGAGGCTGTGAGGTTCGCAGTCTCGGCGCTCCACTATCCAATGCCCCTTGCGCTCTGTGCCTCTAAGGAAAAGCCCTTCAAAAGCCTTGATGTACTCAAGCAAGCCCTTAAGCTCTGGCTGGAACACACCGTAGTGGAAGAGCACAAGGTACGCAAGAGGCTTTCACTGAACCCCGACGGCACTTATGCTCTCCTCCTGAGTAGCGGCGTTGTGAGGCGACTTAAGGGCTTAGACGCTAGCTACCCGACCGATGTAGAGAAGTTAAAAAAGCTAGCTAAGCTTTATCAAGCAGTTAACGAGAACTATTACCATCTAATAATGGACGAACTGGGCAGGATAGCGGATAAACTTCAAAAGAAAGGCTATCCTGAAAAGATCAAGCTCTTTGAACTCCTAGACGAGGAACCGAGAGAAAAACGCTTGAACAAGCGGGTCATGATTGCCCACGCTGGACTGCAAAAGGAGTTTGTGATCATAGAAGAAGGGAAGCTAAGGTACATGATTGAAGATTCAAAGCTTGAAGAAGAACTTGAGAATGCCAATTTGCTTATCAACATGGTTGGTTAAAAAGTGCTCAAGGGCTCGATACATGGTCCTCACCGCGATATATGGTGACCATACTTCGGGGTACGCATCGTTTTTCCATGTCAATCCCCTATAGCCATGGGGTCTTGTCGGTAGTGATCCTCTCCTACATCCTTCACCAATTTCACTCTCAAAGGCATTAGAAAAGTTAGAGGACAAAGAGGGGGACTATAGCAGACTAAGCCTACGTTTGCAGACAAAAAGGCTATGATAAGTAACCGGTCATAAAATTCCGCTTTTATCTTTTGCTCCCTTCTTACGCGCTCTTCGAGAATCTCACGATATTTTCCTCGATAACTCTTCTCAACGTCAGCTTCATCAGTAAGCCTATCAGATCGGAGTCTAGCACTTAAGAATGCATTTAGTAAAAACGAGCTCGCCATGTAAGTTTCTAACCAATAGTACTCTTTTTGCTTCGACCTCTGACAAATATCATTACTATAGATAAGACATTAACACATCTAAAAACTCAGATTTGGTAGCTCCTCTCCTCAACTCTTCAATTCTCTCTTCGTGAGATTCACGAGGTCATACCAGTTTTCTACCCGACGTTAAAGCCCGCGACTTTCAATTCTCTCCGCCTTTATCCCTTTTCTGACCATTTCGAGGATTTCGTCATCTCCACTTTCTAAACCCATATGAAGTCTGGTTAGCCCAGCTTCCCTGAGAGCCTCCAGTTTCTCCTTTGGTGTGTTCGCAATTGTTTTTATCCTTGCATACGCTGTTATTCTTTCAAGTTCCGGCCTTTTAGACTTAAGGTACTTCAAAATTTCCAAAATATCTCTATGGATTAACGGATTCGAGTCGCCCAAAAAAGCGCTCTTCGATCTCGGGAAAAAGATTGGAATTTGATCTATATCTTTCAAAATTTCCTCTTTTTTCCTTTGCTCAAAGCATAAACCTTTATACATTGAACAGAATGCGCATTTATTCCAGTTGCAGCCTCTAACAACCCTTATGAGGTAGCTAAAAGCTTCGCTCGGGGGGCGAAATGGGGGTAGCTCCATATTTATTTCCTCAGACTGAACCTTTTGAACTGCAGGTTTGCCAATGCCCTTAACCACATTTCTGCCTCGAATTTAACCTCCTCGCTCAGTTTTTCCATTTTTTTGTCTACAAATCCATGAAATTCATCATCCACATAAAACTCAATCCTGTCCTTTTTTATTACAATTCTGAGGGGCTCATCATAAATTACCAAATCGTCTCCCTCTCTCTCAAGTATCTTGCTAAGCCTTTCAAAGGATGAGAAAACCTTTGCGGCATATTCCGTAAGCATACCGATACTCTTTCCAGATCTAAAAAAGGTTTTCCTAGATTACATCCGTACTCAACCCCGGCCTGACTCCCCCGCAATGCGGCCTTAGCCCTTATCACCTTCCCCTCATATACGGCTTCCCCGCCTGGCTCCTGTGCATTTTCAGGGCTTCAATTCTTTTTATCTAAAAAACCGCCTATGTCCACAAAATAGTTTGGAGAGAATGAAGTCCATGTAGAGAGCGACTCGTAGAAAAGCAGGTTTTTAGCATGTCTTCCTGCATGCACCGTGATGAGAGAAACTGAAACGTGGTCCAAATGCGAGTCGCCGTGGAAGTGAGTGTAGACAATGTCCGGGTTCAATTCCCTGCTGTCAGACTCGTTAAGGAAAGAGACTATCATGCAGTCGGCTATTGCGCCTGCAGAATAATTTCGAGGCTTAACGGCGAGGGGTGCAGACATTCTCTGGAGAACTGCCTCCATTTCGGATCTCGGGCAAAATACATGGTGGAACAGGTTATGCCAGGATAAGCGCTGATGAGGCCATAGAAATCCTCAAGAGGGCAAACAGAGAAGGGCTTGTGCATACTTATATCCTTCAGCTACTGGAAGACAGGGGAAAAGACTTTTCCGCCCTTCTCTAAATCTTTCAAAAAATTTTTGGCCATTATAACCGAAAACCCTGCCCTTCAGGGAGGAGATGATATAAAAGCTTGAATAAATAGAAAGTCTAAATAGAATGCCAAAATCTAAAGATGCCTCCCTTGCAGAAGGAAGTTCAAATCTGCGGATTGGGGGAGCTTGGCTTTTGAACCGGGATGAAGGGGGCGTAAACCCCCTTAACGCCGGAGGCTCCCCTTTAAAGGCAGGGTAGCCCACTTAGCTCTTTGACCATCCCAACCCATTTCCATACTTTCCCGCCAATCTAAAGCCTTTAAACTCGTAAAACTTCATTGCTTGCTCATTAGTTTCACCAACCCATAGCTCTGCCAGATCCCCCTTAGCGTAGTATAAGGCAGAGCCGAGAAGCTCCGAAGCTACCCGTAAAGTCTAATTATTGTTTCCTTCGTAAATTTTTCACCTCTTCAACGATTTTCGGCAATATTTCACCCGCTTTTCCTTTTATAATATAATCGGAAACTCCTTCTCTGGTTAAAGGGGTTTCTTCGAGGTTCACTTCAACAACCTCTGCGCCGCATCTCTTTGCAATCCTGGGAAGCTCTGCAGCTGGATATACTACAGCTGACGTCCCGCATACAAGCATCAAATCGCATTTTTCGGCTTCAGCAAAGCTCAGTTCATAAACGTCCCTCGGTATCGGTTCGGTAAAGTGAACGACGTCCATTTTTAGTGGGCCCTTGCAATTCTTGCAAATTGGAACCTTCTTCTCTGCAATCTCATTCAAAAATTCTTCTTTTGGAAATCTGCATCCGCAGTATATACACCTAAGCTTATCTACGCTCCCGTGGAACTCCAGAATGTTTTTGCTTCCAGCTTTTTTGTGCAGTCCATCGATGTTCTGAGTGATTATTGTTTTGAGAATTCCCATGTTCTCGAGTTCTGCCAAAGCGTAGTGTGCAGAGTTTGGTCTGGCTTTTTCCAGAATTTCGTATAAAGGAGATTTTAGTACTTCTTCCCAGTATTCCTTCGGGTTCCTCAAGAATTTGCCAAAGATTTCATAGGATCTCCTTTCTGCCTCCGGATCTCGTGTCCAAATTCCCGAAGGACCTCTAAAGTCAGGGATACCACTTTCAGTCGATATTCCTGCTCCGGTGAAAGCAACGGCGTATTTAGATCCAACCAAATCTTCAGCACATTTTTTTATAAGCTTATCCCTTTCGGGTAGCATGATTACTCTAATAGAGACAAACTTATTATTTTAACGCAGAACGCAATTCAATGGCCTGCAAAAAACGCCCAAAATTGATGGGGAAACTGATGAATCTGGCCTCCTCCCCGCCCTTCAGGGCGGGCTTCCGGTTGTAAGGGCCTAGGTTGTGAAATCTGCAATTAATCTCAACACCAACAATCGAACTTTTCGAAGCCAAGGACGCGGTAGCTCATTATATGTATCGAAGGTGGAAGGAAGGTAAAAGTCCCAAGATACAGCTATCACCTGAAGTATTGGATGATTTTTTTAAATGAGCTCGAAAGATTACTGGGCAGATTACTTGAAAATACTGATCTCTTTACTTGAGTTTCCAAATGTTCCTCAAGAATGGCTCATAGAGTACAACTTGCTTGATAAAATTGAAACCATCCAACTTAAAGATGTTTATGCTGAAAAATCCATTCTACAGGATTATATAAAATACCTCAAGGAAGATGGGTTAATTGGTGAAAAGGACGGAAAGCTTTTCTTTAAAGGTGATACATTTGATGTTTTATATCTTAAATATTTGTGTGCTTCCAAAGGGTTAATAAACACAACAGAGTTCTTTGCAAGTTCTCCAGACGATCCACTCTCAAATCTGCACTTCTCAAGTAGCTAAATACCGCTCCGAGGATTGTTTGAATGGCGTTTTCCAGCTCATTCCAATATCTCCGAAGTTTATTTTATTTTTTCTTTTAAACTTTGTTCCCAAGTTTGGGTTACTGACAGGATTAAAAAAGACTAGAGAGTCTGGCGAAAAAGGAGAGTGTGACGCTTGAAAGTCTGACCCGCATCCTGCAGATTCACACAAAAATTGTCTGGTGGCTATTTCATTTTTAGAAACATCTTATATACTTTGGTTATGGATGGAATAAGGAGGTGAGAGCATGGTTAGGGTTCTCGTAATCCACCTGAAGAAGAAGCTGCCAAAGCTCGACGAAAAAGCTAAAGAAGAGCTGATGAAGAAAGCTCAGGAAGTGCTGAAGAATTATCCGGGCGTTCAGTTCAAGGGCACTTTCGTTGACGAGAACGGCATTGGAGTGTGCGACTGGGAGGCCCCTGATGCAGCAACTGTTGAGAAGGTGGTCAAGGAGCTCCGCGTCCCCTATGACAAGGTCGTCGCCGTGAAACAAGTCCTGCCCTAGAGCTGAGTAATCTTCTGGGTATCGTTCTCATGTAGGATTAAAGTGATACAGAAGTTGCTTTAGGGCTGATCTTTATTTTTTATTTTTTGGGCTTACAAATTTTGTGCAGTTGAAAGAACTTATATATTTCCTATTCAGAATTATCCCATGGATCTCGATGCGATCGTGGAGAAGATCAGGGATGCAATTGTGGGCGATTTGAGGAAGGAGTTCACTGAATTTAAGGCTGAAGTCAGGGGACAGCTTGAGGGGATGCAGAGACAGCTCGATGGCTTCAGAATTGCAATTGAAACGATGAACAAGAGGATAGACTCGATGGAAAGGAGGATAGACTCGATGGAAAGGAGGATGGACTCGATTGAGCAGAGGATTTCCAGAATTGAGGCGAGGCTTGACGAGACTAATAAGAGGATCGATATTCTCACGCTAGACATGAACAGGAGATTCGAGGATATGGCTAAAAGGATTGAGTCTATCAATGTGGAGCTGAGCAAGAGGATCGATGAAACGAATAGGAGAATCGACGATACAAACAAGAGGATAGATGAGACGAATAAGAGGATTGACACTTTATTTTCCGAGCTATCCCTGATCAGGGCTGACCTGAAGGCGATAAAGGAGAGAGATGATGTGATAAAGGATTTGCTGAGGAGGGTGCAGAAGCTGGAGGAGAGGGTTTTAGCCTGATCTCGGATTTTTAGGGGCTGCAATCTTATGCTGGAGTTACCTCCCTATGAGGTAGTGGAATGAATTTTTCAGTTAGAACTTCAAACTTTGAAATCGAATTTCACCTTACAAACAGTTCACCACAAAATTGTGGTGCTGTGAGATTACCATTTATCCAGCCTTTTTCTTGAGCCATCTCCCAATATAGGACTAAAGCCCGTAGAAGAGGTATATGAGGAAAACGATTGTCAATGCTAAAGCAAAAGCTGGAGAAATCCGAGCTTACGCCGAACAGCATGGCCAGCAGAATCTGCTTTCTGGATAATTCAATCTGCTTTTTTATGGCTTCCTCCTCATAAATAGTCCTAGCCATGTCGCCCAGCTCTTCTAACAAAGATTTAAGTTCTTCAACCCTATCTGAAAGCTTTAATCTTTCTTTCCCGCACTCCATAATATCCATACGTGGTCATGTTCTGAAAAGTGGGACGTTTCTGTATTCCTACAGCCTGTACATCAGACCTTCCTTTATCTCCTCTATCTCGCTGGGCTTTACCACTTTCCCTTCTCTCCTCTTCTTTACTTCCTCGAACTTATTCTGGTAGACTGAAGTATACACATCCAAGATCATGTCGGAGAGAACTAAGAATTCCATTGGCTGCACAAGAGCGAGTTCTATTCTTCGATATTCAAGCTCTTCCTTATCCTTCACGGATTTCAGCTCCTCATTCAGCATAGGGAGGCTCAAAAAGAGTGCTAGAGTACCACTAGATCTTTATCACGTCGTCTGTCGAGAAATTCCCATTCATGTGGATCCAAACCGTTACAACAGCAATCCCGGTAGTATGGAGAATAAGATAAAGCTCGCAGTTGAGCTTGTTGAGATATCTTGAGCTCCTCATCTTTAATGCTCAAGTTCAGTCGCTCAATTAAGCCTTGCATACCGGCTTTGCCCCAAGTACAAAGAGTTAAGTACATTCCAATGGTCGAAATATGATTTTCCTTTTCTCCGGGTTATTTCTTCATTTAACACCGGCTCCCTCACAAGCGGCACTATTACAACGTCAAAGATGCGAGGCCCAATGCATTGCGAGCCCTGAGATCGAGGGCCCTAAAGCCTACTCCCAACGGAATTCTTAAATACGGGCATCACTTACAAAGATCTGTGAAGCTTTATGCTATAATTTGGAAAGAAGAAGACATGTTCGTGATCAAGGAGGTCTTTACTGGCGTTACCACTCAGGGTAAGACTATAGAAGAGGCCATGGAAAGTCTAAAGGAGGCGATGGAACTCTACTTGGAGGAAATGCCAGAAATAGCCGCTGAAATAGAAAACATAGAGACCGTGGGTACATTAAATGTCGAGATTACCAAAACTGTCAGGTAAAGAAATAGTCAAGATTTTGGTTGAAAAGTTCGGATTCGAAGTGGTTTTGACAAAAGGGTTCGCATGTTGTTTTAAGGAAGTTTAAAAATGGCGAAAAGATAGTTACCATAGTACCAATGCATAGAGAAGTAAAAACTGGCACGCTGTTGGGAATTTTAAAACTTGCAAGAATAACCAAGGAGGAATTCATGAAAAACTTAAAGTAGCATACGGAGCTAAGGTCAAAGCCGAAACATGCCCAGATGTGTAGCAAAAGCGTCCAAAGCAACTGAAGAAAAGGATCTGAAGATCAAAACTCAAGGAGTTAGAGAAAAGTTCAACATATGGACGAGGGCGGAGTTAAGCCTGCGCATCTCTTTCATCCGCTTTTATAATGAATACTTTTATTTGATTTGCATCACAAAATTGTGCCGTTTAATTTAATAACCTATCCAGTTCGTCGTATACTGTTTCTCTGTGACTGAGCTTAACGAGAACTATCTTGCATTTTTCTTTATCGCTGTAAATTAGCCTGTATTTGCCTATTCTGACTTTTTTATAATCTCTAAACTTTCCTTTTAGAAGTTCTCCGATATGAGAACCTTTCAGGATTTGATCTATTTTCTCAGATACCCGATCTCTCATCTCTCTATCCAGTTTTTCCACATCTTTTTCGAAACTGCGCCGAAATTCTGCTACATGCCTGTATTTTTCACTCAATTTTCAGCACCCTTTTAACTTCTTCAGGTGTTCTTGCAGTTGCAGCGATTTCCTCGTT
>Ga0080004_1124019_pt1 | contig 57450 bp, 61 predicted proteins | sample WasSprMetagenome_FD_69207 | JGI IMG/M metagenome (GOLD analysis project Ga0080004, IMG submission 69207) | Sulfidic aquatic microbial communities from Washburn Spring, Yellowstone National Park, USA - WS (SPADES assembly) (version 2) | ecosystem: Environmental > Aquatic > Thermal springs > Hot...
GCAAAATGGCAGTGAATACCTTTTTTAATGATTTGAAATTCATGGAAATTCGTATTGCGGATTTATTTTTTGCAGTAGCGGATTAGGCCACTGATCAGTTTATTCACTCTAATGGATTGTTTTTCTAGTTCTTTGAATTTTTCTCTGCTTAAATATCCAACATCTTTTGCTATTAATAGTTGATTCTGGAGTTCGGTAATTAGAAGCTTTTGCCATCGAGTAAAACTGAACTTTTTCTTTTAATGAATTCCGAGAAAATCTTTCAGCAATATTAGAAGTAATCGAAACTGCTGCCCTTCTTAATTGATTACACAATCCAAAAACTTCTTCTTTTGGAAAGTTCTTCGTCATCTTATAAATCTCGATCACTAACTTGTGCCCTTCTTTCCAGGCATCCAAATCCCTAAATGACCTTATTTTCTCCATACCCTGCTATACGAAATACGGTATACGGTATACGGTATACGACCTACGCAATACGGTATACCTCTACGAATTACTGGATCTGATCGAAGGCAGCCAGGAAGATCTGGTAGATCATTATCTCTGTATTCGCTTGATCTAACCTAATCGTTACCCACCAATCATCGGTATCTTGTCCTTGACTCCAGGTAGTGCAAGCACCGGTTGGAATTGGAATGGTAGTAGTAGCAATGACAACTGAACCAGTTGAAGTAGCTCCAGTATTTGGCAAAGTTGAAGTAGAGTTAGGATAGTCAACTCCGGTAGTGGTAGCTACTCCAATGGTTGAGGTTCCGGTAGAGCCATATCTAATTACCAATTTGTGGACTCGGTTAGTTCCGGCTGCGCAGGGATTTAAAGGATAAGAAGTAATATCCCTTGAAATTTTTGCTGCGGTTGTGGTTGTCGTTTTTATTGGCAAATCAAATCCCATAATTGGAACCATTTCTCTCAAAACCTGAGTGCCAGATCTTCCGATTTCATAGCCAGCATTGGTTCTAATATAAGTTCCAGCTCCCAATTGGACTATGTCGGAAGAGGGATCTAAGATAATGTCGTTACCAGCGCCCGTTGTTTGAATAGTCAAATTTCCTGCTCCGTAGGTAATCAAAGGTGTAACTAAACTTCCACCGATAGTTAGCTGAGCAGTAGATGTATTAAAGGTCAAACCGGTGTCACCCATGATCGTATCTGTATCATAAAATATAGCCACTTGACCTTGTTGCGGTGTACCAGTATAGGTTACTGCTCCAGCACCAGATACGGTTGTCCAGGATAAATTTCCAGCACTATCAGTTCTTAAGATATAAACTGTGCCATCGGCCTCTGAGGGTATGCTTGTTGGCCAATAATACCGCGTGGTTTGAGTCATCGATGAAGTAGCGGCAAAACCTAAGTAATAACCACCAGCTGCGCTAGAATAGATTCGGAGTTCAGCAGCCGTTCCAGTATTTCCGAGTCGCAAATATTTATTGGTGGTATCCCAATAAAGGTTGTTGGCGTCTTGGCCCAATGTATAATTATCAGTAGCCAGCATTATTCCACCTGGGCTCAAAGATCCCGTTAGTAAGGGGAAGTAATAAGTTCCAGCAGCAACGGCAGGAAGAGTATAAGTGGCATTGGCAGCTAAAGAACTATCTATCGTCAAAGCACCGAGGTTGGTAGCGTTAGGATGGAACCAGAGAATAGAACCTTGTCCACCTTCAGCAGTAGTACTAGCAGTAAAAGCCTCTCCGCTGGTAACATTACCAACGGCCGAGATATCTCCAACGAGACCTAACTCCGTTGCTGGTTTCCATTGAAGCTGATTTCCTGATTGATAGGTCAAAACCCAATTTGAACCAGGAGTATTAGTACCATGCGCTGGAAGGATGTAAACCATTGGAGTGGTGGTACCATAATTATCCGGTGCCTTAAATCCAGCATAAGTATCGCCTCCAGTAAATCTGAGTTCTTGAGTTGAACTGGCTATGACAATGTTTCCGCTGCTAAACAGGGTACTTGTTGCAACTTCAAGTCCATAACCGGCGGCAGGATTTTGAGTAGCAGTCCCTCCGACGATCAATCCACCAGTCGCTCTAATAACTCGAGTTACTCTGTTAATCTCTTCCATCACGATTTCTCCTGTATCAATGTTGTAATAAATGTTGGCGGCGAACAAAATTCCAAAGGCAATGGCAATCGATGCGGCGATGAACAGGAAAGAAGTCAACCTCGTCCCTGGCAAGAGTTTCAGTTTTGGCTTGAAGATTTCTTTTATTTTCTCTTTGATGCTCATTTTGTTTTTTTATTTTTCCCTGAGTCGACCTTTAAAAATTACTCAGGTTTTAGACTTAATGCAAAATGCAAACTGCAAAAATCAAAATGAAAATTTAAAGATTTAAAAAGAATCATCTTTTTCCTTTAAGGGTTAAAACGCTTGCTCCAATGACCTTTGCTATTTCTTCTAATTCTTTCAAAAGCCCTTCTATTTCTTGCTTTAATTCGAAATTGGTCTCTTTTATCAAAATCAACCAATATCTCGCTTCGTTTGCTGACTTCAAAGCAATTTCAAAGAATCGCAAATAATCTCTCCTCGAGCTAGAAGCTTTTGCTTCAACAACATTAGCACCAATTGAAGTAGTGCTCCGAATCAATTGATCGATGATTGGCAAAAGTATTCTTTTTTGTTTCATCCTTTCAGAAAGCTTCAATGTTTTTATTGAAAAGGTGATTAATCGCTTTATAAAATCCTCTTTAAATTTTTCTTTTTCATTTTGCATTTTGATTTTTGAATTTTGATTTTTAAAATAGTTGGTCATAGACCAAAAGGAAAATGTTAAAAATTCTGATTTTGTAATCCGAAGATGGTAAAGCAACTTTTAACTGCCAAGTTTCGTCTGCTAACTCGGTGAAACCAACCAATCTTGGTTTTCCTACATCCAAAGAACTTGCGCCCTGCCCCGAAAGATAAAAAGTAGTTGAGGTGCTGGGGCTGTAAATCTGCCAAGTCGATGAGGCATCAGTTGGAATGTTGTCTGCTTCATTGACCAAAAATCCATACATCCTTTTTGTACCAGGTAATTTTTGAGGGGCGATATTATCGAGCGGAATTGTAAATTCGTTTGAAACGGTAACAAAACTTGTTGAGGCAGTTTCAGCAGGATAGGGATATTTAAAAATTGGAATCGATTGTCTGAAAACGTATTCTCCCGGCGCTCTGACTGTTGCATCCGAAGCCCGAAAAGTGTTGGCAGTAAATGTTGCATTCGAAGCAATGATTTCTCCACTTAAAGAATTGATGTATAAAACATTCGAAGCAAAAATTGTTGTCGATGCTGAATCGATTGCGAATTGTAAATAATTGTTGCCATCATACTTCAAAACCAACTGAGGAAAAGATATCGATTCTACAGTCAATTCACCAAGCATAACGCTCTTTCCTGAAACCGTTAAAACTGCATTCGCTGCTAAATTTGTCGTTCCGATTCCGATGGCCGAACCTATATTGTACAAAAAGGAATCGGCCACCCATTCTGTCCCATTATGTCTCAAGGTATAACCCAATTGACCTTCCGGAAGAACAGTTGATATTACCCGCCATTCCGCATTTCCAAATTCATCGATGGCAGTTAAGACAGCACCCGAAGTAGCATTTGTCGGCATTTGAAATCCCAAGACCTTAATTATTCCTGCCACCTCCAATTTTTGGGTAGGGGAGGGGGTTCCGATTCCGATATTTTCGCCAGATTGATAGATTATCGAATTCCCAATTGTTCCTGGAGTTAGCCACAGTGCCAACGTTCCAGGAGTCCCTGTTCCTCTTACTCCTGCTGCTCCTCTGAAAAAAGGAATCAATTGACTCAAGCATTTTCCGCCTGCCAAATCAGTGCAAATATCATCAGTAGCTTGGATTTTGCCAATGACATGGAGTTTATATCTTGGAGTTTCTGTTCCGATTCCAACATTGCCAGCGTCAGAAATTGCAATCGAAGTTCCGCCAGCAAAGAGATCTAAAATCGATGAGTTTGCAATTTCGTTTGGTCTGACAAATTTTGAAATTCTGTTTGGAGTTCCGCCTCTCGTTGTCACTTCACCAAAAATTCCAAAACAGTTCCCGGTTGTCAAACAAACAATTCCTGATGCATTCGGAAAAGTGTAAGTTCTGTTTTCTGTTAGCTTTTCAAAATCAAAGAATGCTTCATAGCTTTCTCTTTGAAAACTCAAACTGTCTCTGATTTTCAAACTGCCGTTGAGTTGAGTGTCAGCGTTGATTGTCAAATATGGCTCAATGTAAGGGAAGACAAAATTTTTGCTTTCAGCTTTTGTTGCCTCTTGGACCAATTTTTCTGGTTTGAGTTGGACGATTAACATTTCTGAAATTTTGCTTAGAAAAAATTTTCCTTTGTTGGAAAAATAAAGAAAAGAAAATGAAATTAAAGAAATGGAAAACAAAACCCAAAGGATGTATTTTTTAAAAATTTTTTGAAAATCAATTTTTCTCTTTTTTGAAACTTTAACTTTCTCTCCAATTCCTAATGGTGAAATTTCTGCCACTGGTTCACTTTCTAAACGAAAAGGAGAAATTCCTTCTTTAGCTCTTTCTCTCTCCAATTCCCTTTTTATTTGCAAAATGCTTTTCCCTTCTTTAAGTTTTTTGTCAATGAAAACTAAAATCGAAATTACAGATTGAGGATAGGCTCCGGTTGGCGGGCGACCATCGAAAGAAACTCTCTGAGCATGAGGCAAAAGGCCAAGCTTTGTGTAATACCTTAACCTATTCTTGGGATCTCCTTTTCCAAAATCTACGCCCAAATCCTTCGCTCTCCGAATAATTTCTTCGATGCTTATTAAATTTTTCTTTTCCTCCATCTCTTGACAAAAGCCTTTGAATTTTTTAATCTGAAATTAGAAGGCCCGCACGACTTCTGCAAAAGCAGAAGTAAAAAGCGCCTGAAAGTTTTCCGACCTTTGGGCCACGTGCGGGCCTTCTTTATTTTTAATTTTTAATTTCTAATTCTAATTTTTGATTTTGATTAATTCGCTCACTCTCGATTGATTACTTGTCCATTGCTCATTGCTCGCTGTTCGTTGCTCATTGCTCTCATTGGAAATGTTTCCCGTGACGAGAAATATTCTACTTTCATTTTAAGATATCAAAGAGTGCTGTCAAGAGGTAATTTTTAAAAATGCTTTTGTTTTTAAAATTCTATTCCTCAGATATCTTTTTTTCTTTCTCAATTTTAGATCAATAGTTGAGGAAGTGATTTCTTTTAATTTTTGAGCAATTTCATCCGAACATTTTAATTCTCCGATTTTTCTTAATCTATCTACCTCTTTTTTTAATAAAATTTCTAACCTTTTACCGCAGGGAAAGCCAAATTTCTCCCAAACTTGGGCCAAAACCTCAACAAATTTTTGGTCATACTTTGGCTTTCTCTTTCTTTTAGAAAATTTTAAATAGCCTTTATTTTGTATTTTTCTGATGACATAACTCCTGTTTTGACCGGTGAGAGCACAATACTCATCCAAAAGCTTTGATTTTTCTTTTTTTGATTTTGAATGATAGCCCTTCTTTTCGACCAGTATTTTTAAAAGTTTATTTCTAAACTCTAAATCCATAAAATTACATTTTAAATCATTCATTAATTCTCTTCGCGGGAAATTCGAAAAAAGAATCGAGTTTTTTACATAATAAAGTATGATCGAAAGGTTGTCAATTCATTTAAAAAGAAGGTTCGCTTTGAAAAAATCTTTGCAAAAAGCTTTTTGATTTTAGACTTGACAGAGGGATTGAAAAAAATTAAAATAAAAAAAGATTATAAAAATCAAAATTAAATTATAAAACATTATAAAAAATTATGGAAAAAAAGTTCTTAACGATTAAAGAAGCGGCTAAAATTTTAGGAGTAACAACCACTACTTTAAGGAATTGGGATAAATCGGGTAAATTAAAGGCCTATCGAAACCCGATTAACAATTATCGAATGTATAAAAAAGAAGAGATTGAATTTTTTTTACGCCAGATTGAAATCGGAACAAAAAAGAAGAAAGTTTTTTTAGGTTAACTTTTATTTTTTTTAAGGTTTTGTATAATTTAACTGATGAAGAAAATATTTTTTATTTTTTTCGCAGTTTTTCTCCTTTTAAATTTAAAAAATTCCTTTGCCCAAACTCTTCCTTCAATCGCTAAAAATTTAGAAATAAAAGAAGAGGCAAAATTGGGCGATATTATCTCTCAAAGCGAAGAAGGATTCATAAAATCGAAAATTCCTTACGATGAAAAAATTATCGGAGTTGTCGGAGAAAATCCAATTTTGGTTTTTGGGAAACCAACCACTACTACTCTATCCGTGATCACTTTCGGTGAAGCATTGGTAAGAGTAAGCAATATCAACGGTGAAATCAAAAGAGGAGATTTTATCACTTCTTCTCAAAATCCTGGAATTGGACAAAAGGCAACTCAATCTGGTTGGGTTTTGGGAAAGGCAATGGAAGATTTAAAGGAAGAGGAGGGATTAATTTTAGCTCAAATAGACATTAGATATATTGCCTTTCCGGGGACAAAAAAACCAACTATAAGAGAATTTTTTAGCCTAATTTACGAAAATATCCAGAGGCCAGAAAATTTTCCGTCCTTTTTGAGATATCTTTTTGCAATTTTATTGGGTGGGGGAAGTTTCCTTTTTGGTTTTTTGATGATCGCAAGGACCTTGCACAAAGGAATTGAAGCAATCGGCAGGAATCCTTTGGCAAGGAGGTCAATTCAACTGGCAATGATTTGGAACTTAATCGGAATAGTTTTTTTAACTTTGGCTGGACTGGGGTTGGCGCTCTTTGTTATACTTTATTAAAGAGTTAAAACATGATTGAAAACATTTCAAAAGATTTCTTGATCATCCTATTCATTTTAACAACCTTTCTTTTTTTAATTTCATTGTTTTTTATCTTTTATCTTTTAAAGAAAAAAAGGAAGGACTCTGATGCTACCTTGAAAAGCTTACCGAGCAATACAATTTTAATAAACGTTTCTGAAGAATTTAAAAAAGAGATAGAAAATTTAATTAAAATTCAAATCGAAAAATCTTATCGAGAATTGATTTCTTCAATCTTTCCAGAAATAAAAAGTTCAATCTTGATCAACGCTGAAAAGTTTGGAAAGCAATTGAAGCTTTTGACCGAAGGAGCGGAAAAAGACCTTTCAAAATCGAGAGAAATGATGCAAACCATTTTTCAAGAATTGATCAACGAAAACAAAAAAAACATCGAAAGAATCGGCCAATCTTTTCTTTTAGAATCAAAAGAAAAAATAAATTCTCTTTCTTTGAAATTGGAAAAAGAAATTTCTAAAACTTTAGAACAAGCAAACTTAGAAACAATGAAAAAAATTAAAGAGATGGAAGGAGAAATTGAGGAAATAAAAAAAGAAAAAATAAAAGAGGTGGAAAAAAATGTTTACCAAATTTTAAACGATGTAGCAAAGAAAATCTTGGGGAAAGCGATCGATCTTTCAACTCATGAGGAATTGGTTTTTAAAGCATTGGAAAAGGCAAAGAAAGAAAAATTCTTTTAAAGCATGGAGAAAAATTTCAGTTTTTTAGAAGAAAGAATATTTGAAAAAGAAGATTTGATTTCAATTTTGAAAGAAATTTCTCAGTTGGAGCAATTGGTTTTTAAATCTCAAGCTCCGCTTTCAAAAAAATCAGAAAAAACAAAAGAGAGAATTCTTCACCAATTTTTTTTAAAATTGGAAGAGAGAGGAGAAATTGGCCTCGATCAAAAAGAGCAATTCGATTTTTTGGAAGAATTGAAAAAGTGGCTCAAAGAACTACCGATTTTGAAATTGGAAATCGCCTTTTCCCCTTCAAAAAAATTGATCGAAAGAATTTCCCAATGGCTAAAAAAAGAGGTTGGAAAAAAAGTTATTCTCGACGTTTACATTAATCCAAAAATAGTTGGCGGGGCAATCTTAGAATACGGAGGAAAATTTGCCAATTTTTCTTTAGCCAAAGAAATAGAAAAAATTTTCTCTCAAAAAATTTATGAAAGGCTTTAAAGATTATTTAGAAGAATCTGGGGAAGTTGGTTACATTACTTCTCTTTCCCAATCGATCGTCTTTGTTTCCGGACTTCCTTTTTTAAGATTGGGAGAAATGGTCATTACCGAAGGCGAAGAAAAAGGTTTGGTTTATGGTTTAAAAGAAGATTTGGCCGAGGTTTTGATGTTCGAGACGAAGAATTTAAAAGTTGGTCAAAGAGTGACAAGAACTCAATCGATGTTTACCTTGGGAATAGGAAGGGGAGTTTTGGGAAGAATTTTGAACCCGATTTTGCAACCGATCGATGGCCTAGGTCCGATCTTTGGCGAAAAAGAATTCCTTCCGATAGAAAGAGAGGCGCCAAACATTATCCAAAGAGTAAGAATTAATAAGCCCTTAGAAACAGGGGTGATGGTTGTTGATTTTTTAGTTCCGCTTGGTTACGGACAAAGGGAATTGGTCATCGGCGATGAAAAAACAGGAAAGACAACTTTTTTATTGAGGGTTATTTCCCACCAAGCGAAAAAAGGAGTAATTTGCATCTATGCCTGCATCGGAAAGAAAATAAGCGATGTAAAGGAAATAGAAGAAAACTTAAAAAGAAGCGGAGCTTTTTATAAAACCTCTTTGATCGTTGCCTTGCCCAACCTTCCTGCTCCGTTGATCTTTTTGGCTCCCTTTACAGCGATAACAGTGGCTGAGTATTTTAGAGATAAGGGAGAGAATGTAATTTTAGTTTTGGATGATATGACAACCCACGCCAAGGTTTATAGAGAAATCTCGCTTTTGCTAAAGAGAAGTCCGGGAAGGGATGCCTATCCAGGAGATATTTTCCACATCCACGCAAAAATCATGGAAAGAGCAGGAAACATAAGAATTAAAAACAAAGAAGTAAGCATCACTGCTTTTCCAGTGGCTGATACATTGGAAAACGATATAACTGGTTTTATTCAAACAAATTTGATTGCCATGACCGATGGACACATTTTTTTCGATATCGAAGAGTTCAGAAAAGGAAGGAGGCCAGCGATCAATCCCTTTTTATCTGTTTCAAGGGTTGGAAAACAAACGAGAACGCCCTTGGAACAATTCTTAGGTAGCTGGCTACAAAGGAAATTGGGTGAATACAAAAGGGCTTTAGAAATAATCCAGTTTGGCGTTGAATTGCCAAAGACAACTAAAGAAACTATTGATTTGGGAGAAAAGATTGAATTGGTTTTAAACCAAGAGCCTGAAATCTCTTTGAGTAAAAATTTTCAAATGTTTTTGATTGGCCTTTTGAGATCGAATTTTTGGAAAGAAAAAAAATTGGATCAAGTGAAGAATGAATTAGAAAAAATGATCGACGTTTATAGAAAAGGCGGTTTTGTAACAATAGAAAGGTCGATGGAGGAATTGAAAAATCAAAAGGAATTCGACGAATTCGTAGAAAGGAAAATTCCTCTTTTAAAAGAAATTCTGTATGGTTTTACTAAAAAAAGTTAACGAGGATTTAGAAACAATAAAATACATTTCGACGATCACCAGCATCTATCAAGAAATTGCCCAAATGAAAATGAGGCAAATAAGAGAAAGCGTTTTGGAAAATAGGAATTTTTTAGAGGAAATTTTAAAAGTTTATCAAAAGGCTAAAAATGCATTTTTTTTGGCATTAGAAAAGGAAGGAAAAAAAGAAAAGATCGAAACCTTTTTAAAAAAGAAAAGAAAAACTGTCGTCGTTCTTTTATCTGCCAACCAACCATTCTACGGTCCTTTGATTTTGAACGTTTGGCAAGCCTGCTACTCATTTTTGGAAAAAAACAAAGCCGACCTCATCGTCGTCGGAAGAATGGGAAAATATTTGGCTGAGGGAAGCGGACTTGGCCATAAAATTTCTTATTTTGAAATGTCAGACGAAAAACCGGAAAAGGAAGTGATAAAAGAAATAGTTGAAACAATAAAAAATTATGAAAGGGTAATTGTATTCCATGGAAAATACCAATCGGTGGCTAGACAAGAAATAGTAAAGAGCGAAATTTCCAGCCAGCCGCCCATGGAAAAAAGAGAAGAAAAGAAAAAGCTTTATATCTTTGAACCTTCGCCAAAGGAAATTTTGGAATTTTTTGAAACTGAAATTTTTTCTGCCCTTTTCAATCAAACGATCCTCGAGCATCAATTGGCAAAGTTTTCATCAAGGATGATCGCAATGTACCAAGCGACAGAAAGGGCAAAAAGAATGGAGAAAATTTTGGAAATAAAAAAGAGAAAGTTGGAGAAAGAATTGAAAAACAAAGAACAGATCAACTTGTTTTTAGGAAGCAAACTATGGTAGAAAAAATTTCAAAAGAAGTTGGCTATATAATTTCAATCTACGGCGACATTGCTGAAGTTGAGTTTCCATTTGGCGATCTTTTCCCTGGCGAAATTTTAATTTTAAAAGAAGACCCAAAAGTTAAATTAGAAGTTCACAGCGCAAAAAAGGGAGATGTTTTTTTGTGCCTAATTTTTGGAAAAAGCGAAAAACTCCAAAAAAGGGCGGCCGTTGAAAGGACGAGAAAGAGTTTCGAAATTCCGGTTGGAAAAGAATTGTTGGGAAGGGTGATAGATTTTTTAGGAAATCCTTTGGATAACTTAGGAGAAATAAAAACCAAAAAAAAGAAAGAAATACCAAAATTCCCCCTCCACTATTCTGAGATAACTTTAAAAAGAGAATTGATTGAAACTGGAATTAAAGCAATAGATTTTTTTGCCCCTTTAAGAAAAGGGGGGAGGCTTGGAATTTTTGGTGGAGCCGGAGTCGGAAAAACAGTTTTGTTGTCTGAATTGATGCACAACATCGTCTTTTTTAAAAAAGGAATCGTAATCTTTGCTGGAGTTGGAGAAAGGATTAGGGAGGGACAAGAGCTTTATGAGACATTAGAAAGAAGCGGAGTTTTGCCTTCTTCTGTATTAATCTTTGGCCAAATGAACGAACCTCCGGCCATCAGATATAAAACGGCATTGAGCGCAATAACGATCGCTGAATACTTTAGGGATGAGGAAGGAAAGGATGTGATGTTTTTTATCGATAATGTTTACAGGTTTTTACAAGCTGGAAATGAATTGGCAACCTTGCTTTCTGTCATTCCTTCTGAAGAAGGTTACCAACCGACTTTGACAAGCGAAATTGCAAATTTAGAGGAAAGATTGGTTTCGACTCAAAAAGGAGACATTACTTCTGTCCAAGCGATTTATGTACCTGCCGACGATTATACCGACGCTGCCATTCAGGCAATCTTGCCTTATTTTGACTCCCTTTTGTTTTTATCAAGAGAAATCTATCAAGAGGGGAGATATCCAGCAATAGATCTTCTATCAACTTCTTCAGCAGTTACTGACATTGCAACGATCGGAAAAGAGCACTACCAAACTTTGATCGAAGCAAAAAGGGTTTTGGAAAGGTACGAAAGAATCAAAAAAATAATTTCGATAGTTGGCGAAGAGGAATTGACAAGGGAAGATAGGATAACTTATGAAAGGGCAAAAAGGCTTTTGAATTTTATGACCCAACCATTTTTTGTAATAAAAGATCAAACTGGAAAAGAAGGAAAGTATGTTAAAAGAGAAAAAACAGTAGAAGGAGTAAAAAGAATTTTAGAAGGGGAAACTGATAACTTGCCAGAGGAATTTTTATTAGAAATTGGAGATTTAGACGAAATCTCTGGAATACTATGGGAGATGAGGTCAAAGAAATATTTCTAAAAGTAAAAGTTTTCTGGTCGCCGGCGGCAAGAAAAAAGAACTTTGAAGGAGAGGCGGAAGCTGTTTCTTCTCAAAATCGATTGGGAAGGTTTGATGTTTTGCCAGGCCACGCCAATTTTATCACCCTTATTTTTAAAGATTTAACAATCCATCTAAAAAACAAAGAAAAAATTAATTTCCAATTTGAAAGAGGGGTTTTGGAAGTGAGCGAAAACAAAGTCAATGTATTTTTGGGGCTTTAAGGCTTAATCTCTGAAGGAGTTTGCTCGCTCAAAGTTTTTGGAGTCAAAATTCCTTCTAAAGCCGGCAATCCCTTTTTTAAATTTTCAACAATCTTTTTAACTTCTTCATTATTGGGATTCAAAGCCAAAACTTCTTCAAATTCTTTTAAAGATTTATCTTTCTCTCCTTTTTGATCATAAACCAAACCCAAAAGATATTTTGCGTTCGAATATTGAGGCGAATTTTGGAGAATTGTTTTCAAAAGGTTTTCTGCTTTTTCTAAATCGCCAGAACGATAATAAAGCAAAGATAATTGAAAAGCAACTCCTAAATCTTGGGGAGCAAATTTGATTGCCTCTTCCAATTTTGAAATCGCCTCTTTTTCTTTCCCTTGCTGTGAAAAGACGACTGCCAGCAAATAATGGGCCGGGGCATAATCCGATTTTAATTGGATCGCTCTTTCCAAATTCTCCTTTGCCAAATTGAGTGAAGAAATTTTTGATTCTTCCATTCCTTTTTTCTCAAAGTCCTGAGCCATCAAAATATAAACTCTTCCCATCTCAGTGAAAGAATAAGGAGAAGAAGGCTCCAAAGCAGTAGCCGTTTTATAGGAGGCAATGGCAATATCTCCTGCCTTTTCAATTCCAACCAAATTCCTAAAGAAAAAGCCCCTGACATTCCAGTTGGCAACGTTGCTTGGACAAATGGAAATTGCCTGATTGATGGCAGAAATTCCATCAGAAATTGCTTGATTAACCAATCTCCTCTTTTCTTCGATTGGTAAATTTTGATCTTGGGAAATTTGATTTGCCTTTAACAAAAAAACTTGAGAAAGGTCCCTCCAATAAAGGTCAACATCGGGATTAAGCTTTGTTGCCTTTTTAAAAAGAGAAATCGAAAGGTCAACATCGGAAATTTTTTGAATTGCCTTTCGATAGTAGAAATCAGCTAAAAATTTTTTGAATTGCCAACCAGTGGAAATTAAAGAAAAGACAAAAACAATAAAAAAGATTGTGAAAAAGAAAGGGCGAGAGAAGGGAACTTTGGTAAAGTCAATTTCCTTGTTTTTTAAAATTATAGAAAAGGCGATGGCCAAAAAGAAATAAAAATAGAACCATAAAAAGAGATTGAAGGCAAAAAGAAAAGAAGAGATTATCAAAATAAAAACTGAAGTAAAAATTCCAACCTCAAAAATTTTAATCTTTCCTCTTTCTTTTAAAATTTTTCTGAAAACAAAGTAAAGGGAAATGAAAAAGAGAAAAAGCAGAGAAAAAGTAGTTAAAATTCCTTTGGTCGCTAAAAAATCAAAAAAGGTTGAAGCACCCAAAGAAAATCTCGTCCCCCAAAACAAAGTTTGATTTAAAGTTATGGGCTTGAATTTAGAAAAGGTAAAAACAAAAGTTCCAGGTCCTGCGCCAAGGAGAATGTTTTTTAAACTTTCAGAAAAAACTCCTTTCAAAATCGGAATTTCAGCCAAAAAGTCCAAAGAAACTTCTAAAGGAAGAGTAGGTAAAATCTTAAACCTAATCGGAAAAAAATAGAAAAAGATTGAAAAGATTAAAATGATTGAAAGCAAAATTCCCCTCTCAATATCGATCTCACCTACTTTCTTTTCCAAAGCAAAAATCAAGAGAAAAATTGCCTCGATGAAAACCAAAAGCCAGGCTGTTTTCACTCCAGACAAAATTAAGACAAAAATTGAAATCAAAATTGGTAAGAGAAAAAGAAATTTAAAAATTTTTTTTGACTGAAAATAAAAAGCTAAAAAAATTGGTAAAGAAATGGCAACAAAAATTGAAAGGGAAGAAAAGGAAATTGCTAAATTAACAAAGGGAAGAGTAATGATATTGTAGGCCTGAAAGATAGAAAGAATTAACAAAACCAGAGAGGAAAAAAAGAAAATCAAAGAGGCAGAAAAAATTTCAGAAAAATTTTCAAAGATATTCAAAACTAAAAAGAAAAATAGAACAGAAAAAATTGAAAACAAAAAGCTTTCGCCAATTTCTAAAGGAAATCCCCAAAATGAAGCATTTTTCCAGGTTGAAAAAAGGGTTGAAAGGCCAGAGAAAAATATTAAAAGAAACAAGCTCAAATACAAAAGGAGGTTCTCTTTAAAAGAAATTTTCTTTTTTAAAAAAATTCTATCAAAAAACCAAAAAAGGAAAGAGAAAAAAACAAAGAAAAGAAAAAATATTTCTTTTTGATAAGAAAGGGGAATTAAAGAACCGGGAATGAAAAAGAGAGGGAAAAGGAAAATGAGAATATAAATTAGAACCTTGCTAATTTTCCCGAGCATATTTTTTTATTATAAAGGAATAAAAAAAACAGGTCAATCTCTTTTTTGGATGCTTTCTAATATCCCCAAAGCCAAAAAATTTGAAATCAAACTCGATCCCCCATAACTAACAAAAGGTAAAGGAATGCCGATAATCGGCAATAAACCCAAATTCATTCCGATGTTAATAAAGATTTGACAGACCAACAAAACAGCAAAGCCAGATGCAAAAAGCCTTGAAAAATTGTTGTCTGATAAAATTGAAATTCTAACTATTCTCCAAATCAAAATTGAAAACAAAAAAAACAAAATCGAAATTCCGATCAAACCCATCTCTTCTGAAATCGCAGCAAAAATAAAATCTGTTTGGGGCTCTGGCAAAAATCCAAGCTGAGTTTGAGAACCCTTTTTTATTCCTTGGCCAAAAATTCCTCCGGTTGAAATGGCAATTTTAGATTGGTTTTGGCTCCAAGAAATTCCAAGCGGTTCGATCGGTGTGAAAAAAGAAATAATTCTCTTTTTTTGATAATCTTTCAAAAAAAATTGCCAACCTAAAATGAAAATCAAAAGGAAAACAAAAACTAAAAGAAAAAATTGGCGCAAATTTATCCCAGAAATGATCAAAATTCCAAGCCATAAAATTATTAAAATCAAAACCGAACCCAAATCGGGTTGCAAATAAATCAAAACGGAAGGTAAAAAGACATAAAAACCAGAAATTAAAATGTGCCTTAACCTGTACATTTCAACGTGCGTTTTAGAAAAATATTTTGCCAAAAGTAAAATCAAAACTATCTTTAAAAATTCTGTTGGGTCAAAGGAAAATTGGCCAATTTTGTACCAAGACCTCGTCCCTCTAATTTTTGGAGCAAAAAAGAAAAGACCCATTAATAAAAAAATTGATAAAAAATAGAGAAAGAAAATAAGCCTCGTTTCTTTAAACCATCTCCAATCAGAAAAGGAAAAAATCAGCATCAAAAAAAATCCAATTCCAAAAAAAATTGCTTGCTTTTTCAAATTCAAAAAATTTCCTTTTGAAGAACTAAAAATTGATAAAAGGCCAAATAAAACTAAAAAGACTGCTGAAAGTATCAAAATCCAATCCAATTTTTTAAAATGGTAGAAAAATTTTTTCATCTCAATAACCTATTTCGATTGCCCTTCTCACCCCTTTAAAAATTCCAGAAGAACTTATGCAATAATTAGCAGCACCGCAAGTGCTACCGGGATTAACAGTAACATTATAACTAACAAAATCTCCGTTTAAATTTAAAGAGCCGGAGGTGGAAGTTGGATTTTCTCTATCCATTAAAACTTTTTCGATTCCAGTGTCAGCACCATAAAAAGCAATGACTGAATAACCGATTTCACGGCTGACTTTGATTCTCGAAATTAAAATCGTGCTCAGGCCAAGAGCAACAGTCAAAATGAAAGTCGAAATCAAAATCACCAAATAAATCGAAACTCCCTTTTGAACTCTGAACGATGAACTATGAACGATGAAATTATTTTTTGAGATTTTTTTGAACATTTTTACTAATCGAAACTAAAATGCTAATGATTTCATTATTTTCTTTTAAAAGTTTATCTATCTGATTTTCTTTAACTAAATTGCAAACCGCTAACATTTTCAGCCAATATTCGGTTTCTCTGGCTTCAGTGCAAGCCTTATTATTATAAAGCAAAAATTCTCTTTTTGAAGAAGCGGAATCAGCATGAATCAAAATTGAATGAATTCCTGTACCTGAGCGAACTAATTGCTTTCCTATCTCAAAAGTTGCAATATTTCGTGGCAAACTCATTACTAACTTCACTATTTCTACGCCAAACTTAAATGCTCTTTCTGTAATATCCTGATATTTTTCTTTATTTTTCATAGTTCATAATTCAGCGTTCATAGTTCATTCTTGAACATCTAAGTCCCTTTGCGATATTGTTGTTTGAATTTGAATTCTTGCTATCGACTCTGGTTTTGCTCCTTTTGTTTTAACATCCAAAAAAATTGTCACCCTTGGTTGAAAATTATCTGCCGGGGGTTGAGAAGCTCCCTGAACATAAAATCTACTTGTAGTTGTTGAAATTACAAAGTCAGAAGGAGTTAAAGGAGTATCAGTACCTATTAAACCTGTAGAGGAAGCAGTACTCGATAATCTTTGATAAATTTTACCATCGATCCCTAAATAAAATTCCTGACATTTTAAATGATAATTTAAAAATCTTATACTAGAAACTGCTGTAATTGGTGGGGGGTTGGGAGAAGTAGAAGTTGAATAATTAAATTTTGTCATCCCTAAGCAATCTCCATTTGCATCCTTCTTTGCCATCCTCAAAGCCCGGCTCATATATTCTAAAGTAAAAGATATGTTGTCAAAAACTTTTTGAGAGGCAAGGGCCTTTCTTTGAGCCATAACTGATGAGAAAAAAAGGCCGGTGACTGAACCTGAAATTAGCAAAAAAATTGTAATCGTTGTTAAAACTTCAATTAGAGTGTAAGCATTTTTCATGTTATTTCCAATTGTATAAATGCTCTTTAACTCTTAATTTTTGAATTGTCCCTTTTTCTTGCCAAGAGACCTCAACTAAAACTTCAATTTCATCAGGAGCAATTTGGGTGAGGGTGATTTTTCTTTTAAATTTTGTTGGAGTGCCAGCCCGACAAGTGTAGTAATTTCCATTAAAATTTAAAGGGTCATTGTCACCGATAACACAATTTGGATCGGGGAATTGAGAAGAGCTGAGATAATCAAGCCGAGTTGAAGTAGTGAAAGAAAGGTTAGTAAGCCAACTTTGATTTTGAATCCAATTTGTATCCCTAATATTCCTTACAATTTCAATTCCCTCTTGGGCTAAATAAGAAGCAATCAATTTTGATTGAATTTGGGGAGAAAAAGCTAAGAGCCGAGAAATCAAAGCAAAAGAACCAGTGAGAGTAAAAATCAAAATTGAAATTGAAAAAATTGCTTCCAATAATGTAAAAGAATTTTTTTTCATTGTATTTCGATTAGACCGGCTTTGTTTACCTTAACAGTTTTGGTTAATGAACCGAGAGAAAGAGTTATTGTTGTAGTAGCGACCTCATTTCCAATTCCTGAAGCAAATTTTAATTTTACTTCTGGATCCGGAGGTTTAAAATTAATAGCTATTCTTTTTGGATTAGGACCATTATCAATATCTGAAATTATTATTCCTGATTCGAATGTGGAAGTTGCAATGATAGAATCACCTGCTCCGAAATATTGATTATTGTCCACGTCTGCATAAAGAATATATTGGGTAGGATTGTTGCATCCTCCGGTGATACAAAGAAAAACCCCGTACCCAGCTGGAATTTGACCAGCACAAGCAGTGCCAGAAGGACATTCTGTCGCAGCAATCGCCATTTCCTGAGCCCTCCTTATGTCTTGAGCCAACTTTGAAGCTGCCCTTTGCAAAGCCATTTGCTTTCCCCCTTGTCTGTAATTGGCAAAAGTAAGGGCGCTCAACAAAGAGATGATAAAAAGGACAACCAAAATTTCAGCTAAAGTAAACCCCGCTAAGGCTTTATTTCTTTCCATTTTGGCAGAGGAAGTTTGAGTTGAAGCTGATAGGTTTGAGTATCTTCCCTATTGTTTGTATCATGGACCCAAAGAGTAACTTTTCCTGAATCAGCATCAACTTTGGTAAAAGTTGAAGATGCGACAACAACATTACCAGCAGTTGCAGGATTTCCATCTTCGAAAGTCCAAGATCTATTATCAATCGTAGCTCCTGTAGAAGGAGTGGAATAATCTCTGAAATAAACTACTACGCCTTCTTCAACTCCAAATCCTTGACAATTTTGCCAAGGTCCAGTAGGACTCAAAGAGCAGCGAAAATCAGCAATTATGTCTTGCAAAAGGGTAATGGAAGTAGAAGTTGTATTCGAAAGTCCAAAACTATCTGTCACTGTAAGGGTAGCAGTATAAGTTCCAGCTGAAATTCCGCTTGGAGTATAATTGCAAGTCGGATTTCCAGTAATAGAACAATCTAAAGCATGGCCGTTAATGTTCCAAACGGAATTGGAAATATTGCTATCAGTGTCAGTGGAGTTATTCTTTAAACAAAAGCTACCGATATAACCAGTGCAAGTTGGGTCTGCTGGTCCGCTACAATCTTGAGTATCATGACAAGAAAAAGAAGCTATTGGCGGATGATTAATGACAAGCGAGGTCAAAACTTTATAATTTGAAGTTCCGCAAACTCCTTGGTTTGAACAATTGAAAGAAATCCAACCGACGACATCTGATCCCCAGGCCCAACCTTTGAATTCTTTATTTGGAGTACCTGTCATATCGATAGTGGTTCCGTATCTCCTTGCTACGATTGGAGAAAAATGCGAAAATTTTACCCACCCATCCCAGCCGTCTCCTCCACAAACAACTGTAGATCCGCCATCTGGAATTCCACAAAACCTTGCCCAACCAAATACCTGTTTATAATTTCCTATATCAGTGGAATCGTCTCCGCCGCATTGACTATCAAGCTTATGATTACCATTTGTATCGCAAATTGCTGGATCTACATCGCCAACTTTGGCAATACAAGAACCATCAGGGCAGGGGTCATCAGAAGCAGAAGGAGGGGCTCCGGTTTCTGATCTTTCAAAACTCAACCAACCTAATACTCTCTTTGAACTTCCTCCTTCTTCGCCACCCCCTACCCAAGCTCGGCCAGAAAATTTAAGACTAGAAGAATCAATATTAACTCCATAATTCTGAGTAGATAATCCAGAAGGACAATTAGGGTAATTTCCAGTATCAGTAATTCCGTCCCCATTCGAATCACAATTTTTGCTGTTAAAACTAATCCAACCACTGCCAGCTTCCAAAGGTGTGCTTGTCGGAAATCCAGCCCAAGCCCAGCCCCAGACATTATCCCCAGAGCCAGGCGAGGCTTTAATTTCTTTCGGCTTTTTAAATAAACTAAAAAATAAAAAAACAAAAACTAACAAAAGAAGGCTTAAAGTGATGAAAATTTTTTTCGAAAGCTTCATGTTTTTATTTTAGCAAAAACAAATTCAAATACCAAGAGATAATTTTTTCACCAAAAAACAAAGCAATGAATGTTCCTAAAACTAAAAAGGGGGCGAAGGGAACTTCTGATTTTAAGGTTTTCTTTTTTGTCAAAATCAAGCCAATTCCAATTATAGCGCCGATAAAAAATGAGAAAAACAAAGCCACTAAAATTTTTGGAAAGCCTAAAAAAATTCCCATTAAAATTGCAAGTTTTACATCGCCAAAACCAAGCCATTTTCCTTTGGAGATTAAATAAATAAAAAGAAAAAATAAAGAAGCACCGATTGCTGCGTATAGCGTATATCGTAGTTCGTATTTCGGATAAAAATTAAAAAATATACCAAATACGAAATACAAGATACCAGATACAAAAATTGCTGGATAAATAACTTTGTCTGGAATGATGTAATGCTTTAAATCGAAAAAGAAAATGACGATTAAAAAACAGGAGATTAAAAAATTGTAGATTGCAGATTGGAGATTGAAGATTGTGGGATTTAAAATTAAGGGCTTGAAAAATAAAAAGGCTAAAATCCCGGTCGCTAATTCAACTATTGGATATTGGAAAGAAATTTTTTTTCCACAGTATCGGCATTTTCCTTTCAAAATGATAAAACTTAAAATCGGAATTAGATCCTTCCATTCCAAAACATGTTTGCAATACGGACAATGAGACCTCCCTTTCAAAAAACTTTCACCGGTCTCTAACCTATAAATTACACAATTCAAAAAAGAACCGACAACCAAGCCGAATAAAAAAACGAAAAAATACAATAAAAGGTAAATAAAATTCACGATCGTGAAAATTGTTGACCTTTGAATGCCACTTCCTCAATCAAGAATATTTTAACATATTTTTCTAGATTAAAGCTCCTAATTATTGCTTCGAGTTGATTGAAAACATCAAAAGGAGAAATCCAGATGCTTTTTTGATAGAATTTAAAGCCTAAACTTTGAAGATTTTTTCTAAATAAATCCCTCAATTTTCTTTTTCTTTCTGGAATATCAAAAATTACCATCAAAAATTTACCGTCTTTTCTCTTTTTCTTTTTTGTTTTTTGAATCGCAGTTTCTAAAATTTTTCTTAATCCCTTGTCAGTAATAACAATTCCTTGATTTGGCTCTAAACCTTTTATTTTTATATAACCCTTCTTTTTAAGATAGTTGATAAAGACACTAAATTTCATTTTGGCTTTCTTTTTCTCGTAAATCCTTTTGATATCAAATTCCGGGGGAACGAAAGTATCTTTGGCATGGCCGATGCCAATGAATCTCAAAACATCTTCCACTTTTTGAGAAAGGTTAAACACTTCCCATAAAAACTCATCAGTTATTGGCAACCTCATAATTTAATTTTAGCAAAAAAATAGAAAACGAAAATCACGATCGTAAAAATCATATACCAACGAAAACAAATCATAAGAATTAAATTACTAACGGTAAATAAAATTCACGATCGTGAAAATTGTATACCGAAGAGGAATTTAAAAATTAAGATAGATTAAAAAATTCTTAAAATTGAAACAAAACTGGCGGGAATTTCCCGCCAGTTTTTCGTTCAGAAAAGTAATTAATAAACAGCGGCACAGTCACAGGCACTAGTGTATCCAGTAACAGTGGTTGTGGTTTGCTTTGTCCCAGCCTGGCTGACGACCATATAGGTAGTTGGAGTTAGTGATTCTAAGGTAGCGTAGGCACAATAGTATTCCCCTTCTTTTAATGTCGTTCCACCCCAGGAACAATCGCCAGTACCATTGTTATCCAACCATTTGTAGTGCTTTCCAGTAGCTGCCTGGGGATCATCTATTGCTGACAAATAAGGAGAAATTGCTGGAATTCCATCTTGAGTATCAGCTTTATAATATACCTCATGATCTCCGTAGTACATTTCTTGGGCTGAAGCCACCTGCCTCATATCAGATTGCCTTCTTGCATCCCTGGCCTTTGCCCTGGCTGTTCCCATCGATACTAAAACAATTCCAGCTAGCATTCCGATGATGGCAATGACGACTAACAATTCGATTAAGGTAAAACCTTTTTTGTTCATATTTTATTTTTAAAATTTGCCGACCTTTATTTTTATATTTTCATTATAGCACAAAAATCAATGTCAAGCTAAAAGGCAGAAATCATTTTGTAAAGGGGCATGATGACCGAAACGGCAATCAAACCTATTCCAATCCCTAATATTACTATCATTGCAGGTTCAATCAAGGAAATCAAGTTTTGGACTGACCTTTCGATTTCCTTTTGATAAAACTGGCTGATTTCTCTTAGCGCTCCTTCTATTTTACCAGTTTTTTCTCCGACGACAACCATTTCAGTAAACATGGGCGGGAAAAGTTCTGGATAGAAAGAAAGGGAATAAGAGATCGTTTCTCCCCTTTTGACGTCTTCGACAGCCCTCAGAATCGCTTCCTTGTAGCATTCGTTTCCGACAGTGTCAGAAGTTGTTTTTAGAGCGTCGGCAATCGGAAGGCCGCCAGAAATTAAGGTCGCCAAATCCTCAGCGAACCTCGATTGGCAAATCATTTTTGAAAGGGGGCCGATCAAAGGAATCTTAATTATAATTCTATCAAAGTTTTTCTTTCCTGATTCTGTTTTTTGATACTGGCGGATTAAAAAAATTAAAGCCAACAAAGCCAAAATTAACAACCAGCCAAACTTTTTCATAAAATCGCCAAAGTTCAAAACGATTTTGGTAAAAATTGGTAATTCAACGTTCGCTTCCATTAAAACAGATTTTAACTGGGGCAAAACAAAAAGGGAAAGGAAAAAGGCCATCAAAATTGCCATTATTAAAATTAAAACCGGATAGATTAAAGCTCCCTTTATCGTCTGAGTCAAAGAATATCTGCTCTCTAAATAGTTTGCCAAATAATCCAAGCAATCAGAAAGTTTTCCCGACATTTCTCCAGATTTTAGCATCGAAACATAGAAAGGAGAAAAGAGGTCTGGATGATGGGAGAAGGCAATAGAAAGATGGGTTCCGGCTTCGACTTCTTCTCCTATTTTCCGAATTCTTTCTTTCAATTCCGGGTTTTCAGTCTGATTATAAAGGGTTCTCAAAATCTCAACCAAAGGAATTTTCGATTTAAACATTATCGACAATTGGCGAGTAAACAAAACTAAATCTTTTGTTGTAATCTTCTTTTTAAAAATTTTGATCTCTTTGGCAAAGACAGGCCTTTTGATTTCTTCTTTCAAAAAAGTAATGTAAAGGCCGTGCTTTCTCAAAATTGAAAGGGCTGCTTCTCTTGAAGAAGCCTCGATCGTTCCTGAACGAATTTCTCCTTCTTTTGTTCTGGCCTGATAGGAAAATTTCATAGGATAGCTGATTAGCTTATTAGCTGGTTAGCTTATTAGTAATTCTGTTTAACATTTTCATTACTTCATTCAAGAGAGAATCTACTTCATTATAATCCAAATCTTTTAATTTAGGTAATTTTTTAGCAATTTCTATTTGGGTTTCGAGTTCTGCACCAGAACCGTAAGCATTTAAGAGAAAATGGAGGAATTCTTTTTTAAAACCTCTTCTCCTTCCTTCGGCAATATTTGAAGGAATAGAAATGGCTGCCCTTCTCATTTGAGAAGTAAGGTTATAAAGCTCAGATTTTGGAAACTTTTCTGTTAATTTATAAACTGCTAAGACTAAATCTATTGCTTTCTGCCAAACTTTCAGATCTTTGTAAGAATGAATTTTCATACTAATAAGCTAAAAAGCTAATTAGCTAATAAGCTAGCGTAAAAGCATTCTCAATTCGGCTGGGTTAAGAGAGTACCTAAGGGCAGAATCGACTGAAATTTCCCCCCTTTTAACTAAGTTTGCCAAAGATCTGTTCAAAGAAATCATTCCAATTTCAGCTGAAGTATCGATGACCAACGGGATTTCGTGAATTTTGTTTTCCCTGATTAAATTAGAAACGGCCGGTGTGTTGAACAAAATTTCGCAAGCTGGAATTAGGCCCCCCTTTATTCTTGGAATTAACCTTTGGGAAATGATGCCAAAAAGGGAACCAGATAACTGAGCTCTGATTTGGGGCTGTTGGGCTGGCGGAAAAGAATCAACAATCCTGTGAATGGTTTGAGCGGCTGAATTTGTATGCAAGGTAGCAAAGACCAAATGTCCTGTTTCAGCAGCAGTAATGGCTGTTGCCATCGTTTCTGGATCTCTCATTTCTCCGACCATGATTATATCTGGATCTTCCCTGAATGTTGCCCTTAAGGCTTTTAAAAAACTATGAGTGTCTATCCCGACTTCCCTTTGTTCGATCAAACACTTATCATCTTCAAAAACGTATTCGATCGGATCCTCGATGGTGATTATATGCTCCCTTCGAGTATGATTTATTTCGTCCAAGAGGGCAGCCAAAGTAGTCGATTTTCCGTGGGAAGAAGGGCCGGTGATCAAAATAAAGCCCTGGGGTGGCTTTGTGAATTCGTGCAAAATTGGAGGCAAGTTCAATTCTTCGATCGTAGGTATTCTCTGAGGGATCAACCTTAAAGCGCAAGAGATCTCCCCTCTTTGAAAAAAAATGTTGACTCTAAAACGGCCTCTGTTTTCAAAGTTATAAGAAAAATCGATCTCCTTTTCTTTCAAAAACCTTTCGTACCTTTCTGGTCCCAACAAAATTTGAGCCATCCCCCTGACTTCGTCAGAAGTCAATTTTCTCTCTTTGACCAGAGGAACCAACCTATCGGCAATCCTCAAAATCGGTGGATGGCCAACTGTCAAATGTAAATCTGAGGCCTTTTCTAAAATCGTAATCTCTAAATATTCGTTCAATTTCTTTACTATTTCTTGAGACATTCTTTTATTTGCTCAACCACCTGGCTGGGAGTATAGTTTGCTTTGATCAAATATTTAGTTGCCCCCAATTTAACAGATTTTTCAACTTCAGATTTTTGGCTCAAATTAGATAAAACAACGACTGGAATGGATTTTAATTCCTCCCTCTTTTTTATCTCCCTCAAAATTTCCCAGCCATCCATTCCTGGCAAAACAATGTCCAATAAAATCAAATCTGGCTTTTCTTTTATTTTCTCCAAAGCCTTTTCTCCGTTCGTGGCTACATCGACTTCAAAACCTTCCTCTTTCAACTTTGTAGTATAAATGTCGATGATGAATGGGTCGTCTTCGATTAATAAAATTTTTTTCATATTATTTTTCCTCTGCTACCCTTATTACTTCCTCTATTGTTGTTATACCATCTAAAACCTTTAATATCCCATCTTGCATCATCGTTATCATTCCCTGCCTTTTTGCTTCTTCTTTTAATTTTAACTCAGTCGGCTCTTTTAAGATAATCTCGGCCAATCGATCGGTCATGGCCAAAACTTCAAAAACGGCGATTCTACCCGAAAAACCAGTTCTGTTGCATTTTGGACAACCGACTGGTTCGTAAACATAAATCGGTTTTTTTATTTTCGATTCAGCTTCCTTTTTCTCTCTTTCTGGCATCTCCTCCACCTCTTTTAAAATCAAATCTACAACTTCTTTCTTTGCTTTCACTTTCCTTTTACAATTTTCACAAAGCCGCCTGACCAACCTTTGAGCCAGAGCGATCCTCAAAGTCGGGGGGATCAAATAGGGCTTTATTCCCATATCGATCAACCTCGGTATTACCCCGATGGCATTGGTAGTGTGTAAAGTTGACAAAACGATATGGCCGGTTAGGGCAGCATGGATGGCCAAACCAGCCGATTCCTCATCCCTTATTTCACCAACCATAATTATGTCAGGGTCTTGTCTTAGTATCGACCTTAAGCCGGTAGCAAAATCATAACCCAATTCTGGCCTGATCTGAGATTGGTTTATCCCCTCGATAAAATATTCAACTGGATCTTCTAAGGTAACGATGTTTACTCCTTCCCTGTTCAAAAGCTGCAAAATGGCATAAAGAGTAGTGGTCTTTCCAGAGCCAGTTGGTCCTGTTGCCAAAATCATTCCCCAAGGCCTTTGAATTTCGCTTTTTATTACTTCGTAATTCCTTCCACTCAAACCCAGTTCCTCAAATTTTTTTAAACCAACCCTCGGATCCAAAACCCTGATCGCTACTTTTTCACCTAAGGTTGTTGGAAAGGTTGAGACTCTAAAATCTATATCCCTTCCTTCGATTTTGGCTGAAAAACGTCCGTCTTGAGGGATCCTTGTTTCATCAAGCTTTAAATTCGATAAAATTTTAATTCTGGCAACGACCGCTGGATGAATTCTCATTGGAAGCAAAAGCGAGGAATAAAGTTCGCCGAGCAACCTGAACCTCACCCTCATTTTTTCCTTTCCTGGTTCAATGTGAATGTCAGAAGCATTGCCATCGACAGCATGCCTTAAAATGACGGCGACAACTTTTGAAATCGGAGCTTCTTCTGCTAATTTTACAATCTCCTCAGCAGTCTTTGGCCTCTCTTTTACTTCTGCCGTCATTTCTTTTTCCAATTCTGACAAGGCAACTGTAACTTCTTTTTTAAAAGTTCGAATTTGCCTCAAGAGTTTTTCGAAGGTCGAGGGCTTTATTAAAAAAATCTTAACGTTGAACTTTTGCTGCCTTGAAAGAAAGGTCAAGGCTTCTCTGGCTGGTAAATCTTCGGGATAAACCATTCCAACTTCCAAAACATCCCCGCTCTCTCCGATGCCAATCATTTTGTAATGCCTGGCGGTTTCTTCTGGAATTTTTTCTAAAACCCTAAGCGGAACTTCTTCGGGAAAAACCTCCCTCAAAGGAATTTTTAAATCTTCGGATTTCAATTTAAAAAGCTCATCTTCAGAAAGGATCTGCTTTTCTAAAATTAATTCCTCTTCCCTTTTGCCCGTGCTCTTGGCTTCAAACTCCAAAGAAGCCAGCTTTGCCTTATCGATTATTTTTTTCTCAAACAATTTTTTTAAAACTCCCATTTTAATAAGGTAAAAAAGGGTTTTCCCTACCTTTTTCTCCTTCAAATTTTTGAATTTTTGGGTAAGGGTTGAGCTTTTCTAAAAGATCCTTTTGATTTTTCAAGGAATCGAAATCAATCCTCACTTTCTTTATTATAGGAGGCGATTCGCTAACAACCTCTTTTATGAATTTGATCCTTAAAAAATAAAGAATGCTAAAAAGAAAAACAATCAAAAGGAGGTTGATCAGATAATTTTTCAATTCAACTTTTTTTATTTTTTCAAAAGCAATTGCCATTTTTAAAGAGAATAAGCTTTTACCTTTAAAGAAAAATCAAAGATTCCGGCTTTTTCTTTGCCAGGCCCGGTCTCGCTCTTGAAAGAAATTTCCTCGACCTCGATCAACCTGGCAGATTTTTGGATGGCAGAAACGAATTCTTTGAAAGAAGCATAAGGCCCTGAAACGGTAAAGGAAGTTTCCATCTCTTTCAAATTTGAAATTTCTTTTGATTCTGAAATTCTGAAAGAACCAACCTGTTCTAAAGAAAGGCCGTTGGCTGAAGCTAAATTATCTATCAAATTGAAAAAATCGACTATCGAAGATTCCTTTGGAATGGCCAAAGAAATTTTTTCCATTAAATCTTTGTATTCGTCAATTTTCTCTAAGTCCTCATCAAGATTTTTAAAATAATCCCTTTGTTCAGCCAAGGCCTTTTCATAATCTGAAAGAGAATTCTTTAACTTAGAAACTGCCTGGTATTTTGGAACCAAAAAGAGAGAAATCAAAAAAACAGAGAGAAAGAATAAAATTGTGGCGAGAGAAAGATAATTTATTCTTTCCATTTGAAAATTTCTTCTTTAAAAATTAAATTGAGGCTGAAGTCGACCTTTCCCTCTTTTGTCTTTGAAATCTTGGAAATTTCAATTTCTTTTACCATTTCATTTTCTTTAAAAAGAAGAATTTGTTGAGCCAAAGTAAAAAAGTTTTCTGTTAGGCCGGAGATTGAAAGATTGTTCTTTTCTGGATTTAAATCGAATGCAGTATAAAAAACTTTTGGATGGGTAGTTTTAGAAAGAATTTCAAAAACCTTTGAAAGAAAAAGATGGCTTTGGCCAATCTTTGAGAAAGTTGAAATTCGATCGTTGATTTCAGAAACTTCTTTTATATCTTTTTCCCTTTCTTTTTGTTCTTTTAAAATTTCGGCTTTGATTTCTTCGATTTTCGATTTATACTTTTTTTCTTGATTCAACAAAAAAAGATAAAAAAGAACCGATCCCAAAAGAATGATTATTGAAATTACAAAAACAAGGATTTGCCAAGGGGGGACGATTTCTCTTTTTTTTGGAATTATTTCTATTGGCATAGTTCTTGTTCAAGTTTATCGCTCGCCCTCCCCCTCGCTTTGCTCGGGCGCTCGGCTTCGCCTCGCTTCGGGCTCGCTCTTTAAAAACCCACGGTTTTTAATATTTTCCTTCTCGGGGAAACCGTGGTTTTCCCCGACCCCCTTCCTCAGTGGGATGTCATTGGTTATTTCAAGCCCTCGAGGGCGGCGCCGACAGCAATGGCATAAGAAGGGCCGATTTCCTTTAACCTTTCTTCCAAAATTGGGGGATAAAAAATTCTCAAAAATGGGTTGGCGATCTCTACTTCCATTTTAAAATAATCTTTAAAATATTCAACTAAACCTGGCATCCTAGCCGAACCGCCAGAAAGAATAATTTTTTGAACTTCTTTTCCTTCTGAGTAATAAAAGCCGCTAAAAATTCTTTCTATCTCCTTTATCATTTCATCTACCAAAGGTAAAAGAATGTTTCTCACGCTCGGCCTTCCTTTTAAACCTGGGGCTTCAACGCCCAAAATTCCATATTTCATTTTAAGCGATTCGGCAATCTTATTTTCAACCATCAATCCCTTGGCAATTTGTTCAGTGAATTGGCCAGAAGAAATATCGAAGCTATGAGAAATTTTCAAAATTCTCTTTTCGGTTATGCTACAAGTTGTGCTTTGAATGCCCAAATCAACTATTGCCACAACCCTTTTTTCATCCTCTGGAACTAAAGAATTGACTAAGCTGAAGGCCTCTGCTTCTAAAAAATAAAGCTCTAAACCTGAAAAATTAGCTATCGATTGGTATTGGTTGACCAATTCGTTAGGGACAGCAACCAGCAAAATTTTTAATTTTGTTTTTTCTTTTCCGATGGAAACCCTTTCGATCACTTTCCAATCTAAAGTTACTTCGGAAAGGGGAAGGGGAATATATTGCCTGGCTTCGAACTTTATCGCCTCTGGAATTTCTTTTTCTGTCATCGGCGGAAGCTCAAAAGTTGTGAAAAAGGTGGCAAAATCTGGAATGGTAAGGATTGATTGCCTTGTTTTGATTTCGGCCTCTTTCAAAATGGCCTTTATTGCCAAAGCAATTTCTTCCACTGGTAAAGAAAGAATGTTCCTTTCAAAGGTCCTGAAGCTTTCAACATAAAAAGCTTCGCTGCTCATTTCGCCATAATTTTCCAAATAAATTCTTTCTCCCCTTTTCCCCAGCTCAACAACTTTTATTGCCGAGGTTCCGATATCGATTCCCAAAAATCTTTTTTTAAATATTGCCATCTTTACAATTTATCTTAACATTAAATTAAATGGTAGAAAACATTTTCAAAAAAATAAAAAATTTTTTCTTTGACCTTTTTTTCCCAAAATTCTGCCTCGGTTGTAAAAAGGAAGGGGAATATCTTTGCCAAGATTGTAAAGAATTGCTCGAAATTTTAAGAATTCACAAAAACTACAAAACAAAATATCTTTCCGATCTTTATTTCCCCTTGGTTTATAAAAAACCCTTAGTAAAAAGACTGATTTTAACTTTTAAATTCGAACCCTTTTTGAAAGACCTTTCTTTTACCCTGGCTTCTATAATTTTCGACCACCTCAGATTGATTGAAAAAGAAAAGGATTTTTCTGATTTTATTTTAATTCCAATTTCGATTGAAAAAAAGAGGTTAAAATGGAGGGGCTTTAATCAGTCAGAGGAAATTGGAAAAAAATTGGCTGAGATTTTAAAAATCCCAATTTTTTGCAACGTCCTCTTGAAAACAAAGAAAACTTCTCCCCAGATTGAACTTTCTGAAAAAGAGAGAAAAGAAAACGTAAAGGGGTGCTTTTTGGTAAAAAATAGAAACCTGATTAAAAACAAAAAAATTTTGCTTTTGGACGATGTTTACACGACCGGGGCAACGATGGAAGAAGCAGCAAAAACATTAAAGGAAGCTGGAGCAAAAGAAATAGTAGGAATGGTTTTGGCCAGGGCAGAACCCGGGGAAGATAAATTAGAGGAAGTTTAGCGGAGGAGGCAGGACTCGAACCTGCAATCCCTTAACGGGAACGGCTTTTCGAGAGCCGCCCTTTAACCATTTCAGGCACTCCTCCTTGGACCCAGTGGGACTTGAACCCACGACCTCCGACATGCCATATCGGCGCTCTGCCAGCTGAGCTATGGGCCCAAAATGCCCCTACCAGGAATCGAACCTGGATCAATGGCTTAGGACGCCACTGCTCTATCCGATTGAGCTATAGGGGCTTTTACTATTTTATCAAAACCTGTTTTCATTGACAACTTTTTTTGATAAAATTAATTTATGTATTACAAATCTCCAATCGTTGAAGTAGCAAAGAAAGTTTGTCCGGCAGTAATCACGATCGTCATTACTAAAGACCTTCCCAAAGTGGAAGGGTTTTATTATTTCCCTTTTGGGGGAGAAGAATTCATTTTTCCAAAGTTTAAAAAAGAAAAAGAGAAAACAAAAATTGGTGGTGGATCTGGTTTCATCGTTTCTGAGGACGGCTACATTTTAACCTGCAATCACGTCGTCGCCGATACCGAGGCCGATTATACTGTAATTTTGGATCCAAAACACAAATACGAAGCTAAGGTCCTGGCCAGGGATCCTTTGATCGATGTTGCCGTTTTGAAAATCGAAGAAAAAAATCTTCCTTATTTGGAACTGGGAGATTCGAACAAAATCGAACTGGGAGAAACAGTAATTGCTGTCGGGAATCCTTTGGGCGAATTTGAAGATACAGTTTCAGCTGGCATCATCTCTGGATTGTCGAGGAAAATTACTGCCTACGGTGGAATGCCTTTTAAGGCAACTAGTTTAAGGGGGTTAATCCAGACTGATGCTGCAATCAACCCTGGAAATTCGGGAGGTCCCCTTGTCAATATGGAAGCAAAGGTAATCGGAATCAATACCGCCATGGTAATGGGAGCAGAGAACATCGGCTTTGCCATACCGATAAACTATGCAAAAGCGACTTTAGAAGAAGTAAAAAAATATGGAAAAATTCAAAGGCCATTTTTAGGAATAAGGTACATAATTTTAAACAAAGAAATTGCCAAACTCCAAAAAATTCCAATCGATTATGGAGCTTTGATTTTAAGGGAAACATTAGGAGAACCGGCGGTGATAAAAGGCTCGGCAGCTGAAGAAGCTGGTTTAAAAGAATACGATATCATTTTAGAAATAGATGGTGAAAAAATAACCGAAGAAAACACGATCGCCGATGTTTTACAAAAACACAAAGTCGGGGATGAAATAAAAATAAAAGTTTTGAGAGAAGGAAAAAAAATAGAACTCAAGGCAAAGCTCAAAGAGAAGATTTAGGGTGACCGGCGGGATTTGAACCCGCAACCACTTGGGCCACAGCCAAGCGCTCTTCCAGTTGAGCTACGGTCACCATGCCCCTGATAGGAATCGAACCTATATCGCCTGCTTAGAAGGCAGGTGCTCTATCCATTGAGCTACAGGGGCGGCAAAGACATTATAGTCGATGTCGATGCTTCTGGCAAGAGTTTAAAAGGATCTTTGAATTCCTTCGAATCTATCGAATCGAACTCCTTTTCTCTCTCTTCTAAAATTTCCAAAACCTTTTCGAACTTCTTTTTATCGAATTCAAAAACCCTTTCTGAAATCTGAATTTCTTTTTTCTCTTCCAAAATCAAATACCTATAATAAACAAAAAGGCCAAAGATTAAAAAAAGGAAAAATAAAATTAAAAAAAGGAAAAAGGCCCTTTTTGATAATTTTTCTGGCAAGTCCTTTATTTTTTTTCTTAAATTTTTTATTTTTGGAATTTTCATTTTGAATAAACTTTGATTGAGAAATTTGCTTCGACTTTTGGAATCTCTTCTTTTTCAACCTTTGAAATATCGAGGTTTTGAATTTCAATTAAATAATTCGAAAAATACAATTTGTCTAAAAACTTTAAAACGTTCGAAGGATGGCCGGCTAGATTGATTTGGAAAGTGAGAAATGGCCAAAGATTTTTTCCCTTAGTTTGTGAGATTGAGAATTTCAAAGCCAGATTCAGCTCTTTTGCATTTTTTTCCAAAAAATTTATAAAATCGATGGGCATTGTCGGATCGATAAAAAAAGATTCAATCTTTTCAATTTCCTTTCCTTTTGTTTTTAAAATTTCAGAAAATTCTTCAAAGGCCTGGGCTTTTTTTTCGAGCAAAATTATCTCTTCCTTTTTTTTGTTAATCTCTGAGGAAATTTTTTTGATTTCAAAAAATAAATTTCTGGCAAAAAAAATCAAACCAAAATCTAAAAGGAGGAAAACGATTATTAAAATTGAAAATTTTGTTTTGTAACTCATTTTTTTATTCTGAAACTTAAAGAAAATTCGACGTTATAATCTGGAACCCAGCTCGAAGAAGGGATGAAAACATCGGAGAAAATATCTTCTTTCTCAAAATTTCTTTTGATTTTCACCAAGCTCTCCCTGTCAGGAGAAAAACCGGTTAAAGAAACATCGCCAAAAAAACCTTTTTCGCTCGATAGCTTGAATTTAAAAGATTTCAAATAGGAGTTTTCTGGCAAAAGGGAATTGATTTTTTCTAAAATTTCGACAACGTTCCTTTGTTTTTGATAAAAATCTAAAAGGTTTGAAAAGAGGAGGTTATAATTTTTTATTTCTTTTTCCTTTTCTTTTATTCTTTCCATCCCCAATTCCTTTTCCTTTTCTTGAAAGATAATGCTTTGAGATTCGAGCTTACCCTGAGAAAGAATTTTTACTGAAAATAAAATCAAATTTAAAGCAAAAAGGGAAGCTAAAGAAACGATTCCAAAAATCAAAACCATTTTCATTCTCTTTTCCCTTTCCAATTCTTCAAACTGAATTTTTGGCAAAAGGTTGATCATAAATTTATCGCCCTCAAAGCTAAACCCAAGGCGGTGGCAAAGGAAAGGGATTTTTCAAAAGATATTTTTTTTGATTCCTTTTTTTCCAAAATGTTTACCCAGGGGTTTCCAAATTTTATTGATAGTTTCAGTTCAACGGCCAAAAGCTCTCTCAATCCTTTCAAATTTGCCCCTCCACCGCAAAGTAAAATTTCTTTAATCTTTTGGCCGGGGTTATGGCTTTCATAAAATTCGATGCACCTTTTTATTTGCTGAACTAAATCCACCAAAGGAGGAATTAGGGCTTCAAAGATTCTTCCCCTTTCTACTTTCTTTATCGTTTTTTCTTCTTCAACTTTCAACCTGATTTTCTCTTCTAGGCCGTATTTTATTTTTAAAATTTCTGCTTCCTTTAAATCAACGCCTAATGCCTTTGAAATTATTTGGGTGAAACCAAGAGATGAAATTGGAATGGAGGAAGTAAATTTTATTGTCCTTCCAGAAAAAATGATGAAACTCGTCCTGGTTGCTCCTAAATCGATGATTAAAATTGGCCATTGGGAAAATTGTTTTTCGATCAAAGCCCTGGCAATGGCCATCGATTCGATTTCAAAAACAACCGGCTTTAAACCAGCCAATTTCAAAGAATTCAAATAACCATCGGCAATCTTTTTTGGAATGGCTGAAATCAAAACTTCATAATTTTCTTGATGGTCTAAAACTGGCTGAACGATCTGAGAATCCAAATAAACTTGATCGACTGGCAAGGGAATGTATTTTTCTGCTTCGTAAACTACTGCCGATTTTAAATCTTCTTCAGAAAGCCTTGGCATCTTTATCACTTGCAAAAATGCCTTTTCTTCAGGCAAAGAAGCAACGACGTACTTTGTTTTTAATTTTTTTGTCGCCTCCTTTACGATTTCGGCCAATCTTTTTTCATCCTTTATTTCCCCTTCCTTTATTATTCCTGGTTCAATTTCTTTTTCTCCAAAAAAATCCAGATCAAAAAATTTTCCCTTCCTTTTTAGTTTGACGAACTTTAAAGACAAATCTGAAATATCTATGGCAAAGGCCTCTGGTTTCAAAGTTAAAATCTCCATATCTTTAATTATACATCATTCAATTTTCAATCTAAAATCTAAAATTTACAATCTTAGAGTTCTTCCCATTTGACAATCTCGAACTCAGAAGATAAAAAAGGAGTGAAAATTGGGGGCTGATAAAGCAAATAAGGGTCGACATAAGTTTCCCTTTCCAAATAGCCAGAAATAACATGGCCTCCTTGGTTTATCCACTGGGTACCAACTCTGCCTGAAGAAACTATCGAGCCATAAATTTTTAAACTTTGTTTTATATTTCCTGGATAATGATTTCTTGAAAACCTTCCTTTTTGAGCAACAAAAATTCCTCTCAAAGTCATATAATCTGGTGAGTTAGGTCCGATCAAAACGTTTCTCTCACCGATTAAAGTTAAACCATCCGAACCATCTGTTGTCGTATAATCCAAATTTCCTTGCAAAATAACATCGGTATCTTTGTTTGGATCGATCAAATTAGCTGAGGCAACTGTTACTTTTCCTTTAATAATTCCCTCTGGCCATAAATTGTCTTCAACAAAAATGACAGAACAAGAAGAGGGAATGGTATAAGTTTGGTAATTAATTTCAGAGGTAATTGTAAAATAATCATAGTGCCAACCCTCTTCTAAAGAATAAGCATAAGTTGGGGAAAGGGCGGTAATAATTCTGGCTTCAACCTGGCCTGTATTTTTGAAAATCAAATGCCAACCTTTGCCGTTTGAATTGATATCTTTTGAAGGAGGTAAATAAATTCCGCCTGAATTTTGAGCCGCGTTTTTGATTTGGGCTAAATCGGCAGTGATCCTGTCAAAATCAAACTGAGGAATGGGGTATAAAAACAAATCTTTGTTGGAAACATTGGTTGTTGAAAAAACTCCGGGACAAACGCATTGTTGGCTGATAATTTGACATTCTGGTGGACAAAGGCCAATTCCATAACCCACCCCTTGAGGACCGCAGCCAAAAGAGGAAGTGCAAACCCAATTTTCTTGAGCCGAAGAGACGGTCGATAAATTTTGGCCATCGAACCTTACTCCACCGTTTGAATGGTAAGGACCTCTAATAATATGGTCAGATCCCACCCAGACGTTTGAATTTAAAATGTAAGAGTATTTTGCCACCGATTCTTTACCATAGAAAACAGAAATTTTCCTTTTTAAATTTTCGTATTTGAAGGTCCAGCCGGTTGAAATTATTTTTTGGGAAATGGTTAGGCCGCAATTTGAATTGGTATCGATTTCAATTTGAAATTTGCCAATGGCATTTCCGGCTGGATCTTTGTATTCCTTTTCCAAATCGCAATTCTGAGTGACTTCGTTGTTCAAACACCACTTATAATAGTTCATTCCGGCTTCGGCAATGTTTAAAGCTTCTTGCCAGGCTACTCTTTGATTTGCCTGCCTCAATTGCATCAAAATAAAACCTAAAATGCCAGCCAACAAAAGCAAAAATATAGCTCCAAAGACCAAAACATAAGTTGTGATAATTCCTTTTTTCATTCTTGTTTTAGATTCCTCAATTGGACAAAAGATTCCAATTGATATTCTGTCGGTGGTCGGTTTGGATCGACATTGACGACCAAAAAAACTTTCATTAGCTTTGTATCAGTTAACCTAGCAGGATAAAAAGTAATTTTTTGACCGTTTTGGTCAAAGTATTCAAAAATCGGAGGAGAATTTCTGACGTAAGATGTAATGACTGAAATTTTTTCTTGGTCTTGAGGATAGGTTGGAGGAGAACCAGTAGGTTTTATTACTCCTTTTTTCAATTCTGTTCCCTGAATTTCTTGAGAAATTTCCAACTCAAATTTAGCCTTCATCGTATGGTATCCTCCCCAATTGCATTTTGGTTCTCCGGTACCGCAATTTACTCTAAAAGAGGCATCGGCAGTAAAATTTAAAATCCCATCTTGGGCTTGATTAAAAACGTCGAAAACTTGAGTTCCCTGCCAAGTTCCAGCACAATCTGTGCAGCCAGTTTGGCAAAGGGTTCCGATTTTTTGACCGTCTAAATAAATATCGACGTATTCGTTGTTGGAACCTAAATCCCCTTCGACTGAAACGCTCACTTTTGCCGATTTTAAGGTCCCGGTTAAAAAGCCAGAGAAAGAAACGTTGCAAGAACCACCGGCTGAAGAAGTAAAGCATTCTTGAGTTAAGTTTTGATTTATAACTTGGCCTAAAAAATACCTCACCCTTTCTGTTTTTCCGTCGTTGTCAATATCAGAATAAAAAATGAACTCTTTATCTCCGGCATATTCTATTGGATAAGCCCCATTTTCTCCTTCCCTTGCTTTCCTAATTTCCTTTGCCATTGTCTCAATCCCCCTCCTGGCTTCAGAAATTGCCAAGGATTGCTCCATTTGATAGCCATGGGTTTTGTACAAAATCAAAATGAAACCCAAAACTGCTGCCATCGCCAAGCCAAAAATGAAAATTACAATTAAAGTTTCGACTAAAGTAAAAGATTTCATTTTAGTCAGAAATTTTTAATTTTATTAAAACAGTATCGTCTCCAGAAACAAAGATCGTTGTCGAAGTTGAAGAATAACCCGAGGCCTCAACAGAAAGAGTATAACTTTGGCTTTCCAAAGGAATAAACAACGTCTGACCTTTTTCGTTTGTGTATTGGGTTTTCTGATAAGAAGAACCAGTTAAAGTTGTGCTGGCAGAGAAAATTGGTTGCAAAGTATCCAAATCTTGAACGGTGACTAAAAGAGAATTTTGAGATTCCAAATAGAGATTAACTTGCGAATTTGTGTCAGGTGGCAAAGAAACTGGTTGGGAAGGTTCGATCGATACTAAATCCATGTTAGTGTCAGTTGGGACTGAAAAATAATAATCATCCCATTCCAAGTTTGAAAGATTTTTTTGACCTTGAGAATCGGTTGAGGTTGTAATTGAAAATTTGTAGATTGGGTTTTCTGAAGCATCCTTTCCGATCAATTTTTCACCCCTCATTTGAAAAGTAGCATTGCCAATCGGAGTTGGCAAAGATGTCCTCCAAGACAATTGCCAGTCATAAAGTATCGGAGTTTCTGATGTTGAATTTGTTTGGAAATTTGCTTTGAGCTTTAAATTTGAATAAGTTGAAGTCGGGAGGTTTGAAAGGTTAACTGGCGAAGATTCAAAACCGATTGAATTTCCTGGCAAATCAGAGTCTGGAATCAAATACCAATCGGTTCCTGAAGCAAAATAGATTTGATATTTCAAAGAAGTTTGAAGAGATTTTTGGTCAGTGAATGAAAATTCATCCCATTCAATCAGGTTTGTTGGTGAAATCTGAATTGAAAAAAGATAGCCAGATGGCAAATAGCCTTGGGTATCGGTTGCCAAATTAACCTTTCCTCCTCCAACTAAAACATTTTCCTTTTGAGAAATTTTGCTTTCGTCATTAAAAGAATCTGAGAAAAAATCTTGACCCCAGGGAGTTAAAGTTTTAACTAAAATTGAGCTCAATTTGTCGATCGAAAATGAAACCTGAGTAACTTGTCCTTCCAAAACGATCGGGTTTGGTTTTTGAGGAATTGCAACTTCTTCAATCGAATAAGTTCTTTCTGATGAATAGCCAGATTTTGAAACGAGGACTTTATAAGTTGAAGAAGCCAAGGGAAAATCGTGCTTTCCGTCTGAAGGAGTGGCTGAATCGATTAAAAAGCCGGTCGAGGGATCGAAAACTTGGATCAAGGGTGAAGGAACTGGAAGGCCGAAGGCATCGAAAACTAAAACCGATAAAATTCCGCCGGGTTGCTCTTGGCAAGTTTGAACTTCCTCAATTTTGTCCTTTGGAGAAAAATCAGAAATCAAACTTACTTTTCCTGGAAACTGGCCTGACCAAGAAACATTGATTTGAGCCCTCTTGTAATCCAAATCGCAATTGTCATCGGGAAAATTCCCGTCGGCTGAGTCGACAAAAAATTTTATTATCCTTTCAATTCTGTATTCGATTCCGTTTAATGTAGTCGTCGAGATCGAATCTAAAGTCCCTGATGCATAAGGTAAAGAGGCTCCTTTTGTTCCGATTTCTAAATAGGGCATGTTCCTCATTTTTTCAATCTCTCCTTGAGCAATTTGGGTAGCAGTAATTTTTCTTTCGTTCAAGCCAACGATCTTAAAACCGAGCTGATAGGCAGCAGCAATTCCCAAAAAGAAAAGGAGCATCAAAAAAATCCCAACTAAAACATCGATTAATGTAAAACTTTTGGATTTTTTCATTTTATTGCTCCGAGCATTGAATACATTGGCTGGATCATTGCCACGGCAAAAAAGCCAATGACTACTCCGATGATCAAAATCAAAATTGGCTCGATCAAAGAAGAGAGGTTTTTGGCTGCGTTAGAAACTTCTTCTTCATAAAAATCGGCCAACTTTGCCAAAATTTGGGCTGTCTGGCCTGTTTCTTCTCCGACGGCGATCATTTGAATGAATGTTTCTGGATAAAATTTTGAATAAGATATCAATGCCTCTGACATTTTTTCTCCTTTCTTCACTTTTTCTGAACTATCTAACAATGCCTTTTTGTAATACTCATTTCCCAGGGCCCTTGAAGTAATTTCCAAAGCTGAAACAATAGGAACTCCGGCCGAAATCAAAGAGCTCAAAGTCCTCGAGGTATAGGCGCAGTTTAATTTTTTGATGATCGAAGATAAAACAGGAATTTTTAAAGTTAAACTATCGAAAGCTCTTTTTATATTCTTTTGCCTCAAGGCCCACCTGAAAAAGAAAACAAAGAAAATTAAAAATGAGAGCAAAAGGTACCATCTCTGGCTCAAAAATTCAGCTAAAGAAATGACAAACCTAGTTGTGGCTGGTAATTCAACGTTCAACTCTTTGAATGTTTCGGCCAACTTTGGAATGACCATTATCAGCATTAAAATTCCAATTCCGATCATTGCCGAAACTACGACTGCTGGATAGATCATCGCTCCTTTGATTTTCGATTTCAAATCGTGCTCCCTTTCCATTTGGGTTGTTAAAGTTTTCAAAACATCTTCAAGAGTTCCGGATTCCTCGCCAACTTTTATCATCCCCTGATAAATTTCAGAAAAAATTTCTGGATATTTTGCTATCGAATCTGAGAATGACTTTCCCTTTTGAATTTCCTCTTTGATCTCGATTAAAGCCAATTTAAACTTTTTATTTTTTGTCTGATTTGACAAAATCTCGATTGCCTTTGGCAAAGAAAGGGCGGCTGAAATCATCATTAATAAATTTCGAGTGAAGAAAAGTTTTTCAGTCAAGGAAACGCCAAAGGAAGGAAAGGAAATTTTAAATTTTTTTTCTTTTTTCCCTTCGATTTCAGCCCTGATCAAAATCAAATTCCTCTCTTTCAAGAGTTGAATCAAATGGTTCAAATCTTTAGCTTCCAAAATTCCCGATTCTTTTTCACCTCCAATTTTTGCTGCTGTGTAAAAATACTTTGGCATTTTATTCAATTATTACCCTTAAGACTTCTTCGATCGAAGTTATTCCTTGGACAGCTTTAATCAATCCGTCTTCGACCATCGAAATCATTCCTTCTTTTTCTGCCTGTTTTTGGATTTCATCTGAAGTCGCTTTTTGAACGATCAAATTCTTTATCGTTTCGCTCACACTTAAAACTTCAAAAATTCCTATTCTTCCTTTGTAGCCATCCGGACATTCTTTAGTTGGCTTTGGCCTGTAAAAGGGAATGTTTTGCCACTTAGCATTGGGAGGGACTATTTTTTCTTCCTTCAAAATTTTCAAGACCTTTTCCAAATTGCAATACTTTGAAAGCTCCTTCAATTGATGCTCGCTCAAATAATACTTTTCCTTTCCCTCGCAAAGCCTTCTGACCAACCTTTGAGCGATGATTAAATTTAAGGTTGAAGAAAGCAAAAAAGGTTCAACCTTCATATCGATCAATCTGGGAATGGCGCCGGCAGCGGTGTTGGTGTGCAAGGTCGAAAGAACTTTGTGGCCGGTTAAAGCAGCGTTGACAGCCAAAGAGGCAGTTTCTTCATCCCTTATTTCTCCGACCATGATGATGTCGGGATCTTGTCTGACTAAAGCCCTTAAACCTGAGGCAAAGGTCAAACCAATTTTTGGATTGACTTGAGTTTGATTTATCCTTGGCATCCTGTATTCAATCGGATCTTCGATAGTCGAAATGTTAACTGCCGGCGTGTTCAATATTTCGAGCATTGAATAAAGGGTTGTAGTTTTTCCAGAGCCAGTTGGGCCTGTTACTAAAATCATTCCTATTGGTTTTTTTAACGCCTCCTGGACGTTCTCTAAACCCAAACCTCTCAAACCCAGTTCCTCCAATGTGAAGGCCCTGGCTGTTTCTGGCAATAACCTCATCACAACCTTTTCACCATCAAAAACGGGCAAGATCGAAACCCTGACCGAATATTTATAATCCGGTGTTTCGACTTTGAAACGACCATCTTGGGGAAGGCGGTGTTCGTCCAATTTTAAGTTAGATAAAACCTTTATTCTGGCAACGATGCCGGGAGCAACTTTTTTTGGTAAAAGCATCGCCTCTCTTAAAATTCCATCTATCCTGTACCTGACTAAGACTTCTTTTTCCAATGGTTCGATGTGGATGTCAGAAGCCCTTTGCAAAATAGCATGCTTTAAAAGGGTGTCGACGATTTTGATGATCGGCAATTCTTCAGCCACCTTTTTCAATTCCAATTTTTCTTCAACCATCTCTTCTTCCTTTATCGTTTTTATTTCTCCGGCTTCTTTTTTGATTATTTCGCTGAATTCAGCTTCTAATGTCTGGGAATATTGTCTAAGGGCGCTTTTTATCGATTCTTCGTTGGTTAGCCTGGGTAAGATTCTCAAGTTTGAAGTTTTTTTAATAAATTCTATTGTCTGCAAATCCTCTGGGTCTAGCATCGCCACTTCTAAATCGTTTCCTTTTTTTCTGTAGGCGATGATATTATGAGCCCTGGCGATTGGCTCTGGAATTATCCTCAAAACTTCTGGGTCGATTTTTTCCTTTTCTAAATTAATAAAAGGAATGCCCAAAATGTAAGCCTCCAATTTTAAAAGCTGATCCTTTTTAATTATTCCCTCTGAAATCAAAAGATCTTCGATTTTCTTTTTCATCTTTTTTGCCTTTTCAGAAATCGAATCAAACTTTTTTTCATCGATCAAGCCAGCATCGACCAAAAATGCCTTGAGTTGATTTTCTTCAACTCTCATAAAATTACTTTTCGATTGTTTCTTTAACCTTTCTTATTACTTCTTCTAAAGTATAATTGGCTTTGACTAAATAGGTCCTTGCCCCCAATTCTAATGCTTTTTGAATATCTTCAGCATTTTCCAAATTCGTCAAAATTATGATCGGGATATCTTTCGTTTTTTCATCTTCTTTCAATTCTTTTAAAACATCGAAGCCATGCATCCTTGGCAAAATCAAATCCAGCAAAATCAAATCTGGCTTTTTCTCTTTTGCCAACCTCAAACCAGTTTTTCCATCCAAGGCTGAAATCATTTCGTATCCTTCTTTTGTCAAAACCTCGCCGAAAGTCTTTTGGAGGGCTGATTCATCTTCGATGAACAATATTTTTTTCATAATTTTATCGGTATTAAAAACCAAAAGGTCGACCCTTTTTGCTCTTGGCTTTTAAAGCCAATTTTTCCCTTTAATTTTTTGATTATCTCTTTTGAAATGTAAAGGCCGAGGCCAGTTCCTTGAGTTTGGAAAATAGTAGCATTCTTTGCTCTAAAAAATTTTTGGAAAATAAATTTTTGATCCTCTTTTGGAATCCCGATTCCTTCGTCTTCGATTTCAAAATAGAGATTATCATTTTTCCTTTGAGCCAAAATTTTTATTTTTCCTTTTTTTTGAGAATACCTAATGGCATTGTCCAAAAGGTTTTCGATGACGATCTTCAATTTTTCTTTATCGGAAGAAATCTCATTTAAATTTTCAACCTTAGATTCGATCTTCAAATTAAAGGCCTGGGCATAAAAAGAAAATTGTTCGATCAAAGAATCTAAAAATTCTTTAAAAGAAAATTTTGAAATCTTTAAAGGAAAGCTGGCAGTTTCTAGCCTGCTGATTATCAAAAGGTCCTTTAAAAGTTCGTTCATCCTCTCTGAATTTTCTTTTAAAATTTCAAAATATTCCCCCTGCTTTTTTGAGGAACCAATTTTCCCTGACATCAACAACTCCAAAGACCACCTAAGATTGGAAAGGGGAGTCCTCAATTGGTGGGAGACGATAGAAAGGAATTCAGATTTTAGCCTGTTGGCCTCGGCCAATTTCTCAAACCCTTGGATCAAAAAGAAACCAAAGATAAACAAAAGGGCAGCCAAGATTAAAACTAAAAGGGCAACTAAAAGGGGATCTTGGATGAAGCGATTGCCCAAAAAATAGGTTAAAATCGAAGAGAAAATGACGATGAAAGAAAAAATTAAAAATATTAAATGGGGGCATTGCCAAAGGGATAAGGAATAGCGACGACAGATTGAAATAATATTCAAATCCTTTAAAATTTTCTTTTTCATCCTAATTAAATTATACCATTTGACCAAAAATAAAAAAAATGATAAAAAGAAAATCGCGGGGCATGGTGTAATTGGTTTAACATACCTGCTTTGGGAGCAGGCGATTCTGGGTTCAAATCCCAGTGCCCCGAAAGCGGGTGTAGCACAGCGGTCAGTGCACTAGCCTTCCAAGCTAGGTACGAGGGTTCGACTCCCTTCACCCGCTAAATTAAATTCCCGCCATTTTGGCGGGATCTTTATTTAGCGTATTCTGTTATCCTCAGCTCCCTGATAACGTTAACTTTTATTTCTCCAGGATATTTCAATTCATCTTCGATCCTTTGGGCAATTTCTTTTGCCAATTTTTTTGCTTCAAAATCGTCAACTTTATCTGGCTTAACAAAAACTCTAATTTCCTTGCCAGCTTGAAGAGCGTAGGCCTTTTCGACTCCAGGAAAAGAAAGGGCAATCCTTTCTAATTCTTCCAACCTCTTTAAATAATTCTCTATGGTATCTTTCCTCGCCCCGGGCCTGGCACCAGAAATTTGATCTGCAACCTTTACTATTATTCCTTCCAAAGAAGTACAAGGATATTCCTCGTGATGGCATTTCATTGCCTCGATTATCTGGGGATCTACTTTGAATTTCTCTAAAATTTTAATTCCAATGTCAACATGAGATCCTTCAACGTAAGAATCGATCGATTTTCCGATGTCGTGCAAAAGGCCGGCTTTTTTACAAACTGAAACGTTCGCTCCCAATTCAGCGGCAATTGCCCCGGCTAAATGGCAAACTTCCAAAGAATGGAGCAAAACGTTCTGGCCATAAGAGGTCCTGAATTTCAGCCTTCCCAAAAGCTGAACCAATTTTGGATCCAATCCCAAAATGCCGGCATCGAAAACAGCTGCTTCTCCTGCTTCCTTGATTTGAGAGTTCAATTCTTCTTGCGCTTCTTTAACTTTTTCTTCAATCTTCGCCGGTTGAATTCTTCCGTCTAAAATCAATTTTTCTAAGGCAATCTTTGCGATCTGCCTTCTTATCGGATCGAAAGAGGAAATGACGACCGTCTCTGGGGTTTCGTCGATTATTATTTCTACACCAGTCAATTTTTCCAAAGTTTTAATGTTCCTACCTTCCTTGCCGATGATCTTTCCTTTGATTTCTTCAGAAGGAAGGGTTAAGGTCGTGGTCGTTAGTTCTTGAGCCTGACCGATGGCGCATCTCTGAATGGCAGTGGCTAAAATTTCTTTTGCTTTTTTTTCAAGCTTTTCTTGACCTTCTTTTTCCAATTTTTTAATCCTTTCGAGCAAATCTTTCTGGAACTCCTTTTCTATTTCATTGAACAACCTCTCTTTTGCCTTCTCTTTCGTCATCTCAGAGATCTCTTCCAATTTTTTCAAAAATTCTTCTTTCAACTTTAAACTTTGGTTCCTTATTTCTCTGACTTCTTTTATTTTTTCTTGCAATTCTCTTTCTTTCTTTTCTAAATCAAAAGCTTTCTGGTCTAAAATGTTTCCCTTTTTTAGCAAAAGCCTCTCAGTTTTTAAAAGCTCCTCCCTTTTTTTAGCTGCCTCTTCTTCTGCCTCTTCTAAAATTTTCTTGGCTTCCTCCTTTGCCTGAGAGATCTTCTTTGGGATCAATTCCTCTAAAGTACCGACTTTTCTTTTAGCTAAGCTTTGGCGAGCATAATAACCTAAAATTGAGCCTAAAAATAGAGAAGAAAAACCAACTATCAAAGCTAAAATATCTTCTGACATGATTTAAATGATTTTTATTTTTTTCCTTTTTGGAGATCATTCTTTTGTCTTGATTACTTCGTCGATCAAGCCATAGGCCTTTGCTTCCTGAGCTGACAAATAAAAATCTCGATCTGTATCCTTTTCTATCTTTTCTAGAGGTTGGCCGGTGTGTTTGGCTAAAATCCTGTTGACTTTGTCTTTTAACTTAACTATTTGTTTTGCTGCGATTTCGATCTCCACAGCCTCTCCAGAAACTCCAGAAACTGCTACTTGATGCAGCAAAATCTCAGAATTTGGCAAAGCAAACCTTTTTCCCTTTGTTCCGGCAGCCAACAAAACGGCAGCGCCAGAAGCAGCCAAACCAACGCAGACCGTAGAAATCGGACACTTTACGTACTGCATCGTGTCATAAATTGCTAAGGCCGATGTTAAAATTCCGCCGGGAGAATTAATGTAAAGCTGAATGTCCTTTTTTGGATCTTGGGCTGCTAAGAACAAAAGCTGGGCGATGATTGAGTTTGCAACCGAATCGACTATCGGTCCTCCTAAAAAAATAATCCTGTCTTTCAAAAGCCTTGAATAAATATCGTAGGCTTTTTCTCCGTATTGAGTTCTTTCGATGACGATTGGAATTAAGTTCATTTTGTCTGATTCTCCAAAAAGTTTAAAACCTTTTTTTCTTCTATTCTCTCTTTAGTATACTCTTTTAAAAAATTTGGGTCAATCTTTTTTGCTTCCTCTGGTGTAAAATTCAACAAAATTTTGTTGGCTTCTTCTAAAATCTCTTCTTCGCTGGCTTTAATCCCTTCTCTTTTTTTGATCTCTTGAATGACCAAGGCCCTTTTTATTTCCTTGATTGCTTTTTGATGATAGGAATCCTTTATTTCTTTTTCAGTTTTTTGGATCTTCTTTAAATATTCTTCAAAGCTCAAATTGAAAACCTTCGGAACTTGGATTTTTAATTCCTCTAAATATCTTTTTTTCTCTTCTTCGATTAAAATTTCCGGGATTTCAAAATCAGAATTTTCGATTATTTCATTTAAAATCTCTTCTTGAATTCTTTCTGATTCTGCCTTTTCTTTCTCCATCTGAATTCCTTCGAAAATCGATCTTTTCAAATCGGATAAATCCTTGAATTTTCCGAGGCTTTTAGCGAAATCGTCGTTCAACTGAGGAATTTTTACCCCTTGGATCGAAACTATCTTTACCTTAAAATCGATCTTTTTACCGGCTAAACTTTTTTGAAAAAAATCTTCGGGAATTTTTAAGGAAAAAATCTTCTCTTCTCCCTTTTTCATCCCTTCCAAATTTTCTTCAAAACCGCTGACAAACCCTCCTTTTCCCAAGAAAAACCCATCCTTTATTTTCCTTCCTCCATCGATCTGGGGAGATGAATATTCAATTTCGACAAAGTCTCCCCTTTGAGCCGGTGAATCTTTCTGAAAAAACTTCGCCCTCGATCTTTGGAGAAAAACTAAAGTTTCTTTGACCTCCTCTTCTGAAACTGAAATTTTTCTTTTTTCTTTTTCAGAAGCAATTCTTTTATAATCTGCCAATTTTATTTGAGGAAAAACTGAGGCTGAAATTTTAAACTCAAAAGAATCTCCTGGAATCAATTTTAAAATTTCAACCTCCGCCCTTCCTAAAACTTCGATTTTCTCTTTTGAAATGATCTTTAAATAAATTTCCTCGATTGCCTTTTTTGCTGCTTTATCCAAAACGATTTTTTGATCGATACTTTTCTCGATTAATTCCATTGGCGCTTTTCCTTTTCTGAATCCAGGAAATTTAAAATCTTTGCTCAATTCAAAAAGAGCTTCTCGATAAAAAGTATCGAACTCTTCTTTCGAAAGCTCAACAAAAATTTCGATCTTAGATTGAGGAAGTTTTTTAATTGAACTTTTCACAAATTTATTTTAAAAGAGTGAATTTTAAAATTAAGGGAACAAAAACAGTTGCCACCAAGGCCATGACGGTGATCATCGTGTTTATCGTTGGGCCAGCAGTATCTTTGAATGGATCTCCGACGGTATCACCGGTGACTGCTGCCTTGTGGGCTTCAGAACCCTTTCCGCCAAAATTCCCTTCTTCGATGTATTTTTTTGCATTGTCCCAAAGGCCGCCGGCATTGGCCATAAAGAGGGCAAAGATTATTCCAGTGATTATCGAACCTCCCAAAAATCCGGCCAAAGATTCTTTTCCCAAAGCAAAACCGATGATCAAAGGAACGATGATGGCTAAAATTCCAGAAGGAATTAATTCTTTCAAAGCTCCTTTTGTAGCAATGTCAACGCATCTTTTGTAATCTGGCTTCGATTTCCCTTCTAAAAGCCCTGGAATTTCTTTGAACTGCCTCCTTACTTCCTCTACCATCCTGAAAGCATTTTTACCGACGGCCAAAATCAAAAGGGCACAAATTATTGGTGGCATCATTCCGCCAACGAATACCCCGATCAAAACTTTTGGATCCATCAAATTTATCAACTGAGGAATTTTAACTTCGACTGAATAGGCAAAAAACAAGGAAATCACCTGCAGGGCAGCTGCTCCGATGGCAAACCCTTTTGAAATTGCCTTTGTCGTGTTTCCGGCAGCATCGAGCTTGTCGACTATTTCGATGACTTCTTTTCCCAAGCCAGATTGCTCAGCAATTCCCTTGGCATTGTCGGCAATGGGACCGTAAGCATCCGAGGCAATGACCGAACCCAAAGTTGCTAGCATTCCGACAGCTGCCATCGAAATTCCGTAAAATGGGTTGAGTTCAAATTTCTTTGAAATGTTCCAGGAAATTAAAATGGCAAGGCAAATGCCAACTATTCCAGGAACTATCGACAAAATTCCATAAGAAAAGCCAGAAAGGATGTTCGTTGCTGCTCCAGTTTTTGAAGCCTCGGCAGTTTTTTTAACCGGGCCCTTATCTATCGAAGTGAAAAAATCAGTGGTCAAACCCATCAAAATGCCAGCTACCAAACCAGCCAAAGTGGTAAAGAAAATTCCAAAAGAATGCTTACCAAGGGAAAGTGATTTTAGAAGGAAAAAGAGAAAAATGGCAAAGATCAAGCAAGAAAAATAAGTTGCCCTGTTCAAAGCTGAACCAGGATCTTTAGTTTTAATTTTGAGAGTTAAAATTCCTAAAATTGAAGAAATTATTCCGATAGACTCAATGAGCAAGGGCAAAATAATGTAAACTGGGTTTTTAAAAAGAGAAGCCCCCAAAAGCATAGTGGCAACGATTCCAGCGATGTAAGAATCGGTTAAATCTGCTCCCATTCCAGCAACATCGCCGACATTGTCGCCGACGTTGTCGGCAATGACGGCAGGATTCCTTGGATCGTCTTCAGGAATTCCCAATTCAACTTTCCCAACCAAATCGGCTCCGATGTCAGCGGTTTTTGTATAGATTCCGCCGCCGGCTTTGGCAAAAAGAGAAAGGGTGGAGGCACCAAAAGAAAAACCCAAGACAGAATCCAAGGCCAATTCTGGGTTTTTTAAAACTGAATTAAAAAGAAAGTACAAAAAGGAAACGCCAAAAAGAGCAACCCCAACTATTCCTAGGCCCATGATCGCTCCACCAAAATAGGCCAAGGTCAAAGCTTTGGAAAGGTTTTCTCTGGCGGCGTTGGCAGTTCTGACATTTGCCCTGACTGCTCCCGACATTCCAAAAAAGGCAGCCAAGGAAGTCAAAAAAGCGCCGAGCAAATAAGAAAGGGCGACTATTTTTCCGAGAGAAAAAAACAAAATCAAGGCCATGATCAAGGCAAAAATTCCCAAATAAATGTTCTGCCTTTTCAAATAGGCATTAGCCCCTGTTTTGATTGCTTCTGAAATTTCAACCATTCTCTCGTTTCCGGGGCTTTGCTTTTGGATGTAAAAGAATAAATAAAGAGAAATTAAAATTGCAGATAAACTGATTAAAATTGGAATTATTATTGCCATATTTTTATTTTTTTATTTTTCTTTGGCCTTTTCTGGTACTCTAACATCAATTTTCCAGCCAGTCAACTTTGCTGCCAACCTCACGTTTTGGCCATCCTTGCCAATGGCCAAAGATAACTGATCTTCTGGAACGATGGCCAAGGCCTTGTTCTTTGGCATGATTTTCACTTCCAAAACTTTTGCCGGAGAAAGGGCGTTGGCGATGTATTTTTCTGGTTGGTCTGAGTATTCAACGATATCTATTTTTTCTCCTCCCAATTCAGAAATGACAGCGTTGACCCTCGTTCCCCTTTGGCCGACTGCTGCCCCGATCGGATCTATCCCTTCGACTTTGGAAAGAAGGGCAATTTTTGTCCTCAGGCCAGGTTCTCTTGCGATCGATTTTATTTCAACTTGGCCGGCGGCAATCTCTGGAACTTCCAATTCAAAAAGCTTTGAAACAAACTTTGGATAGGCACGAGAGAGAAAAATGACCGGCCCTTTAGTTGTCTTTTCAACTTTCAAAACATAAAGCTTCAACCTTTGGCCGGGTCTATAAAATTCTCCTGGAATTTGTTCCTTTTTTGGTAAAATTCCGATCGTCTTTCCGATATCGAAATAAATGTTATTCTTTTCAATCCTTTGTAAAATTCCAGAAATGATTTCCCCTTCCTTCTTTTTGTATTCTTCATAAATCGTTTCCCTTTCTGTCTCCTTTAATTTTTGCAAAACGACTTGCTTTGCCGTTTGGGCAGCAATCCGACCAAAATCCGATTTTGGCTCTAAGGGAATGATCAACTCTTGAGAAGGTTTGATTTCTGGATTTATTTTCTTTGCCTCATCGACCATGATGTGCCTTTCTGGGTTGAATCTAACTTTCGTCGGCTTTTCTTCTGTTTCTTTTATTTTTTTTAACTCCTCCTCAGAATAAATCATCGATTTATCGACGACCAATTTTACTTGCCAAAATTTCAATCGACCAGTTTCTAAATCGAACTTGCATTTTATTATCTGTCCCTTTTTTCCATATTCCTTTTTATAAGCAGCGGCGATCGCAGCCTCAATATCTTCCAAAACTTTCTCAAAGGGAAGGCCCTTTTCCTCAGCGATTTGGGCGATGGCTGATTTTAAAGTTTTAATGTCCATAGAAAATATTATCTAAAAAATCGTTTTTCTTTTCAACTTTTGAATTATTCTCTTTATCCTTAATTCAAAACAGGGATTGTCGTTGTCGAAAATTAAACGATTGAAAAAAACTTCCTTTTTTAAATCTTTAATCGGACTCAACCTTTTGATAAAAATTGGAATTAAAGAAAAAAGGGTGAAAATTCCAAAGGACCAAAAACGACCAAAATAAAGAGATAGGGAAATGGCTGAAATCAAAAGCAAAATCGTTCCGATGGAAGCATTCCAGATTATCGCCAAAAGAAAAAAAGGCAAAAGAGAAAGGCCTAAAACCTTTGGATCCAAAGCCAAACCTGCACCGATGAAAGTTCCGATTCCCCTTCCACCAGCAAATTTTAAATAAATCGACCAGTTGTGACCAAAAATGGCAAATGTTCCAGCTAAAACACAGATTGAATTTGAAAAACCAAATTTTTTTGCCAGATAGACAACAAAAAAACCCTTCAACAAATCCAAAATTCCGCTCAAAAGCCCGGGCAAAAAACCAACGTTTTTAAAGACGTTAGAGGCTGAGGTTTTTTTCCAGCCAATTTCCAAAATGTTTCTTTTGGCAAAAATCTTGGTAAAGATGTAACCGAAAGGGATCGATCCTAAAAGATAAGAAAAAAAGAGAAAGAATATTTCCTTCATGTTTTTGCCCTTTTTAAAATTCTAAAATTTATCGGAGCCTCTAAACCCAATTCCTTTGCCATTTTCACCACCCCTCCGTTATAATAATCGATCTCATCCAAATCTTTTAACTTTCCGAGCCTTCCTTTTTCTATTAAATTTGCCAAAAGTTTACGAAAAGGGAAAAGAAAAAAGAGGGGCAGAGAAATTAAAAAAGAAAGAATTTTTACTGGATAATGAGGAAAATTCAAAAACCTTCCTTTTTTGAAAAGAACAACCTTTTTGAATTCTCTTAAAGATTGGATTTCTTCTTTGAATATTTCTTTCTTTGAAAAACCTTCCTTTATTGAAAAACCATGAGTTGCCGAAGCCATTCCGATTAAATTTAAAAAAAGCTTTGAATATTCCATGTTCTTCATTTCTTTTTCAGGAAGGAAGAAAATTTCAAAATTTTTATTTTCCTTGAAAATTTCAAAAATTTTCTCATCTTCGCTCTCACCACAAACTTTAGCCAAGGCAAACCTGATGGGCAAGGAATAGAGAATGTAGGTTTTATCCTCCAGAATTTTTTTTTCGATGGCGTTAAAAAGAGAAATTCTGAAAACAGAAATTTTTTTGAAATCTTGACCAAAAATTTCTTTCAAACAAGAAACGGCATCTTCCGAAGCCTCGATTCCGTTTTGAGAAAGAAAAAGGACTGGTGGTTTTAAGTTTTCTTCTTTTATTTTTCGATAATAATAAGAGATTGCAGGCCCTACCGGATTTTTAACTGTCAAAAAGAGAAAATCAAAAGAAATTCCTTTTGGAAATTCAAAATCGTAGATCGTCTCCTCTTTAAACAAGAATTCTTTTTCTCCTCTTTTAATAAAAATTTTTTCTTCTTTTATCAAATCGATTTCTTTTTTCCTTCCAATTCCAAAAACATTCCCAGAATTTTTAAGCTCAAAAGCAAACATCGTTCCGGTCCTTCCACCAACTCCAATGACTCCGATTTTTAAAGCGGAATGTTGCCGTGCTTTCTCGGGATTTTCTCCCCTCTCTTTTGGAAGATTGATTCTAAACATTTTATTAAAATTTTCCTTGTATCTTTGGGGTCGATTACGATATCGACGTGCCCTTCCTTTGCTGCCTTAAAAACGTCCGAAAAATTCTCCTTGATTTCCTTTATTTTTTCTTCCTCAAACTTCCTTGGGTCTTTGCTTTCTTCAATCTCTTTTTTATAAATTATTTTTACTGCCTGTTCAGGGCCCATCACAAAGATCTGAGCCGTTGGCCAGGCTAAAACGTAATCGTAACCCAATTTCTTTGAAGCCAAGGCAATGTAGGCCCCGCCAAAGGCCTTTCTCAAAATTACTGAAATTTTTGGAACAGAAGCCTCGGCAAAGGCATACAAAACTTTTGCCCCATGTCTGATTATTCCGCCATGTTCTTGATTTTTCCCTGGCAAATATCCAGGAGTGTCGACCAAATTGATTATCGGAATGTTAAAGCAATCGCAAAACCTTACAAACCTTGAAATTTTATCTGAAGAATCAATGTCCAAAACCCCTGCTAGAATCTTTGGCTGGTTGGCAACTATTCCAACAACTTGCCCTGCTAATCTTGCAAAACCAACTATTGCATTTTGGGCAAAACCTTCTTGAATTTCAAAAAAGCTTCCCCGATCAAAAATCTCTTTTATCACTTCCCTCATATCGTATCCTTTCTCTTCTTCCTTTGGCAAAATTTCCAAAAGTTTTAAGCTTTCTTCTTTTTCAAAAAATTCAGCTAGCATTCCAACCTTTCTTGGTGGATTTTCCAAATTGTTTTGGGGTAAATAAGATAAAAGTTTTTTTACTCCCAAAAAGCATTCTTCCTCTGTTTTGAAAATGAAATGGGCGCATCCTGATTTTTGAAAGTGAACCTTTGCCCCACCCAAATCCTCAAAGGAAATTTCCTCTCCCAAAACTTTTTTGATAACATCAGGACCTGTAATGAACATGAAAGAAATTCCTTCTACCATGAAAATGAAATCTGAAAGTCCTGGGGCATAACAAGCTCCTCCGGCAGAAGGTCCGACCATTACTGCAATTTGAGGAATTACTCCAGAAGCTAAAACCTGTTCTCTAAAAATTTTGGCATAACCTTGCAAAGAAAAAATTCCTTCTTGAATCCTCGCTCCTCCAGAATCGTAAATTCCAATGATCGGGCATCCATTTTCCCTCGCCAAGTTATAAACCTTAGCAATTTTTTCACCGTGCATTTCTCCCAAGGTTCCACCGATCTTTGAAAAATCTTGAGAGAAAACAAAAACTTGCCTTCCGTTTATTTTTCCAAAACCAGTAATTACCGCATCCCCGGGGAACTTTTCTTCTTTATATTTCAATTTCAAATATTCAGACCTGCTTTCAACAAAAGGATCCAACTCAACAAAAGTATCTGGATCCAAAAGCAAATTTATCCTTTCTCTGGCAGTCAGCTTTCCTTTTTGATGTTGTTTTTCAACATACTCTGGCTTTTCCAATTCTCTCAACTTTTTATTCAGTTTTTCAATTTCTTTTTCCATTTTAACTAATGATTTCCAATTTTTCTTTTAATTCTTCTAAAATTTTTTTTAATAACTCTTTATTTTCGACTTTTCTTTTCAATTCAATTTTAATCGAAGTTGCAATATTTTCCAAATCCTTTGGGAATTTTTCAATGTTTGTGTTTAAACCAATGCCAATTATTGAGTTTTTGACTTCTTTTCCCAAAATCATGTTTTCAGTTAAAATTCCGCAGATTTTTTTATTGTTAACGTAAACATCGTTTGGCAATTTTATAAAGGGTTCAAATTTGAAATCTTCTTTTAAAATTTTTGCGATGCAAAAGGCAGCTAAAATTGTTAAAATTTGCAAATCTTCAATTTTTGTTTTTGGCAAAATTGCAGAAAAATAAAGACCGCCTCTTGGAGAATACCAAAAATTTCCTTTCCTCCCATAACCCCCTGTTTGCTCTTTTGCTAATACAACAGTCCAAGGTTCTGCCTCTTTTGCAATTTCCTTTGCCTTTTTTTGGGTCGATTCCAATTTTTCAAATTCTAAAATTTTCATTCTCCGATTAAAAGAGTTTGATCTTTTTTGACGTTTTCTCCTTTTTTAACAAATACTTTTTTAACTTTTCCCTCAAAATCTGACAAAATTTCATTTTCCATTTTCATTGCCGAAAGCAAAAAAATTTTTTGCCCTTCTTTTACAAAATCTCCTTCTTTAACAAAAATTTCAGAAATTGTCCCGGCGATCGGTGCCAAAATTCTCTTTTCTTTGAATTCCCTCTTTTCAAACTTAGTTTTTGCCAAAAAAATTTTTTCTTCTTTTTTAAAAGAAAATTCTTTTTCTCCAACTTTTATTTTCACTTCTCCTTCTTTTTCTAAAATTTCTACCGGATATTCTTTATCCCCGATTTTTATTAAAAACTTCATATTACTCAAACATTCTCAACCTCTCTGCCATTTGCCATTTTGAAAATTCTTCTTTCTCTATTTTTTCTCCTTTTAATACCTGATAAATTTTAAAGACAATTTCGGCTATTTCTTTTTCTGAAATTTCTTTCCTTTCAACCAGAGCGGGTTTTGAAACAGGAACTTCTTTAATTTTTTCTAATAATTTTTTCCTTTCAATGAATTCAGTATCGAAATTTCCAGCTAAAAAATCCTCGTCTTCTAGCAAAACTTTAAAAAATGGAATGTTGGTTTTTACCCCTTCGATGATCGTCTCCTCGATAGCCCTTTTTAACCTCAAAATTGCTTCTTTCCTGTCTTTTCCCAAAGCAATTATTTTCATCAAAAGCGAATCGAAATAGGGTAAAATTTCCTGTCCTTCGTGCAAAAAAGTATGAACGAAGATTCCTTGACCGCCCGGAGCTAAATATTTTTCAATCTTTCCTGTGGATGGCTTGAAATTTTGTGAAGGGTCTTCAGCACAAATTCTGGCTTCCATTGCCCATCCTTCAAAGGAAATATCATCTTGAGAAAATTTTATTTTTTCCCCTTGGCAAATCCTGATTTGTTGCTCGACCAAATCGATCTTTGTTCTAGCTTCAGTAACTGGATGCTCAACTTGCAACCTTGGGTTAACTTCCATTAAATAGAAATTTTTGTTTTCATCGATTAAAAATTCGAAAGTTCCTATGCTGTTGTATTTTAATTCCTTTGCCAACTTTATTGCAGAGTTTGCTATTCTTTCCCTGGTTTTTTCATCCAAAAAAGGAGATGGGGATTCTTCTAAAATTTTTTGGAACCTTCTTTGAATTGAGCATTCCCTTTCTCCCAAATGCAAAAATTTTTTTCCGTCTGCCAAAATTTGAATTTCAATGTGTCTTGCCTTTGGTAAAAATTTTTCAAGAAAGAATTCGGTATCTGAAAAAGCCATCGACATTTGTTTTCTTATTCCCAAGGCAATCGTGAAAATTTCTCCGATCGAAATTTCTCCGTTGATTGTCCTAATTCCGATTCCCCCTCCTCCTTTCCTCGCTTTCAAAACGAAGGGGGTGCCGATTTTAAAAATCCATTTTTTAAGATCCCTCAAAGAGTTTATCGACTCTTCGCTCATTGGCAAAATTGGAATTCCAATTTTTCTTGCCAACTTTTTTGTCTCGATTTTATCTTCCAATTTTTTCAAGATTGAGTAATGAGGACCGATGAATTTTATTCTGTTTTTTTCGCAGAGCTTTGCAAAAAGCCAATTTTCTGCCAAAAATCCATAGCCAGGATGGATGGCATTAACTCTTGCTTTTTTTGCAATTTCTAAAATCCTTTTGATGTCTAAATATCCTTGAGCCCCTTCTCTTTCTAAACAATAGTATTCGTCAGCCAAAGAGGTTTCGATAAAATTTGGTTCTTGGCCTTTTTTCGGTAAAATGGCAACTGTTTTAATTCCCATTTCTTTGCAAGTTCTGATAATCCTTAGAGCAATCTCTCCTCTATTGGCAATTAAAATTTTTTTGATCATATTTTTTCAAAAAGATTTTTTATTTCTTCCATTACTCTTTTTGTTATTTTTTGGCAAATTTCTTTGTATTCTTTTGATTGGGGATCTAAATTTTTTGCCACTTCAAATTCTTCTTGAAATTGGAGGGGTTTTCCAACGTTGATTTTAATAACTCTTTTTATTTTTGGAAAAGATTTTCCAACTGGCATTAAATCGAAAGTTCCTTTAAAGGCAACGGGCAAAATTGGAACTCCTGTTTTTAAATAGATTTTGGCTATTCCTGTTTTTCCTTCTCCTATTTTACCATCTTTTGACCTCGTTCCTTCTGGATAGATGACTAGTATTTCTCCTTTTTTAATTCTTTTGACGGATTCTTGGATCGCTCTTTTCTTTGATTCTTCGTCGAAGCGATGGACGGGAATGACGCCAGCAATTTTGTAAACAGTGTTTCTTAAAAAAGCTTCAAAGCCAGAATATTTATCGATTTGGCCTAGATAAGTGAATTTTCTTGGGACGCACAAATAGCCGGCAGCAATTTGGTCTAAATGGCTTTGATGGTTTGGGGCTAAAATGAAATTTGTTTTTGGAAGGTTTTCTATTCCTTTGACTTCTTTTATAAAGATGAATTTGACTATTGGTTTTAAAAAGAGGTAGCAAAACCAACTTAATATTTTATTCATAGTTCTTTTACGATTTCTTCGATGATTTCTTTTACTGATTGGATTTTTGAGATTGAGGCTGCGGCCAAGCCAGCCATCAAAGGAATGTTTTCGATGTCGGCTCCGAGGAATGATCCAGCGATTTTTTCTGCTTTAATTTCTTCTGGAAAAGCTCCTTTTTCTTCTAATTTTTTCATTTCTTCTGACCATTTGTTTTTTATCACTCTGATTGGATGGCCGGTGAATCTTAAAACCACTTCGATATCGTCGGCCGTTGCTTCGATAATCTTTTTTTTGTAAGCATCGGAAATGATGCATTCTTTTGTTGCCAAAAACCTCGTTCCCATTTGAATTCCATCGGCACCCAACAAAAAGGCGGCCTTGGCTGTCTTTCCATCGAAAATTCCGCCGGCAGCAATCAAGGGAATTTTCTTTAAAATTTTTTTTGCCTGGGGGATTAAACAAAAGGTTGTGTTTTGGCCGATATGGCCTCCGGCTTCTAATCCCTCAACCACTACTGCATCGGCGCCGTTATCTTCCATTTTCTTTGCCAACCTTGGAGAAGGAACGACAGGGACTATTTTAATCCCAGCTGCCTGAAAATAAGGAAAAAGAGGAAGGGGATTGCCTCCGCCTGTAAAAACGATTTCCACCCTTTCTCTAATGATTACCTTAACCAAATCCTCGATCCTTGGGTTTTGCAAAAACAAATTAACTCCAAAGGGATTTTTGGTTTTTTCTCTTGTCTTTTTTATTTCTCTTTCCAACCAGGAAGCTGGCATCAAACCAGAACCAATTACTCCAAGGCCTCCGGCATTCGATACTGCCGAAACCAAATTCGATTCAGAAATACCAGCCATTCCTCCTTGGATGATCGGGTACTTTATTTTGAAAAGTTGGCAAACTCTATTTTTTTCAAACTCCATATTTTTTAGAAAATTCTTTTTTATCAACGATGGCAACTGAAAACCTCGCTTCAACTTTCAAATCTTTTTCAACAAAGGCCTGAGCTTTTACCCTGGCAATTTTGTTTTTCGATTCTGGAATTTGATAGATTGCTAAAACCTCAGCTTTCAATTGAATTTTATCTCCTGGAAAAATTGGCTTTAAAAACTGAACTGACCTAACATCGTAGGCCAAAAAATGGAAATTTTTATGATTCTCTCCAACTTTCTTCCTTAATAAAATCGTAGATAGTTGAGCCATTGCTTCAACGACTAAAACCCCTGGCATGATTTTAAAATCGACGAAATGTCCTTTGAAATAATATTCATCGAATTTTGTCTGATAGGAACCCGAAATTTCATTTTCAGAAACAATTTCAGCTTCATCCAAAAACAAAAATGGCTCATCATAAGGGATTATTCTTTTGATTTCTTCTTTTTTCATAAAGGCAATCCGCCGTCGATGTTGATCACTGCCCCAGTGATGAAGCTTGCCTCATCAGAAGCCAAAAAGAAAACTAAAGAGGCAACCTCTTCTGGTTTTCCAAAACGGCCAAGGGGAGTAAATTTTTTTACCGTTTCAACAACCTGAGGAGGGAGGTTTTGAGTCATTGCTGTCTCAATAAAACCAGGGGCAACAGCATTGACAGTTACTCCAAACCTTCCGACTTCCTTTGCTAAGCTTTTTGTAAAGCCGATGATTCCTGCTTTGGCTGCGGCATAATTTGTCTGGCCAAAATTTCCCCTCAAACCAACCAGAGAAGAAATGTTAATTATTTTTCCTTGACTTTGAATTATCAAGGGAAGAGCTGCCTTTGTGCAGTTGAAAACACCAGTCAAATCGATATCGATTACTCTCTGCCATTCCTCTTTTGTCATTTTGGCCAAGGTTCGATCGGCACAAATTCCAGCGTTGTTGACTAAAACATCCAATTTTCCAAAATCTTTTTGAATATCCTCAACCATTTTCTCAACCTCCTCATACTTTGAAACATCGGCAAAATAATAATTAGCTTTGCCTCCCAATTTTTCAACCTCCTTTTTTACTTTTTCCAAATTTTCTTTTTGAGTTTTAATATCGTTCAAAGCAATTTTTGCCCCAGCTTTCGCAAACCTCAGAGCGATCGCTCTTCCTATTCCTTGGGCAGAACCTGTGATTAAAACGACTTTATCTTTCATGTTTTTATTTTATGACCTTTTGATGAATTTCCAAGCCGTTGGCAAAATTAAACTAGCTAAAAATAACTTAATAGCATCGCCCAAAATAAAGGGGTAAAAGCCAACAACCAAAATCTTTTCAAAACCAACGAATTTCGCTAGCCAGAAAAGCCCTGGAAGATAGATTAAAACATTGCCAAGGAGCATTGCCAAAATTGCGCTTTCAATTTTTCTATCGAATCCTCTTTCGCACAAAAATCCAACTATGAAAGCTGCCAAAACAAAACCAATAATGTAACCGAAAGTAGGGCTCATCAAATAGGAAATCCCACCGCCTCTGGCAAACCAGGGAATCCCAGCCAGGCCTCCTAATAAATAGAAAATTTGAGACAAGACTCCTCGTCTAGAGCCGAGCAAAGCTCCAGAAAGCAAAACTGCAAAAGTTTGTCCTGTGATCGGAACAGGTCCAATTTCAATCTT
>Ga0080004_1114353_pt1 | contig 57432 bp, 55 predicted proteins | sample WasSprMetagenome_FD_69207 | JGI IMG/M metagenome (GOLD analysis project Ga0080004, IMG submission 69207) | Sulfidic aquatic microbial communities from Washburn Spring, Yellowstone National Park, USA - WS (SPADES assembly) (version 2) | ecosystem: Environmental > Aquatic > Thermal springs > Hot...
GCCGATGGAAAATGAGCAACAAGAAAAACGTGATCATTTCTGGAACCATCGCGTTGGCAGCAGCCATACTTATAATAGCAGCGAGCATTTTCGCCGGAATAGCACCGCACCAGATACAGACATCAACCACAGCCCAGCCTACTTCATTCCCTACAACGCAGTCTCAGCCCTCTCAAACAACAACCACTACTCAGACGACGGCAACCCAACCTACCTCAACTTCCACTACAGTTCAAACCTCAACAACAGTTCAAACTTCCACTACAGTCCCGTCAGGTAAGGGTATTATAGCAATAATGTTTACTGACCCTCCGAGGCTGGCTGAAGGTGTTGAAGCTGTATACATAAACTATAGCAAGATAGGCATACATTTTGAACGGTCAAATAAGACTCACGGCTGGATATGGGTTAACAGGGGAGGGAGTCTTAACCTAACTTCACTTGTGGACATTGCTCAGACCATAGCCTCTCTCGAAATAGATTCAAACGTTTACGTCAACATTGTAAGGTTTAACATTACAGGCGCAGTACTAACATATAATGACAAAAATTACACAGCCTACGTTCACACTGAAAACCTGACAGTCCCGATAATCGGAGGCCTAGAAGTTGTTGAAGGATCAAAAAACGCCTTACTCCTCGACATTCAGCCAACAGTATTTAATATGGGAACAGAGGACGAACCTTTCTTTGTTCTTAGCGCTGTAGCGAAAGCCTATCCAGTTCCACGTGAGGAAGTACGTGACGAAATGCCAGTTCCAGGCTTCAAGCTCATGTTAAAGGATAGGCTTTGGTGGCATAGACTTCGCCAAATGCACGCATCAAGCATAGAAATATCCTCAGCCACTTTGTCTAGTGACTCGCTGAAGATTACTGTCCAAAACAAGGGTGAAGGTGACGTAATGCTAAGGCTTGTCATTGTAGCCCCACTCTACACACTCCAAACTTCAAAGGACAGAGGCTATATTCCAAAAATATTTGTTGGAGCCGCGATCTTCCTCATAAAGGAAGATGGAACACTCCAGCCCCTTCAGCTAACGTACAAGCAGAACATGGGTGAAGAAGTTAAGTCTCAACTACTAATAGGTAGAGGCTACAAGCTTATGCAAGGCTCAACAGCGCACTTCGAGTACATTGGCAAAATCTCTTTCGAATACGGAATACGCTTAAGGGGCATGCCTACTCCAACAACTTCTGGAAACAAGTATCTTGTAGCTGTAATTGGCGATGGTGTGGCTGATAGTATTGTTGTAGAAGCAAAGTAGCCACACCACCCCCACAATTTTTTTTAACATAATCATGTAAAAAATATTTATATTTGCAAAAATTTTTTAGCTTGCATATGAGCTTGTCCAAGTCTAGAGTTGACCCATTAACTGCAGTAGCCTATATTGCTATAACTTCTGCAGTGACAGGTGTAGGCTTTCTTCTGACTGCACCAATTCCCCTAATACCTGGTGCAATACATTGGAGGGTGCTGGCTTTCCTACCATGTGTTTTCGGCATACTTTTTGGACCCATTATTGGATTCCTGTCTGGAGCTATAGGTAACACTCTTTGGGCTCTTTTAGGCGGATACTTTAATCCAGCAACACCAATCTTTGACCTTGTAGGTGTTGGCTTAACAGGCCTCATACCTGGACTACTGGTTAAGCCTGAAGAATCTTCTACATCAAAGGGCCTTGTTAAGGCTACAATTGTTTCCTTCGTATCCGGTGTAATAATGGTTCCAATTGTTGCTATAGGATTTGACTGGGTTGGTGTGGCCCCATTTATTCCCGCATGCGTGATGCTTGCATTAAGTGACCTTCCACCAATACTTGTTGGCACACCCATTGTTGTTCGAGCAGTTGCACCATCTTTGGTAAGAAGAGGCTTACTCAAGTGGAGGCTATGAACACTTTAGCTGCTAAAGACCTTGGCTGCAGGTATAATGGGGGTAGGCCGGTTTTATCCGGCGCATCCCTTTTTTTAAGGGAGGGTGAAGCTGTAGGCGTTATCGGTTCAAGTGGTTCAGGTAAGACTACTTTAGCATACTGTCTTATGGGTATAATTCCTAACAGGATAGAGGCTGAAGTTTGGGGTAAAGTCTATTTTAATGATGAAAATATTTTGGGCAAGAATGTTAGGGAAGTTGTTGGTTTAATGAATTTGATTATGCAAAATTATGAAAGCCAAATTTTCGGGCTTACGGTTGAAGAGGATATTAGGTTTGGGTTAGAAAATCTCGGCCTTGATGAGAACGAGATTAGTGCTAGAGTTGATTGGGCTCTTAAAAGTTTCGGTCTTGAAGCCTATAGACACTATCAGCCTTCAAAACTTTCTGGTGGATTAAAGCAGAGGCTTGCTATAGCCTCAACCGTTGTTATGGGATCAAATTTCCTTATAATGGACGATCCTACATCAAACCTCGACTGGAACGGTATAAGATGCTTGAGGGACACAATATTTTATTTGAAGAAAATAGGCAAGGGTGTCCTAGTCCTTTCAAGAAGGCTTAAGGGTCTAGAAGACTGTCTCGATAGAACCTATTATCTTAACGGCCAAATTTTTGAATTTCAAGCCAAAAACGGATCCAATAACCAAATTTTTCCAGAAAATCTTTTGCAAAAAAATGTTGCAGGAAATGGTGCTGCAATAAAAATCAGTAGCCTATGGTTTAAGTATGAAAAAAATTATGTACTAAAGGACGTTAATCTAGAAATTCCATACAATACTATTGTGTCTGTAATGGGCCCAAACGGTTCCGGAAAAACTACTTTAGTCAAACACTTTAACGGCCTCCTTAAGCCTTCAAAGGGCGATGTTATCGTGGACGGAAAGAACACTAGAAACTATAGTCCAGCTCAACTTTCAAAATATATTGGCTTCGTTTTCCAGGACCCTGACAGGCACATTGTTTCAGAAAGCGTCTGGGACGAGGTTACATTCGCGTGCAGGAATCTTGGCCTACCATTGGATAATGGAGAGAAGGCTTTAAGGACATTGAACTTGCACGATTTAAGAGACAGGCCACCGTATCTCTTAAGCATGGGTGAAAAGGTTCGTCTAATGATCGCTTCAGCCTTAGCCATCGACCCCAAAATACTTGTTCTCGACGAGCCTACTACTGGACAGGATGATAAGACTTTAAAGTTGATAGAAAATGTAATATTTAAAATGAAGTCTGAAGGTAAAAGTGTCATAATTGTAACACATGACACAGACTTCGCTTTAAAGGTTAGCGATAAGACCATTATAGTAAAGGACGGATGTGTTGCCGAATATTCTAATGCAAAAAATGTGCTCCTGGACCCCAGTAAGGTTGAAATGTATGAGCTTGAGCCTCCAACCTTAATCGAAGAGAGGGTGAAATGAGTTGGCTAAATTTGATCCTAGAACAAAAATCATATTCTTCATATTTGCCTTCGCATTAGCCTTCATGTTTACTGAAATTTATGAAGTGATAGTGTTCACATCTATTTTGCTAATACTATGCTCTATAACTTCTGAAAGGGGTAAGATTTTTGGAAGGCTTAAGATCATGGCTCCAGTTTTTGTTGTAGCATTCATCCTCTGGACATTCTTAAACCAGTTCTCCATCTTCCACACAAGTAATGGTGGAGTAAACGTTTTAACAGGAGCCTTCATGACCCTTAGACTCCTACTCATTGTAATACTTTCCCTAGCCTTCGTTTCATTCGTAACCCCTGTTGAATTGGTTAACGCCCTCTCCTCGTTCAAGCTTCCATACAAGCTTGTTTTCACTTTAGGCCTGTCTCTGAGGCACATTAGCACAATATCTGATGAATATATTGCGATAAAGGAGGGTCAAACTTCCAGAGGCTTGGAACTTGATAAGGGTTTTCTTGTTAGAAGGATAAAGAACTATAATAGTGTAGTATTACCTTTGCTTGTGAGAAGTATAGAAAATGCTGAAAAGCTTGTTCTCGCAATGGAGCTTAAATCTTTCTCTTTAAATAATAGGCGAAGATATTCTATTGGAAAGCTTAACAGCATAGACTATATTGTGATAATCTCTATGGCCATAACACTTGCCATTTATATTGTAAAAGTCTTTGTATGGTGAAATTTATGGAGAATGTTCTATTATTTTCTGGCCAAAAATATTATGAAGTTGAAATTGACGGTTTAAAGAGAATTTTGCCTATTGTAAAGGTTGAAGAGGGTGTCTGGATAGCCTCCAACGCCTCACTTGTGCTAGGTGACGTTGAATTCATTTCTAAGGCTGCTGAACTTTTGTCAAAAAAGATTGTAAACTATAGTCCAGAAATTTTGGTGACTGCTGAAGCAAAATCTATAGCTTTAGCGTACGAGGTTGCTAAAATACTTGGCTTAAAAAGGTATGTTATTGCGAGGAAAAAGCCTAAAGCTTATATGGGAAAATATATTATCGAAACCGTTAAATCGATAACAACGAAGGAAAAGCAGTCTCTCATACTAACAGAAGACGATGTTGAAAAAGTTAGAGGTAAGAGGGTATGCGTTTTGGACGACGTTATCTCAACAGGTGGAACAATAGAAGCCCTCGTGAAGCTGGTTGAAAAGGCTGGTGGAGACATCGTCTGCAAGGCCGCTGTCTGGCGTGAGGGACCATGGTATAATGTAAAGGAAATAGTTTTCCTATATAACCTGCCAATATTTGTTGACAGAATGGATAGAATCAAAATCTAAAAAGTTAATGCAGTAAACTTTATGTCACTATATCAGTGAGCCTACCCTTCGAAATGGCATAGCATATTTCTAGCATAGAAAAGTCTAGCACGGACTCGAAAGCATGTAATCCTATCCCAAGCTCATCTAGCATGCGATGATATTTTAGGTAAAGTCTCCTCATTTCCGGAGATGTTGGTCCAACACATGGTGAGCCAGGTATTCTTGGGCTGACATCGAAGACAAAGAACTCTAGCCTCCTGCCTTCAGGGTCTTCTGGATCGTATGCTATTGCACCCTGGAGTGCGAATGGGCCAATGAGTCCAGGAGGATACTCTTCACAGCAAACTTTCACAAAGTTTTCTGCAGCCCTATAAACTAGAGGCTTCTGAGACTCTCTCATTGTCAGACCATAGTGGCCTATCTCCTCATTCTTTATCGGCACATCAAGTTCAAGCTGCTCTCTTGCAGTCAAATTCAATATCCCTGAAAGGTTAACCTGTCTTCTATCATCAAATCCTAGAAAATCGAACTTTCCAAAAACGTCTTTTAGGGCCCAAGCTTGAAAGTTCGCATTATATCTTGGTCCAAGAACAAACTCTTCAATAACAGCATTCTTTAAATCTTCTAAACTTATAACACCCCTTTTAGCAAGATCCTCAGCCTTAACCCAATATTCTTCAACATCCTTTGCTGTAAAAAAGGCTCTTTCAAGAGGCTTAGCCTTCTGCGCAACCTTCACAATAACAAGCCTATCAATTTCTTCAGGCGAAGAAAACCTTTTAGGCGTCCTAACCCCCGACCTTTCCAGAAGCCAATACTGGTTCCTCTCAAGCCTCCTTTCCTCAGTCTTTAACATAAACCTGTTCCCATACATTGGAACAAGAAATTTTTCCTCAAGATTTTTGTAGCCAACATAAACTGTTAGAGAACGGTTAGGTAAAAAGATCGTGTTAAGGCTTCTAAGCCTCTCCTGAACACTTTCATCAACAATATCCGAAAACCTTTCTAAAACTATTACTTCATCAAACAAGTGTTTATTATAGTAGGCGTACAAGTCTTCTCTACCTCTCTGGCATACTACAACCGTCCTAAAACCGAACGCCTTAGCGGCTGAACCAACTTCTTCAGCAGAATGTGAGCCAATCACACCTATGCTAATGTTTTTGAAATCATACCTCCTAACAACCTCTTCAACCTCGTCCTTGGAAATAGGCATCATTTATCCAAAAACCCATAGGTATAAGAGCAATTAAATATAGCGGTTAAAATTTTAAAAAATTTTTTAAAAAAATTTTTTACCGCTAAGTATATAAAAGGGCCTCTCAGTAATATATTGATGCAAAATTTGAAAATAAAAAAATTTTTAACGTCCCTTCTAATCTCAATAATGCTTTTCATGATCATATTTAATTCACCCACCTTCGCATTATACAATATAATATCCCCACAGGCTACATTAACCACTTTACCAACAATTCCAACTATAACTTTACGCCCATACTACAATCTTTACGTTAATCCCTCAAATGTTACCCTAGAACAGGGTGGACAAGTTTCTGTAAAAGTCACAGTAGAATCCATTTTTGGATACAATAAAACAGTAACCCTTTACACATCAAATGTTCCGCTAGGGTTTACAATCAACTTTGCCCTAAACAAGCTTACACCACCAGCAAACAGTAACATAAGCACGACAGCGTTTATTTCAGCTGCAAAAACTGTTGCAGGTGGAAATTATAAGGTGTTCATTAACGCAACAGACGGTACAATGAACAGGGGTGTAGGAGTCACTGTAAACGTGGTTCAAGTTTCAACAACTCCAACTACTACAACACCGACAACCACACCCCCAACCACTACGACCACAACAACTTCTCCAACAACTACTCCAATAACCACAACTTCAACTACACCGACCACTACAACCTTAACCACGCCCACGACAACAACTTCAACACCAACCACATCCACTACACCATCTGGGGGAATAGACACTACAACAATCATAATAATTGCAATAATTTTAATAGCAGTAATTGCGGCAATAGCCTTCTTCATGCTAAGAAAGAAGCCTCCACCACCCCCACCACCTCCAGCAAAAAGGTACTGTATGCATTGTGGAAGTGCAATGCCCGAGGACGCAGTATCTTGTCCAAAGTGTGGGAAACAGCCTGCTGGAGGCCCTGACACAAAAATTTGTCCAAACTGTGGCTCTGTAATAAACGTAGTCGCAGCATTCTGTCCAAAATGTGGTGCAGCACAGCCTAAAGCTGGTGAAAAGGGTGGGTCAGCCGGCAGCTAAGCAGGGTGACAAGATAGTAGCACAGGACATACATATCGTTATGGTACCATCTCCAACGGGACTGGTGCCAACTCCAACACCACTTCCATTTAACGGCATCATCGACGGTAACTTGAGCAGTGACGTTTTTATTGAAGGTAAGCCTGCGGCTGTCGTTGGAAGTACTGCAACAAACACTCCACCACATACGCCGGTTGGAGGTGTATCCTTTCAGGTTCCTCCAAAAAATAAGGGTACAATACTTGTTGGAAGCATGGGTGTTTTCATTAACGGTAAGCCTGCTGCAAGAAACGGTGACACTGCGTTAACGTGTAATGATCCTGTAGACCTTCCCGTTGGCAAGGTTGTCGCAGTTGGACAGGTCTTTATCGGAGACATGGGTGTTCCAATACCTAAGCCCCCTGCTCCCGAGAAAGAGGAGGAGAAGAGGCTTGAGAAGCCTAGGGTTGAAGATTATAGGCTTCTAACTAGGCCTAGGATAGAGGTTGAAGGCTAGAGGTCCTCCAATTTCCTGTAAACAAAATATTTTTTGTCCTTAACGTACCTTACAAAGATACCGTGGTGTCTGCTAAGTTCAGAAGAAAGTATCAGTTTCGGAAACTGGATGTTTCTTGGACAATATTCTCCTTCCTCGGAAGCCTTTATCATTCCACCTTCTGAAGGCTGATACCATAGGATTCCATTCCTGTCCTGGAAAAGGTGGTGCGGTAAACAGTTTTCGTCCAATATTACATCAATACACTTTAACTCAAGCTCCTTTTCGAAGGGTATGAAAAAGTTGACTATTTCAGCCTTCTTCATAACATCCATTATGTGTGCATTAAACCTACCATCTTCAAGCGTTAGATAGTGTAGTGCCAAAAAACTCTCCCCCCTCTCGTCCAAGCAGTTGTTTGAAAGCTCTAGTCCAAAGCATCTTACCCCCTTTAAAAGTCTCCTCTTCACCCTATCCTCAAAGTTTACTCCTGAAAGTTCAACATGGTTGCACTCGAACCCCCTATTGCTAGTGTAAACTAGGTGTGCGTGTGCTTCTTCTTCAAAAACCAGGCTATACTCTTCGAGGAAGCTTTCTAAAGTTTCTAATGTCTCCACGAGCATCCTACCTTCTTCTGTCACCTTAACCAAATATATTGCTGGGCTTCCGCCTCGGCTGGTGTACGCTAACATGGTCAGACGCTGTTCTTCGCTGAAATATGGTGGTTTAAGTATCTGCTCGATTTTGAAAGGCAGTTCAAAACTTTTTAACGAAAAGCCTTCATCTCCAACAACACACGTGTACAGCCTACTGTTTTCGCTCCAAACAATGCAGTTTCTAGCCTGATCATAGTTTTCAGGTATAGCCACATGCGCTTCACAAGGCTTTTCCAGTCTCGTTATAAGCCTATTTTGCCAAATGTTTTGTGGAAAGTTTGGACTGTTCACCATAAAATATAGGAAATGTTCCCCACTCTTCCCGTTTATCCATACACTGTATGTTGGATCATATGTGCACCTTAAATAGTCTCTTGTGGACGAAATGTAAATGGGGTTAGAGGGCTCTATTTTGATCTGAACTATGTCAGATTCTATAAAAAGTATTCCATGTGAAGTGTACGTTGCCCTTATCTTGTAAAGGTCTTCGGAAAGCTCTCCAAAAATCTTTAACAAATCCAAGTCCAAAACCCTTTTGCCGTTTGGAGGAATGGTAAAGGTCTCTTCTTCAGGAGGGTGTAAGATAATACCTTCACGGTCAAGCCAGCTTAAAAGGGAAAAGGAGCCCTTGAAACCCTTCTTCCCCAAGATTCTAAAGTAAAGAGAACTAGCTAACGGTGAAAGTTCATCGAGTAGGATCGCCTTTGAGCAAAGGTTTTCTAGGCAAACCTTCACAGGTATAGATTCTCCTCTAACAAACTTTCTTTTTTCAAAGATCAAATGAAGCTTTAAACACTCTTTTAAACTCAAGACCGTTTAACCTCATGAAACCTCCAGAACAAGGGGGTCGCTTTCTATAAAGTCGTTTGTGTCACGGCGTATCCTATACTTTATTTCTGTCCTACCTCTGCCAGTTATTTTGATCTTGGCTACCCAAATGTTACCCTGTCTTCTAACCCTCACCCTACCAACCCTCTCGTTTGTCGAAACCCAGCTCCCCCTATCGTATCTTGTTAGGTCCTTATGGTAGTCAATGTTGTCGTCGTTTACAACACCTTCTGGAGGATATAATGCTACAAGCCTCAACTCTTCTCCTATCATAAGACGTTCTGGCTTGCTGTCGTGCATGTTCAGCCAATCCTCCCAGTGGCTCCAGCCTTCTTCGTCCTGGTACTCTCTGTCTACCTCTTCAACCCAGTAAACTTTAGGCTTCCTCACATATAATGTTCTCCTTAAAGTGCTATCCTGTCCTCTTATCATGTTTCTGACGTCGTAAAGTCTAAGTTTTAGAAGGCACAGTCCACAGAAGTGCCATTCAACGTTTTCTATACGATAGGACATAGTACATGTCATCATGTCCTCGCTGTCGTGTTCGTCCCAGAATGGCCCCCATGAGCCTCCTGTCTCACACCTTGTGGTAAATGGAATGTCAGCGTTTCTCACGAAATATGTTGGTCCATGGTTTAGGAAGAGGGCGTGCCCGAACTCGTGGGCAAACTTCTGCTCCATGCTTCCTCCTGAAACAAGGTAGAACATTTTGTTGAAGAAGCTGAGCCCCCCTACGCCTGATCCCCTGAAAGGCGGCCTGTATATGAGCACGCAGACTCCTATGTCGTGTCCTTGGCGAGGGTTCCTTATACGGTTGTAGGCTGCTGTGCCCAGCTTTTCTCTAAAAATTCTTTTTGAAATATTTTCTAGGAATGTCCAAGTTGTCCTGTTGGGGTTTCTGCGGTCGTTGTCCGGTGGTGTTAGCCTTCCGGAGCCCGGTATGTTGTCGTGGTATTGCGGGAACGAGTAATTGGTTAAATCGATGATCTGTGCTACCACATTATCTAATTTCGAGTACTCGTCCCATTCTCTCTTACGCCAGTTTCTATAAACTATTTCACTGAGATATCTTTTCCACTCCTCTAATGTTATCGTATACCTTTTTTCTGGCGGCGGCTCCTCTACTTCTATGAAGGCGTCTGCGAAAGCTGATTTTAATACTTTCCAATTTATATCCTCATATCTTATGTCACCTTGCAGTGCGACCATCTCTATCTTTATTCTCTTCCATATGTTTATTGTGGGTGTTTGGAGGTAGAGTGGGTGGAGGTCTGGGACGCTCTTGTCCCTTATCTTAGCCTCTTGCCCACTTGCTTTGATAAGCCTTATTTTAAGCCTATAATTGTTTCCTGCTATTGGTGGAAAGTGTAGTAGTATTCTCGCGTAACCTATCTTCTTCGCCTGGCTCGAGTTTTCGTCAACCCTGTCATCTAAGGACCTTATTGGTACAACAACCTCGTTAGGGTTTCCAGGGTGAATCTGAAACCTTTCTCTTCCTTCATTCAAAACTATGGCCTGGACTTTGTCAACATCATCCTGTAAACCTCTACATCTTTCTCTAAACTCAATTGGAGCATATGGGCTTGGACAGTTGTCTCCTCCATTAGCCTTATACACCAGGTTTCTCACAAAGTCTGCTCCACTTCTTCCTCCAACTTTAGGTCCCTTTATTGTGTTTATGTCCTCTGGCGGGTCAACTATCTCAACAAGTGCTGAAACCTCCCCCTCAACATAGTCTTCAAGCGTGTTTAGGGATATTTTTGAAACCTCTATCTTTACTGGAATGTAAACGTCTATCCTCTGCATGATGTTCCAGTGGGAGTAGAATTGGCATTTGTCTGTGATACTGCGGCCATCGTCTCCAACATTTTCTAAAATGCATATTCTAAACTCTTCATGTGACTCTATTAGGTCGACTTCCCCCTCGATTTTTGAGTAAACTTTTCTCCCAGTCACAGGGTCTACATTTGATATCTTCTCGATCGTATAATTTTCGTTTTGTGGTGGAGGCTGCACCTTTAAGGAGACCGTGTAAGCTACCTCACGCTGTAGTGCACCCTGGAGTACGGTTGTAGCCTCTCCCACGATACCGTGTGCTGTTACATCGCTCACGTCCTATCCTCCTTTAGGCTGTAGCCTTTCACCTTAAGCTTGAACTTGCCCTTGGGGGCTCCCTTGAACTTTGCACACCCCTGTCTGAACGTTCCCTTCTCCTTGCTTCCGTCAGAAAACTCTATCTCGAACTCTACACCATCCAATGGCGTTCCATTGTCGTCTGTAACATATATTTCTAGTGGGTAAAGAAATATCCATGGGTCTGATTTTACTTCTAGGTCTCCAACCTTCGCCTTAAAATAGTATTCTTCTGATTCACCCTCTTCCTCTGTAGGCTCACTCTTTTTTAGAGAATCCCTTTTCTCGCCTGCCTTAGGTGTCCATACTGCTTCACCTTTGCCTCCTCTAACTGTCCCGTTAACTTGGTCGACAACCTTTTCCACACCACCCTTCTTCATCCAGATTTCGAACTGTACTAGTCTACCGTCTTCGAAGCCTTTTGTGTCAACGCAGAGTTTTACTGGGCCAAGAGGAACCTTGCTTTTTTGGCTCAATCCATTCTTGACTCCCTTATCTCTATCCTCTCTATTGTTGGAACAACTCTTGTAAGCTTCAGCTCTAGTTCAGCTAGACACGAAAGTATTGCCTGGTTTTCGTTTAGCATTTTCCCGTAGACGGGCTTGAAGGCTACCCCTATTTCCTCGAAGCTTTTTTCTGACTGGTATACTGCTTTCATAACCTTCTCCATTAGCATGTCTAGATTTTTTCTGCTATCCGATGATATGATCAAATGATATTTTGCCTCAACCTTGAGCCTTGTCACCTCAAGCCTTTTTGTTCTAGTGCTATACTTTACGATGACATTTTCGCTACCCTTTGATGGGGGTGTCCTAAACATTATAGTCTTCTTAACATAGTCTACTATGTAATCCTGTTTTTCCTCCATCCTCTTTCCTGACGGATGTTCAACGGATATGATGCTTGAAGGCTCCTCTTTTAAAACGAAATCTCTTCTTTCCCCGTCTCCATCAAATGTCTCCGTTAAAGGTTCACCCTCTTCTTCAACAATATTCGATTTATCCACCTTAAAAGCAAGATTTTTCAGCAATATTGATGGGCGTGCTTGAGTCTCGAATCCCGCCATAATATTTTCTTCAGAAACCTCCTTAACCTCTCTTCTCAATATTTCGAGAACCTTTTCCTCAAGCTCATAGAGCATCGGGTTTACCTCATATTGGAGTCATCTTCGACCTATAATGTATCACATTACCTATCTTCAGTATACAGTTTGCTTCACTTTTCCTAAAAGATATGTTGAAGACTTCCTTTTCAGGGTGAGGGTTGCTCAACCTATACCTGTACCAGACCCTCTCGTTAGGCGATAGAAGGTATTCGAGGTAAGGGTTCTCCGGACTCTTCGGCCTCAATTTTGAGCACTCATTAACATATAATCCGCTTAAAACGCTTGATGTTCCATCAAGGTATTCGAAGACGATGTCCAAAGCCTTTTTGTCACCATCTTCCGCGCCAGCCCAATATTCTACCACTTCAAGGTATGCTGCAAGCCCGAACCTGCATATTTCGCCAACCCTCCCCCTTTCCATAGCCCACTGTCTTGTTATCGGGCCCACGACCGTAGCCATGTAGCTTGCAGTTTCCCCTGGAACTGGAACATTTAGTTCGTAGCTTGTTCCAACAGGGCTAGCGGGGTTTAATATTGTAGAACTTTCTGTCAGGCTTTCAACATACTTCTTGAGTTCTACAACACTTTTCTCTATCTCCTCCAAATCTTTAAGAATGTCCTCTTGTATCCTGTTCCAGTCTTCAGCCTTTATAAGTTCTCCAGGCTTTTTTGTTATTGGCTTAAACTTCGGCAACTATTCTGTTCCCTCCACAATAACATTTACTCCAGCCGCCTTTATAGAATCCAATACTTCCTTCACATATTCCTTTGTATAATTGCTTCTATTTAAAGCCTCTCTCCTTATTTTAACTGCTATGGTTGCAGGCTGAAATCTTGTCCATTTGAATTTAACTTTAGCCTTTGGCGTACTCACTGCAAAGATGCTTTCGTCAAAGTAGCTTGAGTCAAAGACTCCTATCTTCTCCCTTATAAGCTCAGAATATTTCCATGTTGAAGCCCTTCTATGCAAGAATACAGTCTTAGATTCTAACTTCCCACTTACTTCAACATTATTAACATAACATTTATCCTTTTCTATAACTATCTTGTCACCCTTCTCAAACACTCCTTTAATGTTTACGTAAGTGTTAAAGTCCAAATTTGATATTGAAGGATTCTCTATCCTGTCTGATGCCTCAATTTCTATAGTCGGTGTAACCTTCTCTTCTACACTGTCACTGCCCAACGTCCACGTGTCTCCTGACATAACGTTAACCTCGTAGGCTGCTTCAGTTGGAGGATTTTCAACTATTTGAACCTCTTCTCCAACCATATTCTTTAGCATTGACGATAAAGCGTATAGGGTTCCTCCTCCTGTAAAATCTACTATTGCCCTAACTATTCTACCCCTGTACCTTTCATCATCTTCCCCCTCCATTCTTTTTAGGTTAAATATTGACCCCATCAGGTCTAGGTCCCCGTCTGACGCTGTCTCTATCCAGTGGGAAAGCATCATATTATATACTGACTCTTTTGCATAATCAAGTTCTGTTCCTATTGCCTTAACAAGTTTAAAGATTACTGAAGTCTTCAACCAATACTTGTAAAAGTCTGGCAGGCGAGAAAATATTTTATCCGAGCTTGACAATCTATTCAACCACCTTATAAGAGATTCTAATGTTCCTTGCCAGAACCTTTTCCTCGTCGCTGACCACAATATTTTCTTTCTCGCTCCTCACTATACCTTCCGCCCTCTGCGCTTCTATAACTATTTCAGCAACATCCTTTACACCTTCTACAGCGAGTGCGAGTGCTGCAACCTTATAGAATAGTACATCTTCCCCTATCTTTAGACTTGAAAGATAGCTTCTAACATTTTCTTCAACCTTTCTCGAAACTTCTGCCTCTGGAAACTTTTTTTCTAAAACCAATGTTATGTCTACGTCAACATAGACTGGTTTAGGTCTTGAAAATTCAACCTTTATACCCGCAGCCCTCGTCCTCTCTATTGCCTCAACAATTTTTTCAGCGTCTCCTCCATCGACAATAACCTTTATTATTCCTGGAACATTGTCTACAGCCTCCTTCACGAGCACTGAGCTCACTCCCTCGACAGACTTTATGGTTGTCTCAAGTGATGGGCGCGTCGCCTTACCAGCTATTTCCAGCGCCCGTTTCGCCCTATCTCTTAGCTCTCTATCGCTTTCTGCGTCAACTCCGCCTGTTATGTCAACCTTGTTTATCACATACTCTATTCCTACAAGAGGTTGTGGTAGTACCGTTATAGAGCCTGCTAAAACGTTTCCCCTCGGTCCAGGCACTGTACAGACTATTGGAACATCAGCTTCCCAGCTTCCTCCTGGAGTAGGCTTCAATATTGAATCTTCTACTGTAGTGTATGTTATAATCTCTTCTGGCTTCGGAGAATATGTTGACACTCTTGTACCCTTTGGAATGGTAATTTCACGGTATGCAGTATAGTCTATGGTGAATGTTGTCCCCTGGTCTGGTCCTCTTCCTGCAGGAAGCCATCTTATCCTATTACCTAAGATAGTGTAATCGACTTCCCTTCTAAACTCTGTCGCAACACCATCTGATAGGCCCCTAACTTTTGAAACTTCCTTGACAAACCTGTTCTTTAAAACATATTCTACTGAACCATCATAGAATATTATTTCACCATTAACTTGAATTGTTTCAGGCTCTGACCTTCTACCGAATGTTACGTAGCCTGAAGCCGGTTGCGGAGGCTTTCTTCTTATACCGAGTACCGCTACAACAAGGTCAAGTGATTCTCCTGAAGCAGTGTCTATGAAGCCTGAATAGTAAGCCTGCTCTATTAAAAGGTTAAGATACTCTATCTCTCTCCCAACAGCCTCAAGCAGTGTTCTAACAACACTTCCAGGAGAAGTGTCAGTTACCTCTACTCTTTCAGGCTTATATGTTACAACAAATTTTGTTCCATCATCGGGTCTACTGCCTCCATAAACCCATTCAACATAGTTTTCATAAAACTTATAGTCCACATCTCTTGTAAAGGTCCTCTTTATCCCGTCAACTGTTCCCTCAACTGATGTAACGTCCAAAACCTTTCCAGGTAAAATGTATCTTACAACATTTTTTGAGTAAACGAACTCTTCTGTCGTCTCACTTAACATTTTAAGCATTTCTCCAACAATCTGTTGGAAGTTTTTCTTTTCGATTGGCGTCTAAACCACCTCCAACAACATTGAATAGAATACTGTCAAAGGTCTTCTTTTCCCAACCGGTACAACAATGATTTCAATATCTATCCTGTTCAAGTCTAAGCTGTTTGGTGTGACCGTGACGCTAACGATTTCCTTGATCCTAGGCTCTCTTGACAGGGCTTCAAGCACATAAGTTCTTGCTAAGCTCCTCGTCTCCTCAGTATTAGGTTGTCCGAGTAGGTCATATAATCTTGAACCATAGTCTGGATGGCCTAGTTCTTCAAGCTCACCTATGTCCGTCATCAGCCTATGCACTATTGCCTGTGCAAGATTTTCTTCTTCATGTGCGATCTGTAGGTCTCCATTCTCTACTTGAAGGTCTGCACCTGCTTCATCAAACTTTAATTTTAGGTCAGATTTTAAAGACACCATTATCACCCTAATTTATGTTCACAGTCGCACCCTTTATCGTAGTTCTACCGCTTGCTTCAACGTTCATGTCAGCTGAAGATGTCAGCTTGAGGTTTGCGTCCGTGTTTATCTTCAAGTCTGCTCCAGCGTTAACCTCAAGTTCCTTATCGCTTTCAACCTTTATCTTTGAGGCTGAAAGTGAAAGTGTTCCCCCTGAAGAAATTTTTGTGTTACCTTTCGCTTTAACGACAACGTCTGACTTAGATTCTATTACAACGTCTCCATCCTTGTGCACTATAACCTTCGTTTCCCCCGTCTTAACCATAACGTCCTCGTCTGTGATCTTTATCATTGTCCCTTCTGGAAACTCTAGATATATTCTCCTTTTGTCAGCATTCTTTGTATAAGGTGGTATGAAGACAATTTCTTCTAAATCGTTTACTGGAGGCCTGTCTTCGTCATTGTATAGCCTACCTATTATAACTGGCAGGTTTATGTCCCCGTTGACAAAGGATACGAGGACTAGATCTCCTACTCTTGGAGGGCAGGCTAAGCCAATCACTTGTGTTGCGATCTGAACATGCTGGAGCTCTATTTCTCCACCCTTAATCTTAACATTGCATTCGTAATTGTCTTTATCGTTTGATGTGCTATGTGGAAAGACTGATGTTACTACACCCAATTCTATTGTATAAATTTTTTTAGCCTCGTTTTCAGCTATCTTCCTAATAAGCTCAACTATGCTCACGCTATTTCACTTCCACTCCCCCAACTAACGTAGTGAATCCTTCACCAAAGTTTAAGTGATGCTCTACTTCAATAACCTGGAGCTCTATAGGTTCTTGAGAACCCAACACATTTTCCACCTTAACCGTGTCACCAACCTTAATCTTAGGCTCTCCCAGGATCCTCAAAAATGTCATGAAATCTCTTTTTCTCCTACTGTATATGTTTTCTGCTACTGTCGAAACCGTGTCCGTGTCCTTTATTGAAGGGTCTTTTAAAATAAGCTCGTGAACACCTTTCCCCGATGTTCCCGAATAATCTTTTTTTGAAAGCCAGTGAAATGTTTCTCTTCCAGCCCAGCTTGATGGGCTTTCTCCATAAACTGTTACACCACCAATTGGATTAAACAATTTAACCATGCTTACTTCTATTATATTTTCTCCATATTTAAGTGTATAAGGTTCTCTTCTCTCGTACTCTTTAAAGTTTAGTAGCCCCTCTGGTGTAGTATAGCATATGTAGTTTGATTTTTCAGCTAACCTTGCAATATGCTCGTATGCGCAAATGTTTTCTCCTATAACATAGTATGGGAACATTATACCATCCATTATCTTCTCATATTTTAGAGGCTCTTCACCCTTTTCAACCAATCTCTTGTTTAATGAGTCTAAAATGTCTGAAACAATTTTTCCAGCTGTCTGGCTTAGGTAAACCCTATTTAGTCTAAATATTGTGAAATGAAGTGCACGGTTTAGTGCTTGAACCCTTATCTGCCTAAAACTTTTCTCTATCGAGTCAACTATCCCAGAAAATACTGTTTGAAGCTTGTCCTCGTATCCGGCTTTCACGATAACATTTTCTCCCCTCTGAACCTTTTCCGTTTCATCATCTCGTGTAAAGATTAATTCTAGTGTGTCCACCTTAGGGCACAGCCCACATTTTACCCTCACGTCAAAAATTTTTGTTGAAGAGGGTGTGAAAGTTTTCGAGCCTACTGTTATCTCAAAGCTGGGATAATACAATTTCATTTCCCCTTCCTAACCTTATCATAAGTTTCCTTGATCATGGAGTCTGTCTCCTCCTTTGCAGTCTCCTCTTGACTTGGAGCCTCCTTCTCCTCCTGCACAACACTCTTGTGCTCTTTTAAGACTAAAATGTACCAGTAGCTTGTAGGTGAAGAGCTCACTATTGCAGCCCTAAAGCTTTCTATTACAACCTCAGAAACTTCTGTAATAGACGGTATGTCTGAAACAAACTGTACTGGTTTACCGAGTCTAAACTTGGAGTCTAGGTCTTTGAAAGTGTTCTTCGAATTCGGTCCAGTTAGAAGGCCCTCCACCACAATTGTTACAGGATATCTTCCAAAGTCTTGGAAGACGCTTCCATCATATCCAGGTATCTTTATCTCATTAACCTGTCTCCTGTTAGATAGTGCAACATTGATTATGCTTCTCGTCTCTAACATAACTCCTTCCTCGTCCACTCTTTTCACGAGTTCGAGGTCATCTAATTTTATATTCACCATACTTCACCTTCAAAATGTTGGGCCATAGTATCTTCTAAACTGCTCCCTAAGTATCTGTGTAATCTTCCTCTCTAGCTCCCACATGTCTACTTCTGCACCTTCCGGAACTGTTATATTGAAAATGTTCTGTATCTCGCGCTCCATCAATGTTTGGCTCGGATGCGATGGCTGTATCGTGTAAGCTTGTCTCAGGGCTGAGGGTAATGTCTCCCGTCTTGCCTCCTCTTCAGCCATTCTAAATATTCTTGCCGTTTCTAGGTACTGTGATGCTGCCGTCACCATTGGAGAAGCCTCTGAAGGTCTTACAACTTTAACCTCATACAATATTCTATCATACAATTGTATCAGGTTCTGGAGAAAGTTTTTTGACATTGTTGCTAGTGGATAGTATGCTTCTAAGCCAACATATTTTACGGCCTCTGTCTCTTGAACCAATGCTGGAAGTGTCTCTAGAATGCTCAAGACTTTTGTGAAGACAGTTTTTCCAGCAAATTCTTCCACACTAAAGGTTGCATGTTCTGGTGCATATTCTCCCACAATCTGCTTGTACGCTTCAGCTAACACGCTTGAGCCGATATAAGGTAATGTTAGCATGTAAGCTATTTCCGGCGCCCTATAAATGTAGAATGGATATTCTTTTCCTAAAAGTCTCATATAGTAGGTTAATGGTGTTGAAGTGAAAGCTGATCTTATAGCTTCTACTCCCATTTCCTCTCCCACTCTTGGATATGTTTGCTGTAGACTGTACGATAGTGTCCTTGAAAATGTTTCCTGGAATCTTGGCGCCTGTGTTGCCTGCATAAAATATGATAGAATGTATGGGATACCCAATATACTCTTGTACTCGCTTACTGGATACTCTAACGCACCAGTTTCTGTGAAAGCCTTTTGGGCCAGTACCTGAACAAACGTTAACCTCGTGCTCTCCAACCTTTCCACAGCCTCCTTTAACGGGCTGAACATATAATATCCTGTGAAAGCCTCTTCTGATATCATAAATTGGGTTGGAATAAAATATCTTGTTCCAGGCAATTGGCTGCCCAATTGCGTGAGAACATTCATTAAATTGCTTATGTACTTAAATGGTTCACTCCACTCCTGCCTAATCCCAACCATCTTCTCTCCTTCGCCTACCTCAGCCGGTTCTTCTATAACCTCTAATTGAGGAACCTTCTCCTCTACAGCTCTTGCCTCACCCTCCACCCTCTCTTCAGGCACCATCTTTTCCCTGAACTCTATTTTTTCTCCAATAACATGTTCTGGCACAGTATACTCTATCTCAGAAGCTTCTCTTGAAACCTTACTTCCTATAGTATATTGGCCTAAACTTTTCTCCACCTTCATAATTTGTGATGTGCTTTCTCCCATGATCTTGTAAGCTTCACTTAAGCCTTCTGGCACTTCAACCGATTTCACTATATCCTGTGATACTGTCGCCTGCCTTCCTGCCATAATTCTTCTTAGCAGGTTTATTGTATAAGATATTCTGGGCTGAACACTTATCCTCTGTAATGGTTCAAAGGCCTCTCCACTAACCCTTTCTATTGGGGCTGGAAAGGCCATTGGCTGTGCAAAAGTTCTTGGAATATAATATTTTGAAACATAACTGTTGATGTTCGCAAAAACCTTCATAAGGTCTTTAAAAAATCTGGTATAGGATAAGATAATTTTAGCTAGAGGCTCATATAAAACATCTCTTATCCTATTAAAGATTCCACCAAACTGATTCAAACACTATTCACCTTCCTCCTCAATCTTTATCCTGGTCACCCCTTCTGCTGCAAGCCTCGACTGAGCCAACTGCTCAGCACGATATGCTAGGGCTGAAATCAAAAAAAGGATTTGGTCCCGAGTTAGGTCTCGGGGACTTTCCGCAAGCTTATAGCCGCAGTCTAGGCAGAGAGTAGCCAACTCTATTCCGTCAGGGCTTCTTACAAAGTTTTCAACTTCTAACTTTTTTTTTAGCTTCCTCCTCGCTTCTTACAACACCACTTATTTCGAAAACCTTCATTCCAATATATTCTGGAACACCAAACTTCATTGTCTCAAGATCCTGTAGTGTAAGTTTAGGCTCTACAAGTCCCTCTGAAGCCGCCTTCCTCAATATCTCAAAATTTTTTGAAATATCTATTTTGCTAAAGTCTGGTGTCCCATCCTCTTTCACTGGAACACTTCCTATTGATGAAAAGATTTTTGAAAGCTCTCCGTCAGTTAAAGGCCTTATCGTTACCTCGGCATCGTATTCCCTGATGTATAGAGTTTCTCTTCTGCCTGCTCCTTCCAAGATGATGTCTTTTGTAAGCTTCCTCGTCATACTATTGCTCCCTAACTCTTGTTGCTGTAAAAGTGTATAGGCTTATTCCTACACCGTTAGCGTCCAGAGTAAAGGTTTTGTCCTCAAGATAGCAGTCGTCGAAAGAGATAGTCTTCACAGCCGTCCCCCTCATCTTTAACTCTATCACAAGCTGAAATGATTTGACCTCTGGAAGTGGTGAAAGCAGTATGCTGTCGAACTTCGGGTATGTTGAACGTATCCTTATAACACCCTGCACATAGAGTGGACCATAGTCGACTCCAACCCTCTCGTCTCCACCAATATTGTACACGTTCTGCCTGTTTCTAATAATCTTCCATTCTATAGACTGTAGTCCTGGAATAACTTCTCCATCAACCTTAACACTACTCACATTTGCTGAAGCAACTGCAGGTTCAGGCATCTACTTCTACACCTCCACCGTTATGGTTGCGTAAACGTAGTCTATTGCTCTCACCGGCCTCACCGCAATATCTACCCTCACAATACCCTGTGCGAAGTCCATTTCTGAAGAGTATACGTCCACCATGAATGGAGGCTTTTTGCCGTCAACGCTTGGAACAATAGCCCCCTCCCTCTCCATTGAAAGGAAGAACTCTGTTATCTTTTCCCTTAAAGCAAGTCTTCCACCTGGACTGTTCAATGTTCCAATAAAGTTTTCTGCAACATTCTTTACACCACGAACAGCACGGTCAGCTATTCTTGTAACACTAATCTGCTCCTTGCTTGTTGAAATACCCTTTTCAACAATAATCCCTCTACCTCTTCTCATTTCCACAGCAAGTATACCGTTTTTGACAAGCTCCGTTAACTCGCTTGGAGAATACCTTTTCTCAACAGTGTCTACTCCAGTTAGAGGCTTAAATGTTGGCGACTCATAATATGGTAGATTACTTATTAATCCTGCAACTGCACCAGCAACACCATATGGTGCCACGAGAACAAACCTGTCGCTTGCTAGAGCCTCAGTCCTCTTAACAATATCCTTAACACTTTCGCCAGGAGCAACTGTTCCAATACCTATCCTGTTCATAGCATCCTTACTCATGTTCTTGCAGTGTGCGTCAACAAGTGCATGGACAGCTGGATCACTAATATCAGCCACCAGAACAATGTCAATATCCGGCTCAAGCTCCAGAGCCTGCAAAGCCTTCTCCACAGAACTCTTTGAGATCGTCTCAGGAGTTCCACCAGCCAACTTAACTTCAACCGGCGCTGGAACTGCAGCCGCCTTCTTCTTACTCAAGTCCTCTACAGAAACAAGCTTAGATTCTGCACTAACTAAAGTTGGCGCATATCTTTCACTGGCAGAATCCATTGTAAGGTCATCGAACGCCTCTGAAACCCTTCCATCACTTACCTCGATCCTGAACAATCCATCCTTCGAACCCTTCATGACCACGACTTCAATATTGTTTCCAGCCGGTCCAGGAGACTTTGCCTTAACCTTCATCACAGGATTACCGTTAGCATCCTGCAATACTGCTTCAGCAGCCTTTCCAGGTTCTCCCTCAACTCTTACAGCAAAAACTTCGGATACACCATTCAAGAATGCGAGTCTAGCGTCTCTTGTTAGAGTATATTCTGTATTTGAGCCGAACTTGTCCATGTACTCCCTATAGCTTGTTACAGGCACTGCCTCAAATGAAACTCCCTTTTCTGCGGTTCCTATAAGCCCAACCACACCAGCTGGGTGCAGTTGTTGCGGAACGATTTCTTTTACTACGCGTATTTCTACGCCCGGAAGAATGCGGGGCAACCTAATCCATCCGACACTAAACACGCCTCCACATTATATAAACTTTTCAAAAACTTGGTAAAAAATTTTTTGAGTAAAAAATGCTTTAAAAGGCACGATTAAAAATTTTTTAAAGAAGATTAGACTAAAATTTATTTTATAAATAGGTTTAGGTTTTTGCGGCGAAGTCGATGGAGCAAGATAAAGATGTTAGAGTGGTCGTTGTAGGACACTTTTCCCTAGACGAAAACATCGGTCCAAAGGCTAAAATCTCGAATGTCTTGGGCGGTGCGCCAATATATTCTGGCTCAACCTTCTCCACGCTCGGTGTAAAGACTGGAATATGCTCTTACATAGGTGAAGACCAGTACAAGCGTGCAATAGACTTCTGCAAAAATATGGGCATAGACTATAAAGGTTTAAGAGCGTATGGAACAAAAACCTTACACTTCCAAAACAATTACGATGAAAAAGGTGACCGTTTCCAAAGATGCTATAACGTTCCCAGAAAACTTTCTACCAAAGACATTCCAAAAGAATATCTAAAATGTACAGCATACTACATATCACCTCTAATGAACGAGATCACATTAAAATTCTTGGAAACCCTAAGATGCGGGGAAAAGGTTCTAATGCTCGACCCTCAAGGTATCATGAGAAAAGTTGACGAAGATGGGAAAGTAAGTATAGTCTTCGAAAAAGAACGTTTAACAAAATTTTTTGAAAAAGTCGACATCGTAAAAATAGGAAAAGATGAAGCAAAAGCAGTAGGCTTAAATGAAAAAGAAATACTAAAACTGATAAGAGACTCTGGAGCAAAAATAGGAATAGTGACAAGAGGAAAAGATCCAGTAATAGTATCACATGAAAAAGGCGTTTTCGAAACAGAAACAATAGACGTCAACGTAGAAGACCCAACAGGAGCGGGAGACGTATTCGGAGCAGCATTCCTAACAGAATACTTAAAAAGCAAAGACATAAAAAAGGCTGTAAAATTCGCAAACATTACAGCAGGCCTAAAAATAAGATTCAGCGGACCAACAGGCTTCCCAACACCAGAAGAAATACAAAAACACCTCAACAACTCCCTTAAACCATAAAACGAAATATATGAGAATCTGAGTTAAGCTAATACAAAATTTTTATAAAAGATGTAGACAACCCTAAACAATAGTGCAGGGGTTCCCAAGCCAGGCCAAAGCCCCTAAAAGCGGCTAAAGGGGGCGGACTTAAGATCCGCTGACGAAGGTCTTCGTGGGTTCAAATCCCACCCCCTGCACCAGCCATAGTTTGAACAATTTCCAGAACCTCTTTTTTTAAACTCTCAACTTTTCTATTAATTGTTTTAAAAGCGTTTTCACAAACCTTTAAAATTAAAGAAAAGGCTTAAATTTAAGGGAGTCCCCAATAACTAAAACATGAATGTTAAAATTGAAATTCAAAATTTGCCTGAAGAGTTAAGGAGGAAGGGCCTAGAGAAGAAACTGGCCGAGATCTGTAGAAAGAATGGGATAACCTTTATGGCCATTTTCGGCTCCTTCGCCAGAGGAGAACAGAATAGAAAAAGCGATATAGATATTGCAATCGAATTTGAGCAAAATAGCGAAAAGAGTCTTCTCGACTTAGTACGGATAGAAAATGAGTTAAGAAAAGTATTCAAAAGAAAGGTTGACCTCGGAATTTTTAGCAGCTTAAATCCATATATAATAGAAGACGTAAAAAAGGAAATGCGAATCATCTATGAAAAAAGATAAGATATACCTAAATCATATTTTGGAGACAATATCCAATATAGAGAAATTTGGAGAGGCTCAACTAAAGAAGCTTTTTTAATAAAATAAGGAAAGGCGTCCTTTCTGGTCATATTGGAAGAAGCTTCCCTGGGAAGACTATTCTTAGTGACTTCAATTCCCTACTTGAAAGGCAAGAGCATAGGAGGAATACTATGGTTTCCGGTGAATGACACATCTTGAACTGGTAGGATGAAACCATGAGATTAGCAAATCGAGGATCTCTTGATTTCACTCGTGAAGAGTGTCAAACTGGGATGAAATAGTTTATAAGCTACATGGGTGTAACTTGGTTACAGGGATGTAACCGATGTTATTTGATTCGAAACCCAAGAATCTTGTAGCGAATTGTTTAATAGGGAAAGAGTGCTCAGCTCATTAGAATCGTATGCGAAGAATGTTCTCCGTCCATATGCCCTGACGTGGGAAGATAAGATAAAACGTCTTTACATAAAATCGACAAGAAAGCCTACGGTTTTAACCGTGGGATGAATTGTCGATAGGCTTAAATACATCTTCCTTAAAATTTTATGTTGAGCGTCTCGCTCGCGGATGTGGTCCGGATGTCCGAAGGCTCGAATAAGGCTCTGGACCGAATTGGGGGTGGAGGGGTTCGAGCGTAGGGGTTGAATCCTCGTGTGGGGGCAATAAAATATAGGCTGCCTCGACTGAGGCAGCGTTAACTGGGTGGTGGCACACCCATTGCAGACAGTCCCCAAGCAGTGAAGGGGTGAACGCTGACACGCATGTACCCTAGAGCGTTGAAGGGACTGTGTGCAAAAATCTCCCGGCTTCAGCCGTGGAGAGTGTCAAACGACAACAGAGTATACGGTCTAACAAAAGGCCAAGCATCACCAACACTCTCCAAAGGCCTAAAAACAAAATCACTCCCACAAGCAAACATAGTAAACTCCCTAAACCCAATAGCACTAGCCCTAACATCAGGATACACTTTCGTAGCAAGAGGCTACTCGATGCTCTCAGAACACCTAAAAAACCTCATCGTCTCAGCAGTAAAACATAAGGGTTCAGCATTCATAGACATACTACAGCCATGCATAACATACAACAACATACACACACCAGAATATTATAGAAAAAGAGTATACATGCTCGAGGAAGAAGGATGGGACCCGAACGTTAGAGAAGGTGAAGCCCAAAAAACTTTAATGAACGCAATACAAAAATCTCTAGAACCAGATGAAAGAATACCAATAGGAATATTCTACAGAAACCCATACAACCAGACACTAGAAGAAGCATACGGTCAAAGAACACCATCCTACTCGAAAACACTCCTACCATGGCAGAAGATAAGCAAAGAAGACGGCTCACCAATATTAGACGAAAACCACTTCCAAAAACTTTTCCAAGAATATATTGTTAACGTCAAGGAAAGTTAAAAATTCGAACCAACAACAGAAATTAGAACATATTATATTCAAACCAAAAAGGTCTAAAATTTTCGAAACTCGTCAAAATCGTCGTTAAACGCACAAAAATTAAGGCTTATATATCAAAAGAATATACCCATACAGACAATGAAGAACTGTTTCTTCCAATACGGAAAAAGTTGGAAATATAATATAATGGACACACCATCAGCGGGACCCAACCTCCTAAATTCTATAAAAACGTTGGATGAGGTGATCGTATAAGTTGGATAGAGGTCCCGTAGAAGAAGGTTTTGTTATAGAAAGCTCAGGCCAAAAATTAAAGAATATAATAAAAAAGGTTGTTGTTAAAGCAAAAAGGACGGGAATATGGTGGACACTATCAAAAGTCGAGCAAGGAATACTCTCACTTTCATCAAAGCTGGAAATAAGGTTCAAGAGCATGAAGCTCTTGAGGTCAATAATACATATACTCAAAGAAGTTAAAGAAAAGATTTCATTCACATACCAAAACTATGTCCGAGGCCTAAAGATGGCGTATAAGGTTGCAAAATTTGTGTCAGAAAACGGCTACAAACAAGCAAAAGAGTGGGTAAAAGACAAAAATTTCATAATATGGTGGGGAATATTTTTAAATCCAGAAACATACACCAAATAGTGAGGTAAATTGAGTAAAGACCAACTAATTGGAGCACTCCTCCTCGTCGCAAGCATTATTGGAATAATAGTTTACGGTTACCTACTATACCTATACCCACAACTAATCCTACAGATAACAGCATTCGTTGCAGTAGCAGGAGTCCTAGGAATAGTGGGATGGATAGGGTACACGCTTGCAACAACACCACCACCAAAGCCCATAGAAGAAATAGAGAAGGAAATAGAAAAGGAGCTAAAAAGTACAGAGGAGAAGGAGGAGCCTAAAACAGAAGAAAAAAGCCAACAACAATAACACAACCCAAAAATTTTTTCTTTTCCTTTAGAAAATAGAATGTGTGAAATAAAATGTGCGGTATAATAGGCTACATAGGTAAAGAGTATTCGGCGAACAAGGTTATACTAGAAGGCCTAAAGAGGCTAGAATACAGAGGCTACGATTCAGTAGGTGTAGCAGCAATAGACGCACAAAAACGTCTAGTTATAAAAAAGGATGTTGGAAAAATAGAGGAAGTTCATGCAAAACTAAACTTTCTAGAACCAGCCTCCAACATCACACTAGGACACAGCCGCTGGGCAACACACGGTGCACCAACAAGAGAAAACGCTCACCCACACCTAGACTGCAAAGGTGAAGTTGCTGTCGTACACAATGGCGTCATAGAAAACTTTCTCGAATTAAAGGAAGAGCTTATTGAAAAAGGACACAAGTTTGTTTCTAGAACAGACACCGAAGTTATACCACACCTGCTTGAAGAAGAGCTTGAGGCTGGAAGAAGCTTATGTGATGCTACAATAAATGTGCTGAAGAGGCTTAAAGGCTCCTACGCCCTAGCAATAGTCTCCACAAAAGAACCTGACAAGATCGTTTGCGCGAGAAACGAAAGCCCACTTGTTATAGGCTTATCCGAACAGGGAACGTTCTGTGCTTCAGACATTCCAGCAATACTCCCATACACTAACAGGATAATAGTGTTAAACAATGGTGAGCTAGCAGTGCTCGAGCCAAACAAGGTTACACTAAAACGTTTGATAGATGGTGCAACATTATCGAGGGAGCCGAAGACTATAGAATGGTCTATTGAGCAGGCTGAAAAACAGGGCTACCCACACTTTATGCTAAAAGAAATTCATGAGCAGCCTACAAGCCTAAGAAACGCCCTAAGGCTTCAAGAACAGTACCTTGACCTGATAACAACATTCTTGGACAGGGGAGACAAGATATTCCTGCTAGCGGCTGGAACATCACATTACGCATGCATAGCGGCATCATACATGTTCTCGAAGCTTGCAAGGCTAGCCACATACCCAGTAATATCGTCAGAGTTTATAGAAAACTACGGCGACTCTCTAGGCATAGACACAGTAGTTTTAGCCGTAAGCCAGTCAGGAGAAACATACGATACACTGAAGGCAGTAGACTATGCGAGAATGAAGGCTGCAACAGTCTTAGGCATAACAAACGTTGTAGGCTCAACACTAACAAGAGTATCGAGAGCATACATTGTACAACAGTCCGGTCCAGAAATAGGTGTAGCGGCAACAAAAAGCTATACAGCACAACTTCTCGTACTAGCACAGCTTGCACTAAAACTTGCAAAGATAAGGGGAAAACTTTCACAGGACGAAATAGACGAATTAAAGACAAACCTATATAATATACCTGACATAGTAGAAAACATTCTAGAAAAAAGGGAGGATAAGGTTAAAGAGATAGCCAAAAAATACGCTAAAGAAAAACTCTTCATATTCCTCGGAAGAGGAATAAGCACAGCAACAGCACTAGAAGGAAGACTAAAACTGCTCGAAATAAGCTACACACCATCACTAGCATATCCAGCAGGAGAAAGCAAACACGGCCCAATAAGCGTAATAGAAAAAGGAACACCAACAATATTCATATGCCCAAACGATGAAACAAGAAAAGAAATATTGGGAAACATTATGGAAATGAAGGCAAGAGGCGCAAAAATAATAAGCGTATGCGAGGAAGAAGACCAGAAAATAAAAAACCTATCAGACGATGTAATAGAAATGCCAAAACAAATACACCCAATACTCACACCAATACCATACATAATACCACTCCAACTACTAGCATACTATATCGCAGTAGAAAGAGGACTGGACCCGGACAAGCCAAGAAACCTAGCGAAAAGCGTAACAGTACCATAAAAAATTTCTACAGAATAGTTTGAGAGGCATTTTCCCTAATCCAGCACAATCTCATCTAATATCCGAATATGCTATTGAAGAATACATTGAATCAAGAATAAGAGAAATCAACGACACAATCACAATTTTAAAGGAAATAGTGTCCAAAAACTATTCAAAGCTAACAGAACATGAAAAACTGGCAACAAGATACCTAATAATACAACTTGTAGAAGCAGCATCAAGCATATGCCCACACCTACCCCTAAACATATACAATGAAAAGCCTGAAGGGTTCCCGGAATGCTTTACAAGACTAGGCGCCAAAGGTCTAATATCAGAGGATCTAGCTGCTAAACTATCTTCAGCGGCAAGGTTAAGGAACCTGATAGTTCACAGATACTGGACAATAAAAGATGAGATAGTGTATGAGAGTGTTAGAGGCGGGCTAAAGGATTTTGAAGACTTCACCCTAAACATAAGAAGCTTGCTAGAAAAGGGGTTTATGATAAAATGAGTGAACCAAAAATTTTTGACGAAATAAGACTAAAGTATTGGACTCTTGATGAAGAGGAAAAGCAGAAAGTTCTTGGAAAGATAAAAATGGTGCTGGAAAAAGATGATGAAATAGTCTTCGCAATAGTTCACGGAAGCTTCATAGAAAGAGACAGCTTCAGAGACATAGACATAGCAATATGGATAAAAAACCCGGAAAAAGCCATACAATACACAATAAGCCTACCAAACAAAATAGAGGCTGAAACAAAATTTCCAATAGACATACAAGTATTAAACGAGGCACCACTACCATTCAAACACCACGTCCTAACAGAAGGAAAAACACTCTTCTCAAAAGACGAGAAGCTGAGAACAGAACTAGCTAATGAAACAATAAGACAATACTTTGACCTAAAGCTCCTAACAAAATATTCAACCGGAAAATAAAAAGCAAACACAAAAATTCCAAAACCCCTCCAAAGCTAAAGTGAAGCCTATTGCTACTATCATATTCTGCATCCAACTTGACGGAAGATGTTATAGTGAGAATGGGAGACATAAACTTTTATAGTTACCCAGGTAACTGGTTACCTAGGTAACCATGCTCTTCAGTTTGAAGCCAAAAGAATCGCGTAAAGAACTATTCGACAGAAACGAAGAATATGAAGAGCTCACACGCCTAGTTAACTCTGGACTCTGGGTTGCCGTACTGGGGAAAAGGATGACTGGAAAAACGAGCCTCATAAAAGCCTTCGCTAACGAAAACAACGGCATATACGTTAACCTAATGGGAGCCAAAGGCGTCGAAGACCTCGCTAAAAGCCTTCTCATCGAATCAGGGTATAAAGTTGACGAGCTTGCAATAGACCTTAAAATTTTGCAGGTCAAATGGACTAAGGTCCTAGAAGACGCATTCCAGCATGTGAAAGATAAAACAATAGTCTTCGACGAAGTCCAAGAAATATCATCACACCATTTCCTAAAGGTCTTAAAGAGCGTTTGGGACAAGTATAGTGGAATAAGGATAGTTTTTTCAGGCTCATACGTCGGAATTTTAAGAAAACTGCTGGAGCCAAGCCCAACCTCACCCCTATACGGAAGAAAGCCTGCAACAATAACACTAAAACCCTTCGACCGAGAAACATCAAAAAACTTTCTCATCACAGGATTCAGAGAACATCCTCAAGTGAACTTTAAAGAAAGCGAGATAGAGGAGGCAGTTGACAGATTAAACGGGTACGTCGGATGGCTAACATACTACGGAAACTTCAGATGCGAAAGAAGACTATCACACGAGGAAGCTTTAGAAGAAACACTCAAAGAAGGCTCAAAAATAATCCTAAACGAACTAAACAACTTCCTAAAAAACAGGAGAAGAGAACTCTACATCAAAGCACTAAGAACCATAAGGTCAGGAGCAAGATGGAGCGAAATAAAAAGAGAACTCGACATAAACAGCAAAATCCTAAACGACATCCTAAAAAATCTAAAATCAGCAATGATAATAGAAGAAGACAACGGATACTACTGGATAGAAGACCCAATAACAAAAGAAGCAGTCAAAAAACTAAGACTATAAAATCTCTCCAAAGACACAACCCCTTCTACCACCCATTTTTCCTAACACCTGCATTATTGGCTGGTAAAATTGGATTTTGGTGTAACATTTGGCCTGGATATTTGACGAGGAAGTTTTAGCAGTAGTAGCAGCAATAGTTATAGTAGCATCAGTTTTCGCAGTAGTCCAGGCAATAAACGCTGGAAGGGTTACAGAACCCTTTTCAGAGCTCGGCCTCCTGGGACCGAATAAGAAGATTGCAGACTATCCTAGGGAAGTTGTCGCCGGATCACAGTTCCAACTATACTCTTACATAGGAAACCATGAGGGTAAAACAATGTTCTACAAGATTCTGGTGAAGGCTGGAAACCGTACACTAGCCTTAAACGAGACCAAACCATTAAACATTGAACCCTTCATGACCATATACACTGTTCTACAGCATAACAGTTCAGCAATAATACCATTAAACATAACATTATACACTCCAATGGAAAACGTTAGACTCGTTTTCGAAATGTGGGTCTACAATGAGACGCTAAAGTCTTTCACATACTATGGTAGGTGGAACCAGCTTTGGCTGAACGTTACAAAACCGCCTATACCCTTAACTGAGACGCCTAAAACCCAAAACATTTCCTCAAGCATAGAATCTCGTCTTGTGGAAGCATATCTTTCGATAAGAAGGGCTGAAGACTCTGGAGGAAACGTTACAGAAATGGTTTCAACCTTAAACAATGCAATATACTATGCTGGGAAAGGAGAGTATGATAAGGTTGAAGAGCTCGTGAACAAGATAATTTCACTAGAGCCCAAAGTTTCTTCAGCCGGGCAAGAGTTTAGGCGCATGCAACTATACTATACCATCGCCTCAGCTGCAGCTGTCGCTGGAATAGGTTTAGCATCATTCATTTACCTAAGGCATGGAATATGGCTTATCTGGTCAAACTTTTATGGAAGCTGGAAGATTGTACCCGTAGACATACAGTCTATAGGCTCAAGCCCCTTCGATAAGAAGGTTAAGGAGCTCTTCAAATCAAAAAACAATAGCATCGTATCAGTTAAGGATGTGATATCCTTAGGAGATAGGCTAGAATATGAGAGGTGGAGTGTTGCAAGGGAAGTCTTCAGATGGGCTAAAAGCAAGCTTATAAGGTTAGAGGATCCAAGCCCTCCAAAAACATTCACAAACTACATACTTTCAAAACATAACCTAAGCCTACCGATAACAGTAACCCTACTGGCCACAACAGTTGCAACAATATATCTTCCACAAGCACCAACAACAACATACATGAGATACGTTCTAGGCTCACTATTCGTACTCTTCCTACCAGGCTACTCTCTCATAGAAGCACTATATCCTAAGGAAAGTGACCTAACACCATTAGAGAGGCTTGCACTATCGATAGGATTAAGTCTAGCCCTAGTGCCACTCGTAGGCCTAATACTAAACTATACACCATGGGGTATAAGATTGGACCCCATCGTAGTATCACTATCAATCCTAACCCTCTCACTAATGCTAACAGCATCATATAGGAAGTTTACACTGCTGAAGCTTAAGGCGTACGCTGGTGCCGGATAAGATAGAATTTTTTGGAGCAGGCCTAACAGCATTCGGAACAATATTTGCAACATCCTCCTACATCCTACTAGCTAATGTGCCGTTAACCGCACTCGGTGTAGGATTAACAGTTTTAGGCCTAACAATACTAATAACACCACAGCATCCAGTTCCAAAGGAGACCGTGCAAGCCTTCATAAGATCCTCTTGCGAAAACCTTGAAACATTGCTCGAGGCTACAGGAGCCTTCATGAAGGCAACATATTTTCCATCAAACGGCAAAGTTTACGCATACATTCCAGTAACAAGAGAACAGAACATTGTCATGGAAGATGTTGGAAAGAACGTTGGAAACCTTATCGCTAAAAGTGGTAGAAGCATAGGCCTAATCATCATACCTCCAGCATCAGAGCTTCTAAAAACAAGTTTTTCTGAAGAAGCAGGCCTAGACACAGTTGCAGGCGAAATCCTAGTAGACGCTTCAGAAGTGGCGGAATCGGTTAAACTTGTAGAATCTGATTCAACATTGGTCCTAGAAATTTTTAGGCCAAGAGTTGACGTTAACTTTTCAAGGTTTAAGGCTGTAATGGGCTCACTACCCACGTCTATAGCCGCACAAGCTGCTGCACTAAAGTTCTCGAAGCCCGTTCAAGTATTGGACGAAAGGTTTGAAGGAAACCGTATAATATCACGTTTAAAGGTTCTAGAATGGACAAGCACACCCTATACATAATAACGTTCACAATACTGATAACAGTTTCAGTATCATCTTTAGCCTCCCTAGGGGAATCAAGACTAGACGTCTACACAAGCATATTCACACTAGAATACTTCACATTGGCAGCAATATTTAGGCCAAGAAGGAAGACGGTAGACTTTCTTGCAATAATACTATTAATAGTGTTCGCTTACACGGTAGCATTAAGGGTCATAGAAATACTGTTACCATGAAACATAAAACTTCAGCCCTCACGATAGCATTAGTAGCAATAATACTCGCATACCTAATAATTTTGGCAACACAACCACCTCCAACAATATACAGGAGACACGTCGACCCAAACTCTGAAACAGAAAAGCTTCCATACCAAACATATCTCACAACATCCCTCCTCTTCACATTCGACGAACTAGTTAAAGGAAACTTTACTGGAACGATCATAAAACTTAAAGAATTAAACCAGACATACGTTCCAACATCACTAAAATACATTTTCGAAAGATTCAGGCAGCTGATGAACGAGCTTACAGTAAAACTAGATGACACAAGCTCACAACTAGATTACGCTGAACTCCTAATATATTCTGGAAGAGAAGATGATGCAAGAAACCCTTTAAAGGCTGCAGGATACAACCTTGCCGAATCAAACATAACATACAGCCAACTAAAATCTTCAGCTGAAGAGCTCACAAAATCCTTCATGCTCCCCAGAGCACAGGTCTTCCAAAAAATTGACAGCATACAAAACCTAATCGAAAACATGTACAAAAGATTACAGGCTCTACTAGAAAGGATAGAGTTTCAGAAGAATCTTGAGGAAACGTACATGGAAATACAAGTTTATCCGGAAAACGTTTGGGTCGGCTCAACAATAACAGTAGAGGGAAAACTTTACACAAGAACACAGCCTCTCACCCAAAAGGATGTGACAGTATACTTTGAAGGCCAAAAAGCCTCTGAAGCGAGAACATCCTCTAGCGGACTATTCAATTGCACAATAAAAGTCCCATACACTTACAAGCCTAAAGCCAACATCATAGCAAAATATCTTCCAGCAGAAGATGACTCAAACAAGTATAAGCCAACAACATCGAACACAGTCCAAATAAGCCTACTTTACATAACTCCGAAGGTTGAGGCAAAAGTTTTAGGCAAACCTCTGCCGGGAAAATATTTTACAGTAGAAGGCAAAATATATGCTGAAAGAAGACTACCATACGATCAGATAAAAGTATCATGGCTCACAAGCTCCACAACAGCAGAAATAGAAAATGGTACATTCAAGCTAACTTTAAAGGTTCCAGAAACAATATCAGATGGAAAATATGTTCTAAAGGCTGAAGCACCAGCATCAGAAATATTTGCACCAGCATCAACAACATTATACGTAAACGTTCAAAGAATACCCATAAACCTAACAGTAGAAGCTCCACCAATAGCCATTTCAGGAATAGAATCCAATATAGTTGGAAAAATAGCCTACGAGGGTGAAGAAAAATTCAACAGCACAATAAAACTCGTCCTAGGACAAGAGCATGTAGAAAACGTTGGACAAGAGTTCACAATAAAGTTCACGCCACCACTAACAATCTTTTCAGGATACCAAACCTACAGACTTCAGGTTAAACCACAGCCTCCATGGTACAGTAGTGTAGAGGCTGAAGGAAGAATCTTTATCGTAAACCCGATAACTGTAGCGGTACCAGTAGGCCTAGTTTCAGCAATAGCAGTAAAAATGTTGAGGGAGGAAAAGAAGAAGGCTAAGGCTGTGGAAAAGGGGATAGAGAAGGTTGAAGAAGCCAAGAAGGTTCAGGAGAGAGAAAAATATTATGTTAGAGAAGGCCTCGAATGGCTCATAAACGTTTACTGGCAGGCGGTAGTCATAGTATCAAACCTAACAAAAATAGAGATGAAACCTTCAACGACAATAAGAGAATATCTAGCGCAAGTGAAGGAGGCTGGAAAAGAATTCTACAGCAGCTTCGAAAAAATTTCTATAGTTGCAGAAAAGGCCCTGTACTCTCCAAAGGTGACAGAGGAAGAGCTTGAGACAGCGAAAAAGTCTATAGAGGATCTTCAAACAATATATGCTAGAACCTTACACTAAAATAGTAGCCATAGCTGTAGCAGCATCAATAATAGCAGTACTAGCACTATCAACAATCCTACCATCATCAGACGACTACATGCCGGACAACCCATACTGGAACGGGCAAAACATATTCTCAAAAACAGTGAACGCAACATTCACAGACCCAAAAACCATACTACTAGAACCGGAAAAGACAACAATATTCATAATATCTCCAGAAAAGAACATGACAGAAGAATATACAATAATGTTAAAAAATTTTGCAGAATCAGGTGGAACAATAGTCCTAATGGATGAGACAGGAAAAATAAACCCAATACTAGAAGAATTAAACGTGGGCGTAGAAATTGAACCACATCCAATAATGGACCCACTATACTATTACAGAAGCTGGAAACTTCCAAAAATCACAAACATAAACCCCACAACACCGACAACAAAAAACGTTACAAGCATAGCAACAGACATACCTTCAGCAATAAAAATAGAAGACACAAGGAACATAAAAGTACTAGCATACACATCATACTTCTCTTACATGGACTTAGACGGAGACGGGCAGCCGTCCAAAGACGATCCAGCAGGCCCATTCCCCATAGCAGTAGAAAAAGCGTACGGGCAAGGAAAGATAATCGTCATCTCAGACTCAAGCCTATTCATAAACAGCATAATAGAACTTGGAGACAACAAAATACTCTTAAAAAACATTGTAGGAGAAAAGAAGGCAATAGTGGACTCAAGCCTATGGAACCCTACAACACAGAGCAGAATAAAAGCCTTCACACAACAAGCCTACAACATAATATCAGCACCAGAAATAAAATACACAATAGTAGCGTGCATAGCAACAATAACCTATATAACAGTAACAAAAGAAAAGAGTGAAGAGGAGAAGGCTGATGAACTCCAAAAGGTTCTCGAAAAACATCCAGAATGGAACCCGCAGCTCCTCAAAACAATAAAAGAGGCAAGAGAAAATGTCATACAATAGTATAATAGAAAAAATAGTGAACGAAGTCCAAAAATACATAGTGGGAAAAAAGGATGCAATAGAAATGATGCTAACAGCACTAATATCAGAAGGACACATACTACTAGAAGGCCCACCGGGAACAGCAAAAACACTCATGGCAAAAACATTCGCACAAACAATAGGAGGAAAATTCACAAGAGTACAGATGACACCAGACACACTACCAGCAGACATACTTGGAACAATGGTATACAACATGAAAGACTCAACATTCCAACTAAAAAAAGGACCAATATTCTCAAACATAATACTAGTAGACGAACTAAACAGGGCGCCAGCAAAAACACAGGCAGCATTCCTAGAAGTAATGCAGGAAAAACAGGTTACAATAGAAGGAACAACATACCCACTAGAAAAACCATTCCTAATAATAGCAACACAAATGCCATACGGAGCACCAGGAACATATCCACTAACGGAAGTACAAACAGACAGGTTCGCGTTCAAAATAAAAATCACACACCCAACACCAGAAGAGGAAATGCAGATACTAGAGAAAGTGGACTTTATCGAATCAGGCCAAGTAAAACAGGTGACAACAAAAACAGAAATAGTAAGCATAATGGAGAAGGTGAAAAACGTTCACGTTTCAGACGCAGTAAGAAAATATATTGTGGACATAACAGCAGGCCTAAGAAACAACCATTCACTATCAGAGGGGCCGAGCGTTAGAGCAAGCATATGGATCATGAAGGCAAGCAGAGCATACGCCCTAATAAAAAACAGAGACTACGTCATACCAGACGACGTTAAAGCGGTAGCGCCACACGTACTAAGACACCGACTACAGCTAAGAAGAGAACCATACGAGGAAGTTGACGAAGAACAGATAATAGAAGAAGTTCTTGCAACAACACCAGTACCAAAAAAATAGCCGCACACAAAATTTTGTAAACAGCAGTTGAAAAAAATAGTTTTAACATCAAAAGGGAAAGCCTTCACATACACAACACTAGCCCTCACAATATCCACAATAATATTTCAAGACCAGATAATATTGTTGGCAACAATAGCCTTAGCAACAATCTTAGCCGCAACCCTAACACAACTAACAATAACAGCAAAAAGGCTTGAAAAAAATTCAACAATATTTCCCGAAAAAATACAACTACAAACCGTAGCAGGAAGATTCGAGGAAACAAAAATACTCTTACAAAACAAGCACAACATAAAATTTAAACTAGAACATCCAATAAAATTCATAAAACCAAAAAAAGAAGAGCATAAAGCAAACGAGCCCATAGAACTACAAATACAACCACAGCTAGCAGGACAATATGAATCAAACACAATAGACATTGAAATAGAGTCGCCGCTAAAAACATTCAAATGCACACAACAAATCTCATACCAGACAAAAATAACAGTAATACCGAGAATCTTGCCAGCACTAATAAGAGCCATAGAACTAGCAACAGCAACAGGAACACTAGCATACGAACACCCAATACAAGTGGTTGGAAAAGGAACAGAATACGCTGAAACAAGAGAATACCTACCAGGAGACGACATAAAACACATAGACTGGAAAGCAACAGCAAGACTACAAAAACCAATGATAAAACAATACCACCAAGAAACAGGAGGAGCAACACAAATCATATACGACCAAAAAACACCAGGCCCAATAACAAAAGACAAAACAGCAACAGAACTCCTAAACACAGCAACAGCACTAACATCACTAGGAATAACATACACAATAACAGTAGTAGACCAAACAAACAAAACACACGTGAAAAAACACAGAGACCCAAAAACAGCACTCTACACGGCAATAAAAGAAGCCCTAAAAGCAACAGAAACAGAATACAAATACTACTACGACATACTAGAACCACAAACAAGACAACAGATAACAACATTCATAAAAATGATACTCGAAAAAGAAGAAAAAATAGAAACACTACAAGCAAACGAAATAGAAGACACAGACACAATAGCAATAACAAGCCTACTAGGAGACATAACATGGATAACAGAAACACACGAAAAACTACAGGCAAAAACAAAAAACCTAACACTCCACACACCATCAAAAACATGGCTGGACAGCAAAACATTAGAAGAAGCATACCAAGACTACCAGAAAAACCTAACAATCCAAGCAACACTAAAAAGAAAAGGAATAGAAATAAAACAAATATAAAACAAGACCTCCAACAAAAGAAACCAACGCTACAAAAAAGAATAGCCAACACAAGCATACAAGATGCCAGACCCATTAACCCACTTCTCAATAGCATTCGCAATAACAGCACCATTCCTAGGAACAAAAAAGGCAATCATAGCAGGAATAATAGCACTACTACCAGACATAGACGCACTAACACACATACACAGATCAGCAACACACTCAGCAATCATAATACTGGCGATAACAATACCAATAATATTCATAACATGGGAAAAGAAGCCAACATACACAAAAACAACAACACTCTACACGATAGCACTGCTAACACACCCAATACTAGACACATTCCAAACGTACACGCCAATACTCTACCCACTAACAGCATACTCAATACTCGTAAACATTAAAGCAGGAATACTAGTAGACAATACAATAAAACCATACATCAACACAGCAATAAAGACAACACCAACAGACTTCACACCATTCACACAATTGGATGCACCACTAATAATGCAGGAAACATTAATACCATCCCTAATACTGATCACAACACCACTACTATACAACCTAACAAGAGGCAAAAAAATCGATGAAGCTAAAGAGGATATAATAGAGGCTGAAAAGGATCCAATAACAGCAAAAACAATAGTCGAAAACAACATATCATACGAAGACGTCACAATAGTAATACCAACACTAAACGAGGCAAAAGCAATAGGAACACTCATAGAAGAAATAAAACAAGAAGGATACAAAAACATACTCGTAGTAGACGGATACTCAAAAGACGGAACACCAGAAATAGCAAAACAAAAAGGAGCAAAAGTAATATTCCAACACGGAAAAGGAAAAGCAGGAGCAATAAAAACAGCAATAGAAAACGTCCAAACACCATACATGCTAATAATGGACGGAGACAACACATACGACCCAAAAGACATATGGAAATTCCTACAACACGCAAAAAACTACGACCAAATAATAGGAATAAGAACAAACAAAGAAAACATCCCACCCATACATAGGATAGGAAACTGGATAATAACAAAAACATTCAACCTACTCACAGGAGCAAACCTAACAGACATATGCTCAGGAATGTACCTGCTGAAAACAGAAACAGCCAAAACACTAGAAATAGGATCAACAAGCTTCGAAGTAGAAGCAGAAATAGCAATCCAAATGGAAGCACAAGGACAAGTAACAGAAATACCCATAAACTACAGAAAAAGAATAGGAAAACCAAAACTCTCAACAATAAAACACGGAACAAAAATAATAATAACAACAATAAACCTCGCAAGACACTACAACCCAGCATTCCTCATAGCACTAACAACAGCAACAGCACTAATACCAGGCACAATAATATACCTCTGGGTCCTATACAGACTAATGTTCCAAGGAATATGGCATTCAGGATGGGCACTACTAGGAACAGCACTAATAATACTAGGAGGACAAGGACTAATACTCTCAACAATAGCACTACTACTAAAAAGAATGGAAAAAAGACTAGCGAAGACAATAAAAGAAAAATAGTAAAAAAGGCTTGCATAATGTTGAATAGAGTATCTCTCTTTACTTCTTGCAATACCTGCGCTATAGTTGAAGAGACTTGAGTATAGGATAATGGAAAGGCTGAGGAAGTCTTGTTAGAACTGGTAAATTGTTACGCACGTTCAACTTGTTCCGGTCGTTCTCAAGTCATTCACTAGGGGGGCCCTTTTCGTGAGTTCCCTGTACATATGGGCGTTGGGAAATTGCGTAGCTAATTGACTTTGGCAACGTGATGGTTTTTATGAAGATTTGTATGTTAGCTCCAGAATTTATTCCGGCTTGGGGTGGTGTAGGCACGTATATAGTTGAGTTAGTTAGGCATCTGCCGAAGGACATTGGAGTCCATGTTGTAACACCAATGCGTGAAAGCTTCGGTAAGGGAAAAATATCTACATCTGATTATGATTTCTCAAAATACTTTGGAAACAATGTTCATGTTCACTTTGTTTGCAAAGCCAGAGACACATTTTTTTACAATGCCAAGTTTCAGTACGCTTGTCTAAATTATGTTCCTAAACTCATTAAGGAAGAACAAATCGACCTTATACATTCTCACACAGCCCATATGCCCGACCTTCTTTTAATGTTCCGAAGTCTTAATAAACCAATCGTCACGACCGTGCATACAACTATAAAATCTCAGAGATTTGGTGTAAAGCTCTCTAATCGGGATTTGCATGATTTGGAAAGGTCAGAAAAAGCAACGTTACTTCTATATCCTGCTTTAAGATTTGCTGAAGAGATATACTTTAGACGAAAGAGGCTTTATATCACGCCGTCCAAGTGGATGAAGCAATGGCTTGAAAACAATTTTCATATTAATGGGTACGTTAGAGTTATTTCAAATGCAGTTGATATAAGTAATTATGAGTCAACGAAATGTGACGACGAGTTAAGTAATATTATTCCGCCGAACTTAAGAAGCAGAAAGATAGTCTTATATGCGGGCAGATTATTAGCAGCAAAAGGTGTAGATATTCTGATCGAGTCTATTCCGGAAGTTTTGAAAGCTGTTGAGTCGAATGAAGTCCTTTTCGTTTTTGCTGGCCCGGGAAATATTGATAAATATAGGCGCAAAGCCAAGAGGATGCAGATTGAGGATTACTGCCTTTTTACTGGTTCTTTGCATAGGCAAATTGTGGTTCGGTTAATGATGTCTGCTGAGGTCGTCGTACTACCCAGTTTCCTTGAAAATAGCCCATTTGTAATTTTAGAGTCAATGGCCTGTGGAACTCCAGTGATTTCAACTGATGCGGGCGGTATTCCCGAAATTATAGAAAGCGGTTATAATGGAATACTTGTTAAGCCTGGCTCCATAAAAGCCCTAGCAGAAGCTATTATAGAAATACTTAATGACAAAAAATTGCGGAATTTGCTCAGCTTACGTGCTAAAGAGACGGTACGCAATAGGTTTTCGTGGCCTGTTATCGTAAAGAAGTATCTCGAAGCATATTCTGATGCTTTCAGGATAGATTAACTTGAAATGAGAGCTCTATTAGTTAATTTATTCGTGGAGTAGGCTAAAGTTGAGGCTCCTCCTAGTTAACCCTCCAAGGTTTTATGGCATACCAATACAGCCTTGCTGATAAAATCGAGGCTTTTTAGACGGATCTACTAAAATGAAGATAGCTTACATAACTCACAGTTATCAACCGTATATTGGCGGGGTGCAATATGTGGTCGAACAGATGGCTGTAGAAATGGCTAAGAGGGGTCATAATGTGGAAGTATTAACATTAGCACCACTGTTCAATTCGTTGCCGAGAGTCGAGAAACTAGATGGTTATATATTGAGAAGATTTCCGGGGCTAAGTCCGTCAAAGTCTTACTATGTACCAACTCTATCCTTCATTAAAGCCTTAGTTAAGCTTCAAGCAGACATAGTTCATGTTCATGTTGTACACTCACTCGTTCCATTTGCAACGTATCTAGCGAAAAAGTGCAAGCCACAATGGAAGCGGTTGGTTTTAACTCCTCATCTTCATGATAGGGGTTTCAGTTGGCACACCAACATCATATGGTTTTTCTATCGCCCAATTTTGAAGAAGGTAATCAAGGCTGCCGACGTTATTCATTCGATATCTCCTCATGAAGCTCGGTTACTAAAGGAAAAGTTTAATGTAAATCCTGTGATTATACCCCATGGCATTTCTGAAGACGTTTTGAGTTACAAGTGGAAACCTCCTAGTAAATTCACAGTAATCTATTCTGGTCAACTGATTAAGTACAAGCGAGTTTGCCTTCTGATCAAGGCTATGAGCCTTCTAAACAAAATAGACGCGGAAGCACGTTTACTCGTTATAGGAAACGGACCAGAAAAAGCTAAACTTGTAGAAATGGCCAGACAGCTGAAGGTAAATTCTGTTTTCATTTCTCCTTTATGTAGAAAGGATTACCTAAAACGTTTAGCTGAGAGTAGTGTGTTGTGCTACCTTTCAGAATCCGAGGCATTTGGTATAACCGTTCTTGAAGCGATCGCTATAGGATTACCCGTAATCGTAGTCGAACCTTGGGGTAACTTTTTTAAACAATACTCCAGAGCAGTGGTATTATCTTCTCATCCTTCTCCAGAGCAAGTTGCTAACGCTCTATTGTCGCTTAAAAATAAAACTTTTTCAACTAGAGATAATATCCCTACATGGAATGAAGTTGCAGACAAGCTGGTAAAATTATATCAAAATATAATAAAATGAGAAATATTAACGATAAAAATCTGTTTCTCGTCTTTATGGTTCTACTATGTTTCATTGTTACAATCAGTTCTATTTATTTTTTAACAATTAGTCATAACAAACCTTCTCAAAGAAATAACTGGAAAACCTTTTATTGGAATGATCCACTGCATAATACTATTATTCACATAGAGAACGTAAGTATTCCAAAAGGTTTCACTTTACTCAATATAAATCCAAAGACCCAAAGGTGGTTTGCTGTTGATGATCTAGGAAAGTTATGGTTTTCAGATGACCAGAAAACTTGGCAAAGAAGTTTTCTGCCAACGTTGCAAGGAGCTATACGTTGGATTTCATTTACTCCGAGTTATAATGTTACGTTCGTTGCCTCTGAAAAATGTCTTTATCGTTCTATTGATGGTGGAAAAAGTTTTAATTTGGTTCTTAACGTAAGTGTGTATGGTGGTTTAGATAGAGCACGAGTGGCTCTAGGTGCTTGGGGTTTTAAGTCACCTTACTTCTGCGGGTGTTGGAATGATAGCCTAATTTTTATTGGAGAATATGGTCTCTATCCTAGTCCCTATCCAGAATCAGTTTATGTGTATCGTTCAATAGATGGTGGGCAAACATGGAGTATAGTTCTTAATGTAACCAAATTTATGGAAGAGTGGTGGAAATTAAACAAGAACGAAGCTTACTATCCAAACCACAACACAACACATGTACATTTTGTTGCTGTAGATCCGTACACTGGAAGGATCTATATTAGTAAAGGAGATTATTTAGGAAGCAATAAGACAGATGTAAGTTTAGTTATATACTCCGATGATTTTGGAAAAACATGGAAGATACTATATGATGCTCAGCCTACAGCTATAACTTTCCTGCCCGATAGGGTAATTTTTGGAGAAGATTGGAGAGGCGTCCCTTACACAGTATACTTAAAATCTGAAGAGAAGATATTACATATAGCAAGAAATATGACCATGTTCGATTACTGTTTTACAATGTTGAAAGTTAATAACGTGGTCTACTCAGCTCAAACTTCACATGGAGAAGGAGCGGGATGGGGCGGCATATGGATTTCCTCTGATGGATTAAGTTGGTATTGGGCATATAAACCAAAGAAACCATGGAGTGGTGTTTCAATAGTTTGTGCAGATAAAAATTACGTATACTTCTACGATCAAAGTGACAATCTCTTAAGGAGAATGTTTCTGGTAAGCATTGATCAAGTAATATATCTTACACAGTCAAAGACGGAAGTTACGAATAAACCTGGTAATTATTTTTTAATTTTATTTTTAGCTTTAGTCATCGTATCATCAATAGTAGTTATTAAAAAAGTATTAGCGCGCGCTTTAACACTAAAAAGACAGTTCAGACTTACCAAAGTTTCTTCGCGTACTTGTTCTGCTAATCTTCGTAGTTGATTTTTGCGTTAACTTTTTACGACGCTTTAGTCGCCTTCGCAGTAGGATTAACAGCTTTCTACTTATTATGTCTGCTCACGTCAAGAACCGAAAAGAAACAGGAGCCATGGTTCAGGCCAACTGGAACGTTACTCTTAACATGCCTCGCGCTTCTGATAATATTCTCTTTGACACCTCTCTTGGTGTTTATGCAGGGACCGCGTCCATTATGGTTCTTCATACTCCTTGTACTCACATTCATAGTTTCTTGTATCGTAGTTAACGCGTACCAAAGCTGGAAACTTGCGCTATTGGTAAACACCATAATAGCTACAACTGTTGCACTTTCAATTTATTCTTCAATAGGGGCAGTGGGCTATGGCTCATCATCTTTAAGCGATGGCTTTGATGTTGCAGCAAAGTTCATCCTGCGGGACACAAGTTTTATAAACGCTTGGGTAAATGAGCCCTACTTCATATTTTTCCCTGCAACATCAACACTATATGCTTTGTTATCTATGATATCCGGCGTAAATGTATCCACATCTTTTTTGATTATAGGAGTTATGCAAACTGTTTTGTTAACTATAATCATAACATTGATAGTGAAATTTTCTTCTAGCGATCCTACTATTGCCTGCTTGGCTTTGCCTTTCGTGTTATCAAATCCGCGCCTAGGTGTCTGGGCTCCTCACCCATCTCTTCTAAGTTTATTATTTGCTGCGTTATTTGTATATTTCATATTTCTTAGGTTTAATCCAGCTAAACAAGGGCACTTGGACAAAAGCTTTGTGTTACTCCTAATTCTGTTGGATCTATCTTCGGTTGTTAATCATACAGCAGGCTCAATTACTATCGCCTTATTCATCGGAGGGTTAGTCGTTTTTGAAATTTTACAACGTAAGTTAAAGCGTCTTAGAATCCTCAATTTGTGTCATGCAGGAAGGATATTTATTTTATTTTTGGTAATAGCATTAGCTTATTGGGCTTCTACTTACGCTTTTTACTCTATAGTACCGAGAGTTCTTATTACTCTTGGTGCACTCTGGAATTTTCTGCACACTGGACAACCTATTTATGTTTACACGCCAAAACAGACATTACGGAGTCCAATAGAAGCATACTGCTGGGCTGTCCCTGTTGCTTTGGTAGCGGCATTCACTTTGCTATGGTTTAAAGGACTATTCAAGAAAGCTGAGTTCTCGTCTTCAAAAGATTTATACATAAACATGATAGTGGTGGCTATTGGAGTCTTGAGCGTCCCCACAGTTTTGTTTTCGTTTTTGGTTAAATTGGCGACTACAGCGGCAAGCTCTGAAAGGTATTTATCAGCTCCTGTATACCTACTGATGCTAATAGCTTCACCTCTTATTGTTGCAAAAATGAGCAATAGAAAAATAACCAGCATCCTTATGATTTCCTCGCTTGTTGTTTTGCTCTTCATTGGAGCTACGTCGTACACTTGGAGTATAGATAGCGTGATAGGAAAAACGGTTTATGAGGATGAATTGATAGGGAATAAACTCGGTAGCATGATAGATAATAACACCTGCGTTTATACAGCGAACGGTTATGTGATAATACATTTAGTACTCAACAATATGGCTGTCAAAGGGGGTAATCCTAGTGTATTTAACCAAATGTCGCAAGGAAAAACTACGCCAAAAAGCGACCCCGCTTCTGAGGTCACAATTTACATATGTGATCCGAAAATTATGGAAACGCTTAGCGACCAAAACGTTAACGTTGTATACCTGTCTACCCGTTACGTTGCCTTCACTCCACAAGAATAGTTCTGCTGCATATAAGTGACTAACTGGTCTCAAAATATTATGAGTAAAACCTCCTCAGATGGTTGGCCGCTAATTAGTGTCATTATACACACATACAATAGTGCTGCTACGATAGGCCCAGTTTTGGATTCAATAGAAAACCTGGACTATCCCAGAGATACCTTAGAACTAGTAATAGTGGATGGGGGATCGACAGATAATACAGTAAACATAATTGAAAAACCATAGCGTAACTAAGAAGATATATACGAAGAAAAAAGTTCTGAAAAAGAGAGGAGCATCATTAGGAAGAAATATTGGTATTAAAGAATCTAAGGGAGAATTCTTGTTTCTTCTTGATAGTGACGTCGTCCTTACAGACTCTAGAATTCTAAGAGAATTATTAAAACATTTTCAAAGAGACCCGAAGATAGCTATCTCAGAGGCGCCGTATTTCACAAAAAACATGTCTTTGTCTGAAAGAGCTATAGCATGTCGACTTCCATTCCCAAACGGTTACACTAGGTACATATCACCTGGTTCCATGCTGATTCGTCGAGATGTTTTCAACGAAGTAGGTTTTTTCGACGAGACCTTGGGATATCCCTATGCACCAGGCGAAGATCAAGAGTTTGCAGCTAGAATTCTAAGAAAAGGATACAAAATCTTCATAGATACAAGATTTATAAATATCCATCTAAAACCTGAGACTGAAATAAATGCTAGAACTTCTATAAAGAACAATTTAAACTTTTTAAAGTCCACTTTGACAGTCATGCCTCCGGTGCATTACAAAATCTTTAAAGCCGAACCTTTGATCATGAAACTTGAGGTATTATTTGCTTTATATCCTCTGACTTTCTTTCTTCCGCTGTTAAATGTTTACTTATTGCCTTTGTTATTTCTGCCCTTTACGTATTATCTTTATAAATGCAAAGCGCCGTTCATCAGTAGGTGTAAACTATCCGTAATGCTGGTAACTTATAAGTTCATCAGGTCTACAGGGATATTATTGTTCCTTGCCAAGAAACTCTTTGTTAATCTCGTATAACTTTTTGTTGTCGTGTCTTTTGTTAGCCCTAATGGAGCATGAAGTATCTGCAAATAGTCTGATGGCAGAACTGTCTCTAGAATACTTTCCGTGTGATCTACTGGAGCAATTGCCTTCAAGCTTGATGTTACATTTAAGGAACTCTCTATGCTAACTGGTTTAGCAGGACCGGAAGCAAGTCAAAGAACGATAGAGTACCCTTGGGTGTTATCACAAGTCAAAGGTATTCAACGTGACTCTCTCATTCTAGATTGTGGTTGTTCAGAGAGTCTTCTCAGTTGCATCTTAATTTCGCATGATTTTGCGGTTGTAGGTTTAAGCACCAGGGAACCCATTTAAAAACAAAAGATGACTTTCATTAAAAAAATATGATGGATGCTGGTCTACCTGACGGAATATTTGATGTTACGAAAACGCCCAAATGAGTTCAATTTTAGTTGTGCTTGAAAGGAAACCTTTTGGTGGTGCAGAGCGGGCCACCAGCTTAATACTCAAGTTGCTAGCGAATGAAGGATTTAATTTGACAGTTGTGACCGGCACAAAGTATACTGAGAGCCTAAAGAACGTAAAATGGATCTATTCTCCGCTCTTGGATGCACCCTCTAAACTTCACTTATGGACGGCCCTACTCAGTTCAAGGCTCAACCAATTTAGCGAACTTATCAAAAAAAGTGACATCGTGTACATTCCCAGATTAGCCTATCCAGTTATCCCTTTAGCAAAAAAGTATGGAAAAAAAGTTGTTGTGCACTTGCATGACTACCAGCCAATGACTTATTGCGCAGCAGTTCCTAGCTCTCTGAAAAACTATAAAATCGGGCTGCTAAGCGATATGAAAGCAAGCCTGCAACATGAACTCTTAAACAATGGAAGTGTGCGAAGAGCTTGCATCAGCTCGTTAGCAACTCCTTTGAACAAGCTTTGCAAATTATGGCTTAGTCAGGCAGATGACATTATTTGCGTATCACAGAAGCAGCGTAACATCATAGAGTCCGCTATGCCTGACTTGTCTACCAAGCTAAAGGTGGTTTATAACCTCCTACCTGAGCTACCTGTGACTAAAAAACAGCTCGGAGACCCAACAATTATGTACTTAGGTGGTGATAGCTACATTAAGGGCTTCCACACGTTTCTAAGGGCTTCCATACGTGTCTTGAAGCGGCGACCCGGCTTGAAGTTTCTGCTTACACGAGACATAAATAGGTCACTCGTTGAGAGGCTAAATAAGAGGTTCGGAGGAGCATACAATTTACTAGGATACCTTAAATATCGAGAAGTCTTAATGCTTTATTCCATAAGCCATGCCCTCTTATTCCCCTCTATATGGGAAGAACCCCTACCATACGTGATCTTGGAGACTATGCTATCCGGAACTATACCAATAGCGTCCAATGTAGGCGGGCTTCCCGAAATAGTTGATGGGACTTATGCGGAAAGCATGTTGTTCGAGCCTGGCAACGTTGATGAATGTGTCGATAAAATGGAGTCGTTGCTAGCTATGTCTAATGCGCAAATTGTGGATGTAGGCTTTAGTCTCAAGGAAGCTATCCTAAAGAAATTCGACCCAAAAGCTATGGAAAAGAAGATAATGAGCATATTTTTATCTTAGTAAGATGAATAAAATTAGTTTAAAGAACTATTTAAGGAATATATATTGCATCATCCACACTTAATTACAAGAGCATTTCTTTGGTCCCTTAAAGTACGAGACTCGAAAAGCATTGCTTAAAGCTGAACGAATACGAACGATACTTCATGTCCCTTGAGGAAAGCATAGGGATTCTTACAGCATTGAGAAAGAAATAATGACTAAGCTGTTTAGAGAGTTGGATGATATAGCCTTTCTGAAGCATATTGAGCTATACCTTTAACGGGTCAGAGGCATTAAAGATTCTTTAAGTTGTGCGCGATTTCTAAAGAAGGATGGGCTTCTACTTTCGGACGATACCACTTGTAATGATGCTTTTCTGGACTTCGCAGACATTGTTGGGCAACGCTCTGTAATATTCTTTAGCCTTTTGAGAAATATGTAAAAGAAGCAACAATATGGCATTTAAAACCTTTTCACAAATTCGATACACCATTTAGCGAGCACTCTTGAGATCTTGAGGACGAAAATACTTGATATCGATTGCGCCTGCTGGTTTCCAGAACTGGGTTCCGATATAGTAGCAGTAAAATTTCTCAAAAGTAAGAGTTCAATTTGCGTTGGAAGCAAGACTGTCAAGAATGATGAAGGAGGTAGGTAATTCTCTGTGAAAAGTTTGCAGATTGTCTTTATCGGATATGTTGGGATAGGAAAAACGACGCAAATTTCCTTACTCTACAATTATTTCAAAACAAACAGAATATCTGTTTGCAAATATTACGTTAAGTCATTCTATCCTGCTATCCTAAGATTCATATCTAAATTCACGTTCACGCATAAAAAAGTCGACAAAAGGCGTAATGGTAGCGTTTTGCCAGCACTTTCGGATTCTCTGACGAAACGTCTTATGAAAACGGTATTGCTAATAGATATAATAGCCGTTACTATAACCTATTTGCTGGAAACCAAAGTATTATCTTTTTCTAAAAGCATCATCTTGATGGAGGAAGGCCTACTGGGGACAATAATGGAATACATGGATGCAGTCTGGGCAGGTTTCATCGATGTAAAATTTGCAAACCGTTTGGTTAAGTTCTTAGTAATACTTATTCAAAAAGATAATCCTCTTATTGTGATACTTCTGGGTAAGACAAGCATGCTCGAAGAGCGATGGGTAAAAAGAAAGTCGGTGTTTGAAACTGAGACATACCTTCGATCGCAGCAGCGTATTATTGAAGTCTTTAGTAAGTTTTTTAGAGAGCGCGTTATTCTCGTTGAGGATCAAGGAAATGGCATAATGGCGGTTCACAAAACGATATTAAGTCAATTAAATCAATTGTCGTTATTTTAGTAAAGACAAGGTTGTGACTGAATGAAAAATTTACACTCTCAAGTGATTGGCATTGTCGTTAATATAAGATAATTCTTGTCGAGGAAAGTTTATGATGCAATCACGTGCAATTAATTACATAAGTACGCTAATGCGCAACATCAGACAGTCTAATAGATATGTAACACTTCCTAGAAAAATAGTTCTCATATGTTGGCAAAGTGCATGGGGGCCATTCATAACCTACAATAATATGCAGAAAGCACTACAGGCACGCTTTGAGAATGTACATTTATTGGTTTTATCAGTCTCCAAAACATTTGGAATCCCTAAATGTAAAAGATTACGCAGTGTAAGTACAATATTATTCCCAAGACTTCTTCTTCCTATACTGCTTGTGCCATTGACAATTTATATATGTTCAGCCTACGATGTTATAATAACTAGTGACCCACTGATTTTAGGTCCTTTAATTGCATTCTTTGGAAAAATTTTTAGAAAACACACTCTTTTTATAGTGTTAGGTAACTACCACGCTGAATTTGAGAAAAAGCTTTTAAGCGGCCAGTCCAGTAAACTAGGAAGATTTATGATAAATAAATATAAGTATGCAGAAAAAATTTTATTCTCTTACGTTAGAACTATCGTGCTTGCTGATTCAAGATACACCTTTGGACTACATACCTATCGTATTCCAAAGGTCGTAATGTGGCCGGACTTTGGATTGGTCGACGTAGAAAAATTTAAACCTCTCAAACATTTAAAACATGAAATACGTGGTAGATTGGGCCTAGATCAGCATGCTATTGTTCTTCTTTTTATTGGCAGATTGTCTGTATGGAATGGTTTCGATGTTGCGCTTAAAGTCCACAATAAGTTTTCTCAACTTGTCAAGTCCGAACTACTCATAATCGGCTCAGGTCCATTAAAAGATAAGTTGAACAAGTATTCAAACGTTGTTTGCTTAGATTATGTGAATCACAATGATCTTCCCGAAGTAATAAATGCATGCGATATAGCTATCATGCCTCTGCGTGAACCACAATATGGCATAGGGAATACTACTTTAGAGTGTTTGGCTTGTGGTATACCTATTATCGCTACGGATGTTGGTATGAAGAGGCTGGTGGTCAAAGATCACATAACTGGTTACATAGCGAACTCTACTCAAGAAATGGTTCAAATACTTTTCCAACTATCAGAAAATAGAAGCATGATCGATGAAATGGGCAAAAATGCACGGCAACTTGTAGAAGAAAGGTTCTCATTTCGTAGATTTGCTGAAAAGATGGAAACTATCTTGCGCTAGATTAGAAGTAAAATCAATGTTTAATATAACGCAGTTATTAGGTATCAATTATATGCTATAGTATTTCCTATGATCGTTATAACTATGTTATGGCCTTTCCCTCATGATTGGAGTGAGTATAAGTTCTGTGGAGAAAAAAAAGCCATGTTCAACCTCGCTCTAGCATTGTCTAGGCAAAAGCGGGTGACGTTTCTCTCAATGGAGAGAGAAGGGTCATTTAGTGTGGATAAATTTGGTAATTTAGAGGTAGCTCGTTTACCTGTCTACAGAATAGCAACTCTTCTGAGCAAGAAAGTGAGGAATTATCTAAAATCATTCTATGGTTGCTGCTTTATTACATCATGTGGTGACGTTCGCCTTCACCTTTACATAAGATCTTTTGTTAAACCTCATAAACTCATCTACGTGTCCCATGGATTTACAAAAGAATACGCATTGCGAAATGCAATTCATCTCTATGGAAAAATTTTCATGCTACTTGTTGGGCATCTCCAAGAGTATCTTGCATGGAAAACTGATGATCTGATAATAACCTTAACCGAAGATGAAGCTAAGAAGATGTGTTCATATGTTAATCGCGAAAAAGTCTCAGTTTTATCTCATGGTGTCGATCTACAAAGGTATTCACAAAAGCGTGACGCGTTCACTTCTGAGGTGAGGAAAGCGTATGGGTTAAATACAGGTAGTAGTATTGTACTTGCTGTTGGACGAATATCCTACGAAAATAATTTTCATAATGTGATCAAAGTTTTTCATGAATTAAAAAAAATTAATAGAGAATCAGTACTTGTAATTGCGGGAACAACATGGACTCCTCCTGGTTCAGGTAATATTACTCTTTCAGGTTATAGATATCTATTATATCTTAAAAATATAGTATCCGATCTTGGGATTGGTAACTCGGTGAAATTTATTACGAATATTCCTGAAAAAGAGTTGCCTTTCATTTACACAGCTGCAGATGTATTTGTTCAATTCACTGAGGGGTACTCGCCCTTACCGAACGTTATTCTAGAAGCAGGTGCAGCAGGTCTTCCTCTAGTACTTACTGACTTTAAGGCGAGGAGAAGCGTTTTGCATGATGGGTACAATGGTTTTTTCGTCAAACCTTCCGATCCAAGGCTTAACCCTTCTTTAGTAGCAAAAAAAATTGATTACATTCTTCGTAATAATGATTTAAGAAAAATTATGGGTAAGCGTTCAAGAGAAAAAGTTGAGCAACGCTTTGACATAACGCGAATAGCAGAGAAATATATAGACATTTGTAAGGAATAGTGAGAAAGAACTCATTACAAAAACCTTATGTACATTATGATGCACGCTATGTATACAAAAGCTAGGAACAGTAACGTTAATCTTTCTGTCTTATCCTTCTGAACGATTTTAGTCATACAAAGAACCTTTCAACTGCGCTTCTAGCGCACGACCAACTTTTGCTCTAGGAGAAAGCAAGGACCTAATAAGCCCCCACTCGTCGTCACTAAGTTCATGAAACTTCATAGGGAAAAGACTTAAATAGTTTTGCAACGAGTTAAAAACAATGATCAAGGTAGGATGCCCATACTTTTCTGATTCAGATATTTCTGAAATTACGTCTAGAATAGCTTCAGTACTCCGCTCCGGTTGGCTGACTTCTGGAGAGGTAGTAGAAGAATTCGAAAAGAAATTTAGTAGTTTTGTTGGTACTAAGTATGCTGTAGCTTTAAACTCTGGCACAGCTGCATTACATGCTATCCTTTCTGCACTTAAATTAAGTTCTAATGATGAAGTTGTTGTTCCAGCTAATACATTTATTTCTACAGCATTTGCAGTATTGTACGTAGGCGCAAAACCAGTTTTAGCCGACTGTGATATCAATACATTTAATGTTACAGCTGAAACTATAGAGCGTAGCTTGAGCTCGAAAACTAAAGCTGTCATTGTTACCCATGTAGGAGGAAATCCATGTGAAATGGATGAAATAGTTAAGCTTTGCCAAGAAAAAGGCTTAACCTTAATCGAAGATGCCGCACATGCACATGGTTCTAAGTATAGGGAAAAATCGTGCGGAGCATTTGGCCTTGCAAATGCTTTTAGTTTTTATCCTACGAAAGTAATGACTTCTGGAGAGGGTGGAATGGTAACGACGGATTCAAAGGAAATCTACGAATACATAAAAACATTTAGAAATGTTGGGAGAGCTGAAATTGGCCATGGACCAATAGTTATGTTAGGTTACAACTACAGGATGAGTAACATTCATGCGGTTATTGGACTTAATCAACTAAGGCATTTAGAAGAATTTGTGAAGAAAAGGAATGAACTTGCAAAAATCTATAACCAAGAATTAGAAAAGATTGAATGGATTGAACCTCAGAAGGTTTATAGTCATTCGATCAGCTCATACTATGCTTACATCGTAAAAATACTTCCAAACTCTCCAGTCTCAAGAGATGCTCTAATGAAGTACTTAAGAGAGAAGGGTATAGAAACTACAATAATGTTTAGGCCTGTACATGTGCAACCATACTTTAAATCTAGATTTAATGTTAAGAATCGTTATCCAAATGCAGAGCTCGTTGGAACCAATTCACTCGTCTTGCCACTCCATGTAGGCATGACTACCGAAGACGTAGATTATGTCGTAAGTGCACTAAAGAGTGTTAAAATATGAGTATAAGCAAAGATTTAGAATCTGAGACTTCAATCTTTAAAGATTCAAATGTCCTAATAACTGGAGGTACAGGTTCAATAGGCTTAGAACTAACTAAAGCTCTCCTTAAGTATAAACCAAAGAAAATCTGTCTTTTTAGCAACGATGAGAATGGACTCTTTGAAGCTAGAACCATGTTCAGTAAGTACTCTGAAGTGGTCTACAAGCTTGGCGACGTAAGAGATCCTCAAAGTATAGAGCGAGTAATAAAGGACTGTGATATTGTTTTTCATGCTGCAGCATTAAAGCATGTAACCTTCTGTGAAGACAATCCTTATGAAGCTATCTCAACAAATATACTTGGCACACAAAACATGATAAACAGTGCCATTAAGTACAATGTTCAAAGATTTGTTTTTATAAGTACTGATAAAGCCGTTAATCCAGTAGGTACAATGGGTGCTACTAAACTGCTGGGAGAAAAATTAATAATTAGTGCAGGTAAAATGGTAGACAAACCAATCTTCTCTATAGTTAGGTTTGGTAATGTTCTTGCCAGTAGAGGTTCTGTGATACTAATTTTTGAAAGGCAGGTTAAGGAGGGAAAACCAATAACAGTAACTGATCCTGAAATGACAAGATTTGTAATGCTACCCTCTGAGGCAGCTCAACTAGTCTTATATGCTACTAAGTTAGCAAAGCCTGGAGAAATATTTGTCCTTAAAATGAAAGCTGTAAAAATTGGAGACTTAGCAGAAGCTAGCAGAGAATTTTTTGCAAAGTTCTATCGTAAGGATCCAGAAAGTATTAAAATTGTAGAAATTGGTTCTAATCCTGGAGAGAAAATTCATGAAGAACTCATGACTTCTTCTGAGGCATCAAGTGCTGTTGAAACTGATCAATTTTACATAGTTAATCCGCATCCTGAAAGAATGCAGCATTCAGTAAAACTTCTTTCACATAAAGGATATACCTCAAATACTGCTCCATTGCTTTCTAAAAACGAAATAGTATCGTTGCTGTCACAGTTATTTTCTTGTACAACATAGAAAAATCGTGGTGGCATGAACATGCAAATAAAAGAAGCAAAAACTTCTGACCTACTTAACTTTATCATGGATAACCAACAGTTTTTCTGTAAGCGTTTTTCCTATAGTAAAGAAATACCTCAAAGCGCAATTATAAACGAATTAACTGAAAAATTAAGAAAAAGAAATAGCGAAGAAATATTACAACTTGGACTTTTTGACTCTAATGGAAAAATTCACGGGGGAACTTCGCTTTATGTTTCTGATTGGGATACTCAACACTTTGGAATTAAAGTTGGAAAAACTGACTTCTTACTTTTTGATGATTTTGTTGAATTAAACGATAGGTTGAAATTCTTAAAAGATTTTTACAAGAAATTGTCCAACTTAAAATTTCAAGTTGTTTTTCTTAGACATGCACTTAGTGATTCTAGAACTATAATCGCTCTTTCTAAAGCTGGTTGTTTTTTAGCTGATATCCTTCTGACTTTTCATAGAAACTTAGGAAATTCACTTTTCTTAGAATCTAGGGGAGATTCTTCGATTCGAGTTAGAGAAGCTCATAAAGAGGACAGTAATTCAATAGGTAACTTGGCAAGAAGGAGCTTCAGTATTAGTCATTTTCATTCAGATCCTAACTTACCACATGCATTATCAAATGAGCTTTATGCTAAATGGAGTATATCTAGCTTAAATGAACCATCAAGTAAAGTTTTCATTGCTGAAGATAAGGAAGCTATTTATGGTTTCATAGTGTGTAGTATAAAATCATTAACGAACAAAGTATCTTATGGAGTTGTTGACCTTATAGCTGTGGATCAAAATAAACAAAGAATGGGAATTGGTAAGATTCTTCTCACAGAAGCTCTTAAATGGCTTTCATCACAAGTCTCTTCTGTTTACGTAGGGACACAAGCAACAAATATTCCTGCAGTAAGACTATACGAAAGCTTTGGATTCAAATTAGTAGACTCTGAAGCAACTTTTCATCTTTGGATTCTATAGCAATGAGGAATCGTTAAGGCGTCGATTAAAATGAAGATCCTTAAGCTCGAGGTCAAGGTTGTGCTACACCTGCATCAGATGACCTTCCACAACTAACTATTGTGCCATGGCTTAGGTGACTCTATGAAGCCCATGATTTCTGTAATAGTTAATGAGTACGATTCTAAATATCCTTGTTCCATTGCGAAACAGATTACTCCTCTGATGTCTAGAGGTAGAATAGGGCATGTTTCACAAAGCTTACACAAAAATGGCCTCTTACCAATTGAGACGGATTATTAGTTCTGACTTAAGATTGAAGTATTTGATCTTTGGTTGTCGACCTATAATATCCTTGACGGCGTTCTGAAAAGGTTGGGAATCTATGAAAAGACATGGCGCTGAATAAGATCTGCTTTTTACAAGATTGCCATAGTAGCCTTCTTTACCAAAGCACTTTCTGGGATATATTTACATTGTTGCAAACAAATCTGTATTGTACTTTGAATAATAGCCTTGCATCGCTACTTTATGATCTTTCCACTTGGACTTAGAATGCCTATAATCTGCTTCTTTGGACCAGATGGTTCAGGAAAAACAACCATAGCTACGAGTCTAGCAGAGAAGCTTAGGCGCTTGAAGATAAAGCGCTCATGGATGAGAGGCACTCATACGCTAGCTTCTATGCTAGCTAGGTTTCTCTCTAAGTTCGCCACTTTCAAAGGACCCAATAATCCTTATTATGGAATATCTATTCCAAGTCGCATGAAAAGACTATGGCAACTAATAGAGTTCATATCAGTTTTGCCTATCTTACTTGTCAGATTTATGCTACCTAGTCTTTTGGGCTATATAGTCATAGCTGAAAGATATATTCCGGATTTTCTTGTCTGGGTTGTTATAACAACAGATGATCCTAGTTATCTCAGTTCTATTAGTGCAAGGTTTCTCTTAGCTTTAGCTTTAAGGGCAAAAGCTAAAATTTATGTTAAAGCAAAGCTTCAAAAGCTTATTGAAAGGAGAATGGACATGGATCCATCTTTCATTATGAAGCAGCTTATACTCTATGAAAAATTAGCAGAAAGTATGAACTCTTTAATTCTTGATACAACAAATAGAAGTGTAGATGAATCGATGAACAGTCTCCTTGCATTTTTAGATAAAAACTTGAAGTAGTATGCACAGAGTATCAACAAAGCACCTCATCAACTTTATAAAAGAAGATGGTCAAAAGATAGAAGTAGATCTTAACCCTTTAATTGGTCTTGCGTCCAAAAATAAAGTTCTTCTTCAGCTGCTCGTTAAACTTGATATTAAAGATCCTCTAAGGGAATCACAAGAAGAAGCTATGGAAAATATTGTTCGTTTAGTTGAAAATTTGTCAAAAGATTTGGATGGTTTTAGTTTTGCTTTCTTTAAACTTGTTAAGCCTGTAAGTTATGTTCCAGCTGATGTTGATGTTTTGGTTAAATCCGAAGAAAGAGAAGAAATAATTAGGAGAATTGAGGGATTAGGTTTTAAAGTTGAGGTTAAAGAGCCATTTTGTACTACTTTAGTTAAAGGTTCGTTCATAATTGATGTTTACGTTCATCCAACCCTTGGAAGTATGATTTACATGGATGGCCAAGAGCTTCTCAATCACGTTTGTATTAAGGATTTTAATGGGATCAGAATTAAAAGTATTGAGAGCTATGCTGAAGCTTTAGTTTCTGCAGCTCATGCAGTTTACAAGGAGCGCATCTACACTTTAAACGACTACTTTACTGTTAAAGAATGGACAACAGAAGAAACCTTTAAGCTAGCTAAAAAACTGAAATGCATTTCAGCATTAGAATTAGCTATAAAACTTAACGACGCTATTGAAAATGGCCTAGTTGAAGCACCTTGCAAGATACCGTTGTATACTTGGACTAAGCTATTAGCTCAAAAGATCTTAAGAGATCCCTTAGCAAGGTCAACAAGCAAAAATCTAGTAAAAACTTTTGTGACTAGACGTGGAATAAAATTGCTTAAATCTAAGCTTACAAGAGAAAGCTATTAAATGATTCTTATGAGAAAAGTTTCTTCCTTTTCACTTTTCTCAATCGCTTAAGGCGCACAGGCCCCCCTTCGGCTCATGTTTTTCAAAGATATGTGAAGACCGATCGATCCTAAAATATACGACGGCCAAGTTTCAAGCAGACTTTGAAGAGCGTGCGACTATGTCTTTAAACTCTCGTGAGGAGCTTTTGGCGGTTGCTGAGGAGACTGCTGGTGGCATATTCCATCTTTTCTGGGGCGGAAGCCTTGCAACTGTTCTTTCCGCTGTCTGCGCGATACTGGTGGCTAGGCTTCTCGGTCCAGAGTTGTATGGAGTGTACTCGCTGGCCTTAATTGTTTCCAGTTTTCTCATGCTTTTCACAGACTTTGGGGTAAGCCAGGCTCTTACACGTTTTATAGCCCATCACATGTCTAGAGGTGAGCAGGGTCATGTGATCCCTCTTCTTAGGACGG